>ENA-OQDA01000009-OQDA01000009.1-human-gut-metagenome-genome-assembly--contig:-NODE-9-length-119512-cov-6.691603_pt1 | contig 119512 bp, 110 predicted proteins | sample MGYA00242771_ERZ504603 | MGnify/ENA primary metagenome ERZ504603 (study PRJEB26092, sample SAMD00036328) | human gut metagenome | host: Homo sapiens | study: EMG produced TPA metagenomics assembly of...
GAACATCGAAGTATTGTATGCGGGCGAGATCCTCGAAGCGGGAAAAATTATTGAAAGCTACAAAGCCAACGGATATCAATATATCTATTACACGCCTTCACAGTACAAAAAATGGAATTCTGATATTTGGGTTCACATTTCAGAAGGATACAGTACTCATGATGTCATCGGGCAAGAATTCGATAGGGTAATAATACCTATGGATAAGAACTTCTTCTTTGAAAATGGAAAGCTAAAGTCATACGCTCATCCGTATAGAGAATATATCCTTCCCAAAATGCTTTTTCAGGGCCTTACTAGAACAAGGGAGCGGTTGGCGATTCTGGTATATGACAACCCGCCCCTTTTCGAAGAATTGCTTAGCATTGCGATGAACCCTGCGGCGGTTGACGAATAGTTATTCATGATTTGCTTAACGCTCAGCATATCTCGTGTTTTCTTGGACGCAAGACATACGACGGACACATCACCATTTTATCTTCTAAATCAATTGTGATCGTTTACGGATGAGCTGGGAGCCCAAGTGGTACGTATACGATCACAACTGATATGAACCGCTTGGCACGGTTGGGTAGGGCGTTGCACTTGCAATGGGAGGGTCGTGGGTTCTAATCTTCTCATCTCTACCTCCGAACCTTGATCGAGAAGGCTGATAGTCCCCGATTTTCATGTTGCGCTATACTTCTCTCTGACCTGCGATTCGATACCGGAAGTTGTCACGCTGTCCGCGAAAAAGAAGCCAGAAGTTGGTTGAGTGCGGGCTGAGGCGCCCGCATCATGGGGGCATCGACCGCACGAATGAAGGATGGACCTATGAGCTTTCGCGACAACATGCAGCACTTGCGCGCTACGCGCAACATGACGCAGGAGCAGCTTGCCATGCTGTTGGGCGTCAGCCGGTAATCGGTGTCGAAATGGGAGGCCGAGCGCGCGTATCCCGAGATGGACAAGCTGCTGAAAATGTGCGCTTTGTTCGAATGCACGCTCGACGAGCTGGTGACGGGCGACTTGACCGGCCGTCCGGCCAACGGGGTCGCCAGCATTCCACCGGGAAAGTCCCAGCAGGACGTGACCGGGTACGATCAAGCCATGCGCGTTTTCGCGTGGAAGCTTCCGCTGGGCATCGCCGTCATCTTCGCGAGCGCGGCATTGGCCCTCATCCTGTCGGATCCTAGGCTCATGCCGATAGCCGAAGTGAGGAGCTTCGCATCCGCGCTCGTGTTCGTCGGCGTGGCCGTCGGTCTCGCGCTCATCCTCCCTGCATCGTTCGCGCGCGGCGCATTCCGCAAGGCGCACCCCTTCGTCGACGACTTCTACACGGCCGACCAGAAAAGCAAAGCGCGCACCGCTCTGTCGACAGGGCTCGTCGCGGGCATCGGCCTGCTCATGGCGGGGCTGGCCGCGACTATCGTGCTGCAAGCGGACGTGTGGCTCGCAAGCGCGACGTTCTTGGCGTTCGCTGCAGTCGGCGTGTTCGTTATCGTGCGGAGCGCGTTGTTGGGGGCGCGCTGCAATCTGGCGCGCTACAACCGCGTATCGCTCGGCGGCATGAGCGAGGAGCAGATCGAGGCTATGGGCGACGACGGCCTTGCCGAGCGCGCCCGCCGTGCCAAGCGCGAACGCGGCACCTACGCAGCCGTTATGCTTGCGGCGACGGCGGTCGGCCTGGTGTTGATGTTCACGCCGGCGAGCAGGCTGTTCCTGCTGGCATGGCCGGTCGGCGGCCTCGCGTGCCTTGCGATCAAGGCGTTCCGTTCCGCGCGAAGCGACGGTTAGGCGTTACGCGAGGTTCTTCGAAGGAAAGGCTGCGCATCGAAGCGTGTCAAATCGCACGTCCCTTTGACACATCTGACACACCTTTAGCAACTAACAGGTTCGACCAGGGCGAAGCTCGCCCCTGGCACGCCATTCCCAAAATCGGTTCAAAGGAGAGCATATGAGCACGACGATCGTCGCACGTGAGGTGAAGAAATCGTTCAGCATCGGGCGCGGAAGCAAGCGTCGGGTCGCCGACGTGCTGCGCGGCGTCAGTTTACGCGTCGAGTCCGGCGAGATGGTGGGCATCGTGGGGCCCAGCGGATCGGGGAAGTCGACGCTGCTGTACTGCCTGTCCGGATTGGAGGCGGCCGACTCGGGCTCCATCCAGATGATGGGCACGCAGATGGTGCATGCGGGCCGCAACGCGCTGTCCAGAACGCGCCGCGACCACGTGGGCTTCATCTTCCAATCGTACAACCTCATCCCGTCGCTGAGCGCGGGGGAGAACGTTTCGCTGCCCGCGCGCCTGGCGGGTCGCCCGATCACGAAGGCGCAGACGAGCGCGGTGCTGAAAAGCGTAGGCCTCGACGGCAGGGGAAAGAGCCGCCCAGGCGACCTGTCCGGCGGCGAGCAGCAGCGCGTGGCCATCGCCCGAGCGCTTGCGGGCGGCGCGGACGTGATCTTCGCGGACGAACCCACGGGCGCGTTGGATTCCCAGAACGGCCGCGCGGTGCTGGGCATGCTGCGGCGCATCGCCGACGATCCGAAACGTTCGGTGGTGATGGTGACGCACGATTTGGAAGCCGCGTCCATGGCGGATCGCATCCTGGTGCTGCGGGACGGACGGGTTGCTCAAGAGCTAGGGCGCTCGACGCCCGCTCGGATCCTTGCAGCGTTGGAAGACGCGGAGGTGCCGGCATGATGCGCTTAGTGTTCTCGGATCTGCGCGATCACGCCGCCACGTGGATCGGCGCGTTCCTCGTGGCCGTGGGCTGCGGCTACATCGGCGGTTGGGCGGTGTCGATCGAAGCTTCTGCTGAAACGTTCGACGTCTTGCGCAGCGTCGGTTCCGTCGTGATCGCGTTCTCGTCGGTTGCGGCGGTGGCCGTGCTGGCGTTGACGGCCAACCTTACCGTGGACACGCAACGGCGCTCCTATGCTCTATGGCAGTTGGCGAACATGAAGCCAAGGCTCGTGAGCGCGGTGGTGCTCGTACAGTTGGTAGTTGTTGCGGTGCTGGGCGCCATGTGCGGCACATTGCTGACGACCATAACGTTCTCTCCTCTGTTCCCGTGGGTATTCGGCGCGCGAGTGGAGTACGCGCAGGCAGTTCCTCGGGTGGGTGCAGCGTCGATGCCTTTTGTGTGGCTCGCGGTGGCGGGCACGTTCTTGTGCGGAGGGCTGAAGGGCGCCCGCAGCGCGGGGAGGACGTCGCCCCTGGCTGTCTTGCGCGAGTCGAAACCGAGGCGCGCGGGAATGACGTGGATGCGCGTCCTGCTGTTTGCAGGGTTGGCAATCGGCGCTTGGCAGGTTGCCGCCATCATGATCGGCTCCGTACCCGGGGTGGTCATGAACTGGTCGCTATACCTGCCCATTTTGACGACGGCGGGAATCGCCGCCATCGGCCCGCTTGCGTTCGCGGCGATTTTGAAGGCGTGGACGTCCGTCGTTCCGCAGTCGCGCTGGAATGCGTGGTACGTGGCGCGGCACACCGCTCGTTTCGGCCTGAGCGCCAGCACCTCGGTCGAGACGCCCATCATGGTCGGCTTCGGCTTGGTGGCGGGCATCTACTCCGTCATGAGCATATGGGCGGATTATTCAGGGCAGCACGGCATGACCTTCACCGGCCTCGATTGGACTGCTGCCATCCTCATGATGGGCGGCCCCGTCCTCCTGTGCGCCATCGGGGCGGCGGTCAGCGTGGTCATGACGTCGAAATCGCGCACCCGCGACGTGGCCCTGCTCATCGCCGGCGGCGCGCGGCCGCGCACGCTGCTGGCCGCGGCCGCGTGCGAGGCCTTCATCCATGCCGTCACGGCAACGCTGGCGGGCATGGCGGCCGTGGCCGTCTCCAACGCCGTCACCGCGTGCGCCGTGGGCATGCCGCTGTTCGACGGGCTGGCTTTCGGCGAGGGCTTGGCCGTCTCGCTCGCGGGCTTCGTCCTCGTCCTCGCCGCGACGCTCGTGCCCACGCTCGCCGCTCTTCGCAAAGAGCCTGCAACCGTCCTCGCGATGGGGGAGTGAGTCGCGGGACGTTTCAGGATTGGCCTTCGGCGGCCGCTTCGGCAGGCTCGCGACGGAATCGGCGCAACAGCGGAAGGGGCAGGGTGGCAGAGAATGCACGCTATGCATGATTTGCGGGCGCTTTCCGCTGTGATCGATGAAAGAAACCCCAGGTCGTCAAAAAAGGCGATAAAGAAAATCGTGCATAGCGTTAAATCTCTTCCATGCGGGAGGCGACCCGCTGCTGATCCGGCTTCGGCAGCGGGCCGTTCGAGCCCCTCCTGGCTTGCGGCCTGCTTGGGTCGGCGGCTGCTGCGGGAAGTTGGCAAGCCGCGCCAATGTGGCCGCAGGTGCTTCTTTACCATTCTGACCTGCGAATAGTTAACTAGGGTTTTTCCCTAATGGGGTGGTGGGAATCCCCGAATACCCTCGTTTCTCGTGCATTCCGTCAATAAAAGTTGTATATTTTGTGAAGGAGAGATCGTCAGTCGAAGGGAGGAGATTGTATGGTTAAGACCAAGAGGAACAAACTCGCTGTCTGGACCGCCTCCGTCTGCGCATTCGGTATGGTCATGGGGCTGGTTGCATGTGCGCCCCAGGCTACCGAAGACGCTACGGAGCAGAAGGCAGATGAGAACAAAACGGTGCAGCAGGTGGAAACGCCTGAGCCCGATAAGTACGGCGTCGTCACCGCCGAGTCGTGGAAGGACGCGTATCCGGACCAGTACGCTTCGTACATGGAGAACAAGTCCAACGCGCCTCTTCAGGATGGCGGCGACAAGCACAATTATCTGGAGCTGTACCCGGCTCTGAACACCATGTACAAGGGTTACGCGTTCGCGCTCGGCTATGACGAGGCGGCCAGCCATCTGTACACGCTGCAGAGCGTGAAGGAAACTCCGCGCACCACGCAGAAAGAGCAGCTCGCCGGCTGCATCACCTGCAAGACCCCGCAGTTCACCGCCATGGTGAACGATGAGGGAGAAGGCGTGTACAAGGAGAAGTTCAACGACTTGATCGGCGAGTTCACCGAGCCGGTCAGCTGCTACAACTGCCACGAGAACGATCCTCAGTCGCTCAAGGTGACCGGTTCGTACTTCGTGAAGGCGCTGGGCAACGACGCGGGCGAGGGCAGCAAGGCCCCGATGAACTCCCAGGTGTGCGGCCAGTGCCACAACGAGTACTACTTCGATGGCGAGACCAAGGCCACGACGAACCCCTACACGGGCCTCGATCAGATGACCCCGGACGCCATCCTGGCTTACTACGACGAGCGCAACTTCAAAGATTGGAACCACGCTGACACGTTCGCTCCGATGATCAAGGTTCAGCATCCCGAGTTCGAGACCATGCACGGCGGCGAGCAGTCCCCGATGGCCAAGGCCGGCTACGGCTGCTCCGACTGCCACATGGCTCCCGCTGAGGGCGCGAACGGCGAGTACACGTCGCATAACTGGGTGAGCCCGCTCGAGAACAAGCAGCTCATCGAGAACGACTGCAGCAAGTGCCACGACGACCTGGAGAAGAAGGTCAAGGACATCCAGGCCAGCGAGGAAGAGCGCGTGACCGCGATCAGCGAGAAGATCGAGGACATGACCAACAAGATCGCTGCGAAGTACGCTGACGAGATCGCCGCCATGAAGGCTGCGAACGAGGCAAAGACCGATATCCCGGCTGCGTCCGAGGAGCTTGCCAAGCTGCAGAAGCTTCAGCGCAACGCGCAGTTCTACTGGGATTTCGTGATGGTTGAAAACAGCGAGGGAGCGCACAATTCCAAGCTGACCAACGAGACGCTCGACAAGGCCGAGGCTGCTGCCGACGAAGCCCTGGCGATGCTCGCTTAGCCGACAACGACGTTCTCTCCAACGTCTTTAGAGGGGTGGGGAAAGGAAGCCTGGCTTCCTTTCCCCGTCTTAGGACCCCTCGACCGGCTTGATGCATTGTTTTTGCCGAAAAAGGGCCGAATCACACGAAAAACGGGGTGAATCCGGGCTAATTCCCCCCAAATGGGTGATAGGTTTTTTGTCGGTTGACCGCTAGTATGCATGTGGTAAAGTGCTTGTGTTTCCGTTTGGCAGCGAAATCGATGCCACTTTGTAACGGAGACGACGGAAATGCAAGACGAGATCATGAGAAAGGGGGTTAGAGAGCATGAGCGAAGAGGAAACCAAAGTGGAAGCCGCCACTGAGGCACCTGCGACCGAGGGCTCTACGACCGAGGAAGCCGCTCCCAAGAAAAAGGGAAAGAAGTGGTCGATCGTCGTGGGCGTCGTCGTGGTTGTCTTGATTGCAGCCGGTGCCGGCTTCTGGGTTTGGCACGAGCAGCCGAGCTTCTGCGCCGCCATCTGCCACACGCCGATGGACGAGTACCTTGAGACGTACGAGCAGGAGCCTGGCACCACGGGCGTCGACAAGTGGGGCAACGAAGTGAGCAACACGAACGCGATGCTGGCCGTCTCGCACAAGGCCCAGGGCAAGGACTGCATGTCTTGCCACGTGCCCACGCTGAGCGAGCAGATGTCCGAGGGCATCAACTGGGTCACCGGCAACTACGTGTACCCGCTTGAGGAGCGCGACACGGACATGCTGACCGAGGCGCGCGGCCTTGACGGCGACGAGTTCTGCCTGAACGAGAGCTGCCACAACCTGACGCGCGACGACCTCGTGAAGGCTACGAGCGGTATGGAGTTCAACCCGCACAAGGCGCAGCACGGCGAGATCGAGTGCAGCGAGTGCCACAAGGCGCACCGCGCTTCTGTGATGTACTGCACGCAGTGCCACAGCGAGGCCGAAGTGCCCGAGGGCTGGCTGACGGTTGCCGAGGCCAACAAGCTTTCGACTGCGGCGTAAGCCACTGACAGCACCACCGCTCGTTCGCGAGCAAAGAACCGAATAAGCAAGAGGGAGCCCGCCGAAGCGCCATCGTACGCTTGGACGGGCTCCTTTTGTCAAAGGTCCGAGGAACGAAATGGTGGCCCTGCGAATGCGAGATATGCAGGAGGCTTCCACGCCGAGGCGCCGCGCATGGTGAATCTTTGAATTCGGCGCCATTGCGCTCCTCGGAACTTTGAGGTACGTGAAAATGACGGTTGGAGAGAGGCAATTGAGGAGGCGAGCGTGAACGCGAAAACGAAGCGTCGCATGGTTGTGGTGACCGGCATCATCGTCATTGTGCTGGTGGTTATCCTAGCTGTAGTCGGCGGTACGAGCTCGGCGAAGACCGTGTCGGTGGCAGAGGCTGCGACAGGGAGCTATGCGGATCAGAAGATCCAGGTGAGCGGCAACGTCGTCGAGAATTCATTCGCAACCGAAGGCAACGTGCTGACGTTCGACATCTACGATCCGAACGGGGACATCACCCAGCAGCTCCGCGTGCGCTTCGAGGGCGGCGTTTCCGCCACGTTCGGCAACGACGTGACGGCCATCTGCACGGGCAAGGTCGGCGAAGACGGCGTGCTCAACGCCAGCGAGCTGGTCACGAAGTGCCCGTCCAAGTACGAGAACGCCACGAACGCGTTGACGGTTTCCCAGTTGACGGGATACGGCGACGAGGTCGTCGACAAGCCGGTGAAGGTGGCCGGCGCGGTGAAGGACGGCACGCTGAAGGCGGCGGGCGAGGGCGACCGGTTCGTGCTCGTCGATCCCGAGAACGGCGAAGAGCTTGCCGTCGAGTTCAACGACGCGATCTCGGAGGAAGTGAAGGACGGCTCTTCGCTCGTCCTGACCGGATCCATGAACGCGCAGGGCAAGTTCTCCGCAACCGAAGTGGCCCTCGAAGGCTAGACCGGTTTCTACAAACGAAGGGCGGTCGCATAGCCGCCCCGAAAGGATAGTACATGCCAACTATAGGTTTGATAGGAGTGCTCGTCGCATTCGCCGGCGTAGCGGTGTCCATCGTGTGCCTGGTCGCGGGAGCCCTGTTGTCCCGCAAGAAGTCGGGCGGTGCAGGCGAGACGCTGACGTGGGGCGGGCATGTGGCCGTGCTGGTGACGCTGGCGGCTCTGACCGTGTGCTGCGGCGTGCTGGTGTACTGCTTCATGACCGGCGATACCAGCATCGAGTACGTGCTGCGCTATCGCAGCGACTCGTCCAGCGACATCGCCTGGCTTTACAAGCTGTCGGGTCTGTGGGCAGGCCGCGAAGGCTCGCTGTTGTTCTGGGGTTGGCTCATCGCCATCTTCAACTCGGTGGTGGCCGTTCGCAATATGAGGCAGGGCAGGAAGCTGGATTCTATGGCGCTGCTCGTGTCGCAGCTGGTGCTGGCGGCGTTCGTGGGCGTGATCCTGTTCTCCGAAAGCAACATGCCGTTTGCAGCTACGCCTGCCAAGTACTTCGACGGCTCGGGCAATCTGACGGCTGCAGCTTCGGTGCTGGGTATGAACACGCTGCTGGAGCACTGGGCCATGGCCATCCATCCGCCCACTTTGTTCGTGGGCTACGCGGGTCTCACCATCCCGTTCGCGTACGCCATCGCGGCTATCATCGTGAACGATTCTTCTAAGGAATGGGTCGTGCGCTCGCAGCGCTACACGCTGTTCTCCTGGTTCTTCCTGGGCGTGGGCATCGGCCTTGGCGCCATCTGGGCGTACGTCGTGCTCGGCTGGGGCGGCTACTGGGGTTGGGACCCCGTCGAGAACGCCAGCTTGCTGTCGTGGATCGTGGGCGTCGCGCTCATCCACAGCTTCACCGTGTACCGCCAGCGCGGCGCGTTCAAGCGCTGGTCGGTCATGTGCGCGTGCCTGACCTTCGCGTTCGTCATCGTGGGCACGTTCATCTCCCGTTCGGGTCTCGTGCAGTCGGTGCACGCCTTCGAGGGCGATCCCGTGTCGCTCGCGCTGTTCGGCGCGCTCATCGGTGCGTCCATCCTGGCCGGCATCGTGGGCCTTATCGTGCGGTGGAAGAGCTTCGGCCCGGCCTCCTCGGGCGCCGACGACGTGGAGAACATGCTGTCGAAGGATGCCGCCTACTATTTCAACAACGTCATCATGGTCGTGTTCGCGGTGCTGCTGACGTACCTGACCGTCTCGTCGGCGCTTCCTGCTTTCCTGCCGTTCGGCGGCCAGACGGTGTCGGCCGGCACGTACAACGCCATCGCCCGTCCGCTCGGCGTGATCTACCTGGCCATCCTGGCCGTGTGCCCGCTGCTTTCGTGGGGCCGCACCGAAGGCAAGCAATTCTGGAAGCGCGCCCGCATCCCGAGTATCTGCGCCGTCGTGCTGTTCGCCGTGCTCATGTTCTACTTCGTCACCTACCTGCTGCCCAGCTACGACGCCATCCTGGCGGCGGGCGGCACCGAGGCCGACGGCCTCTTGGAGCAGGGCCCGTCGTGGTACTACAACGGCGTGGCCGTGGTGGGCTTGCTGGTGGCCAGCCTGCTGTTCTTCAATTCGCTGTTCATGCTGGGTCGCGCCATCCGCGGCTACCAGAAGGGGCACCAAGGCAACGTGCTGGCGTCCGCTTGGGGCATGCTGGTGAACCGCGCGTCCACGTTCGGCGGCTTCGTCGCCCACCTGGGCATGGCCGTGATCCTCGTGGGCCTCATCGGCTCCTCGATGTACGTGACCGAGAAGACCGGCTATGTGAAGTACGATGAGGAAACCGACTCGGCTTCCGAGCCTTTCGTCATCCAAGACTTCGAGCTGCGTTACACCGGCAATAATATCGCTCCGCAGCCGAACGACGATGACATCCTCTACACCGTGTACTTCGACGTGTACAAGAACGGCGAGTTCGTCGGGGCCGTTGATCCGACGGTGCAGTTCGTCCAGTCCACGCAGCAGCAGAAGCTGGTGGCCAGCGTCATCACGTTCCCGACCGAGGATCTGTTCGTCGTGTACCGCGGCGTGAACTCCGACGGTGACTTCTCGATGGACGTGCGCGTGAATCCGCTGATCCTGGAAGTGTGGATCGGCTTCGGCCTGCTGATGGCTGGCGTGCTGATAGCCACCGTCGGCCGCCGTGGCGCGAAGCGCAAGCTGGCCGACGGCACCGCGGCGCCTGCCGACGCGGATGCGGAGGCCGAGGTCGAGACCGCCGAGAAGCCCGAACCTGAGAAAGTCGAGGCGTAAAGCGCCATGGAGGCCGTTGTGGAACCTGCGATCAAGACCAAGAAGCTCTCGAAGGTGTTCGGCAACCGCCGGGCCGTCGACAACGTGTCGATCGAGGTGCCGCAGGGCGCGTTCCTGTCCATTTTCGGTCCGAACGGCGCGGGCAAGACCACGCTGCTGCGCGTGTTGTCCACGCTGTCGAGGGCCACGTCGGGCTCGGCCACGCTCATGGGCGTGGACTTGAAGGAGGATCCGGACAAGGCGCGCGACCACATCGGCCTCATCTCGCACAACTCGATGCTCTACCCCGATTTGACGGCCGAGCAGAATCTGATGATCTACGCGCGCCTCTACGGGGTGGTCGACCCCGAGGCGCGCGTCCTCGAGCTGCTGGAGGCGGTGGAGCTGAAACACCGCCGCCTCGACGTGGTGCGCACGTTCTCGCGCGGCATGACGCAGCGCCTGTCCATCGCCCGCGCGCTCATCCATGATCCCGACGTGGTGTTTCTGGACGAGCCGTACTCGGGGCTCGACCCGCACGCGGTGGAGATATTCGACGGCCTGATCGACCAGCAGCGCGAAGGACGCACGTTCGTTATGGTGAGCCATGACTTGCAGAAGGGCTTCGCCATGTGCACGCATGCGCTGGTGTTGGCGAAGGGCAAGGTGGTGGCGTTCGACGAGAAGGATGCGTTCGATTTCGACGAGTTCTCGACGCTGTATCGCTCGACGGTTGGCATGGGGGTGGCGTAGATGGCGGTCGAGCTGAAGAAGCCCTCGACGTTCCGGCAGTACAAGACGCTGCTGCGCAAGGACTTGGAGCAGGAGTTCCGCACGAAGGAGATGCTCACGTCCATGGGCATCTACGCGCTTTTGGTGATCATCGTGTACGGGGCGGCGCTGGCGCAGACCTCGCAGACCACCGACGTGCTGCAGATGAGCGGCGGCCTTCTGTGGGCGCTCATCGTGTTCACGTCGCTTTTGGGCCTGAACCGCTCGTTCGCGCACGAGAAGGAGCAGGGCTGCATGGAGGGCATCCTGCTGGTGCCGATGGACCGTTCGGTGGTGTTCCTGGCGAAATCGACGTCGAACCTGCTGTTCTTGCTGGTGGTGGAAGTGATCGCCGTGCCGCTGTTCTACTTCTTCTTCCTGACCACCACCACGCCGTCCGAGAGCTTCTGGTTGCTCGTGGTGCCGCTGCTCGTGGGCACCGTCGGCGTGGCGGGCATCGGCACGCTGCTGTCCACTATCACCATCAACACGCGCGGCAAGGACGTGATGCTGGCCGTGCTGTTCATCCCGCTGATCTTCCCGCTTCTGTACGCATGCGTGTCCGCGACGACGGCGGTCATCGTGGGCGCGGAAGGATACGCGGACATCATGCTGACGTCGTTGGCGCTTGCGGGCGGCTACGACGTGATCATGATCCTCGCATCGTGGGTTCTGTACGATTTCGTGATTAGCGCTTGATGTTCCGTCGGCCTGCCGGCCGACGGAACTGCTCGATGCTGCGAGGCGCCCTGGCGCCGAAACTCGCCGCTTTTGCGCTTGCCCTTGCGTGCGAAAGCACGCGCGGCCGCGCAACACGGCGATTTTCAGCACCAGGACCCTTCTCGCTGACTTTGGTTGGATCCGTGACAGAAGGAGAGTAATGACTGAGAAAACGAAAAAGGCGCTCAAGCTGCCGGAAGCGGGGCAATGGCCCGACCGGATAACGCCGACGGTGCTCGTTGCGGGCGCCGTGCTGTCGACGATCGGCTTTTTGCTGGCGTTCCTGTGGGCTTCGCCGGTGAACGGTGCCGCGGTGAACGGCGTCGAGATGATCGGCGGCCAGATGGTGACCAGCGTGCTGCTGTTGTCGCAGAAGATCTTCTACTTCCATATGCCGGTGGCTATCACGTCGTTCATCGCGCTGGCGTTCGCGGGCTATTACGCGGTTCGCTTCCTCATGACGAAGAACCGCCGCTTCGACACCTGCTCGAAGATCGCGATGGAGATCGCGCTGCTGTTCGTGGCGTGCACGATGATCACGGGCGACTTGTGGACGAGGTTCGAATGGGGCGTGTGGTGGACGTGGGATCCGCGCCTGACGACGTACCTCATCCTCATGCTCATCATCATCGCGTACTTCATCCTGCGCAACGCCATCGACGAGCCCGAGCGTCGCGCGACGTACGGGGCGGTGCTCAGCATCATCGCCCTCATCGACGTGCCGATCTGCTTTATGGTAACGCGCCTGATTCCCTCCAGCATCCACCCGGTGGTCGTGCGCGAGGGCGGCATGTCGGCCGATATGGGCATCACGCTCATGTTCTGCCTCGTCGGCATCATGCTGATCGGGTTCGCCCTGTACCGCTTCCGCTTCCGCCAGGTTCGCCTGACCGAGCGCGTCGAAGCGCTGAAGGAGCAGTTGGAAGACTGAGGGTCCGCCGTTCTGCGAACGGCGGAGCGGGGCGATCTCGGGCACTGCGGAAGCCCTCGCTGACCTTGCTGGACCTGTGGGATGTTCGTTGTTGATAAAAGGAGAAACTTATGAATCCGGTTCTCGTAGAGATATACAGCACCATCGTTCCGTCGATGCCGTTCATCATCGGAGCGTACGTGCTCATGTGGTTGGCTATTCTGGTGTACATGCTGGTCATCACGCTGAGCTACAAGAAGGCCGAGAAGCAGATGGCGGTTTTGGAAGAGGCCGTCGCGGAACTGCAGGCAAAGTAGCAGGATGGCGACGGGTTTTCCCGTCGTGCTACAATAACCGAACACCATGGACGAAGCGCCGCTTCTGCGGCGCTTCGCGCACGTTACAGAGAAAGGTATGCCCATGAAGGCTCTCATTCCCGCTGCCGGCCTCGGCACGCGCTTCCTGCCCGCCACGAAGGCGCAGCCGAAGGAAATGCTGCTGGTAGTCGACCGACCGGCCATCCAGTACGTGGTGGAGGAGGGCCTCGCGTCTGACGCCGACGAGGTGGTCATCATCAACAGCCGCGAGAAGAAAGCCATCGAGGAGCACTTCTCGCCGAACCCGGAGCTTGTGGAGCTGTTGCGCGCCCGCGGGAAGGATGCGTATGCCGACGCAGTGGAGCGCGTGGGCAACTACAACGTGAGCTACGTGTACCAGGACGAGGCGCTGGGCTTGGGGCATGCGGTGCGGTGCGCGCACGAGAAGACGGGCGACGAGCCGTTCTACGTGCTGTTGGGCGACGTGCTGGTGCCCGACAACAAGATGCTGCCGCGCATGCAGAAAGTGTCCGACGCGCACGGCGGCGCCAGCGTCATCGCCGTCATGCCGGTGCCGGACGACCAGGTCAGCCGCTTCGGCGTCATCGCGGGCGAGGCCGTGGCCGACGACGTGTGGAAGATCGACGCGCTGGTGGAGAAGCCGGCGTTGGAGGACGCGCCGTCGAACCTGGCCGTGTTTGGCCGCTACCTCCTCAGCGCTCGCGTGATGGAGCTTTTGGCCGACGTGGAGCCCGGCGTGGGCGGCGAGATCCAGCTGACCGATGCGCTGGACGCCGTGCTGCGCGAGGAGGAGATGTACGCGCTGATCATCGACCCCGCCGACGGCTTCGACACCGGCACGGTGGAAAGCTGGCTGGAAACCAACAACGTGCTGTTCAGGCGCGCAGCAGAATAGCGAGAACAACCGTCGCCGAGCGTAACGGAGCGATTGCGAAGGCCTGCCGTCATCTGGCAGGCCTTCGAATAGTATAATGTCCTCGAAAAAGCGTATCCGGCAGCTGGAGGTGTCATGAGGCACGCGCGCGGCGAAAGAGGCATGATCGGGCTTGCGGCTGCCGTTGCCTCCGTGGTCATCGTCGCCGTTATAGGAGGAGCGCTGCTAGTCCACGCGTACTCGGACACGGTTCGCAATCTTACCCGCAAAGACAGCATCGGATACTTGGCTGATATATCCAGCCAGATCACCGAGAACGTGCGCACGGTCACCTCTCAGATATTCTCGGCGATGGAAACCATCGAACGCGGTCAGATGACGTTGGTGGAGAACGGCGCCACGCTCGACGAGCTGAACGGAGAAATGGCCGAGGATAGGGATCGGTGGAATCTGTCCCGCCTTGCTTATGTGGACGAGGACGGCGTGTGGTACTTCGCCGACACCACGCAGCGCTACACCAGGTCGCAGGACTATCTCAACAAGACGTTGCTTGAAGGCAAACGTTCCATCTCGGGTATCGAGACCATGGACGGCCAGGATGTGCTCGTGTTTTCAATTCCCGTGAACGCGGTCATCGATGGGCATCACATGAAGGCGCTTGCGGGCGTGTACGGGGTGGACGAGATGCTGCAGCTCCTGTCCATCGATTCGTTCGAAGGGAGAGGATACGCCTGCATCGTCAAGGACGACGGTTCGGTGGCGGTGCGTCCCGAGGATCAAACGGCCATCAGCGGCGAGTACAATATCGTGTCGGCTTTGGAGAGCCAGAACGCCGATGACGAAGAGCCGGTCCACGTTCTGCGGGCGGGGCTCAAAAAGGGGGAACAAGGCGTCGTTCTTGCGAAGTACAACGGCGTCAGTTCGTATTTCTGCTATACGCCTGTGGGCGTGAGCGATTGGCATCTGCTGTCCATCGTTCCCAGCGATTACGTCGATCAGAGGACGAACAGCCTGTATCTGCTGACCGTGGCGGTGGGCGTTACGGTGGCGTTGGTGTTCGGCGTGATCATGCTGTTCATCGTGATCGTGCAGCATCGCAATCGTCGACGGTTGGAGGCCATCGCCTACGTGGATCCTGTTACCGGCGGAGACACGGCCGGCCGGTTTCGCGAGCGCTATTACGACGTCGTCCGAACGGATCCGCGTAACTTGGTGCTCGTGTACGCCAACATAGCCAAATTCAAGTCGTACAACGATCGCGAGGGCAAGGAGGGCGGAGACCGTCTGCTCAGGTCGGCGTACGACATGATAGAGCGGCAGCTGCGCGAAGGCGAGTTCGCGGCACGCGTCTCCGCAGACCATTTCGTCATTCTGTTGCGCGAGCCTGACGAGGCGTCGACGAAGGAGCGTCTAAACGAGTTCAGGCTCACGTCCGAGAGCGTCGGCGAGCAAGTGCTCGTGTCGATGGACTTCGGCGCTTACATACTGGACGACGATGCGCTCGAGCAAGAGTTCACGCTCGTGACCGATGCGGCTAACTTGGCGCGTGCGAGCGCGGAGAAGCGGATGCTTCCAAGCGGTGCACGCGTTGGCTTCTATGATGATCGCCTCCGTCGGCGCTTCCTTCGAGAGAAGGAGCTCGAGGATCGCTTTCCCCATGCGCTTGCGAACGGCGAGTTTCATATGTATTTGCAGCCGAAGGTTGCGCTGCCCGAGCGCTGCATCGTCGGTGCCGAGGCGCTCGTGCGCTGGATCTCTCCGGAAGGCATGCTCTGCCCGAACGAGTTCGTTCCGCTCTTCGAGCGCGACGGCGTTATCGCCGAGCTGGATTTCTACATGTTTTGCCAGGTGTGCGCTTTGTTGAAGCGATGGGAGCGGGAGGGGAGGCCGCTTTTCTGCGTTTCAGTCAACGTCTCGCGCTCGAACTTCGACGTTTCGGATTTCTTCGCGCGCTACGAGCGCCATATCGCCGAGAACCAGGTTCCGGCTCGCTACCTGGAATTCGAGTTCACCGAGTCCGTCGTGTTCGATCGCACCGGCGAGATCAACCAAGTTATTCGGCGCATCCACGCGTTAGGCGCACGTTGCTCCATGGACGATTTCGGGAGCAGTTACTCCAGCCTCAACATGTTGCGTAGTCTCGAAGTGGATATCATCAAACTTGACCAGGGGTTCTTCCGCGGAGATACCGACATGGACAAGGCAAGGAGCATCGTCAACGGCATCGTGGGCATAGCGCGCGACATGCGTATCGAAACGGTTGCCGAAGGGATCGAGGATATGGGACAGGTGGATTTCCTCGAGAGCGTCGGCTGCAATGTGGTGCAGGGGTACGTGTTCGGAAAACCAATGCCCGCCGATGAGTTCCAGGATTTCAAACTAGACGATACGATGAGGGGAAACGGAGATCGCGGTGAAAGCGTTGAAGAGAGCCGGTAAGGCGGCGAAGACGTTCGCGTCGATCGCGCTAGCGGGGTCGCTGGTCGGCATCGGACTGGTCGGCTGTTCCGGCGAGGCTATGGGCAATGCGTCCGGACGCGACGATGAGATAGTGCTGACGGTATCGAAATGCCAGACCAAGGAGCTGCCGCAGGAGCTGTTGGACGAGATGACCAATCGTCACCCCAACCTGCGCTTCGAGTTCGATACGTATTCGAACAGCAACTATTCCGCGCAGATCGTCACCGAGCTCGAGCAGCGCGATATCCCCGATATCCTGATCAACACGCGCAATCAGGATCTGACCGAGGATTTGGAGCATAATCTGGTGGATCTCGCGGCGTACGATTTTTCCAGCGAGTACCTTCCCAGCGTTCTCGATCGCATGACCATCGACGGCAGCCTCTACTATCTGCCGGGTTACCTGACGCTTGCAGGGTTCTTCTACAACAAGGACCTTTTCGCCGAGCACGGCTGGGAGGCGCCTCAGTCGCTCGAGGAACTCATTGCCCTCAACGAGCAGGCGAAGGCGGAGGGCATCCGGCTTATGGCGTACTCGATGGAGCTGACGGGTCAACGCTTCCTGCAGCTGACCAATATCGCTTCGGCGCAGTTTCTGCACACGCCGCAGGGGTCGTCTTGGGAACAGGATTATCTTGCGGGCGAAGCGAGCATGGTGGGCACGTTCGAGCCTTTCATGGACGAGTATCGGCTTTGGCTCGACAGCGGATTGATTTCGGCTGACGACCTTTCCCTGTCGAATTCGGACGCCGCGGAGATGTTCGCGAACGGTGACGTGGCCATGATCTACGGCGTTGCCAACAACGTGAAGACCACTGATTTCGACTTCGATTTGGGCCAAGCTCCGTTCCTTGCGAGAGGCGAGGGCGAAGATAACGGCTGGTACCTGTATGCGGTCAGCTCGTACTACGGTATTAACAAGAAGCTGGAAGAGCCGGGCAACGAGGAGAAGCTGGCCATAGCGCTGGAGATGTTCGACCTGATGAGCACCCCCGAGGGCCAGAGCATGTTCACGGATGGCGCGGAAGGGCGATATCCGGCCACGAGAAAGGCGGACGGCGAGCTCCACGCGCCGCTTTTGAGCGATTACCGCAACGTGGTCGACCGCAATAACCTTGTGGAGTTGGCGGCTTACACTGCGCCGCTCTTGCTGGGAGGAGAGGCGCTGGGCGGGTACATCGCTGGCACCGTCAGCGCCGAGGAAGCGTTGCAGGCCTGCGACGAGGCTATGAAGTCCAACAAGTCGGAAACCCAGATCGGCGACGTAGTGGCACATATCGAACGCGACCTGAGCCGGGAGGAGACCGTCCGATACTTCGCCGACGCGTTCAGGGAGTACGGGGGCACCGACCTGTGCCTTATGCTGCCTGGCGGCATGGCAGACGGGCAAATGCATCCTTATGGGATTTCCGGCAAGCTGTACGAAGGGGAGCTGCACGCCAATGAGCTGACCGTGCTCTTGCCCAATGCGGGGAAGCCGGTGCCCACGCTGGCCACTGCGCGCATTTCGGGCGAAGACCTGCGCGCGGTGCTAGAGAGCGGGCGCACGTTCGAGCGGAGGACGCGTCGAGGGAGGCCCTTGCTCCGTTCCGCTACGAGGTGTCGGGAGCCGAGGTGGACTATGATGCAGATCGCAAAGTGCGATCGCTCAAAGTGAACGGCGTTGAAGTCGCCGACGAAGACGTATTCACGGTGACGTATTTCGACGGGGCGGTCGAAACGTCCCGCTTGACCGATGCGGCGGTGTCGGACGTGAAGCCCGTCCCCGCGTTCACTGCTTGCAAGGCCGCGCGTTGACGCACTGCCGCCCGTCGTGCGACGGGCGGCAGAGTGAGGTGAAGCCGGGATGCCGCGGAAGCGGCCGGGTTCCGAGACGCAGTCGTACGTAGCCGTCTAATTCACAACGTTCTGCGGTGCACCCTCCACGAACGCGCCGACGTTAGCGGTCACGGTAGCCAGCAAGCGTTCGCGGGCTTCGTGGGTAGCCCAGGCGATATGGGGCGTTACGATGATGTTCTGGCCTTTCGCTTGCAGCAAGGGGTTGTCGGGTTGCATGGGCTCCACCGACACGACATCGGCTGCGAAACCCGCCAGCTTGCCGGATCGCAGTGCGTCCACCACGGCCTGCTCGTCCACCAGCGTGCCGCGCGCAGTGTTCAGGAGGTACGCTCCGTCCTTCATGCGGCCGATGGTCTGGGCGTTCATCATGCGGTCGGTTTCGGGCGTGGCCGGTGCGTGCAGGGTCACCACATCCGAAACGGCCAGCAGCTCGTCGAGGCTCACTTGGCGCACGCCATCGCTTTCCAGTTGGGGTTTTGCCGATCGATTCTCGAACACCACGGGCATGCCGAAAGCACGCGCGATGCGGCATACTGCCTGCCCGATGCTTCCCATGCCGACGATGCCCATCGTCTTGCCTGCCAGCTCCACGAGCGGCGTGTTCCAGAACGAGAAGTCCTTGGCGCGCGTCCAGTCGCCTTCCATGACCAGATTGGAATGCTCTCCTACATGCAAGCACAGCTCCAGCAGCAACGCGAACGTCATCTGCGCCACGTCGGGCGTGGAGTAGGCGGGCACGTTCGATACGATCACGTCCGCATCGCGCGCCGCGTCGAGATCCACCACGTTGTAGCCGGTGGAGGTGAGCGCGATCATCTTGAGGCGAGGAGCCCAGCCGAGCGCCTCGGCGTTCCATTCCGTCTTGCTCGACACGACGATGTCGGCTTCGGCTACCCGAGTTTTCAGCTGGTCGCGCGACGTGCGGTCGTACACGGTGACGGTGCCGAACCGGTCGAGCGCGTCCCAGCTCAAGTCGCCGGGGTTGTTCACCTGTCCTTCGAGGACCACGATGTTCATAGGCGTTCCTTCCCGAGAAAAGGATCGGCCCGGGGAGAGGGGAGCTCCACCGGGCCACAAGGAGGGGATGATGCGGCACCTATTGGGTGCCGCTCTGCTTTAAGGGGTAAGCAGATGCAAACTGAAAAGGAGGGGAGCCTTTCGTTTGCTGAAGCTATTATAAAAGTTGACATTGAATATCATATGATGCACGAGTGCATGTTTTGTGAATTGGGGGCCTTGAAAGTAACAGATAGGTAAACATGACGCAAAAAGACAGGGAAAACCCCTGACGCGGAAGCTCGAGCTGATTGTCCAACGGAGCGCCGGGGGTTTGACGGCGAAAACGACGTCGGGCGGTAGGAATCGACCGGTTTGGCAATTCTGGCGAGGACCCGGCTGCGGCGCTTCGGGCTTGCCGAGCGCGATCGAAGGCGTTTCCCCAGCTCGGGTTCTCGAAACGTCAAGTGAAGCACTCGGCGGGATTACCAAACCGGTCGATTGCTGCCAAGAAGCGGGGGTCTTGCCGTCGAACCGAGGACGTCGCGGGCCTGTCGGGTCCGTGGTCGGGGATCGTCCGAAGCCGTGCGGTTCCACGTGGAGCTGCAGCTGGGATCCCGCCCCAAACCGTGGAGTCCCTCTTAGTGTTTCATGTGAAACGTTTGTACGCGCATGCTTGTTCGGCCGCACGGCTTCGCCATACGATGTGCTGCAAAAACGCCGGTTTGGCAGTCTTCGGCGGCCTTCGATCGCGCCCGACGCTCCTTCCCGAGGATCGGCGAGGCGTAATCCCAGCTCGCGCTTTGTCGCCGCCTCGGAACGCACCGCCAGATCGGGCCGGGACTGCCAAACCGGCGTTTTTGCAGCACATAGGTTGGCGTTCGCTGTTAAACCGGGATTGACATAGCTCAGGTCGACCCGCCCCGCGAAAACTCGCCGGCGGCTCGGAAGCCCCCTTCGGCCATCGGCCGGACGCTCGTCTCGCCTGATCGCTAGCTGTCCGGCAGAGGAAGCGGCATGCGGTGGTGCATGTCAATCCTGGTTTAGCAGCGTAGGTTGGCGAAATCGCGCGTTCGCAGCGAGGGACGTGACTGGGTGACGGCTCAGGCGGAGGTTCTGCCGCTCTGCCGTTCGGCGTGCGGCCGCTGCGTGGGCGCGGGCTCCATGCATTGTCTCGGCGGGTTCGACGAAGCGAGGGGCATGAAAACAGATCGGCCCGGGGAGAGGGGAGCTCCACCGGGCCACAAGGAGGGGGATGATGCGACGCTTGCGCATCGCTCTGCTTCTAAGGGGGTAAAGCAGAGGCAAACTGAAAGGAGGGGAGCCTTTCGTTTACAGCTGCTAGTATACGGGTCGTTCGCGCACATCGTATGATGCGGGCGTGCGCGTTTTGTGAAACGATGGGTCGCAGAGTAACGGTTCGTTAACAAGGATCAAAAGAGTCAGGAAAAGAAGTTTTCCGATGGGCGCCGCGCCGCAGAAATCTGGCGAGCGAAAGGTTGGCGAACGACATTGCCTCAAAGCGGCATCGACCTGAAGTAACATGTTCTACGATGATATGCGTTGGTCGATGATGCGGAAGCGGGTGTGTGCGGGTACGAGAAACAGATCGGCCCGGGGAGAGGGGAGCTCCACCGGGCCACAAGGAGGGGGATGTGCGGCACCGAGGTGCCGCCACTGCTTTGTAAGGGGAAAAGCAGTACAAACTGAAAGGAGGGGATTCTTTCGTTTGCGAGACCAAGTATAAAAGTAAGCCTTGAAGAACACGTGATCGACTCATGTTCGTCCTGTGAAATGCCGCGAAGCGTCGGCGAGCGTCCATCCTCCTTCCTTCCGCCGCTCGAACTGCGCCGTTCGCGCGAGATACTTCCGTCTCGGTGTGCGCGAGCGCATCGGCTCATTTCGACGGTCGCATGTCGGGGCTCTTTTCGGTATCATGGATCACCTGACGAAAGGAACTCCCCATGCCCGATATCGCGCTTCGTTTTCACAAGGACATGCTCGTGCTGTCCTCGCCGGTTGCCGTTGTACTGGCCCGGCAAGGGTTCGACGTGGAACACGATCTCGAATTCGCCAACCTTGTGGAGCCGGAGGCGGTGCGCGATGCGCTGCGCCTCAACAAGATGGCAGGCGCCCAGTGCCTCGTGGCGAACACGGAAGGCATCGCGCCTGCTCGTCTGGCGCATCGCGGCATGGAGGACCGCGCGGCGGAGATCGTGCGCACGGGCTTGTCCCTGGCGCGCGAGCTGAAGCCCCAGCACGTGCTGGTGGAGATCGGCCCGTGCGGCCTCCCCCTCGATGCCGCCAGCAAAAGCTCGCTCAACGAGAACCGCGACCAGTACGCCCGTGCCGCCCACGCCTGCGATGGCCAGGAGTTCGACGCGTTCTTCCTCAACGGGTTCGCCAACCCAGCCGACCTCAAGTGCGCGCTCATGGGCGTGCGCCAGGTGAGCGGCGCGCCGGTGTACGCGTCGGTGGACGTGGATGCCGACGGCATGCTGGCCGACGGTCGCCATACGCTCGAGGATGCGCTCGCCGTCATGGTGGACTACGAGGCCAGCGTGGTCGGCTTCGCCACGGCGGCTCCGCTCGATGCGGCCGTGACGTTCGCTCGCCGCGCCAGCGGGGCGGGGCGGCTGCCGGTGCTGGCTCAGCTGATCGTGCGCGAGCATAATCCGAAGCAAGGCGACGTTACGCACGAGAACCCGTATTACTGCCCCGATGTGCTGGTAGGGGCGGCCGTGCAGCTGCGTGCGGCCGGAGCCCAGTTCCTGCGTGCGGCCGGTGCCGCCACGCCGGCCTATGCAGGCGCGCTCGCGGCGGCCAGCGAAGGGTTCGACGTTGTGCGCTCGGATGTGGAGGAGTAGCATGGCAGGCTCTAACACGGTGCGCAGCCCGCATTACGGAGCGCTGCAGGATGTGGTGGATTCGCTGTACCTCGGGCTGGGGCCGAAGGAGAAGCTCCGCCGCCTCGACATCGTCGTGGCCGCCGAGGCCGCCGACCTTCCCGACGACCTGGCCGAGATCGTCAACCTGCTGCCGCCCGGCAGCTACACGCGCCAGCGCCTATGCGACCAGCTGAACTCGGCTATCGGCGGGCATGCGTGGGGGCAGGTGTACGGCACCGTCCAATAGCGCGTGGGGCGAGGCCGCTGCGGCCGGCGGGGGCCTCGGTGCGAGCCCGTCGTTCGCGGTGCTCTTCTGGCGAAGCTGTTCTCCGCGTGCGCGCGTCGCCTCGGACGAGCTTTCAGCGTTCGCCTGCATGCCCGTGGATATACTGTGAATCGCCCGCCGCATCCCGTGTGGGCGTTGAATCTCCACGGTTTTACCTCTTGCATGGTGAGCGCCGCGCGAGTACTATATGTTCAATTTCCTAACATCACCTACTACTACATATTGTGGAAAACATGGCGTAGATCGTGTGGAAACACTGCGCATAAACCAAGCGAAGCCACAGCTCGCAGCAGGAAAACGACGAAGCAAGAAGAAGCTCGAAGAGAGGATTGGCAGCATGGTCGAGACCATCATGAAGCGCGACGGCCGGACGGTGGAATTCAAGCAGGAGAAGATCGCCGAGGCGGTGGAGCGCGCTTTCCAGGCGTGCGGGGCCATGCAGGATCGCGCGGCGGCCGAGGATATCGCGCAGCGCGTGGTGGACAAGCTGGAGAGCGGCGCCATCGAGGGCGCGCCCACGGTTGAGGGCGTGCAGGACCTCGTGGAGGAGACGCTCATCGAGTCCGGCTTCGTGCAGACGGCCAAGTCCTACATCCTGTACCGCGCCGAGCGCAGCCGCTCGCGCGACGTGAACAGCCGCCTCATCCAAACGCTCAAGGACATCACGTTCTCGAAGGCGTCGGACTCTGACATGAAGCGCGAGAACGCCAACATCGACGCCGACACCGCCATGGGTACCATGCTCAAGTACGGCTCGGAGTCGGCCAAGCAGTTCTACGAGATGTGCGTCATCGACCCGAAGTTCGCCCGCGCCCACCGCGAAGGCGACATCCACATCCACGACATGGACTTCTACACCCTCACCACCACGTGCTGCCAAATCGAGCTGAAGAAGCTGTTCAAGGGCGGCTTCTCCACGGGCCACGGCGTGCTGCGCGAGCCCAACGACATCGCCAGCTACGCGGCGCTGGCCTGCATCGCCATCCAGAGCAACCAGAACGACCAGCACGGCGGCCAGGCTATCTGCGACTTCGACTACGGTCTGGCCGAGGGCGTGCGTAAAACGTACCGCCGCCTGTACAAGAAGCATCTGGCCGAAGCCGTCGATCTGCTGCTGGGCGATTCCGTGGACGACTCCCGCGCGTTCGCGCAGGACGCGCTCGCGCGCATCGAGGCGGAGACGGGCGTATGGGCCAGCCTCGCCATGGACGAGGGCTTCGAGGCCGCCGTGCGCGCGGCGCTCGTGGAGGTCGGCGCCAGCGAGGAGGCCGCCGACAAGGCCGTGGCCTATGCGGCTAAGAACGCCCTGGGCGATACCGACCGCACGACGTTCCAGGCCATGGAGGCGCTCGTGCACAACCTGAACACCATGCACAGCCGCGCCGGCGCGCAGACGCCGTTCAGCTCGGTGAACTACGGCATGGACACCTCGCCCGAGGGTCGCATGGTGGTGAAGAACATGCTGCTGGCCACCGAGGAAGGCCTCGGCTCCGGCGAGACGCCCATCTTCCCCGTGCAGATCTTCCGCGTGAAGGAGGGCGTGAACTACAACCCCGAGGATCCGAACTACGACCTGTTCAAGCTGGCCATGCATTGCTCCGCGAAGCGCCTGTTCCCGAACTTCAGCTTCATTGACGCGCCGTTCAACGCGCAGTACTACAAGGGCACGCCCGAGACAGAGATCGCCTACATGGGCTGCCGTACGCGCGTCATGGGCAACGTGTACGATCCCGATCGCGAGATCGCTCCCGGCCGCGGCAACCTCAGCTTCACGTCCATCAACCTGCCGCGCCTGGCCATCCGCTCGAAGGGCGACCTCGATCTGTTCTTCGACCTCTTGGACGCGAAGCTTGCGCTGGCGGTGGGGCAGCTTGACGAGCGCTTCGAGATCCAGGCGCGCAAGCACGTGTACAACGCGCCGTTCCTCATGGGTCAGGGCGTGTGGATCGATTCCGAGAAGCTGGCGCCTACCGACGAGCAGCGCGAGGTGCTGAAGCACGGCACGTTGTCGCTGGGCTTTATCGGCTTGGCCGAGACGCTGGTGGCGCTGACGGGCAAGCACCACGGCGAGTCGAAGGCTTCGCAGAACCTGGGCCTCGAGATCATCGGCCATATGCGCAGCTACCTCGACCGCCTGTCGCAGGAGCGCGGGCTGAACTACGGCCTCATCGCCACGCCGGCCGAAGGCCTGTCCGGTCGCTTCGTGCGCATGGACCGTGAGCGCTACGGGTCCATCCCCGGCATCACCGATCGCGACTACTACACGAACGGCTTCCACGTGCCGGTGTACTACGACATCAGCGCCTTCGACAAGATCGAGATCGAGGCGCCGTACCATGCGCTGACGAACGCGGGCCATATCTCCTACGTGGAGCTGGATGGCGACCCCAGCGAGAACCTCGAGGCGTTCGAGGCCGTCATCCGGCACATGAAGGAGAGCGGCATCGGCTACGGTTCAGTGAACCATCCGGTGGATCGCGATCCCGTGTGCGGTTACAACGGCATCATCGGAGACGTGTGCCCCAAGTGCGGCCGCACCGAGGCGGAGCACGGCCAGTCGTTCGAGCGCATCCGCCGCATCACCGGTTACCTCGTGGGCACCCTCGACCGCTTCAACGATGCCAAGCGCGCCGAAGAAGGCGACCGCGTGAAGCATCAGATGTAACAGGTTGAACGTGACCCCTCCCGACACTATACGTCTTTACGGCACGGCTCCGGATTCCATCGTCGATGGGCCGGGGCTGCGCTATGCCGTGTTCGTGCAGGGCTGCTCGCACGGCTGTCCTGGGTGCCACAACCCCGACAGCCAGCCCTGCGCGGGCGGCACGGTGCGCGCCATCGCCGACGTGGTGGCGGAGATCGCTGCCAACAAGCTGGTGCAGGGCGTCACCATTTCGGGCGGCGAGCCGTTCGAGCAGGCCGCCGCGTGCGCCGCATTGGCGCGCCAAGTGCGCGAGCTGGGACTGGACGTGTGGACGTACTCGGGCTACCGCTACGAGCAGCTGGAGGAGGGCATCCCCGATCCGGCCGCGCGCGATCTGCTCGACCAGACCGACGTGCTGGTGGACGGCCCCTTCGTCCAGGCGCAACATTCCTACCAGCTTCCGTGGCGCGGCTCCCGCAACCAACGGTTGATTGACGTTCCCGCCACCCGGGCCCGCGGTCGCATCGTTTTGTGGGAAACTCACGAAGACTTCCCTGTAAAGCCCCCATCGTGGTGAGGCGCCGTCTCCTTTCCTTGGCGACGGTATGGTCGACATGGTAGGATAACGGCATGGAACAGCTTCAAAACTACATCGACGCTATCGTGCGCACCGACTGGGTGACCACGGCCATCTCGGCGGTGGTCATTCTGGCGATCACGGCAGTCGTCGCGCGTCTGACGAGGCGCTTCCTGGGCCGCGTGCTTGCCATCAACGAAGAGCGCGATTTGCCCTCAAGCTCCATCTTCATCAACATCGCCCGCGGAGCCGTGTGGATCACCGGCGTGTGCATCATGCTGTCCACCTGCTTCCGCGTGGACGTGAGCGCCGCCATCACCGCGCTCGGCATCGGCGGCATCGCCATCTCGCTGGGCTTCCAGGACACGCTGTCGAACCTCATCGGAGGTTTGCAGGTCAGCCTGCTGCGCATCATCAAACCCGGCGACAACATCGAGGTGGGCTCGTCCACAGGCGTGGTGAAAGACATCACCTGGCGCCACACCACCATACGCAACGGCGCGGGCGAGGAAGTGCTCATCCCCAACTCCATCATCAGCAAAACCGCTCTCACGCACCTTCCGCCCACGAACCAAGTAAGCTTGGCCATCGTGGTCACCACGGAAGGCCAGCATCTCGACGAAGTGGCCGAGGCTATCGAGCGCAAGGCCGGCGAGGCGGCGGCCGGCATCGGCAAGGTGGTTAAACAGCCGAAGCTCACGTTCTCGGAGATCACCGCGCAGGGCTATGCGGGTTCCATCTCGTTCAGCATGGCCGACAGCCGTACCACGGGCCGTGCAACCGATGCGGTGCTGCGCGCCGTGGCGCCGCTGACCCGAACGGCGGCGCCCGATCGCGCGGAGCAGGTGCTGGAGGAGGCGCAGCAGGAAGCCGAAGAGGCCGCTGCGCAGGAAGCCGCCGGCCATGCGCCGACCAAGCCGAAGCCTAAACCGAAGCCGACTCCCAAGCAGAAGCAGAGGCCGAGCTTCCGCAAGCGCATGCGCGGGCGCTGCGGCTTGGGAAAGAGGAGCAATCGTGAGCGAGGGAGGCGATAGCAAAACCATCGATCCGAATCTCGTTGACGAGGCCCGCTGCACCACCTCGACGGCAAGCTCGCCGAATGCGGATGGGCCACGTCGCTTCTGCGCGCGTACGATCGCGACCGTATCAAGGCGCCGAAGCGCCGCATCAAAGAATGGGACTACTACCTGGTGAACGACGACGAGTTCGCTGTGGCGCTGACCGTCGCCGATATGGGTTACGTGGGGCTCATCTCGGCATCGGTGATGGACTTCGCGCAGGCCACGTCGCATACGGCCAGCGTGATCTCGCCGTTTCCGATGGGGCGCTTCAAGCTGCCCGCCACCTCGGCCGAGGGCGTGACCTCCTTCGAGAACAACCGCGTATCGTTCCGCTTCGAGGTTGCCGGCGGCCAGCGCCGCCTCAACGTGTGGTTCGCGGGCTTCGACGGTGGCGACGATCTGACGTTCGAGGCCGTGCTGGACGAGGAGCCGCGCGATTCGATGGTGATCAGCACGCCATGGGCCGAAGACCCGCTCGCGTTCTACTACAACCAGAAGATCGTCGCCATGCAGGCGAGGGGCAGTTTCAAGAAGGGGCTTTTGGTGCACGGGTTCTGCCCCGAGAACTCGTTCGGCCTGCTGGACTGGGGGCGAGGCGTATGGACGCGCGACAACACGTGGTACTGGGCCGTGGCGCAGGGTTGGCAGGACGGTCGTCGCTTCGGCCTCAACCTGGGCTACGGGTTCGGCGACACGTCGGCGGCTTCCGAGAACATGGTGTTCATCGACGGTGCGGCGCACAAGCTGCACCGCGTGGACTTCGGCATCCCCCAAAAGACGGGCGGCGCGCACGCGAAGAAGACGGCCGATCGCTACCAGCTCATGCAGCCCTGGCATATGACCGACGACGAGGGACGGCTCGACCTCGTGTTCACACCGCTGCTCGACCGTGTGGACTGGATGGACTTCAAGCTGATCCGATCCGACCAGCACCAGGTGTTCGGCCGCTTCGACGGCACGGTGGTGCTCGACGACGGCTCCACGCTGCCCGTGGAGAACCTCCTCGGCTCCGCCGAGGTCATCCACAACGTGTACTGATCAAGCGCGGGACGGGCGCGCGAGAGCCGGGAATGAATCGGCGCGCGGGAGGCTGGGAAGGTTGCGTTCGAGCTTGCTTTTGCGCTGCCCGTTCGTATAATAGAGGCGAGCCGCAGGGAGCTGCTAACTCCCCACGGCTCTCGAATCGCTTCGGCGGTTTGGCTTCTTGTTACGGCTCCTTGTCCTTGCGGATCGGGAGCCGCTCCATTATCGCTGTCAAGAACCCCAGCAAACTGGAAGCGAACTCAAGGATCGCCGCTATCAAGGCCAAAACGGTCATGGCGTCCACCTCCCTCCTTCGGTCCCTCGCTCGGGAACATCGGGTGGAAAGGGGTGTGGTGCCGCGCCGCCTCTGCGCTTCGTACCTTCTAGTATTACGACCGCGTATCACGCGCAGATGGCGCGCATCCAGCGCGGATCTTCCTCGATCTCGTGCGCTTTCAACGCGCTTCCAACGCGGATTCCATATTTCTTGCCAGTGTTTCCAACACAGTTTGAGCGTACGCCTGGCGTAGGTCTTGCGTCGATCTAGCGCCGGCACGAAAAAGACGGCCTCACGAAACTTTACAGACTTTTGACCGGCATCCGACACGGTTCTGATGCTCCGTCTTCATCATGTTCCTTGCAGCGGGCCTCCGATGCCCGCGTTTCAGCGGAAAGCAATGCGCTCGCAAAGCGCATCGAAGGAAGGAAGAAGATGAAGAAGCGTTTGGCAATGGCGGTGAGTGCGGCGGTTCTGGCGCTGGGGCTGTTCGGGCTGTTCGGCTGTGCGTCGGGCAGCGGCGAGGGCGAAAGCGGCGCAACCGACGGAGGAGCGTCGGCTTCGACCAGCCCGTCCGGCAAGGTCTCGGTCTATTCGCGCGAGGACGGCTCCGGCACGCGGGGTGCGTTCATCGAGCTGTTCGGCATCGAGGAAAAGGATGCGAACGGGGACAAGGTTGATCTGACCATTCCCACGGCCGCCATCACGAACTCCACGTCCGTCATGATGACGTCCGTGGCGGGCGACGCGAACGCCATCGGCTACATATCGCTCGGTTCGCTGAACAACACGGTGAAGGCGCTCAACATCGACGGCGCCGAGGCTACGGCCGAGAACGTGAAGAGCGGCACGTACAAGGTGGCCCGTCCGTTCAATATCGTGACGAAGGACGGCGTGTCCGACGTGGCCCAGGACTTCATCGACTACATCATGAGTTCCGACGGTCAGAAGGTGGTCGAGGAGAACGGTTGCATCTCCGTTGCCGACGGCGCGGGCTCCTATAAGGCTTCCGGCAAGTCCGGCAAGATCGTCATCGCCGGCTCTTCGTCCGTGACCCCGGTCATGGAGAAGCTGGCCGAAGCGTACAAGGCTCTCAATCCCGACGTCGCCATCGAGGTCAACCAGTCCGACTCCACCACCGGCGTGAACATGGCCACCGAGGGAACCTGCGACATCGGCATGGTCTCCCGCGAGCTCAAAGACTCCGAGAACGGCGTGAAGGCCACGGTTATCGCACAGGACGGCATCGCGGTTATCGTGAACCCGGATGCCTCCGTTGACGGGCTCACCTCCGACCAGGTGAAGGGCATCTATACCGGCGAGCTGATCACGTGGGAAGAGGCGCTGGCCTAGGCCCGCGGCTGATAGAGTAGGATTCGCATGTCTCAACTTCACATCAAAGAGGGCATAGCGAAGGCGCTGTTCGTGGCCGCCGCGGGGATATCGGTTCTCGCGGTGGCTCTCATCTGCGTCTTTCTCTTCGCGAACGGCGTGCCGGCCCTCGCGCAGATCGGCCTTCCCGAGTTCCTCTTCGGCACCACGTGGCGTCCTGCCAACGATATCTACGGCATCTTCCCGATGATCGTGGGCAGCATCTACGTGACCGCCGGCGCAATGGTCGTGGGCGTGCCCACGGGCCTTTTGTGCGCCATCTTCCTGTCGCGGTTCGCCAGCGGGAAGATCGCTGCCGTGCTCAAGCCGGGCGTCGAGCTGCTGGCCGGCATCCCGTCGGTCGTCTACGGCTTTTTCGGCCTGGTGATCCTGGTGCCGTTCGTTCGCGCGAACACGCCGGACAACGTGACGGGCAACGGCCTGTCGCTGCTGGCGGCGTCTGTGCTCTTGGGCATCATGATCCTGCCTACTATCATCACGGTGGCGCAAAGCGCGCTGGACGCCGTTCCCAAGAAGTACTACGAAGGCTCCCTCGCGCTGGGCGCCGATCACGAGCGCTCGGTGTTCCGCGTCATCGTGCCGGCCGCGACCTCCGGCATCATGGCCAGCATCGTGCTGGGCGTGGGCCGTGCCATCGGCGAGACCATGGCCGTCATCATGGTGGCCGGCAACCAGGCCCTCATTCCCGAGAGCATCTTCAGCGGCGTGCGCACCATGACCGCGAACATCGTGTTGGAAATGGGCTACGCGGCCGACCTCCATCGCGGCGCGCTCGTGGCCACCGGCGTGGTGCTGTTCGTGTTCATCCTGCTTATCACCATGTTGTTCAACGTTATCAAGAAGCGGGGTGAGATGAGATAATGAGTCCCAAGCTGACGATCGCCTACGAATCGGCCGATGCCTCCCCGGCGCCCGCCGCCAACCCGGGCGATCGGATCGATGCGATGTTCGAAGCGGCGGAAGAGCGTCATCGCGCCGCACGCCGCGTGTTTTCCATGCTGCTGCGAGCGCTGGTGTATCTGGGCGCGCTGCTGACCACGGCGGTGCTGCTGTTCCTGGTGGGCTACATCCTGGTGAACGGCGTGCCGTACCTTACGCCCAGCCTGTTCGAGTGGGAGTACAACTCCACGAACGTCTCGCTTATGCCGGCGCTGGTGAACACGCTGCTGATGGCGGCCCTCTCGCTGCTCATGGCGGTGCCGGTGGGCGTGGGATCGGCCATCTACCTGGTGGAATACGCGCCGCGCGGCAGCCGTTTCGTAGCTGTCGTGCGCACCACCGCCGAGACGCTGCAGGGCATCCCGTCCATCATCTACGGCCTGTTCGGCATGCTGTTCTTCGTGACGGCGCTCCACTGGAACCTATCGCTCATGGCGGGCGCGTGCACGTTGGCCATCATGGTGCTGCCCGTGGTCATGCGCACCACCGAGGAGGCGCTGTTGGCCGTGCCCGACGCGTACCGCGAAGGCGGTTTCGGCCTGGGTGCGGGTCGTTTGCGCACGGTGTTTCGCTGCGTGCTGCCTTCGGCCGTGCCCGGCATTCTGGGCGGTGTGATACTGGCGCTCGGCCGGTGCGTGGGCGAGGTGGCCGCGCTCATTTTCACGGCCGGCTCCATCGCCCAGATCCCGAATTTCGCCGGTGAGGGTGCCATGGCGGTGTTCGATTCCGCCCGCACGCTGGCCGTGCACATGTACGCGCTGGCCAGCGAGGGCCTGCATGTGAACGAGACCTATGCAACGGCGGTGGTGCTGCTGGTCATGGTGGTGCTTCTGAACCTCCTGGCCACGTTCGCCGCCAAGAAGATGAACAAGGGAGGCACCGATGACTAACGTCACGCTCGAGAGAACCGCTCCGACCCAGAACGCCCCGGCTACCTATATGCCCCAGGCGCAGGGCCAGGCGGCCGACCGTCGCATCAAGGAGAAGGCGCCCGCCGACGCGCCCGTCAAGATGGGCGTGCGCAACCTCGATCTGTACTACAAGGATTTCCATGCGTTGAAGGGCATCGACCTTCAGTTCCCCGAGAACCAGGTGACGGCGCTCATCGGCCCGTCGGGCTGCGGCAAGTCCACGCTGCTGAAAAGCCTCAACCGCATGAACGACCTCGTGGAGGGCTGCCGCGTCGAGGGCGAGATCACGCTGGACGGCGAGGATGCGTACCGCTCCATCGACGTGAACAGCCTGCGCCGTCGCGTAGGCATGGTGTTTCAGCAGCCCAACCCCTTCCCGATGAGCGTGTACGACAACGTGGCGTTCGGCCCGCGCACGCACGGCATCAAGAAGCGCGAGGATCTGGACGCCATCGTGGAACAGAGCCTGCGCGACGCCGCCATCTGGGACGAGATGAAGGATCGTCTGAAGAAGAACGCGCTCGGGTTCTCCGGCGGCCAGCAGCAGCGCCTGTGCATCGCGCGCGCGTTGGCGGTGCGCCCGGAAGTGCTGCTGATGGACGAGGCCACCAGCGCGCTCGACCCCATCTCCACCGCCAAGATCGAGGATCTCGTGGGCGAGCTCAAGAGCAAGTACACGGTGATCATGGTGACGCACAACATGCTGCAGGCGCTGCGCGTGTCCGACAAGACCGCGTTCTTCCTGTTGGGCGAGATGGTGGAGGCCGGCTCCACCGACGACATCTTCACGAACCCGGCCGACCCCCGAACCGCCGACTACGTGGCGGGAAGGTTCGGCTAGGCCAGAGCGTTGTCATCCTGAGCGCAGCGCCGAAGGCGCGGAGCCGAAGGATCCCGTGCGGCGTCAGCTAGGAGGGTTCCGGCTGGCGCCGTGCGGGATCCTTTCGGCTTTACGCAAATTTGACGTTGCCGCAAGCCCGTGGTTTTTCCTCCTGCTTTACAATAGGTTCGACGGCGGCGAAAGCGCGCTGCCGGCCGAAAGGACCAACCCATGATCTACTACGTTGAAGACGATACCAACATCCGCGACCTCACGGTGTACGCTCTCAAGCAGGCCGGATTCGAGGCGGCGGGCTTCCCGGCGGCGGGCGAGTTCTTCGCCGCGTGCAAGGAGCGCCTCCCCGAGTTGGTGCTGCTCGACATCATGCTGCCGGAAATCGACGGGCTCGAGATCCTCCATATGCTGCGCGAGAACCCGGCGACCAAGCATCTGCCCGTGATGATGCTCACGGCCAAGGGCACCGAGTTCGACACGGTGAGCGGCCTCGATGCCGGCGCTGACGACTATCTGGCCAAGCCTTTCGGCATGATGGAGCTGGTCAGCCGCGTGAACGCGCTCATGCGCCGCGCGTCGGCGCCTCCCGTCATGGCCGACGACGAGCTGTCTTGCGGTCCTATCGAGCTATGCGTGTCGGCTCACACCGTGCAGGTGGGCGGCGAGCCCATCACGCTCACGCTCAAGGAGTTCGACCTGCTGCACACGCTGCTGCAGAACCAGGGGCACGTGCTGTCGCGCAGCCAACTGCTGGAAGACGTGTGGGGTATGACGTACGTGGGGGAGACGCGCACGGTGGATGTGCACGTGCAGACGCTGCGCCAGAAGCTGGCCGCGGCGCAAGAAGGGGCCGACGCCCTCGTTCGTACGGTGCGCGGCGTGGGCTACTGCATCAAACCCTCCTCGTGAGCGCGCGCATGAGCCCGACGCATTTCAAGGTTAAGAGCCTGTCCGGCAAGATTTTCACGAGCGTGCTCGCGTTCACGTTGGCCGTCATCGTTGCGCTGTCCGTGACGATGACCACCATCTACTACCTGTCTTACGAGCACGACGCTGAAACCGAGCTTGCGGCCAGTGCCCAGGATGCGGCGCGCTATCTGAACGCCACTCCGTCGTCCGAGAACGCTCCCGCGCTGAAAGAGCAGTTCAGCGGACTGACGCGCTACACGCTCATCGATGCGGACGGCACGGTGCTGTTCGACAGCGCCGCCGACACCGATGCCATGGACAACCACGCCGACCGCCCCGAGGTGCAGGAAGCGGCAGACATGGGCGAGGCCGTCACCATGCGCTACTCTGAAACGCTGGGCACCGACACCGTGTATGCGGCGGTGAAGCTGGACGACGGCAGTATCGTGCGCCTGTCCGAGACGCGGCATTCGCTGCTATCGTTCCTCAGCGAGATGCTCATGCCCGTGCTCATAGCGCTCATCGTGGCGGTGGCGCTCGTGTTCCTGCTGTCGAAGATACTTACGAGCCGGATCATGAAGCCCATCGACGCGCTCGATTTCGCGAACCCTTTGGACAATGAGATATACGAGGAGATGGACCCGCTGCTCATCCGGATCGACGAGCAACAGCGCCAGCTCAAGCAGCAGAACAGCGAGCTGGCCGAAGCCGAGAACATGCGCCGCGATTTCTCCAGCAACGTGAGCCATGAGATGAAGACGCCCCTGCAGGTGATATCGGGCTACGCCGAGCTCATGAAGAACGACATGGTGCAGCCCTCCGACCGCCAGAAGTTCGCCGCGCTCATCTACGACGAGGCGCAGACCATGCGCTCGCTGATCAACGACGTGCTGACGCTGTCGAAGCTTGACGAGTCGGCCTTCGAGAACGACGGTGCGACGGCCATTAACCTGTACGCGGTGGCGCAGCGCGTGGCCGGGAGGTTGTCCAGCTTCGCGGACGACCAGGGCGTGCGCGTGCGGGTGGAGGGCGCGTCGGCGTGCATCGCGGGCAGCGAGACGTTGGCCGAGGAGATGCTGTACAACCTCATCGAGAACGGCATCCGCTACAACCACGAAGGCGGCCTCGTCACCATGAAGGTGGGCTCCGAATGCGTGGAAGGCGGGCTCGCGAACGCCGCGTATCAGACGGTCGTGCGCGTCAGCGACACGGGACCGGGCATCCCGGCCGAGTTGCACGACAAGGTGTTCGAACGCTTCTTCCGCGTGGACAAGAGCCGCTCGAAGGAAACCGGAGGAACGGGACTGGGTCTGGCCATCGTCAAGCATGCGGTTATGTACCACGGAGGCGTTATCGAGGTGGAGAGCGCCGAAGGGCAGGGCACCACGTTCGTGCTGCGTTTTCCCAGCGCTTGACCTCTCGTCTACTATCGAGCATGCACGGCTTTTTGCGCCCTCTCCGGAGGGCGCTGCCGTTCTTCTGGAGCTTGCGATCGGGCGCGCACGTTACTGAGAATATCGCTATACTAGGACGCAATACCAGTAACCGCGAAGCGCAAACGCCGGCATGTCCGTTACCGTGAACGAAGGCTCTCCATGGCTGAATACAACGACGATCTGAACTATCCCGATCCGTTTTACATATCGGATATCGAGACGTACGAGCTTCTGCACGTGAACGAGGCGGGCCGCCGGCTTTTCAAGGTGCCGCTCGATGCCGATCTGGAGGGCTTCAAGTGCTACGAATTCCTGCAAGGGCGCGATGAGCCGTGTCCGTTCTGCACGAATCATCTGCTCAGCGTCGAGAAAAGCTACGTGTGGGAATTCACGAACCCTTTGACGAACCATCGCCATCTGCTGAACGATCGTCTGATCAACTGGGGCGGGAAGCTGGTTCGTCTTGAGGTGGGCTTCGACCTCACCGATCAAAAAGAAGAGGGTATGCGCTTTCGGAACCTGCATCGCAACGAGGAGGTCATCCTCGAGATCGCTAACGATCTGTATCGCGAGACCGATCCGGAGCGTGCGTCCGTGCGCATGCTCGAACGGTTGGGCGAGGAGCTTGGAGCTGAGCGCTCCTATCTGTTCTCGGCTCGCGGAGAGGGGTTCAGCAATACGCACGAGTGGTGTGCTGACGGCATATCCTCCCAGATCGAAAGCCTTCAGGATATGGACTACCGTTTGTTCGAGCGGTGGCTCGACCTGTTCGGTCGGGGGGAATGCGTGCTGATCGAGGATCTGGACGCCATCAAGGGCGTTGTCGATCCTCGGGAGTACGAAACGCTGCACGTGCAGGAGATCGCCAGTCTGGTCGTCGCACCCATCGAACGCGACGGGCGTCTCGTGGGCTTCCTCGGCATGGACAACCCTCCGGCCGACCAGATCCGCGACATCGCGCCGCTGCTGCGCACGTTGTGCTACTTCTACAGCATGACGTTGCAGCGTATCGAAAACGAGCGCCAGCTAGTGGCGATGAGCTACCACGATTCTCTGACCGGGCTGTACAATCGAAACCGCTACAACGAGGACGTGCGGCGCCTTGAGAAGCTGGCGCGCCCGTTCGGCGCGGTTTTTCTCGATGTCAACGGTATGAAGGAGATCAACGATCGCGGCGGCCATGCTGAAGGCGACCATCTGTTGCAAACATGCGCTCAGACGATGCAGCGCGTTCTCGGAGAGGTTGCGCGGCTGTACCGTGTGGGTGGTGACGAGTTCGTGGCCACGGTCGTGGATACCGACGAAGCGGGCTTTCGGTCGCTTGTGGGGCGGCTGCAGAAAGCGTTCGACGAAGTTCCGTCGTGCGAGGTGGCTATCGGCGCGCAATGGACGCCGCGATCGAGCGAGATCGATAGGACGTTGTTCGATGCAGACGAGGCGATGTACCGCGATAAGCGCCGTTTCTACCAGAACAGGAGCACGTCGGACGTAGCGCCTTCTCGACGTGTTCGCGGCGACCGCTTCGGCGAGTGCGAAAGGGCGAAGGCGCGAGATGTCGCGCAGGAAGGCACGCTCATGGAGCTGCTGGGCATCGGGTTCGCTCGTCATAGGTTGGATGAAGCTTTCACAACTCTCGAATCCAATGCTTGCTACAGTTTGGTGACGGGCGACGACGAGGAGGGGCGTCGAGCCGTCGGTGCGTTGGCCAAGGAGGCTCGCGAGGCGGGCGAGCGAGGCTTCGCCGGAACCGTGTGTGTGAATCGCGGCGGCGTTCCCGCACGGGTGCGAGTTTCAGGCGCTTTCGCAGAAGACGGGGCCGCGGGAGGTGCGGTGGCGCTCGCGTCCTATGTCGATGTCGAAGATGCGCTTGCGTCCATGGGAAAGGAAGCCTACAAGCCCTCGAACAGCTGACCCAGCGTCACGCCCAAGCCGAGCGCGACCTTCTCCATGAAGTCGATGGTGGCGTTGCGGTTGCCCGCCTCCACCTTGGCGAGGTACGACCGTCCTACACCCGTCATGAGCGCAAGCTGCTCCTGCGTCAGATTGCTCTCCTCGCGAAGCGCCCGGACGCGCTGTCCGACGTTTTTTCTCGTTGCGTGAGTCATAAACAAAGAGTACGGTCTTGTGCGGTATACTACGTGACCTATAGGGCACAATCTGCGAATGTGCCGAGTAGATGCAGGGAGGCATCGAGGGAGGCTCGCATGATCCAAGACGAAGTGCTGTTCACTTTGCAATTGGCTACCGTAGTGGTCGATCTGCATCGCCGTATCGGCGATTCGATTGCAGAGCTGTGCAAGGTGTCTTACCTAGAGTTCTGCCTACTGTCTTCGGTGCGATCCCATGGTGGTGCGATGCTGCTTGCCGATTTTTCTCGCAACGCGCTAGCAAGTGAGAACACTGTCGTAGTGGCAGCGAATGCGTTGTCGCGGGCGGGGCTCGTGAACAAAGGGCGTTGTGCGAGCGACGGTCGGCTGATCGTCCTCGAGGAGAATGTCGCCGGCGCTCGTACGCTCACGCGGGGGTACGAAGGCATATACCGAAATCTGCGATCGTCGGTGTGGGCGAACCATACCAACGAGGACATTGAAGAGATCATGAACTCCTTCCCGTCGGTGGCTGAAAAGCTTGGGGTGGACACGGTTGAGATCAACCGCTCATGCCATTCGGTTCTCACTCCGGCTTATCTCATGATCGTCGCGGCGTTGTTGCGGCGTTGGGCGCAGGTTGTCGTGCAATATGCTGGACTGTCGTTCGTCGAGTATCGATGCCTTGCCGTTTTGGAAACGCGGCCTTCGCCTTTGCCTTGCTCGGTTATCGCCGAGATTCTCATGCTCGAGCGAACCACGGTTTCTACGCTGGTGGCGAAGTTAGCTCGCAAAGGTCTGGTTTCATACGGCGTCGGAGTTGATCGTCGCCACAAGGCGATCAGTCTCACCGAGAAAGGCGAGGTGAGCGCCGCGTTGGTCACGGGCAAGCTGGGTCGCGTCACGGCCGAGCTGTATGCCGGCGTGGATGCTTCGCTCAAATCCAAAACGAACGAATTGCATATGCGCATGTACGCAACGTACTCCCGCGCATAGTATCGGTTTTATTTAGCCTGATCAAACTATTGTCGCCTATCCTTCTTACGCTGAATCGCATGATGCGTCGCATCATGCGAAAAACGTTGTATCAGAATGGATACACCTCGTAGACTGGCAGTATGGAAGCCATGGGGAAACGGGGAAGCTATGAAGCGAAACGAAAGAAGGGTGCCTTACTCGTCGGCAAAGGCGCTGGCGTGCGCGTTCTCGACGTTTGCGGTTTTGGCGCTTGCGCTTACGGGATGTGCGCCGAAAGCTAACGACGCCGTTGTTACGGGCGAAGACGAGGCTGCGGCAGTGCAAGTCGACTTCACGTGGTCTGAAACCGGCGATTGCAGTATGTGCCACGCAAAGGAACAGGCGTCGTTCGAAGACGGTTCCTGTGCGATATCTCGGCACAAGGACATGGCTTGCTCTCAGTGCCATGCCGATGTAGCAGCGCTTTCTGCGGCGCATGAAGGAGCCACCGCTGAAAAGGCAGCCAAGGCCGTCCTCAAAACCACAACGGTGGATGTTGCGACGTGCGAGAGCTGTCACTCGCAAGACGAGGTGGAGGTCGTTACGGCTGGCGTAACCGTGCTAACCGACATGAATGGAACGATAGTGAACCCGCATGCGTTGCCAGAATCGGCCGACCATGCCGAAGTCTCCTGCGTGAGCTGTCATCAGATGCATGCGGCGGGCTCCATCGAGAAGAAGGCTCAGCGTGCATGCGCCAGTTGCCATCACGCCGACGTGTACGAATGCTACACCTGCCATAGCTAGGGTTTGCGCGAATCCGCACGAAGGGATAACGCGGTTTTGCCGCGTGCCCCGCCGCGCCGAGAAACGGTCGCGGCGGCATATAGGAGGAAGGGAAAGGTACGATTATGGGGAACGAGAATGCACGCTTCTCTCGCCGAAACTTTTTGAAGGGGACCGGCGTTGCGGCGCTGGCAATGGCGGGCGGTGCGCTGGTTGGATGCTCATCCGGAAACGATGCATCCGCTTCAGGTGTCTCGTCCGAGTCGACCGCTGTCGACGGCTCGTCCATCGCGTGGACGAAAGAGGCCGACGTCGTGGTATGCGGCTATGGTGCGGCGGGCGCTTCCTGCGCCATCGAAGCGGCGGCGAACGGGGCTTCGGTTATCATTCTCGAGAAGGCAGCGCTGCCAGGTGGTTCTATGGCTCGTTGCGGCGGTGCCATCATGGGTGCGCCGACGAAGATCCAGAAAGCTCTCGGCATCGAAGACAGTGCCGACGCGTTATTCGATTGGATAATGACCTGCACCGACGGCACATGCAGCAAGGATATCGCACGCGCTTATGCTGATGTGGCTGGTCCGAACGTCGACTGGCTCGATGCGCTCGCCGAGGAATACCTGGGTCAGCCGTGCTTCGAGGTGGCCATGGCCGAGGCAAACGTCGGCACAGCCGACGGGGGGCACAACGGCGCGGTTGGCGGATGCCTCGACGCCACGGGTTGCGAATACGAGAAGTTCGGCGTCAAATTGGAGGAAGCCGTTCCGCGCACCCACTGGGCCAAGGCAGCCCCCGACAACACCGCGAATTCAGGTCCCGAGTTGTTTGACCCGTTGCTGGCGTGCATCGAAAAGCAGAGCAACATCGAGGCGGTCTTCAATACGGCGTTGGTGAAACTGGTAACGAATGCCGAGGGCGTGGTTATCGGAGTGGAAGCCGAAGGCGCGGGCGGCAGGGAGTTCTATAAGGCAAGCAAGGGCGTTATGCTGGCTACAGGCGGGTTCCCGGCCGGTTTAGAGATGCAGGAGCGATTCTGCCAAGACGCGCTCGACTATAGCACGTATATGTGCAAAGATTGCACGGGGGATGGCGTGAAAGCCGCCATGGCCGTAGGAGCCGATCTGTACAACATGTGCAACTATTATCCTATCGAGGTTGCGCAGCAATACCATTACAACGTGCAGTACAACGACGTGTACAACAGTTGGGATATGGATTCCGACGGATACATGGAAGTGCCGGCTATGAATATGGCGGAAACGCACGGCGGCCTCGTCATCAACACCGACGCCCAGGTTCTCGACGTATGGGGCGAGCCCATTCCGCATTTGTACTGCTCCGGTTGCGATACCGGTTCGAACATCTTCGGCATTCCGGGCAACTATCCTGGATGCGGATGCTACGTAAGCTTCTCGTTTGCGTTCGGCCGCATCGCCGGCAAACATATGGCCGATTCGGAAGCCGTCGCTTAGGCACTTCTTTGCCGTGCGGCATCCCTCCCCGCCGCACAGTCGGTTTCCTAAAAGGAAAGGGGCTGCAGTTTTGAACTGCAGCCCCTTCGTGCGTCATTGGAAGCCCTACCCCCGGCCAGAAGGATGAACCCACCTTAAAAGGTGGGTGCTCGCAGCCCGCTTCCTGGCTTTCGTGTCAACGGACACGAATCCCCATTTCACGCGCGATCTTGAGCTCCCTCATGTATCAGCATCGGTCCATCGCAAAGTATGGCTACGAGGGCAGGACCTGCTTTTGAGTATATGGGTAGCATCGTTAAAATAAAGACTTGACATCCGGTTGTTTCGCCGATTACACAACCCGGTCTTCTACATGCCGAGCGGCTGCGGATCGAGCGACGGAATGCGAGGACGGGAGCGCGTTGTCGCCCGAAGGCCTCGTTTTCGGGCGCGATTCCGAGTTTTTCGGGCGACAATGCAACGTCCGCTAGGCAAACAAGCGTTCGCATGATACGATATATGGCATGGATACCTTATTTACCGAAATGGAAAACGAGCGGAAGTCGGAAGTGGCGCCCTTGGCAGTGCGCATGCGTCCGCGCACGCTCGAGGAAGTGGTCGGCCAGGACGAGGCGGTGGGCCCCGGCTCGTGGCTGCGCAACGCCATCGAGCAGGACCAGTTGAGCTCGGTCATCCTGTTCGGCCCGGCGGGCACGGGCAAGACCTCGCTCGCGCACGTCATCGCCGAGACGACGAAGGCTACGTTTGTGGAGGTGTCGGCCATCGGCGGCACGGTTTCGGATCTGCGCCGCGAAATCGATGCCGCCGACAAGCGCCTGTCGGCGTTCGGTTTGCGCACCATCCTGTTCGTCGACGAGATCCACCGCTTCAACCGCAGCCAGCAGGACGCGCTGCTGCACGCCGTGGAGGATCGCGTGCTGGTGCTGGTGGGAGCCACAACGGAGAACCCCTTCTTCGAGGTTAACTCGGCGCTGATCAGCCGCTCGCGCGTGGTGGAGCTGCACGGGCTGTCCGACGAGGAGATCGTCAGCCTCGTGGAGCGTGCGCTGGCCGACGAGCGCGGCCTGGGCGGCCGCTATCGTGGTTGGCAATGCAAGCGCGCGACGCCATCGTGCTGCTGGCGGGCGGCGACGGCGCGCGGCGCTCACCACGTTGGAGCTTGCCGCCGGTATGGTGCAGCCCGGCACCTCGAAGAAGCCCGCGAAGATCACCGAGGACAACGTGCGCGCGGCCACGCCGCATCGCTCGCTGCCCTACGACAAGAACAAGGACATGCACTACGACGTCATCTCGGCGTTCATCAAGTCCATGCGCGGCAGCGACCCCGATGCCGCGCTGTACTGGCTCGCCCGCATGATCGATGGGGGAGAAGACCCGAAGTTCATCGCGCGCCGCATGTTCATCGCTGCGTCGGAGGATATCGGCAACGCCGATCCGCAGGCGCTGCTCATCGCTGAGGCCGCGTTCAAGTCGGCCGAGGTCATCGGCTATCCCGAGTGTCGCATCAACCTGGCGCAGGCTGCCATCTACCTGGCGCTCGCGCCCAAGAGCAACGCGGCGGAGGCGGGCATCGATGCCGCGCTGAACGAGGTGCGCAACGGGCCGTCTCGCAACGTGCCCGACCATCTGCGCGATCGGCACCGCCCCGGATCCGAGAACTACGGCGAGTACAAGTATCCGCACAGCTACCCCAGCGGCTGGGTGAGCCAGCGCTACCTGCCCGACGGTTTGGAGCGCGGCTGCTTCTACCGGTCGAGCGATCGCGGTTGGGAGGCCTACCGCAGCGACACGTTCGCGCGAGACCGTCTGGATTCCGGAGAAAACCCCACGTCGCGCGGAAGGTAACCGATTGTCTACTCCTGTGGAAGCAGGGTGAAAAGTTGACCTCGGCCTGTATATCATCCGAGGTGCTCGTGCTATAGTAATAGCTTCGGAAACAGGAGGCATACGGTGGATATCAGCGAAATTCTCAGCATAGCGTTGCCGGTGGTCTATGTGATCGTGGGCGCGGTGCTGGTGTGGCTCGTCATCGAGCTTGTCATGACCGTGCGCAAGACACGCAAGACGGTCGACGATCTGCAGAGGCAGGTCGAGCCTACGCTGGCAAGCGTGGAGCGTATCACGGCGTCGCTCGAGCCCGTCGCGGCGAAGGTGGATCCGCTGGTGGAGCGTGTGTCGCTGACGGTCGATGCCGCCAACCTCGAGATCATGCGCGTCGATCAGATTCTCGAAGACGTGAACGAAATCACCGACTCGGTGGCCTCGGCCGTCGAAGCGGTGGACACGGTGACCAACGCTCCGGTGGAATTGGTGAACAACGTGACCTCGCGTGTGCGCAACGCGTTCAAGTCGCGCCGCGCCAGCGACGAGTCGGTTGCCCTCGGCCAGGCGAAAGCCGAGCGCTCCGCCTCCCATGGTGCGAACGGACGCGGCACCGAAGTGCCCGTTTCGACCGCCGACGTCGTCAAGGGCGTCGTGACCACCTCGGTCGCGGCCGCGAAGGAGGCCGTTGCCGACCAGCGCGAGCAACGCGCCGAACAGCGTGCCGAGCGAGACGAGAAGGCCGAAGCCAAACGCGTCGCCGCCGATAAGACGTCCGAAGTCGCCGCCACCATGGCCGATGCCGTGGCTACCGCCGCGAACGCCGATGCCGCAGCTGCGCAGCAGTACTTCACGTACGACGCAGACGAAAAAGCGAACCAGGGCAAGTAACGACAGCATACACGGCACGAAAGGGCGACTCGGTGGAGACTCCCAGCTCCGAAGCGACGAAAACCGACAAAGCGAAGCGAAGCTTTCTCATAGTCTGGACGATCGTGGGCGGCATTCTGCTCACGGGCGTTCTCGTTTACCTGTTCAATATCTTGAGCGTGCCTATCGGCATCGTCATCTGGTCCATCGTCATCGTATTCTGCCTGCGAGGACCGGTGAACAAGCTGGAGAAACTGGGCGTTCCGCGCGTGGCCGGCACGACGATCGCCTACGTCCTGATGTTCGTTGTTCTGGCTTTGGTGGGGCTTCTCATGTTCTCGCCGGCGTTCGGCGTGGGCGACCAGTTCACCAACCTCATCGAGAGCATTCCGGGCTACGTTCAGACCATCGCCGGGTGGGGCAACGACCTGTACACGCGCTACGCCGACGTGCTTCAGAACGACACGGTGCAAACGTGGATCAACAATGCGCTGGACGCCATCGTCTCATGGGCTTCGACGTTCGCCCGCGATAGCGCCAACGGCGTGGTCGCCATTGGGACGGGTCTGGTCAACACGTTCGTTGCGCTCGGGTTCGCGCTGGTGGTGGCTTTCTGGATCCTCATGGAGCTCCCGCAGCTTGGACGCGAATGCATGCGCCTCGTCAACCCGAAGCGCCACGAGGATCTGGAAATGCTGCACGTCACGTTCACGCGCGTCATGGGCGGCTACATCAAGGGCACGCTTTTGCAGTGCGCCATCATCGGCGTGGGCTGCGTCGTTCTGTTCGGCGCCATCGGCATCCCGAACTACGCGGCGCTCGGCGGCATCGCCGGCCTGTTGAACATCATCCCCATCGTGGGCCCGTGGCTCGGCGGTGCGCTTGCGGCCATCGTGGGCGTGTTCGTCAGCCCCTGGATCGCGGTCATCGCGCTCGGCGGCACCATCGCCATCCAGCAGATCGTCTATACGTTTATTTCGCCGAAGATCATGGCGAACTCAGTGGACGTTCATCCGGCGCTCACCCTCATCGCTTTGATGGCGGGCTCCGCTATAGGCGGCGCTATGAGCGGCTTCACGGGCTCGCTTGTGGGTATGTTGGCTTCCATTCCCGCCGTCGCGGTTGCGAAGTCGGTTTTCGTGTATTATTTCGAAAAGCGCACGGGGCGGCAGCTGGTAAGCGCAGACGGCGTGTTCTTCCAAGGCACCACCGCCTCGGACGGCACGCTCGATCCCATCGCCGATGCCACGTCGCCGCATCCCGACATCTCGGCGGCGTTCGAGCGCGTCGAGCAGCGCAAGGCCGAGGCCGATCAGAAGGCGCAGCATCGTAAGAAGCGTTGATCGGGCTTTGTTGGCCTGAGCGCGTGGAGGCGTGCGGGCGCACGTCGTTAGTGGAGCAGCGGGTCGTGCGAGGCGGCCCCCGAGGAGATAGAAAGACACGACTATGAAGTACATGACCAGCGCGGAGATCCGCGAGAAGTACCTGAGCTTTTTCGAGGAGAAGGGCTGCAAGCGCTGGCCCTCGTCCTCGCTCATTCCCGACGACCCGTCGTTGTTGCTGACGAGCGCCGGCATGGTGCAGTTCAAGCCGTATTTCCTGCAGCAGAAGCACCTCGAAGCCCCCTACATCGGCACGACGACGGTGCAGAAGTGCGTGCGCACGAACGACATCGACATCATCGGCACCACGGGCCGTCACCAGAGCTTCTTCGAGATGTTGGGCAACTTCAGCTTCGGCGAATACTTCAAGGAGGAGATGTGCGCGTGGGCGTACGAATTCTCCACCGAGGTGCTGGGCCTGCCGGCCGAGCGCCTGTACTTCACCGTGTATCTCGACGACGACGAGACCATCGAGATCTGGAAGAAGCTGGGCGTGCCCGACGACCATATCTCGCGCCTGGGCGAGGATGACAACTTCTGGCGTGCCGGGCCTACGGGCCCCTGCGGCCCCTGCTCGGAGATCTACTTCGATCAGGGCGAGGACTTCGGCTGCGGCAGCCCCGACTGCGCGCCTGGTTGCGACTGCGACCGCTTCCTGGAGTACTGGAACCTCGTGTTCACCCAGTACGACGGACAGGAAGACGGCACGTTCGTGCCCCTTCCGAAGAAGAACATCGACACCGGCATGGGCCTCGAGCGCATCGCGGCCATCCTGCAGGGCGTCCAGTCCAATTACGAGACGGACGTGCTGCGCAGCCTCGTGGCGGTGGGCGAGAAGCTGACCGGAACGACGTACGGCGAGGACGCGGCCATCGACCTATCGCTGCGCATCATGGCCGATCACAGCCGTGCCGTGGCGTTCATGATCGCCGACGGCATCCTGCCCTCCAACGAAGGCCGCGGCTACGTGCTGCGCCGTCTGCTGCGCCGCGCCGTGATGAAGGGCCATCTGCTGGGCCTCGACAAGCCGTTCCTCAACGATTACGTCGACGAGATCGTGAACCTCATGGGTCACGTGTACCCCGAGATCGTGGAGAACCGCGAGCTCACGCGGCGCGTCATCCTGTCCGAGGAAGAGCGCTTCGGCGCGAACCTGCGCCAGGGCCGCGCGTTCCTCGACGAGGCGCTGGCCGAGCTCGAGGGCGAGGTGCTGCCGGGCGACCGCGCGTTCACGCTGCACGATACGTACGGCTTCCCCGTGGAGGTCACGCGAGAGCTGTGCGACGAGCGCGGCATCGAAGTGGATATGGAAGGCTTCGGCCGCTGCATGGACGAGCAGCGCGAGCGCGCTCGCGCTGCCAATACGAAGGACGCCGAGGCGGCCTGGTCCACCTACGGCGGCGTGATGAACGAGATCCTCGAGGCCGTGGGTTCCACCGAATTCCTCGGCTATACGAAGAACGACGCCGAAGCGCGCGTGCTGGCGCTTGTGAAAGACGGCGTGCAGGTGGATGTGCTGGAGGCGGGCGACGAGGGTCGCGTGGTGTTGGACGCTACGCCGTTCTACGCTGAGAAGGGCGGCCAGATCGGCGATGCCGGCGTGCTTGCGAAGGACGATGCCACCGTGGCGGTCCTGGACACGAAGGAGCCCGAGAAGGGCCTGATCGCGCACACCGTGAAGGTGGAGAGCGGTCGCTTGAGCGCGGGCGATGCCGTGCATGCCGCCATCGACGTGCCGCGCCGCGAGCGCATCCGCCGCAACCACACCGCTACGCACATCCTGCATTGGGCGCTGCGCGAGGTGCTGGGCGATCATGTGAAGCAAGCGGGCAGCTACGTCGCCGACAGCCGTCTGCGCTTCGACTTCACCCACTTCGAGGCCATGACGGCCGAACAGATCGCCGAGGTGGAGCGCCTGGCGAACCAGAAGATCATGGAGAATCATCCCGTGCGCGCCTACGAGACGTCGCTCGCATCGGCTCGCGAAGCCGGCGTCATGGCGCTGTTCGGCGAGAAGTACGGCGAGTTCGTGCGCGTGCTCGACATCGAGGGCTTTTCGCAGGAGCTGTGCGGCGGTACCCACGTTTCGGCTACGAGCGAAATCGGCTTCGTTAAGATAACCTCCGAGACCAGCGTGGGCGCGAACCTGCGTCGCATCGAAGCCGTGACCAGCTTCGACGCGCTTGCGTACATGAATCGCGTGGAGGCTGAGCTCAAGGAGGCGGCCGAGTCTTTGCGCGTGCCCCTGTTCGACGTGAGCGAGCGCACGGCATCGAACATGAAGACTTTGAAAGACCTGCAGACGAAGCTGAAGCGTGGGCGCGAGGCCGTGGCCGACGACGGCATCAACGCCTTGCTCGAGACCGCGCAGACGAGCGCTGCGGGCTATCCGGTAGTGTTCGGCCGCATGCCGGAGGCCGATGCGGGTCAGATGCGCAACATGTGGGACGTGCTGCGCGCGCGTCTGGGCCAGCCGGGCGCCGCGGTGCTGGCCACGGAGAAAGACGGCAAGCCCACGCTGTTGGCGGCCGGCACGCCGGAGGCGGTGGAGGCGGGCTTCGACGCAGGCGCCGTCATCAAGGCGATCTCGGGGAACATCAAGGGCGGCGGCGGCGGAAAGGCCGCCATGGCGCAGGCCGGCGGCAAAGACGCCTCGGGCATCGACGCGGCCCTTCAGGCTGCGCGCGACATGCTGCTGTAGGGTTGTTGGCTGGGCGCCGTGCCGAGGGGTGCGGCGCCCAGGCAGTCCTGAGCTCGCTCGAAACGTCCACAGGACGTTTCGGCTCGACGGATGCGGCGCCGCGAAGCGAAGCGTGACAAGTCCCCGAAGGGGAAATCTCGCGGCGCACCCCTCGGCACGGCTCCCGAGGCGGTTCTTCCGCTGGGGGCACCGGCTCTGCGAGCGGCGCTTCAACCTGCGGGGCGTCTTTTTTCGGCGGCTTCTCCGTGAATCGGAGAAGCCCTTTTTTCATCCTGGGGAGTGATCATGCTGCCTCGCTTGCCTCTTCGGGACGCGCGTGACCGTCTTGTCGTCTTCGTCAACCTGGGGCGTGCGAAACGGATCGAGAAATCCTATTCGGTCGTTTGGCGGGCTGATTTTGGCAAGAATTTCGAGGTAGGTAAAAGTTAAATATATCTAACTTGGCTAAAAGCGAGCGTGTGAGAAAACCGACCAGGTGTTTTGCGCATAAGTTACGATGCAAAGACGGTCTCCTGGCGTCCCACATTCACCTAGCTCAAAATTTTTGCCATATTCTCGCATCTCGACGACAAGCCGCCGTCTATCGACCGTGCGATTTTCTCAAAAGAGGTTGCGAGCATGCTTGCGCTCTTCGCCAGGTTGCCGCATTGACGTACAATAGGCTGAAAGCGGAAAGCCGCGCGTATCCGCCGGTAACATGAAAGGGCTCATCATGCGAATTATGGCTTTGGATATTGGGGAGACGCGCGTGGGGGTTGCGGTGAGCGATCCGGGGGAACGGGTGGCTTCTCCGGTGGCCGTGCTGCCCGCCTCGGAAGTGCTGAACTGCGCGAAGCCGTTCCAGCGAGCGCTTGAGGATTGGGAGCCGGAGCTGCTGCTGTGCGGACTTCCCTACACCATGGCGGGCGCGGAGGGGCCTCAGGCCGCGCGCATTCGGAAAGCGGCGAAAACCATATCCGACGCCTGCGGCATCCCTTACGAATTCGCTGATGAGCGGTTAAGTTCGCAGGAAGCCAAACGGAGTTTGCGTGAAAAGGGCATGACCGAGAAGGCCATGCGCGGCAAAATAGATATGATAGCCGCAAGTTTGTTTTTGCAGGCGTGGCTTGACGCGCGCCGTGAGGCTTGATGGAAGAAGAGGATCAGTTCCATGCCCCAGCACAGGAAGCAAGTCACCTATTCTCAGCGTCCGAACCATGCAGCTCGCTCGGCTCATGCCCGGGGCGAGCGCCAGTTCCGTACGTACGATACCAGCTATATCCGCCCGAAGAAAAGCAAGGCTCCTGCTATAGTCGCCGCCGTTTTGGCCGTTCTCGTCGTCGGAGGTTTGGCGTGGGGCGCGCTCACCCTGTTCAACAGCTGTTCCGCGCAATCGGTCGAGCTTCTGGCCGAGGGTCAGGAGGCCACGATCACGGTGGCCGAAGGTGCTGGTGCCAAGGTCGTCGGAGAGCAGCTTGCGGAAGCCCGTCTGGTTTCCAATGCGGGAGACTTCACGAAGCGCGTCAACGAGATGGGCGTTGATTCCCAGCTCAAGCCCGGTACCTACACATTCGCGGGCGGTATGTCGCTCGACGCCATCATCAACCAGCTGACGGCCGGTCCGGTGGCGAACGCGCTCACCATCCCCGAAGGCAGCACGCTCGAGGCCGTTGCCCAGAGCGTGGCAACCTTCACCGAGAATCGCATCACGGCGGACGCGTTCACGGCCGCTGCGTCGGATGCCAGCGCATACGCGGCCGACTACGACTTCCTGGCCGATGCGGGCACGAACAGTCTGGAAGGCTTCCTGTTCCCGAAAACGTACGAGATCGGCGACGATGCCGCGGCCGAGTCGGTAGTGCGCATGATGCTCGACCAGTTCAAGACCGAGACGTCGGGGCTCAATTGGTCCTACCCGCAAAGCCAGGGCCTCACCATCTACGATGCCGTGAAGCTGGCTTCCATCGTTGAGCGCGAGTCGTCGGGCGACGAGCAGATCCGCGCCCAGGTGGCCTCGGTGTTCTACAACCGCCTGAACAACTTCGGCGATCCGAACTACGGCTTCCTGCAAAGCGATGCGACCACGGCTTACGAGCTGGGTCACGACCCCACCCCCGAGGATATCAAGAATCCAACACCGTTCAACACCTACACGAACACGGGTCTGCCTCCCACGCCCATCTGCTCGCCGGGTCTCGATTGCCTGCAAGCCGTGTGCAACCCTGCGCAGACGAACTACTTCTTCTTCTTCTACTTCGCGCCTGATGAAAGCGGTACGATGCAGTACTACTTCAGCGAAACGTACGAAGAGCATCAGCAGACGTTCTCCTAGGCCGTTAGCGACAACGCCATGGCTTTTCTCGAACCCGACCGCTACTTTGCGCGCATCTCGCGCATCGATATCGACCGCGACCTGCTGGCGCTGGGCTTTCGCAACGTGCTGCTGGACGTGGACAACACCATCCTCACGCGTGACACCCACGAAGTGCCGCGTGACGTGGGGTTCTGGCTGGCGAAGGCGCGCGACGCGGGCATTACGTTCTGCCTTGTGTCCAACAACTGGCACGAAGGGGTGTACCAGCTGGCGAACCGTCTTTCGCTGCCCATCGTGGCGAAGGCCGTCAAGCCGTTGCCGCCCGCGTTCCTCATGGCTTTGCGCAAGCTGGGAGCGAAGCGTTCCGAGACGGTGGTCATCGGCGATCAGCTGGTCACCGACGTCATGGGCGCGCATTTTCTGGGCATGAAGGCGTATCTGCTGGCTCCGCTGGTGGAGCAGGATCTGCCCCATACGCTGCTGCTGCGCAACTTCGAGCGCGTCGTCATGGGCGAGCGTAAGCCGGAGGGCGCCGCATCGACGTCGCAGAACGCCGTCCCCTGCGAGGATGAGGAACCCGACGCGCAGGGCGTCTGATGTGAACGAGCGAGCGAAAGGATCGTTATGACCGACACGCAAGCCGAACGGCCGGCCGAGAGCCTGTACCTCTTGGGACATCCCATTGCGCACTCTTCGTCGCCCGCGATGTACAACGCCGTGTACGAGCGCTTAGGATTGCCGTGGCGCTACGGTTTGGCTGATTGCGCGACCGAGGAAGAGGCGCGCTCGTTCGTGGAGGCGCGCGGCTTCCTGTCCATCAACATCACCACGCCGTATAAGCCGCTCGCGTTCGAGGCCGCCACGGCGAAGGCTGCCACGGCGAAGCTCGCCCAGGGCGCGAACGTGCTGGTGAAGAAGGGTGACGCGCTCATCGGCTTCAACACCGACGGCCAGGGCTGCGTAGCGTACTTGGAGCGCACGGGCTTTTGCTTCGCAGGCAAGCGCGTGGCCGTGTGCGGCACGGGCCCCACGGCGCTGTCCATCCTGCACGCATGCGCCATCGCCGGGGCGGACGTGGCCATGCTGGTCGGGCGCGACAAGGAGCGCTCCCGCAAGGTGCTCGAAGGCTACGTCGAGCGGTTCGGCCTGTTGGCAAATGCCACGGTGGACCTGCCGGCAGCGCAGGCGCACCATCGCAGCTTCCGCACGGCTTACGAGCGCACCACGTTCAAGTTCGGCAGCTACACCACGTCCACGAAGGCGCTGGCCGCCGCCGATCTCGTGGTGAACGCGACGCCGCTCGGCATGAACGAGGGCGACGGCTCGCCGTTCGACGTCGGGCTTCTGAGCGCGGGCCAGACCGTGTTCGACGCGGTATACGGCCACGGCGAGACGGCGCTCGTGCGCGCCGCGCGCGAAGCGGGATGCACGGTGCACGACGGCGCCGGGATGCTGGTAGCGCAGGCAGTGGCCACCGTGCACGCCGTGTGCGACCTCGCCGAGGTCGACGTCGCCCTGTCTGACGACGAGCTGTTCGCCTTGATGGCGGAAGCGGCAGGGTTCGACCTGTAGACTTCCGTCATCCTGAACGGAACCGACTGGTTGCTTCGTCATCCTGAGCGGAGCGCGTAGCGCGGAGTCGAAGGATCCCGTGAGGCGCCAGCTGAAAGCGTCTCGGTTGGCACCGTGCGGGATCCTTCGCGTCCCCGCTTCGCGGAGCCTCCCTGTGCTCGCTCAGGATGACGAGTGCGTGAGCCATAGGGATGGGGTTGATGACTCATTCGATGCGGATGCGGCGTGCGACCTGCTTTTTGCTAGCCTTGCCTGAACGGTAGGGTACAATACGATGCGAACCATTCGTATCAGCGCGGAAAGCGACAGACTATGCGATACCTAACAGCAGGCGAGAGCCACGGTCCGTGCCTGACGGCCATCGTCGAAGGCGTGCCCGCGGGCTTGAAGATCTCCGAATCGCAGATCAACACCGACCTTTCTCGTCGTCAGTCCGGTTACGGGCGCGGCGGGCGCCAGCGCATCGAGCGCGACACGGTTGAGGTCGTCTCCGGCGTGCGCTTCGGCCGCACGCTGGGAACTCCTATCGCGCTCGTGGTGCGCAACCGGGACTGGGAGAACTGGACCGATCGCATGGCCGCGTTCGGCGAGGCTTCGTCCGACCTCGCCCGCGAGGTCACGCCACGCCCCGGCCACGCCGACCTCGTGGGGGCGCTCAAAACCGACACGTCCGACTGCCGCAACATCCTCGAGCGCGCAAGCGCCCGCGAGACAGCTGCGCGCGTGGCGGCGGCCGGCATCGCGCGCGAGTTCTTGGCCGACCTGGGCGTGGAGGTGTTCTCGTACGTCACGTCCATCGGAAGCGCGTCCTTCAAAGAGGACGACGCGCTCATGAACGCTCCCGACTACAAGCCGCTGGCTATCGAGACGAGCGAGGTGCGCTGTCCCGACGAGCGGGCGACGGAGGCCATGAAGGCCGAGATCGACCGCGCGAAAGACGCGGGCGAGAGCCTGGGCGGCACGTTCCGCGTCGTGGTGACGGGGCTCGTGCCGGGCGTGGGCGGCTACGCTACGGCGGGCGATCGTCTGACCTCGCGTTTGGGAGCGGCGCTGTTCTCCATCCCCGCCATCAAGGGCGTCGAGTTCGGTCTGGGCTTCGAAGCGGCTCGCCGCGTGGGCTCCGAGGTGCACGACCCCATCGCGCTGGACAAGCAGGTCGGCTTCGTGCGCACGTCGAACAATGCGGGCGGCCTCGAAGGCGGCATGACCACGGGCATGCCCCTCATCGTGAGTGCGGCCATGAAGCCCATTCCCACGCTCATGACGCCGCTCGAGACGGTGAACCTCGACACGTTGGAAGTCGAAGAGGCGTCGAAGGAGCGCAGCGACACGTGCGCCGTGCCCGCCTGCGCCGTGGTGGCCGAGAGCGAGGTGGCGTTCGTGCTGGCCGAGGCGTACCTCGAGAAGTTCGGGCGCGATAACATGGCCGACATCAAGGCGGCCGTGAAAGCGTACCGCCAGCGGCTCAGGACGATGGCGCGATGAGGCACGAGGCTTCGAGGCGACCTCGCGTGGTGGGGGAGCTTGCGCGCCCCGTGTTCTTCGTGGGATTCATGGGCGCGGGGAAGACGTCGGTCGCGCGACGGCTGGCGCGCACCTGCGGCGTGGCCTCGGTGGACATGGACACGTACCTCGAGCGCCGCGAGGGCAAGCGCGTGAAGGAGATCTTCGCGCAGGCGGGCGAGGACGGCTTCCGCGCCATCGAGACGGACGTGCTGCGCGAGCTGGCCGGCAAGGAGCCGCTGCTCGTGTCGTGCGGCGGCGGCGTGGTGAAGCGCGATGAGAACCGCGCCATCCTGCGCGATGCGGGGTTCGTCGTGTACCTGAAGGTCACGGCCGACGAGGCGAAGTCGCGCATCAGCGACACCTCCACGCGCCCTTTGTTCCAGGACCTCGATGCCGCGCGCAAGACGTCCGAGGAGCGCCTGCCCCTGTACGCCGAGGTGGCCGACCTCACCATCGACACCGCCGGCAAGAACGTGGCTACCATCGCGCGCGAAGTGCAGAGCGCGCTCGAGAAGGAGGGCATCCTGTGCCTGCAACGAAAGTGATCGTCAACATCCCCGGCGAAGAAGCCTACGACGTGCGCATCGGCGGCGGCGTGCTGGCGAATCTGGGCGCGCATCTGCGCAAGCTGCCGGCGTTCGCCGAGTCGGACCGCGCGCTCGTCGTCACCGACGAGAACGTTGCGCCGCTGTACCGCGCCGACGCGAAGGAAGCGCTCGCGCAAGCCGGGTTCCGCGTGAGCGACATCGCCGTGCCGGCGGGCGAAGGCTCGAAGTCTGTCGAGGTGGCGGGAGAGATATGGGAGGCCATGGCCAGCCTTGCGCTCGGCCGCGACTGCGTGGTGGTGGCGCTCGGCGGCGGCGTGGTGGGCGACCTCGCCGGGTTCGTTGCCGCAACCTATATGCGCGGCGTGCCGGTGGTGCAGGTTCCCACGACGCTGCTATCTATGGTGGACTCGTCGGTGGGCGGCAAAACCGGCGTCAACCTGGCGGCCGGCAAGAACCTCGTGGGCGCGTTCAAACAGCCGGCGTACGTGTGCGCCGACACGGCCACGCTGGCCACGCTTGATGAGCGCGAGTGGGCCTGCGGTTGCGCGGAGATAGCGAAGTCCGCGGTCATCGACTCGGACGACTTCTTCTTCTGGCTGGTTGACGCGGCGGGCGCGCTGGCGGCGCGCGATGAGGTGGTAGTAGAGGAGGCCATCGCGCGCTCGGTGGTGTTCAAGGCCGACGTGGTGGCCGCCGACAAGTCCGAGAGCAAGGGCGTGCGCGAGTGCCTGAACTACGGCCACACGTTGGGACATGCGGTCGAATCGCTGGCGGGGTACGGCGCGTTCTCGCACGGCGCGGCCGTGGCCGAGGGCATGCGCTTCGCCGCGCGCATGGCCGTGTCGCTGGTGGACGCGCCGCTCGATTTGGTCGAGACGCAGGACAGCCTGCTCGACCAGCTGGGCCTGCCCGCCCTCGACTGGTCGGCCGAGCCGGAGGCCATGCTGGAGGCCATGAAGCGCGACAAGAAGGCCCGTCGCGGCCAGGTGCGCTTCGTGCTGCCCCGCGACGTGGGTTCCTGGCAGCTCGCCGATGTCGACGACGCCACCATCCTCGACCACCTGAACGCTTGGGCTCGCTCGAAGGCATAGGGGAGGAAGCCGATTATGAAGAAGATTCTGGTGTTGAACGGGCCGAACCTCAATTTGCTGGGAGTCCGCGAGCCCGACGTGTACGGCACGGTGACGCTTGCCGACATCGAGCGCGAGGTGACGGAATACGCGGCCGAGCGGGGTGCGAGCGTCGACTGCTTCCAAAGCAACCATGAGGGCGCGCTCATCGACAAGTTGCACGAGGCGCGCGGCGCGTACGACGGCATCGTCTACAATCCCGGTGCGCACACGCACTACTCGTACGCGCTGCGCGACGCCGTGTCGTCCATCGACGTGCCCACGGTGGAGGTGCATCTATCCGATATTTCCGCGCGCGAGGAGTTCCGCCGCATCTCGGTCATCGCGCCGGTATGCGTGGCGCAGATCAAGGGCAAGGGCAAAGAGGGCTACAAGGAGGCCGTCGATGTGCTGCTCGCCCGATAGCGCCGCGCTCGCTGCGGCTGCCGGGCCTCGCCTCGATCGTCTCCGCGCCGCCTGCGCCGATGCGGGCATGGGCGCGTTCTTCGTGCGCGACACCTCGAACATCGCCTGGCTCACCGCGTTCGACGGCGTGTTCGACGACGAGGACGCGCACGCGCTGCTGGTTACGCCGAGCGATGCCGTGCTGCACACCGACTCGCGCTACAGCGAGGCAGCGCGCGCGGCGGCTGCCCGCGAAGGTGCGGTCGCGGTCGACGACGCACGGGTCACCCACGCGAAGTTCGTCGCCGAAACCTTCGCCGCCCGCCATGCCGACCGGCCGTCGGTCGAGGCCGAAGCCATCGCGCTCGGCATCGAGGACTCCATGTCGCTCGCCGGCTTTCGCGCCCTCGAAAGCCGCCTTCGCGGAGGTTCCCGAGCGTCCGAAACTGCGAGAAACGTCTGACTTCATCGTGAACCTGCGCGCCGTGAAAGACGTGCAGGAGATCGCGCGCATGAAGGCGGCCCAGGCCGTCACCGACGCCGCGTTCGCGCACATCGTGGGGTACATGCGTCCCGGCATGACCGAGCGCGAGGTGCAGATCGAGCTGGAGGACTTCATGCGTCGCCACGGCGCCGAGGGCCTTGCGTTCCCGTCCATCGTAGCCGCGGGCGCGAACGGCGCGAGTCCCCATGCCATTCCTGGCCAGACGGTGCTCGAGGCGGGTCAATGCGTCGTGCTCGATTTCGGCGCACGGGCGCACGGGTACTGCTCGGACATGACGCGCACGGTGTTCTTGGGCCAGCCGTCCCAGAAGATGCGCGATGCCTACGCGGCCATCCGCAGCGCGAACGAGCAGGTGGAAGCCGTGCTCAAGCCGGGCGTGACGGGCAAGGCCATGCACGAGCTGGCCGAGCGCGCGCTCGCGGACGCGGGTTTTGCCGGCAAGATGGGCCACAGCTTGGGCCACGGCGTGGGCATCGACATCCACGAGCAGCCCGCGCTGTCGCCGCGCAACGAGCAGCCCCTCGTGCCGGGCAACGTGGTGACGGTCGAGCCGGGCATCTACCTGCCGGGCGAATTCGGCATGCGCCTGGAAGATTTCGGCGTGATCACGCCCGACGGCTTCGAGGTCTTCACCCGATCAACCCACGATCCGGTGATCCTGTAGCCGGTTCTCCGCCCGGGCGGTGGATTTCTGGGCGCAAAACGGCACCCATGACAATTCTGAGAGGGAAAATCGGGCGGTGAAAGCCTCAGGATTTTCGCCATCTGGGCTTTTGCCGGGTCAACGGGGCGCTGCATCCAACAAATGCATCCGGAAAATGTCGTGGCTGCTGTTTGCGCCCAGCACCTCGGCGCGCGTTGCGGTTTCGCGTCCGTCCCGTCGGTTTGCCCTGATTTTTTTCTGATACGGTTGATGTGCGCACGCAAGGTTTGCCCGACACGCTATAATGTACCGGTTTGAACGCTGATCGGGCCCCGCGGCGCGCAGCGGATCGCCCGTGAACGAAAGGATTACCGAGTATGGCTATCTCTACCGCCGATTTCAAGAACGGCATGTGCATCGAGTTTAACGGCAAGCTGTGCACCATCGTCGAGTTCCAGCATGTGAAGCCCGGCAAGGGCAGCGCCTTCGTCCGCACGAAGCTGCGCGACATCAAGACCGGCCGCATCATCGACAACACGTTCAACGCCGGCGTCAAGGTTGAATCCGTGCGTCTCGAGACGAAGAAGCTGCAGTACCTCTACAACGACGGTGCCGATTTCAACTTCATGGACAACGACACGTTCGAGCAGATGGCCATCTCGACCGAAACCGTCGGCGATGCCGCGAAGTGGCTCAAGGAGAACGACGAGGCGTCGCTGCTGTACGCTGGTGACGAGCTGATCAGCATCGAGCCCCAGATGTTCGTCGAGCTCGAGGTCACGCACACCGAGCCCGGCTTCAAGGGCGATACGGCCACTAACACGACGAAGCCCGCCACGCTGGAGACCGGCGTCGAGGTGCAGGTTCCCACGTTCGTCGAGATCGGCGACGTCCTGCAGATCGACACCCGCGACGGCCGCTTCATCAAGCGCGTGTAGCAAGCGCGAAACCCCGACTCGGCTCAATGGAAACGAGGGCGCCCGACGGGCGCCCTCGTTTTGTTCGTCTACATACGCGCGTGGTTGTCGGGCAGGGGGAGGGGATAGTCCTCCAGCTTGTAAGCGGCGAGATCGAGCAGCTCGCCGGGGTTCACGTCGAGGGCGCGGGCCAGCTTCACGATGTCGGAGAGGCGCACGTCCACGAGGCCGCCTTCGAGGTTGCTAATGCGAGGATGCTTCGTGCCCACCATCTCGGCCAAGGTGGTTTGGGAGAGTCCTTCGGAGGTGCGCACTTCGAGAAGCCGGCTGCCCAAGTCGGCAGACAGGCGCTGGACAAGGGGATCCTTGCGCGCCATCTTCTCGTTTTTGCTCATCTCGCTCATACAGAAAGCGTAACGGCGCGCAAAACCCAAGCCGTCATCCAGCGATTACAATGCAGCGTCTTTTTGATGAGCGTGCTGCATACGTATGGCCGCCTCGGCCTCCCGCCGCTCGAAATCTGTTGCTTGTCGGTGAATTTCCCCGGTCATGGCTATCGCGGCAAGGGGTTACTCTATAATTCTTGTTTCGATCTTTGACTAACTGCAAACCGAAGGGGGTGTGAGTTCATGCCAAGGCTTCAGATCATGGATACCACCATCCGTGACGGCCAGCAAAGCCTCTGGGCCACGCGTATGCAGATCGGCGACATGCTGCCGATCCTGCCTAAAATGGACCGTGTCGGGTACTGGGCCATCGAGGCGTGGGGCGGTGCGACGTTCGACACGTGCATGCGTTTCCTCGACGAGAACCCGTGGGAGCGGCTGCGATCCATCAAGGCGCAGACGCCGAACACGCCGCTTGCCATGCTGTCTCGCGGCCAGAACCTCGTGGGGTACAAGCATTATTCGCGTGACATCTGCAATCACTTCATCAAGGCCGCGAAGCGCAATGGCGTGCATGTCTTCCGCGTGTTCGACGCGCTCAACGACATCCGCAACGTCGTCGACAACGCCGAAGCCATCAAGGAATGCGGCGGTCACTTCGAAGGCGCCATCTCCTACACGATGTCGCCCGTGCACACGCTGGACAGCTTCCTCGACTACGGTCAGAAGCTCAAGGATCTCGGTGCCGACTCCATCTGCATCAAGGACATGGCGGGCATGCTCACGCCCTACCGCACCGAGCGCATGGTGAAGGCGTTCAACGCCGAAATCGGTTTGCCGTTGCACATCCACTGCCATTACGTCGGCGGCATGGCGCCCGCCAACATCCTCAAAGCCGCCGAAGCCGGAGCCGCCATCGCCGACACGGCTCATGCGCCGCTGGCGTTCGGCAACTCGCATCCGGCCGTCGAGATGATCGTGGCCGCGCTCCAGGAGAGCCGCTACGACACCGGCCTCGACCTCGACCTCCTGTTCGAGATCGCCGAATACTGGGAAGACATACGCAAGCGCGGACACTACAAGCGCGGCGTCTCGTCGCTCACGCACATGCAGGTGTACTCGCACCAGGTGCCGGGCGGCATGATGTCGAACCTCGTGTCGCAGCTTGAGATCCAGAACGCCGCCGATCGCCTGCCCGAGGTGATGCGCGAGATTCCGAAGGTGCGCGCCGAGGTGGGCTATCCGCCGCTCGTCACGCCGTTGTCGCAGATCGTGGGCACGCAGGCTGTGTTCAACGTGCTCACCGGCAAGCGCTGGAGCGTCGTGTCCAAGGAGATGAAGGACTACATCTGCGGCTACTACGGCAAGGCTCCGGGCCGCATGGACAAGGACATCGTGGCGAAGGTCGTGGGCAACTCCGAAATGCTGCCGCCCGACGTGGCACCCGGCTCGCTGGTCACCACCACCTACGCTCAGGTTGAAGAAGAGATCGGCGACCTCGCGAAGAGCGAGGAGGACGTGCTCATGTACGCCCTGTTCCCGAACGAGGCGCGCACGTTCCTGAGCAAGCACCGCACATCGGAGAAGGTCGATTTCCTCATGGAGCAGGAGTCGAGCCACACCAAGGAGGACGATTACGTGGACATCAATCAGATTCGCGAGCTGGTTCGCGTCGCCGAGGAAAGCGGCGTCGGCGAGATCGTAGTTGAGGAAGAGGGCACCCGCATCGCCGTACGCATGCCGGGAACGATGTCGGCCGAGGCCGCTGCCGTGGCCGCTGCGGCCGCGCCGGTTGCCGCCGTGGCTCCGGCTCCCGCCGCCGCTCCGGCAGCCGCTGCCGACGACGTGGAGCGTCCGAGCGATTGGTACGCCGTCACGGCTCCCATGGTGGGCACGTTCTATACCTCCCCGGCACCCGGCGAACCGCCGTTCGTGCAGGTGGGGGACGAGGTTGCCGCCAACCAGACGCTGTGCATCGTCGAGGCCATGAAGCTCATGAACGAGATCGCCGCCGAGGAGATGGGCACCGTCCGCGAGGTGTGCCTCGAGGACGCCACGCCCGTCGAGTTCGGCACGGTGCTGTTCTACATCGAGCCCCACGGTGCCCCGGCTCCGGCTCCGGAGACGGCATAATGTTTAACAAGATTCTCATCGCGAACCGCGGCGAGGTGGCGCTGCGCATCATGCGCGCCTGCAAGGAGCTGGGCGTGAAGACGGTCGCGGTCTACTCGACCGAGGACGCCGACACCTATCCCGTGCAGTACGCCGACGAGGCCGTGTGCATCGGCCCCGCTCAGGCGAACAAGAGCTACCTCATCATGGCCAACATCATCGCCGCGGCGAAAACCACCGGCGCGGAAGCCGTGCATCCCGGCTACGGCTTCCTCGCCGAGAACGCCGACTTCGCCCGCGCCTGCGCCGATAACGATCTCGTGTTCATCGGCCCGGCTCCCGAGTGCATCGAGCGCATGGGCGACAAGAGCTCCGCGCGCGAGACGATGAAAGCGTGCGGCGTTCCCACCGTTCCCGGTTCCGACGGCTGTATCGAGACGGCGGCCGAGGCTAAGGCGTTCGCCGACAGCGTGGGCTATCCGGTGCTCATCAAGGCCACGGCGGGCGGCGGCGGCAAGGGTATGCGCGAAGTGCACGACCCGGCCGATCTCGAGGCTCAGTACCAGGCCGCGCGCACCGAGGCCGGGGCAGCGTTCGGCAACGACGGCGTGTACCTGGAGAAGCTCGTGCTGCGTCCGCGCCACGTGGAGATCCAGGTGCTGGCCGACGACTTCGGAAACAACGTCGCCCTGTGCGAGCGCGACTGCTCCGTGCAGCGTCGTCATCAGAAGCTCATCGAGGAAGCGCCCTCGCCGGCCCTGACCGAGGATCTGCGCCGCGCCATGGGCGTGGCGGCCATCAAGGCCGTGCGCGCCGTGAACTACAAAAACGCTGGAACCATCGAGTTCTTGCTCGACGAGCGCGGGTCGTTCTACTTCATGGAGATGAACACGCGCGTGCAGGTGGAGCACCCGGTGACCGAGCAGATCACCGGCACCGACATCATCAAAGAGCAGCTGCGCATCGCTTCTGGCGAGCCCATGAGCTGCGCCCACCGTGCGCCGTTCTCGCCTGCGGGCCATGCCATCGAGTTCCGCATCAACGCGGAAGATCCGCAGCACGGCTTCCGCCCGTGCCCTGGCACCATCACGAAATTCGAAGCCCCGGCCGGCCCCGGCGTGCGCGTGGAAAGCTACGTGCGCACGGGTTCGCGCATCTCGCCGTACTACGATTCGCTGGTGGCGAAACTCGTGGTATACGGCCAGGATCGCGAGGAAGCGCTTGCGCGCGGCCGCCGCGCCCTCGACGAGTTCGTGATCGAGGGCATCGAAACCACGATCGCCTTCCATCGCCGTGTGCTCGATAACGCGATGTTCTGCTCGGGCGATGTGACCACCGACTTCATCGAAACCCAGATGGGAGACGTACTATGACAGAGCTTAACGTCGACGGCATGGCGCTTGCGCCGGGCGTCGTCGAAACCATCGTGTCCATCGCGGCCAACGAAGTGGAGGGCGTGGCCTGCATCGGCCCGTCCACCACGAGCGGCCTGCGCTCCGTGTTCGGCAGCAAGCCCTCCACTCAGGGCATCGACATCACGGTGGACGAGGAGGACAAGCTGCACATCTCCATTCGCGTGGACGTGTACTACGGCTATGTGCTGCCCGACCTCGCCGCCAATATCCGTCAGGCTATCTCCGACGCGGTGACCAGCCAGGTTGGCATTCCGGTAGGCTCTGTGGACGTGTACATCGACGGCATGCAGTTCGCCCGCTAAGCGTCCGGAGGCTTTAAGAATCTATATGGCTGCTAAACGACATGAACGAACCAGCGCGCGCCGTGCCGCGCTCCAAGTGCTGTACACCAGCGAGATAACCGACGAGTCGCCCGCGGCAATCGCCGAGGGCGACCGTCGCCTGGAAGAAGACGGTCCGCTGCCCGAATACGCGTTGATGCTGGTGCGAGGCGTGGAGTCGCATCGCATCGCTATCGACAACCACCTTGCCGCCACGTCCGAGAACTGGTCGTTGGCCCGCATGCCCATCGTCGACCGCTCGATTCTGCGGTTGGCCACGTTCGAGATGATGTACATCGACGACGTGCCCACCTCGGTCACCATCAACGAGGCGGTTGAGCTGGCGAAGGACTTCGGTGGGGAAGACGAATCCCATCGCTTCGTCAACGGCATTCTGGGTCGTATCGCCAAGATGCTGGAGGGGGAGGAGGGCCAGGAGGCCGATGCCCCTTCTTCTTGCGATGCGGATGCCGCTGGCAACGAAGAGCCTCTGGCGATGCGGGAGAACGAAATCGCGGAACCCGAAAGCGAGCCCCTCGCGGCTCAGAAGTGCGGGTCGCCGGAGCAGGAGGGCGAGTCGCCGGAAGGAGCCTCCTCCTATGGCGCTTGAGTCGTATGATAGCTTCGAGGCGGTAAAGTCCCGCCTCGATGAAATCGTCGACGCGGTGAGCAGCGACGAGCTGGAGCTTGACGCTGCGCTCGCCTTGTACGAGGAAGCGGTAGGACTCGGGCTTCGCGCCAGCGATTTGCTCGAGGAGAACATCGAAGCGCAGCAGGGCGTCGAGGAAGCGGGCGAGCGGTCTGCCGAGTCGTCCGACGAGGCGTCTGCGCAGGAGACGGGTGCGCCGGTTTCGGCGTAGCCCCTGTTGAAGGATGCATATGGATAATCGTATTCTCGATATGGTGTCGTCCCCTGCCGATCTGAAACTGCTCACGAACGAAGAGCTGTCCATTCTGGCGCAGGAGGTGCGCGAGGAGATCGTGACGACGGCTTCTCAAACCGGCGGTCACGTTGCGTCATCGTTGGGCGCGGTGGAGATCATCCTGGCCTTGCACAGCATGCTCGATTGCCCGCACGACAAGATCGTGTTCGACGTTGGGCACCAGGCTTATGCGCATAAGCTGATCACCGGCCGCCTCGATGATTTCGGCACGTTGCGCACCTACGGCGGCCTGTCCGGGTTTCCGAAGCCCGACGAGAGCCCCTACGACGTGCATCCGTCGGGTCATGCGTCCGACTCGCTGTCGGTGGCGCTCGGTCTGGCGCAGGCGCGCGAACTCTCGGGCGGCGACGAGAAGATCGTGGCCGTCATCGGCGACGCGGCCCTGTCGGGCGGTATGGCGTTCGAAGCGCTCAACCACATCGGCCAGGCGCAGACGCCCATGGTGATCATCCTCAACGATAACGAGATGTCCATCTCGCGCAACGTGGGCGCGCTCATGAAGCACCTCGGTTACATGCGAGCCACGCCTCAGTATCGCCAAACCCGCGACTCCGTGCAGGAGGCGCTCGAGAGCAGCGGGGCTTTCGGCAGCGCGCTTGCGAACTTCGGACGCAACGTGAAGGAGTCGATGAAGCAGTTCGTCATCCCGCGCTCGATGATTTTCGAACAGCTGGGCATCCTGTGCACGGCGCCCATAGACGGTCATGATATCGGCCTGCTCAAAGAGACGTTGGCGTCCGTGATGAACACCGACGTTCCCGTGCTCGTGCACGTGGTCACGCGCAAGGGCGCGGGATACGCGCCGGCGGTCCAGAACCCTGAGAAGTTCCACGGTATCGCGCCGTTCGATATCGCGACGGGGGATGTGAAGAAGAAAGCGGCATCGGCGCCGTCGTACACGAGCGTGTTCGGCAAGGCGCTGGCCGCCGAAGCGCGACGCGACGAGCGTATCGTGGCCATCACGGCCGCCATGAAGGGCGGTACCGGCTTGGACGCGTTCGCCGAAGAGTTCTCCGATCGGTTCGTGGACGCCGGCATCGCCGAGGAGCACGCGGTGGGCCTGGCCAGCGGCTTGGCGACGGGCGGCAAGAAGCCGGTCGTGGCCATCTACTCCACGTTCTTGCAGCGAGCCATCGATCAGGTCATCATCAACAACGCGCTGCCGGATCTCGACGTTGTGTTCGCCATAGACCGCGCCGGCATCGTGGGCGAGGACGGCCCGACGCACCATGGCATGTTCGACCTCGCCTACATGCGCATGATCCCGCATATGAGGATGCTGGCTCCTTCCAACGAGGCCGAGCTCGTGCATGCGCTGCATACCGCGCTCGCGCTGGGCGGGCCTTTCGCCATCCGCTACCCGCGCGGAGCGGCCGAGGGCGTAGCCTTGCCCGACGAGCCGCAGGTTTTGGAAGAGGGGAAGGCACGCGTGGTTCGCGAAGGCGACGACGTGGCCATCCTTGCGTTCGGGCGTATGGTGCCGCGCGCCGAAGCGGCGGCCGAGCTGCTGTCCGAGAGCGGCATCGAGGCGCGCGTGGTGGACATGCGCTGGGTCAAGCCGCTCGATGCGGAAGAAATAGCCCGTGCGGCGCAAACGAAGCTCGTCGTGACGGTGGAGGGCGGCATCATCTCCGGTGGCGTAGGCGAGGCCGTGCTGGGCGAGCTGGCGCGTCAAGGCCTCGCGGTCCCCGCGCTGACGTTGGGCATCCCCGACACGTTCGTGCCCCAGGGTTCCACGAACCAGCTGTTGCACGACCTGGGCTTGGACGCCGAAGGCATCGCCGCTTCCGTGCAGGAGCGTCTCGCGCGGTAAAAACGATCGTTCTTGGCATGAAGGCGCCGGCTGCAATTGTGCAGCCGGCGCTTTTTCTCTACATTCGGCGCATCCTTCGCGCGCGTGTGACAAGCGATTTTACCTAAACTTGATCTTTCCGTTGCCTGATCCTGACATTGCATCCCTATCATTGCTCCGAGTGCTTTGTCTTCAACGTTCGGGTTCGGAGGAAACCGGCATGAGCTATGATCTGGGAGCGTTCGCCGCGGCGCTCATGGGCGACCCGGTGCTCGCCCTCATCGTCGTCCTGACGCTGGGCGCCACCGTGGTGAACGGGGCTACCGACGCCCCCAACGCCATCGCCACCGTGGTGGGCACGAAGGCTATGAGACCCGGTCCCGCCATTGCGATGGCGGCGGTATGCAACTTCGTGGGGTTGGCCGCCATCACGATGGTGTCGTCGGCTGTGGCGCTCACCATCTTCAAGATGGTCGACTTCGGCGGCGACAACCAAGCCGCCCTCATCGCGCTCGCGGCGGCCATGGTGGCCATCATCGTCTGGGGTGTGACTGCGTGGTACTTCGGCATCCCCACCTCTCAAAGCCACTCGCTCATCGCCGGCATCACCGGCGCGGCCATCGCCCTGCAGGGCGGCCTGACGGGCGTGAACGGCGACGAGTGGGTGAAGGTCGTCTACGGCCTGGTCATCTCCACATTCCTGGGCTTCGGAACTGGCTGGCTGTTCACCAGGCTCATCAAGAAGCTGTGCTGCCGCGCTTCGCGCGCGAAGGCGAACTCGTTCTTCAAATGGGCGCAGATCATCTCGGGCGCGGGCGTGGCCGTGCTCCATGGGGCGCAGGACGGCCAGAAGTTCATGTCGTTGTGCATGCTGGGTATCATGATCGGTATGAGCGGCGCGGTGGACGCGAACGTCGAGTTCCCGTTCTGGCTGATCATCCTCGTGTCTGCCACCATGGCTTTGGGCACGGCGGTGGGCGGCAAGAAGATCATCAAGTCCGTGGGCATGAACATGGTGAAGATGGAGCAGTATCAGGGCTTCGCTGCGTGCCTGTCGGCTTGCTTCTGCATCGGTCTGGCCACGTTCACCGGCATGCCCGTGTCCACCACGCACACGAAGACCACCGCCATCATGGGCGTAGGAGCCGAGAAGAGCATCCGCACGGTGAAGTGGGGTCTGGCCGGCAGGATGGTGCTCACCTGGGTGCTTACCTTCCCCGGCTGCGGTTTGCTGGCTTTCGCGTTCACGCACCTGTTTCTGATGTTCATGTAGGCGTTCGATCGGGCGGGGCTTTGGTTTGCCGCCCGGAAATGCTGCGACCCCCGGATCGGGGGTCGCTTTCATGCGTTAGTCCTCTTCCACCACTTCGGCTTCGGGCGCGTTCTTCTTGACGCTCTCGATGCCCTTCTTGCAGGAATCCTTCGTCGTGTACACCTGCGACGTGGCGATGACCTCGCCGTTGTCGGCCTTCAGCACGAAGTGGCATCCCGCGTCGGTGGTCTTGATCACGAACTTTCCCATACGATCGCACCCTTTCTCGAGTCCTTTGCCGGTACGTCGATCATACCTCGTGCAAAGTTCGACGTTCGTCCTATTCGGGAGACTAAACGTAGGGTTGAAGGTGACTCGCCGCTACCGGAGTGTCTTTCGTTTTTCCGGTTCGTCGCAGTCAAGCTCATCGATTTTGGCACGAATTCACGGTTTGGGCAGAAGGTTTAGGACTCGGAAAACTCATGACCTGGCATTATGCTGTTGCACTTGCCATGCGCTCGGCAAAATAGATGCAGATTCGTGCCCGAACCGTGAATTCGTGCCAGATTCGAGGGGCGCGACCGAAACGTTGCTGAAGCAGATGGGGGCGCGGCGGGTTCGCGCACGGATGCCGACAACGGTAGGTCGGGGTGCGCGCGGAAGCGAGGCGGTGGCAGGACGCTCGTGTCCGCAGGGGCCGCGCGAGTTCGCGAACCTGCGCGCTCGGCGCGCCGTTCGCTAGCGCTCGACGTGCTTCTCCATGATGTAGTCGTCCATGACGAAGCCGTTGCCGATATCGGTTTCCACCGCGTCGATGGTTTCGAAGCCCTTGCCGAGATAGGCGCGGATGCCCAGGTCGTTCTGCTTGTTCACCGTGAGGTACATCGCGTCCAGCCCGCGTTCGAGGCAGAGGCGCTCGTAGAAGGCGATGGCCCGCGAGGCGAATCCCTTGCCGCGCTCCTCGGCGCGCAGATACACCTTCGAGATGAAGAAGCGGTTCGTCTCGGGCTCCACGCGCCCGCCCGTGTACCCCGCGATGCGCCCGTCGTCTTCGGCGCGCATGAACCAATATTCGTAGGCGTGCTCGCGCATGTCGCGCTCGATGGCTTCCAGGCTTTGGAAGTTCTCCACCATGTAGTCGGTCTGCGCGTCGCCGATGAGGGAGGGCCAGTACTCGTGCCATATCTCGTCGGCCAGCGCGGCGAGGCGCTGTCGGTCGTCGGCGGTGCGGACGGGGTCGAATGCGATGCTCATGGAACTGCAACCTTTCGCGGATGGCGGTCGTGCGTGTTTCCCTATTGTAACGCGGGCGCTTCGTGTTTGTTACAAGACCTTTCCCAGCGTGTTAACAGTGCTCGCCGCGGCGCAATGCCAGGTCAAAGCATGGGATCATCGAATATGTTCTCGACAAGCAGCACGACGATAAGGAGGTAGATGCGTATGTTCGACGCAGGATCGACGGGCTTCATGCTGGTTTGCGCGATGCTCGTCTTTCTGATGACGCCCGGCCTGGCGTTCTTCTACGGGGGTTTGAGCCGTCGCAAGAACGTCGTGAACACGATGATCATGTCGTTTGCGGTGATCGGCATCGTCGGCGTCACATGGACGGTGTGCGGCTGGTCGTTCGCCTACGGCGGCGACGGCTCGATTCCGTTCTTCGGGGGCTTCGATCAGATCGGCCTGCAAGGACTTGTGGCCGGCATCGTGAGCGAGGCGCCCGAAGCGCTGAGTCACGACGCGTATCCCGCGATGGCCGACGTGGTGTTCCAACTGGCGTTTTGCATGATCACCACGGCCATCATCACCGGCGCGGTGGCCGGTCGCATGAAGTTCGGCGCGGTGTGCGCGTTCGTGGCCGTATGGACCGTCGTGGTGTACCCGCCGCTCGCCCACATGGTGTGGGGCGGCGAAGGCAGCCTCGTGGGCGACACCATCGGCGCGCTCGACTTCGCGGGCGGCGACGTGGTGCACATCTCGTCCGGCCTCACGGGGCTCATTCTCTGCCTGATCGCGGGCAAGAGGCGCGGGTTCGGCATGGTGAGCTACCGTCCCCACAACGTGCCGTTCGTGGCGCTGGGCGCGACGCTTCTGTGGTTCGGATGGTTCGGCTTCAACGCGGGCTCCGAGTTCGCCCCCGACGGCGTGGCGGCGCTCGCGCTGGCGAACACGGTGGCGGCGTCGGGCGCGGCGCTCGTGTCCTGGATGCTCATCGAGCGCGTGCGCGCAGGCAAGCCCACGCTCGTGGGCGCGGCGACCGGTTTGGTGGCGGGCCTCGTGGTGATCACGTCGGCGGCGGGCTTCGTGGAGCCGTGGGCCGCGGTGGTCATGGGCCGTCGTCGTGTCGCCCGTGTGCTACTTCGCCGTGTCGTTTCTCAAGCGGAAGCTGGGCTACGACGACGCGCTCGACGCCTTCGGCATCCATGCCGTCGGCGGCGTCACGGGCGGCGTGCTGACCGGCTTGTTCTGCGTGCCGGAGCTGTCGTGGACCGACTTCGGCGGCCTCGTCTACACGGGGAGATCCCACGCTGCGTGGGCGCTCAGGTGCTGGGCATCCTCGTGACCGTGGTGTTCGTTGGGCGTGCTCGACGTGGTGCTGGGCTTCGCCGTGAAGGCGTGCTTCAAGGGCAGCCTGCGCGTGAGCGAGGCCGAGGAAGCGCAAGGCCTCGACGTGGCCGCGCACGGTGAGAGCGCGTACCCGGCCTACGTGGGCCTCGACTAAAGAAGGAGTGCGACTATGAAGAAGATCACGGCCATCGTGCGGCCTGAGAAGCTGGAGCCGCTCAAGGAGGCACTGTTCGCCGCGCAGGTGTCGGGCATGACCATCTCGCAGGTGCAGGGCTGCGGCAAGCAGCACGGGTGGAAGGAGTACTACCGTGGCACCGAGGTCATGCTGAACATGATCCCGAAGGTGAAGTTCGAACTGGTGGTGGACGACGGCGAGGTGGGCCCGCTCGTCGACCTCATCCGCGCTACGGCGCGAACCGGGGAAGTGGGCGACGGCAAGATATTCGTCTTCCCCGTGGAAGACGTCGTGCGCATCCGCACCGGGGAAACCGGAGAGGATGCCGTGCAGAAGATGCGGGGCTGACCGCCCCTACGTCGCAATGCGTGACGGCTCCGTAGGGGCGGCCTGCTGGCCGCCCGTCGCTTCTCGGCGCCTCAGGGCCGGGATCCCCTTCGCGGCAGTGGTTTTCGTGATCCCGCATAGCCGAACCGGCCGTTTCTGGCGAGCGCATCGTAAGCGCCGGGCAATCGGCCGAATCGGGCCGGTTTGTGGACGTTCGCGGGAGCACGGCGGCCGCTCGGGGCGCGTGCTTGTCTTTCCATACTAATGATATATAATCCTAATTAATCAATAGTATGGGTTAGATATGCGAACGGCAGGACTATTATGGCTACGGAAAAAGCAGAGCGCGCCACGACGCGCAACACTATTCAGAGAGCGCTCGTCTTGGAGGCGGTGCAATCACTGCATAACCATCCCACCTCGGCAGACGTGTACGAGGTGGTGCGCGCGCGCCACCCCAATATTTCGCGTGCCACGGTGTACCGCAACCTCGGCGTGCTGGCGAACCGCGGGGAGGTGCTGCGGGTTGAAGTTCCCAACGGCGCCGACCGCTACGATTTCCTCAACAAGCCGCACTACCATGCGAAGTGCCGCATATGCGGCGGCGTGTTCGACATCGACATGCCCTATCAGGACGATATCGTATCGCAGGTTTCCGATGCGCACGGCTTCACCATCGAGCATCACGAGATCATTTTCGACGGTGTGTGCGCCCACTGCAAGGCCAGTGCCGAGAACTGATCGAGCCTTTTCTGCCGTGCGGAGAGAGTCGAAATTATCGTGAGGGTTCGTTAAAATGAGCACAGCGGCCGGGTGCCGCTGTGCTATACTACTATGGCTTATAGCACGGAAGCTGTAAGCATACGGTAATGTAGGCCCCCGAGACATGTTTGTTACACCGCTGCACGGGCAAGTTTCTTGCACAAGCGAACATGGTAAAGTAGCAAGTAATCATGACGAAGGGTCCCCGATTAGAAAGAATTGAAAGGGGTCCGTTTTGACCGACATCAAAAACACGTCCGTCATCGACTTCGAGGACATCTCCGACGAGCAGATGAATGCGATGATCGACGGCACGCTGACCGAGTTCGACGAGGGCGACCTGGTCGACGGCACGGTCGTCAAGATCGAGCACGACGAGGTGCTCGTCGACATCGGCTTCAAGAGCGAGGGCGTCATCCCGTCGCGCGAGCTGTCCATCCGCAAGGATGCCGATCCGTCCGACATCGTGGAGCTGGGCGAGAAGATCGAAGCCCTCGTTCTCCAGAAGGAAGACAAGGACGGCCGCCTGATCCTCTCCAAGAAGCGTGCCGAGTACGAGCGTGCTTGGATTCGCGTCGAAGAGAAGTTCAAGGCCGGCGAAGTGGTCACGGGCGAGGTTATCGAAGTCGTCAAGGGCGGCCTCATCCTCGATATCGGCCTGCGCGGCTTCCTGCCGGCATCGCTGGTCGACCTTCGTCGTGTCAAGGATCTCGACATGTACCTGGGCACCGAGATCGAAGCCCGCGTCATCGAGATGGACCGCAACCGCAACAACGTCGTGCTGTCCCGCCGCGTGCTGCTTGAGGAAGGCCGCAAGAACGAGCGCGCCGAGATCCTCGCGAAGCTGTCGAAGGGCATGCGCCTCAAGGGCACCGTTTCCTCGATCGTCGACTTCGGCGCGTTCGTCGACCTCGGCGGCATCGATGGCCTCGTGCACATCTCCGAGCTGTCCTGGAACCACGTCAACCATCCCTCCGAGGTCGTCAAGGTCGGCGACGAGGTGGAGGTCGAGGTTCTGGACGTCGATCTGCAGCGCGAGCGCATCTCGCTCGGCCTCAAGCAGACGACGGAGGATCCGTGGGTCAAGCTCGTCGAGAGCTACCCGGTGGGCACCATCGTCGACGGCAAGGTGACGAAGATCGTGCCGTTCGGCGCGTTCATCGAGCTGGGCCAGTCCATCGAGGGTCTGGTGCACATCTCCGAGATGGCCATGCGCCACATCGACACCCCGGCTCAGGTCGTGAAGGCCGGCGACGAGGTGAAGGTGAAGGTCATGGAGATCAACCCCGAGCGTCGCCGCATCTCCCTGTCCATGAAGGCCGCCGCGGCCGACCTGGGCTTCGAGATCGAAGTGGACGAGTCCATCCAGGTTGAGGAGAAGCCGGCCAAGAAGAAGGCCGAGAAGGCTGACGCTCCCGCCGAGGAAGCCGCCGCTCCCGAGGCTGCCGAATAGCCTAAGCGTCCATAACGCGTATATGAAGGCCGGTCGCAAGACCGGCCTTCTTTTGCTATTGGAGCCGACGACGCAAGTGCCGGCTCTTTTCTGAACGCAGACGCTTCTATGCGAAGATGAACGAAGCCAAAAACGCTAGGGCGGCTACCCACATAAGGGGCTTCACGTCGCGGAACTTGCCTTGGGCAACCTTGATGATGCAGTAGGAGATGAAGCCCAAGCCGATGCCGTTGGCGATGGAGTACGTCATGGGGATGCCCACGATGGTAAGGAATGCCGGGAATGCAGAAGCGATGTCGCTCCAATCGATTTCGCCGATCTCGGTCATCATGAGGTATCCCACCACCACAAGGGCTCCGCAGGTGGCCGAGCTGGTTACCATGCCGATAACCGGCGCGAGGAACGCGCAAGCCACGAACGCGATGCCGATGACGATGTTCGACAGGCCGGTGCGGGCACCGGCTGCCGCGCCGGAGACGGATTCCACGAACGACGTGATGGAGCTCGCTCCGATGAAGCCGCCGGCTGCCGCCGCGGCCGAATCCACGATGAGGATAGGCTGCACGTCTTCGACATCGCCTTTCTTGTCCACGAAGCCAGCGCGGCTGCCTACGGCCACCACAGTTCCCATGGTGTCGAAGAAGTCGCTCATGAGCAGGCTGAATACGAACAGCAGTAGCACGGGCTGCACGATGACCTGCGCGATGGCCAGCGTGCCCTCGGGCGTGACTTGGAACGGAGCTGCGAATGCGGAGAAGTCGGGCGCGAACGAGAAGTCGGTGACAGGAGGAGTCACGCCCATCGGAATGCCGATGATAGTGGCCGCCACGATGGAGATCAGCAGGGCGCCTTTGAGATTGACGGCGGTGAGCACCACGGCCACGATGATGGAGATGGCGGCCACAATGGCGGTCGGGCTGGTGAGATCGCCCAGCGCAAGGAACGTGGATTCGTCGGCGGCGATGAATCCACCGCCCTTCAGCCCGATGAATGCGATGAACAAACCGATGCCGATGCCGATGGCGCGTCTGAGAGATACGGGGATGGCATCCATGACGGCTTTACGCAAGCCGCAAAGCACCAGCAGCAAGATGAGGATGCCTTCCAGGAACACGACGGCCATGGCCACGCGCCAGTCCACGCCGAGGCCGAGGCACAGCGAATAGGCGACGATGGCGTTGATGCCCATCCCGGAGGCGAGCGCGATGGGACGGTTCGCGAACAGGCCCATCGCGACCGTCATGATGGCGGCGCCGAAACAGGTCGCGGTCAGTGCGGCGTTGAACGGGATTCCCGCCGCCTCCATCATCGCCGGATTCACCGCGATGATGTACGCCATGGCGAGAAACGTCGTAAGGCCGCCAATGACTTCGTTGGAGACAGTGCTGCCTCGCTCGGATATCTTGAAGAACTTGTCTAGCATGTAGAAACCCCCTCGTTGTTCGCGTGGACCTGCGTAGCAGGATTCCCATCGTTTGTACATTGCCGCTTTCGCATTGTACAAGTCCGATTACGAAACGGGAAGGGTATAAGCGCCTTTCGAAGATGCTTCAGGCTGGCGGCGAGGGTTACTCTCGGGGCTTTAGATTGTTCGCCGCGTTCGCGGCGAGCGCGCGCACGGTGTCGGAGGAGGCTTTCTTCGCGTTGTCGGCAGCCAGTTCGAGCGGCGACTTGACCACAGCGGCTTCGTCGCTTTCGGCGTGGACGGGCAGCAGCGGTGCGACGGCATCGTGGACGAGGCCTATGTAGGTTCGCGCGCCCTCCTCGGTGAGATGGGTGCCGTCTCCGTCGAAGTACTCGTCGTGGCCGGCGCTGGCGGTGTACCAGTCGATCACGTGTACGTTGTCGTGGCGGTCGACCGCGTCGAACATGGCGCCGTTGGTCTGGCCCACCCACGATTGCGGGCTGCGGGTGTTCACGAAGAACACCTGGCGGCCGGGCCCGGCCGCTGCCACGAGTTCGTCGATCTGCTCGTCGGTGGCCGCTCCGTTCGTGCCGAGGGCGAACACCACCACGCCTCCCACGATATCCTGGTCGTTATAGTAGTCGAACGTCTCCTGGCCGGCGTACAGCTGGCGGTTCACGGCGGCGTCGATCGCGCCGTAGGGGAACGTCTCTTCGAACTGGGGGATGGCGCGCACCGAGACCGAGTCGCCGATCATAAGCACGTCGAGCTTGGGCGACCCGGCCGCTGCGTCGTCGACGGGCAGCTCGGGCATCTGCGAGGTGTGGGCCTGCTCGTCCTTCAGCAGGTCGGCGGCGCCGATGGCGGAGATGGGAGGCACCACGATAAGGCCGATCACGGCCACGATGGTCACGGCCGACCCCGCTAGGACGGGAACGACGTGGTGCTTGAGCCATGCGGGCGGATCGATTTCTTTCGAGCGCACGCCTTTCACGAACGCTCCGATGGCCCCCTTGCGCAAGGGGTTCTCCACGAAGCGGTACGAGAACGCGGCGCAGGCGAACACGACGGCCACCTGCACGAGATACATCCACCACGGCGTCTCGCCCGTGAAGTTGCGCGGGTTCATGAGCAGGAACAGCGGGTAGTGCCACAAGTAGATGCCGTACGAACGCAGGCCTATCCATACAAGCGGCTTCGTTCCGGCGAAGCGCCCGAGCAGGCTCGCAGGATGCACCATCACCGCGATGACGACGGCGGTGAGCACGGAGGCCAGCAGGATGCCGCCGCGGTAGAGGAACGGCGAGAAGCCGTCCACGAACACGATGAGGCCCAGCAGGGCGACGAGCGCGACGATTCCCACGCCGTCCAGGACGTTGCGCACCTGCTTCGTAAGGTGCACGCTCTTCTGGGCTCCCAGCATGTGCGAGGGCCACACGAACGCCAGCCATGCGCCGATAAGCAGCGAGAACGCGCGGGTGTCGGTGCCGTAGTACACGCGGCTCGGGTCGTCCAGCGGGTTGTACAGCAGCGCCATCTCCAGCGCCGACAAGAGGGCGACGATCAGCGTGGCATTGCGCATAGTGGTGCGCTTCACGCCCGTTTTGTGGGCGACCAGCAACACGACCGGCCAGACGAGGTAGAACTGCTCTTCGATGGCGAGCGACCAGAAGTGGGTGAGCGGCGAGGGAGCGCCCAGCGCGTCGAAATAAGAAGCATCTTGGAAGATGTACCACCAGTTCGTCACCCAGAGCAGCGCGGCCCACATGTCGTCGCGCAGCTTCGTGAGCAGGCTGTGGTCGAACAAGGCGCAGAGTGCGGCGGTGCATACGATGATCAGCACGATGGCCGGCATGAGCCGTCGCACGCGTCGCAGCCAGAATTGCGGCAGGTTGATGGTTTCGGTGTTGTCCCACTCGATGAGCAGCAGGCTGGTTATGAGATAGCCCGACAGCACGAAGAACACCGTGACGCCCAACAGGCCTCCAGGAGCCCATTGCATCCCAAGATGGTAGGCGATAACGGCGAGGACGGCGAACGCGCGCAGTCCGTCGAGTGCGGGAATATAGCGTGATTTCGTCCCCGACATGCGAGCCTTGCCCTCCCTTCGATTCTTCGCGCCCCTCGGGCGCGAATTGCCAGTATAACAATGTTTCTACATCTCGTCCGCAACATAAAGAGAGCGAGAGATTCTTCATACGCCATTCAACGAAGCGCTGAAGCAAGGCTTCGGCGATCGTGTGTTAAGAGGTCGGATCGTCTACTCGATCTTCTATCGCCGTGGGATAATCGCGGAAAGACGCGATTTCCCGATGAGCGCATCGGGGCGACAGGAGGAGTGCCGGAAATGAATGCGAGCGGGCGCATTGCGCTCGGAATGAGCGGCGGGGTGGACAGCGCGGTTTCTGCGGCGCTGCTCATGCGCGCCGGGTACGAGGTGGTGGGCGTCACGTGCCGCTTTCGCGACAACGCTGCCACCGAGCGCGCGGCGGCCGATGCGGCGGCCGTGTGCTCCCAGTTGGGCATTCGCCACGAGACGCCGGAGTGCGTGGGCGAGTTCGAACGCTGCGTGGTGGAGCCGTTCGTCTCGTCGTACGCGGCGGGCCTCACGCCTAGTCCGTGCGTGGGTTGCAACGCGCGGTGCAAGATGCCCGCGCTCGTGCGGGTAGCCGACGAACTGGGGTGCGACCGCATCGCCACGGGCCACTACGCGCGCATTGCCCGTCTGTCCGATTCGGGGCGCTTCGTGGTGAAGCGAGCCCTGGACGCGCGCAAGGATCAAAGCTACATGCTTTCGCTGTTGAGCCAGGAGCAGCTGGCGCGCCTCGTGTTGCCGCTGGGGGCCATGACGAAGGCGGAGGTGCGTGTGATCGCGGCCGATCTGGGCCTGGTCGTGGCCGAGAAGGCCGAAAGCCAAGACAACTGCTTCATCGAGGGCGACTACCGTCCGTTTCTGCGCGCGCGTGGCGTGGAAGACGCGCCTGGGGACATTGTGGATCGCATGGGGAATGTGCTCGGCTGCCACGAGGGGCTGGCGAACTACACGGTGGGGCAGCGCAAGGGCATCGGCGTGGCAGGCCCCGAGCCGTACTACGTGGTGGAGAAGCGCGTCGAAACCCGCGAACTCGTGGTGGGTTTTGCCGACGAGACGCTCATCGGCTCCGTCGTGGTGGGCGACATGAACTGGCAAGCGTTCGAATCGCTCGGCGAATCGTACGGCGCGATGGTGAAACTACGCTACCGGAGCCGTCCGTGTGCGTGTATCATAGAGCCGGAAGACGACCAGCGCGTATCGCTCGCGCTGCGGAGTCCGCAGCCAACCACGGCGCCGGGCCAATACGCCGTTCTCTACGACGGCGACACCGTATTGGGAGGCGGCATGATTGAGGAGGTAATGCACGCATGAAGAAGCTGTTCATCATCGGCGGCATGGGAGCCGGCAAGTCCACGGCCCGCAAGGCGCTGGTCGAGCAAGGTTTGCCGAACATCGATCTCGACCAAGTGGGCCACGACGTCCTTCTGTGGGACACGGTGAAGTCCGAGCTCGTGGAAACGTTCGGCGAGGACATCCTGGGAGCCGACGGCGAGATCGACCGCCGCGCGCTGGCTGCCAAGGCGTTCGTGAGTCCGGCCGAGACGCGCAAGCTCAACCGCATCACGCTGCCGCGCATCGAAGAGGCGTTCACCGACCGCGTGGCCGAGCTGGAGGCTGAAGGCCACAAGGCCGTCGTGGTGGAGCATTCGGTGTTCAAGAACCGCCAGACGTCGCTCGCTTACGACGCCGACGTGGTGATCGCCGTCCTCGCGCCCATCGACCTGCGTATCGAGCGTGCGGTGAAGAGCGGTTGGGACGAGACCGACGTGCGTCGTCGCATCGCCCAGCAGATCACCGACGCGGATCGCATCGAGGCGTCCGACGTGGTGTTCAACAACGACGGTACTCCCGAGGAGATGCGCAACAAGGTGCTGGCCTGGTGGGGAGAGTATTCCAAGGACCTGTAGGTCCTCGCGTTCAACCTGCGGGGACGGGTCGTGGGCGAGGGGTCTGCAACTCAGACAGTCCTGCTCGCACGAACAGCCCGCTGGGCTGTTCGGCTCGTGCGGAACTCGTATCAGACCCCTCGCCCACGACCCGTCCCTGGTAAAGCTGCGGGCTTCGGTTCTTGGCCGGAGCCTGTTTTGGTTGTTGGGGGCGTTGTCATCCTGAGCGGAGGCGCGAAGCGCCGGAGTCGAAGGATCCCGTGCGGCGTCAGCGGTGGCCGCTACCACAATCCCAGGACGTGCTGCATTCCCAGGCTGACGGCGGCGATGGCCACCCAGCAGCAGAGGCCCATGAGGATGGGCTTGCCGCCCGACTTCACGAGATGCACGATGTCGGTGTTCAGGCCGATGGCGGCCATGGCCATGACGATGAAGAACTTCGACAGCGTTTTGAGCGGCTCGAACACGGCCGCGTCGATGCCGGCGGACACTGCTATCGTGGTGATGACGGACGCGGCCAGGAACAGCAGGATGAACACGGGCAGCGCGCGACGCAGGCTGAAACCTCCCAGCTTGCCTGCGGGCTTCACCACGCTGTGCCCCTGCGCTTCGAGCGCGATGGGGTCGCGGCTTTCGCGACGCGCCACCCAAATGCCCAGCACCAGCGTGATGGGGATGATGGCCAGCGTGCGGGTGAGCTTCACGATAGTGGCCTGGTCGAGCGCGTTCGAGCCGGGATGCATGCCGTCCCATGCCGCGGCGGCTGCCGTCACCGACGAGGTGTCGTTCACGGCGGTGCCGGCGAACAGGCCGAAGCCTTCGTTGGTCATGCCCAGCGCGTTGCCCAGCGATGGGAAGATAAGGGCGGCCAGCACGTTGAACAGGAAGATGACCGAGATGGCCTGGGCAACGTCCTTGTCGTGCGCCTTGATGACAGGCGCGGTGGCCGCGATGGCCGAACCGCCGCAGATGGACGAGCCCACGCCGATGAGCGTCGAGATCTCCGAGGGCATGCGCAGCACTTTGTGCAGCAAAAACGCCACGATCAGCGCAGTGGCGATGGTTGAGCCGATGATGGGCAGCGACATCATGCCCACCTGGGCGATCTGCGCGAGGTTCAACCCGAAGCCCAGCAGCACGACGGCGGCCTGCAACACCTTCTTGCCGGTGAACGCGATGCCGGTCTGCACGCGGCCGCGCGCGGGCTGCTTCCAGAACACGGCGATGGCCATGCCGGCCAGGATGGCGAACACGGGCCCGCCGATGATGGGGAACTGCTGCCCGATGAACCAGCACGGCAATGCGAGGGCGAGGCATACAGCCAGGCCGGGTATGTTCTTCAAGGCGTTGGTCACGGTCGATCCTTCTGCTATCGAACGGGTGCGCGCTCCGTATGCGTGAGCGACGGCGTCAGAGTATACCATTGCCGTGTGGCTGTCGCGGTTATCGAACTCGCTACAATACTGAAAATTTACGAACATATGTTTGTAAATCTGTGATATGATGCTAGCATCATAAAAGAACCAGTGCAAGTGCTTGCCGGTCTGCGTGCTCGGCCGGATGCCCATAGAGGCGGCGGATGTTCCGCGCCGCCCGTACCATGCTTGCAAGATCCGCAGGATCCTCTCAGATCATCGGAACAGATAAAGAGAGGTGTATGCCGTATGTCTGATCGTGCGACGATCAACGCGCAAGGTATCGAAGTGACGTTTTGTAAAGGCGACGCCTATGCTGATTACGTTTCGCTTACCGATATTGCGCGCTATAAAAGCCCCACGCCGAAAGATGTGATAAAGAATTGGATGAGGACTCACGATGTTATCGAATATCTGGGTCTTTGGGAAACCCTGTACAATCCAAGCTTTAAAGGGGTCGAATTCGACTCCTTTAAAGCTCGTTCGGGCAGCAATTTGAACCGGGCGGCGCGAGAGCAGCTCTCGCTGCTGCTTCGGTCGAGCGCAGCCGACGGGTTGGAGGGCGGAGAGCTAGGCTCGGGGCGTGCGTTGCCCTCCGCTTCGTAACCGTTTACTAACGAACATCTGTTCATGTTACAGATGCTGTGATACACTGGATCTCCTGCGAAGTTTTACGTTGCGCGGCTCCGACGCGTCGGTGCTCCGCTGTTGTTCGGAAGGAGCAGCATGGCTCATCTTTCCAATATCGAAGGCATCGAGATGGAGGGCAAGCTGCCCGAGGTTCGTCTTGCCTCCACGCCGTTCAAAGCGGTGTCTCCGTACGAGCCGGCGGGCGATCAGCCGCAGGCCATCGAGAAGCTGGCGACCGGCGTCAAGGAGGGCTTGCGCTATCAGAACCTGCTGGGCGTCACCGGTTCCGGCAAGACGTTCACCATGGCAAAGGTCATCGAGGCCGTGCAGAAGCCCACGCTGGTCATGGCTCCGAACAAGACGCTGGCGGCGCAGCTGGCCAGCGAGCTGAAGGAGTTCTTTCCCGACAACGCCGTGGTGTACTTCGTGTCGTACTACGATTACTACCAGCCCGAGGCGTACGTGCCCTCGTCGGACACGTTCATCGAGAAGGACGCGTCCATCAACGAAGAGGTGGAGAAGCTGCGCCATGCGGCCACGTCGGCTTTGCTGTCGCGGCGCGACTGCATCGTGGTGGCGTCGGTGTCGTGCATCTACGGCATTGGCAGCCCGATGGACTACGCCGGCATGGCCGTGTTCGTGGACAAGCAGAAGGACATGGATCGCGACCAGGTCATCCATGAGCTCATCGATATCCAGTACGACCGCAACGACTACGAGCAGAAGCGCGGCACGTTCCGCGTGCGCGGCGATGCGCTCGATGTGTTCCCGCCTTACGCCGACCATCCGATCCGCATCGAGTTCTGGGGCGACGAGATCGAGTCCATCACCGAGATCGACAACGTGACGGGCGAAGTGCTGAGCGAGTTCGAGGCTCTGCCTATCTGGCCGGCCTCCCACTACGTGACCGCGCGTCCGAAGATGGATCGCGCGCTGGGCACCATCCGCGACGAACTGCGCGAGCGCTTGCAGCAGTTCAAGGAGGAAGGCAAGCTGCTGGAGGCGCAGCGCCTCGAGATGCGCGTGAACTACGACCTCGAGATGCTGGAGACGATGAACTTCTGCTCGGGCATCGAGAATTACTCGCGCCACATGGACGGACGCGAGCCGGGAGAGCCGCCCTACACGCTGATCGACTATTTCCCGAAAGACTTCTTCTGCATCATCGACGAGAGCCACGTGACGGTTCCGCAGATCCGCGGCATGCACGAGGGCGATCGCTCGCGCAAGATCACATTGGCCGAGCACGGCTTCCGTCTGCCCAGCTGCCTGGACAACCGTCCGCTGCGCTTCGACGAGTTCGAGGATCGCATCCCGCAGTTCGTGTACGTGTCGGCCACGCCGGGCGACTACGAGCAGAAGGTGTCGCAGCAGCAGGTGGAGCAGATTATCCGCCCCACCGGCCTGCTGGATCCCGAGATCATCGTGCGCGGCTCGGCATCGCAGATCGACGACATCATCGACGAGTCGAAGGAGCGCGCTGCGCGCGATGAGCGCGTGCTCATCACCACGCTGACGAAGAAGATGGCCGAGGACTTGACGGATCACCTGCTGGACCAGGGAGTGAAGGCTCGCTACATGCACTCCGACATCGCCACGCTCGAGCGCGTCGAGATCCTGCGCGATCTGCGCCGCGGCGAGTTCGACGTGCTGGTGGGCATCAACCTTTTGCGCGAGGGCCTGGACCTGCCGGAGGTATCGCTCGTTGCCATCTTGGATGCCGACAAGGAAGGTTTCCTGCGCAACCACCGCTCGCTCATCCAGACCATCGGGCGTGCGGCGCGAAACGTTTCGGGTCAAGTGATCATGTACGCCGACAAGATGACGGATTCCATGGCGCTGGCCATCGATGAGACGAAGCGCCGCCGCGCCATCCAGATGAAGTATAACGAGGAGCACGGCATCGAGCCGCAGACCATCCGTAAGGCCATCAACGACATCATGAGCTACGTCACCGACGAGATGGGCGGCACCACGGCCGAGCAGGTGAACAAGGAGCTTGCCGAGCTGTCGCGCGAAGAGGTGCTGCGCATCATCCAGTCGATGGAGGACGACATGGCCTCCGCGTCCCAAAGCATGGACTTCGAGGAAGCCGCCCGCCTGCGCGACCAGGTGGTCAAGCTGCGCGTCCAGGTGGAGGGCGGCAGCGAGGACGACGTGTTGAAGGACCTCAAGAAGAACGCCCGCAAAGGTAGCGCGTACGGCAATCGAAAGAACGCCGCATACGGCAGCGCCCGAAGGTCGTGAGGTTGCCCGAGAGGCCGCTCGTCGCGTGAAGCGCGCCGCTCGACGCGATCGCTTCGGGTGGAAAAGCCGCTGGCCGAACACGTCTTTGAGTTCTCAGGGCGCGATAGCATGCCTGCATGCGCGCCACGGTACCATACGGGGCAGGCTGTGCAGGCGAATCGAAGGAGAAAGCATGGACATGGGCTTGAAGGACAAGGTGGTGCTGATCACCGGCGGTGGCGGCGGTATCGCTCGGGGTATCGAGCGCGCATTCGCCACCGAGGGTGCGAAGTTCATCCTCACCGACCTGTTCCCCGGCGGTCTGGAAGCGGCGAAGGAGGAGCTTGAGCGCGATTTCGGCTCCGAAGTGTTCACGATTCTCGCGAACGGATCGGTGGAAGAGGAGGTGCGTGCGGCGGTCGAAGCGGGCGCCGAGCACTTCGGCGGGCGCATCGACGTCCTGATCAACAACGCGCAGGCGTCGGCGTCGGGATTGACGCTGGTGCAGCATTCGGAGGAGGACTTCGACCTGGCGGTTCGATCCGGCCTGTACGCGACGTTCTTCTACATGAAGCATGCCTACCCTTACCTGAAGGAGACGGCGGGATCCGTCATCAACTTCGCTTCCGGCGCGGGCATCGGCGGCAATCCAGGACAGAGCTCCTACGCTGCGGCGAAAGAGGGCATCCGAGGCATGAGCCGCGTGGCCGCATCGGAGTGGGGCCCCGACAACATCAACGTGAACATCGTATGCCCTATCGTCATGACGAAGGCGCTCGAGGAATGGCGCGAGCGCGAGCCCGAGATGTACGAGAAGAACGTGAAGGCGATCCCGCTCGGACGCTTCGGCGACGCGGAGAAGGACGTAGGACGCGTGTGCGTGTTCCTGGCCAGTCCCGATGCCTCGTTCGTAACGGGCGACACCATCATGGTGCAGGGCGGTTCCGGCATGAAGCCGTAAAGCTGCACCAAACGCCAACCCTCCCTAACTCGGCGAAAACGGGGGCTGCTCGACAGTGTCGGACAGCCCCCGTTTCGATGTCTCGAGCAAAAGAGAGCCGCTAGCCCTCTTCCGAGACTGTTCCGATCTCCGCGTTCGCCTCGGCCGCGCTGTCGCGCAGGACGTGCGGCTCGTCATGATCGAGGGCGCGCACGCTCTTGAACAGGTACACGGTCAGTCCCAGCGCAATGCATACGAGGCCGTCCGCCACGAAAAACGCTGCTACGCCCATAGCTTCGGCGGCCACGCCGCCGATGGCGATGCCCACGGGGGAGGCCAGTCCCATGGCGGCCATGGCCAGGCCCAGCGCGCGGCCCGTCTTCTCCTCGGGCACGTTGCGCTGGATGAGCGTGATCAGCGGTCCGTTGAACCAGGAGCATGCCAGCGCCATGACGGCGCACAACGCAACGAACGCCCAGAACATGGTGGGGGCGAGGAATCCGCACGCCGTGGTGGTGACACCCACGATGAGGGAGGCCACCGCGATGAGTCCGGCCAGGCGCTTGCCGCCGCCCCAGGCCATGAGCACGATGGACCCCGCGATCATCCCTACGCCGAACGCGGCTTCCACGACGGACGCCATGTAGCCGTCACCGCCGAAGTGGTCGTACGTCATAAGCGGGAAGATGGCGCCCAGCGGGGCGAACGCCATCATGCCGATGGTGATGCCGGCGATGAGGATGACGAGCCCGCGGGTTGCCGACAGCGCTTTCCAGCCGTCGCGAAGGTTCGCCAGCACGTGCTGGTTCTCGGCGGTCTCATCGGCGACGGTGGGGATCTTCGCCAGCGCAAGCCCCGCCACGGCCACGAGTGCTCCGGCGAAGTCGAGGAACATCACGGAGTGGAACCCGATGGTGGTGTACAGGAAGATGCCGAACGCGGGGGGCGCCGATGGACGCGACGGACATGAGCAGCTGGTCGAGCGTGTTGATGCGCAGCAGGTGCTTCTCGGGCACGAGCAGCGGCATGGCGGCCATCATGGCGGGGCCGTGGAAGGCCTGTCCGATGCTGCGCACGATGACGAGGATCATGAGCAGCGGAAACGATACCTGCCCGAACAGGATGACGATGCCCAGCCCCAGCGACACGATGCCCACCGAGAGGTCGGCCACGATCATGACCGTCTTGCGGTTGTGCTTGTCGGCGATGACGCCGCCGAAGGGTGACAGCAGTCCTTGCGGCAGATACGCGCAGATGGCGGCCGCGGCCAGCATGATGGCGCTGCCCGTAGTCTCGGTGATGTACCACACCACGGCGTATCCCGCGGCGTAGCTGGTGATCATAGAAGCGGCTTGTCCGCCCCAGATGGTGGCGATGATCGCAAGCCAGCGCTTCGGCAGCTCGCGACCGGCTGCGCTCAGGGGCGCGGTCGATGCAGTCATGGATAGCTCCTATAGAACGAGATGGTCGGATGAACGTCAGTGTGAGGTAGCGAACGCGGTTGCGCTACCAATTCTAGATGGAAGAAGGCCGCCGAAGCGGCAACTATGCGTTGCGCGAACGCGCGGCGCAGGGATGAATCGCAAATCGACTGAGCGATTTAGCGGAAAAGGCGACCAGCCATCGAGCATGCTCCTCATGATTTCGAGCGAAAAGTAACGGCCAGTGTATCACGAACCGATGAACGTGCCAAGGGCGGGTTTTACTTCGCGGGCGGCAGCAGCAGGTTGAGGTCGACGGCGGTGTCGATGCCTGCCACGGAGCCGCCGTTGGTGTACTGCCAGATGGCGAAGTCGAACTGCGCGTGCGGCTGGGCGGCGTCGTACTCGGCGAACCAGACGGGACGTCCGCCCAGATCGGCGCGGTCGTAGCGCGCCATGTCGCCGCTGTTGCCGTAGATCATCGTCCCGTAGCCGCCCTGCTCGAGACGCTCGCAGAACGCCCGCGCGCACGCGGTGAGCGTTTCGCGGTCCATGTTGTTCGCACGGCCCGCGCCGTCGGCGACGGGCTCGTGGTCGTACGCCACGGGCAGCGCCAGGTAACGGCCGGCAAGCAGCCGCAGCACGAACTCGGCTTCTTCACGCGCCTCCTCGACGGTGACGGCTTGCGAGAAGAAGTACGCGCCCACATCGAGGCCCGCGCTCGTCGCATTGTCGATATTCTCGGCGTATCGGGCATCGGCGTACAGCGCGCCCTCGGTGTAGCCGCGGTTGCCCACGCGCACGAAGGCGAAGTCCACGCCGTCGCTCGCCACAGCGCTCCAGTCGATGGCGCCTTGATGGTCGGACACGTCCACGCCAAACTGGGAGCGCACCTCGCCGTTCTCGCGGAAAGCCAGGCGGTCGCCCGAACGTTCGAGTCCGCTCCAATCGTAGGGGCTCACGTATGCCTGCGCCGCGGGCTCCGCTGCATCTTCGGGGCCGCATGCCGCCATGAAGCCGAGCGATCCCAGCAGGGCGACGGCGGTCAGGGCGGCTGCAACGGTGGTTTTGAATCGTTTCATGCGGCTTATCCTACCAAAGCCCCCGTCGTCCGTGCGGGCGAACCCGTCGGCGCTACGACGACTACAGAACCTGCATGCAAGGCGTGCACCGCTCTGACGCGGTGTTCGGCGCGAGCGGATCGATGGGACGGCGCGTCATGCGGCCAGCGCGCGCAGGTTTCCCAGAATGTGCTGTGCTGCGTCCTGCCCGAGGTAGTCGTAGGACACGAGCTTCCGCAACACTTCCTGCTGGCGCTCGCGCGCGAGGCCAGGGTTCTGAGACAGCGCGTACACGCTCGGCGCGTTCGGGATGCCGGCCAGCAGCGTGCATTCGTCGGCATCGAGCGCGCTGGGGGCTTTGCCGAAATAACCCCAGCTCGCACTGCCGATGCCCTCGTAGCCGTCGCCGAAGTAGATGGAGTTCACGTATAGCTCCAGGATAGTGCGCTTCGAGAAGTGCTGCTCCATCGTCAGCGCCATGAACACTTCGGCTATCTTGCGCTCGACGGTCTGCTCTTGGGTGAAGTACTGGTTCTTCGCCAGCTGCTGGGTGATGGTGCTGCCGCCTTCCACGATGGCGCCCGCTTTGAGGTCGTTCATGAGGGCGCGCGCCGTGGCGATGGCATCGAAGCCGGGATGGGCGTAGAACCGATGATCCTCCACGGCCACGACGGCCTGCAGGTACAGGTCCGGCAGCTCGTCGATGGGCGTGAACGACTCGCTGCTCTGGATGGATGCGGCCATCTCGTCGAGGCCGGCTTCCTCGATCGCTTCGCGGTACAGGTTGAACCCGCGTGCAAGAAAGTACACTTCCACGAGCACGACGAGGATGAGCGCCGCCAGGGCGAGGCGCCCGATGAACGTGATGGCTGGATGCGCCGTCGATGCACGATGCGCCGTTCCTTTCATGGTTTCCACCTTTCTGTAGAGGAAAACTCCCCACTACGTTATACCAAGCGGTTCTTAACGCCGCCTTACCGACCGCTTGCCCCATCCTTACATTCCTGCAAGAAAGGCGTGTTCTATCAGGTAAACGATGGGCTATACTTTTGAAAACGACACGAACGAGAAGGGTGCGGCCGTCGCGTGCGGCAAGGCCGGTAACACCATCGAAGGACGGTGCGACGAACATGATGATATCGACACGGGGACGCTATGCGTTGCGGCTCATGATCGACATCGCACGACAAGGGGAAGCCGGCGCGCTGGTCACCATGCGGCAAGCGGCCGAGCGGGAGGATCTGTCCGTCAAATACCTCGAACAGCTGGGCGGGGCGCTGGTGAAGGCGGGCGTTCTCAAAAGCGTGCGCGGCGTGAGCGGCGGGTATCTGTTGGCGCGTCCGGCTGATCAGATCACTGCGGGAGACGTCTTGCGCGCCACCGAGGGCAGCTGCGCGCCGGTGTCATGCCTCGAAGACGGCGCGGAGGCGTGTCCGCGCCGCGATCAGTGCGTGGCCATCAATTTCTGGCGTGGGCTCGACCAGGCCATCGAGGATTACGTGGACAACGTGACGCTGGCCGATCTGGTTCAGATGGGCTAGAGGTCGCGCGTCGCGTACCCGCGAACCGCCGCGCGCTCCGATACGACGTACAAGGCGAGCGCCGCCGCCGTGACGCATCCTCCCACGACGAGCGCGCCGCCCAGCGACTGCGCGGCGACGACGATCCGGCCCACGAGGGGAAGAAACGCGTCGAAGTTCATGGAGCGGAATATGTAGATCCAGCCCATGAGGGCGAGCATGAAGGCGAAGGGGATGTAGCTGGCGAGCTTGCGGTGGCTGTCGGCGAACATGAACGGCAGCAGCACGCTGAACATGGCGATGGTGAGGGCGAACGTGCCGGCCGCGAACGATACGACGCCCGCAGCGTCGAAGCCTACGGCGAAATGGCGGACAAGCGGAAGCCCCGGCACAACGGCGTTGACGATGCAAGCGGTCGTATACGCTGCGACGCCGAGAGCGACGCATCCGGCGACGACGACGGCGATGCTTGCGTAGCGTCCCGCCACTACGTTTGCTCGCGAAAGCGGCAAAGCCTGGCGAAAGGCGACCCAATCGCGCCGCTGGTCGCGCAGCAGCATGGGCATGAGCACCATGTGGGACATGGGGAAGCCGGTGAGCAGGATGATGGGAGTCGCGTTCCCCGCTGCCAGGCATATGCCCGTTGCAAGGAGCGCCCACAGCGCCACGTTCTTCGGCAGCGATTTCGCCAAAGCGAGGAAATCGGCAAGCATCATGGTCTTCATGGGGCGCTCCTTTTCCGTTCGCTAGAGCTCGCGCTTCTGGTACAGCTTGGTGGAGATTACGGCTGAGATCGCGTAGACGGCGGCCGTGATCGCAAGAACTCCGGCAGCGATGGCGATGGTGCCCGCGGGCGACTCCAACAGGTTCAGCACGTTCGCGACGAACTCGGGCGGCGGCCCGTTGCCGTCGAGCTGGAACGCGAAGAACACGCCGATTATGATGAGCAGCGGCAGGTAGCGGACGCCCTTCGTCATGCCGAACCGCGAGAACAAGGGCATCGTGACGGACAGCATGACCAAGATGATGGCCAATCCGGCGACGGACGCGAAGAGCATGGCCTGCCACGAGAAGTTCCCCATGAGGTCGGCTAGCTGGGGAACGCCGGGGGCGATCTGCGCAACGGCGACCATCACGAGCGTCACCAGCAGGCCTGCCGCGATGCCCAGCAGCGCCAACAGCGCGAAGCTGACGTAGCGGCCTGCGATCACGTTCGATCGCGACATGGGCAAAGCCAGACGGAACTGCTGCCAGTTGGCGCGTTCGTCAAGCGCGAGGATGGTGATGGTCAGCGAGAAGGGGATCATCACGCCCACCATGGGAGCGGCAACGTAGAGGTTTCCTATCACGACGGTGATGAAGATGCCCACGGCGATGGAGACGCCCAGTTGTTGCAGCAGGTATTTCTTCGCGATCAGGAGATCGGACATGATCATGGCTTTCATCGGACCTCTCCTTTCAGCATCATGCCCATGTAGACATCGATATCGGCCTTGTCGACGGCGATGTTCTTGAAGTTCTCGGCGAACGCGAAACGGTCGGGAGCCAGTACGTCGATGCCGTAGGGGTGGCGCATGCTGCGCAGCTCGCCGGGGGCGAAGAAGCCGCTCTCGGCGATGCGCTCGTAGTCGGTCGCGCGGCAGTGCGCGATGCCGGCCAGATCGGTGATCGTGTCCTTCTCGACGGCGAACACGATGCGGCCGGCGTCGATGCACACGATGTAGTCGGCGATCTTCTCGAGGTCGCTCGTGATGTGGCTGGACATGAGGATGCCGTGGCGCTCATCCCGCATGTAGCCGCGCAGGATGTCGAGCGCTTCCTCGCGGGCGAGCGGGTCGAGCCCGGCGGTGGCCTCGTCGAGGATCAGCAGGTCGGGGTCGTGTGCCAGCGCGCAAGCCAGCGACAGCTTCATGCTCATGCCGCGGGAGAGGTCCTTCACCGTCTTGCTCTTAGGCAGCTGGAACTGTGCCAGGCGCTGCTCGAAGTCGGCAGGGCTCCAGGAGTCGTAGCTGTACGACATGAGCTTGCCCACCGAGGCGACGGTCATCTCCTCGGGGAACGAGCAGGTGTCGAACACCACGCCCGTGCGTTGCTTGGCGTCCTTGATCGCCTTGCTGCCGGCATGTTCGCCGACGTTTTGGCCGAGCAGCTCGATGGAGCCGGCATCGGGGTATATGAGGCCGAGGATGGCCTTGATGGTGGTCGTCTTGCCGGCGCCGTTCGAGCCGATGAAGCCGACGACGCTTCCGGCGGGTACGGTGAGGTCGACGTTTCGGAGGTCGAAGCCGTCATAGTGCTTCGACAAGCTGCGTATGCGGAGGAGGTCGTTCATCAGTCGTCACTTTCTGCGATGAGGTCGAGCATGTCATGGAGCTCCGGGATGCCGACGTTCGCACCGCGCGCTTCGTCGACGGCCTGGACGAGCAGCTCCTCGATGTGCCGGAGGCGCTCCTCGCGAAGAAGCTCGAGGTTGCCGCCGGCCACGAAGCTGCCCTTGCCGGGCACCGTCTCGATGAAGCCTTGGAGCTCCAGCTCGGCGTACGCGCGCTTGGTCGTGATGACGCTGATGCGCAGGTCGCCGGCCAGTGCTCGGATGGAGGGCAGCTGCTGCCCTTCGCCCAGCTCACCCGTCAGGATGAGGGCCTTCATCTGCGAGACGATCTGGTCGTAGATGGGCTTGTCGCTCGCATTCGAGATGATGATGTCCAACTCAGGCTCCCTTTCGTGGTTTCGTGCGCGAGCACCGGGGCGTCCCCCTGCGCTCGGGTGGCGCGTCGCGGCGTCCCGCTTCGCGCCGGGAGAGGCCAAGCACGTTCCTCGTCCCCTCCGGCCGGGCATCGTCCACTCCGTAACGTGTAGAGTGTATATACCCGATATGCACACTATAAACAATAGATACGGAAGCGTCAAGACAGCGCATGCGATCAACTGCCGTCATTGACGTAATACGGTATTGCGCATCTATGCTCGATGAAGCGAAAGGAGCGTGTCATGGTTGCCGTCATCGACAACGAAGAGCTTCCGAAAGCTTTCCCCTCGCTTGAAGACCTAAGGAGCGGGCATCGTGCATTGACGCCTGAGCGAAAGGCGGAACTGCGGGAGCTTATCCGTTCGACGACGCTTGAGGCGCCCGACGGCTGGGGAGAGCGGTCGTTCAAGGAATTGCTTGAACGAGGCTAGGGAGGAGCGTTATGCGCGCTTGGGAGCTTTCGCGAGGACGGGGTTGACGTAGCGGCCGCGACGCTCGGTCTTCGCACCGTACTGGATGGCGTTCACGGGGCAGCGGTGCAGGCAGGCGAGGCACTGCGTGCAGCCCAGCTCGGCCCAGCGGGGCGCGCCTTCGATGATCGTGATGGTGTTGGTGGGGCAGAGGTCGGCGCACTGGCCGCAGCTGATGCAGGTGGGCAGCGCGAAGAACTCCGAGGTGGATCGCGGCTTCTCGTCCTTTTCGGTGAACTTGGACAGCACGATGCCTAGGGGATTGCGGTGCTCGGCGCGCACGTGCTCGCGGGCTGCGATGCGATTTGCCGTCTCGCGCGCGGCAAGTTCCGCGCCGGCAAGCAGGCGCTTGCGCTTCTCGCCTTGGGCGGGCGCGTACAGGTATGTGCAGTTGCCCACCGATTTCACGCTGAACGAGGCGTCGAGGTTGATGCCCTGCGCGTCCAACAGGCGCTTGCCGAAGACGCGCGCCGTGCTGCCCACGAACGCGCCGCAGCTGATCACGGCGAAGCAATAGTCGGGCGTGAAGGTTTCCTTGTTGCCCGTGCGGAAGCGGGCTCGCTTGAGGAACGCATCGATGATGGGCGGCGTGGTGTAGTTGTAGACGGGGAAGACGAAGCCCAGCTGCTCGCCTTGCGCGAGCGTGAAGTCGAAGTCCTTGTACTTGTAGGCCGCGCCGATGTCGACGAGCAGGTCGTCCGTTGCGCGCGCGATGGTCTGCGCCGCCGCGAGCGAATTGCCGGTGCCGGTGAAGTAGAAGATCATGAGCCGCCTTTCCGTCTGTATGCCTTCAGTATACCAAGCCGAGCCTGCGCGAACGATGACCCTTTTGCAACCGAAGGCGGTTACGATGTTTCACGTGAAACATTTGTACGTTTGATCGACGTGCGCGTCTGCTTCGCCTCGGACGTCCTTCGCCGTTTCCGGCAGGATCGAAGCGAGCGAATGTTTCACTTGAGACATTCCGCCGCCGAGGCATGCGGCGCCCGTTCGCTTCGCTTTGCGGCTGCTTGAGGCCGCTCTGGTATGATGAGCGGGATACGAAGGCTGCAACGCGAAGGAGAAACCCATGGCGGACGTGCTGTTCATCGAATATCCGAAGTGCTCCACTTGCAAGAAGGCTAAGGCGTGGCTCGACGCGCACGGCGTGGCGTATGCTGACCGCCACATCGTGGAGGACAACCCGACGTCCGACGAGCTGGCCGCATGGCATGCGAAAAGCGGGTTGCCGCTGCGCCGTTTCTTCAACACCAGCGGCATGCTGTACCGCGAGCGCAACGTAAAGGCCCTGCTGGATGCCGGCATGAGCGACGCGGACGCCTACGCGCTTCTGGCCGAGAACGGCATGATGGTGAAGCGCCCGCTGGTGGTGGGCGACGACTTCGTGCTGGTCGGCTTCAAAGAGGCCGAGTGGGAGCGGGCGCTGCTCTAGCGCGACAGCGCCCGGAGCGTCGTCGCATCGTCGCGCTAGAGCGCGTCGGTGTCGAGCCACAGCGTGAACGGACCGTCGTTGGTCAGGCTCACGTCCATGTAAGCGCCGAAGCGCCCCGTTTCCACGCGAGGCACGTCGCGGCGCGCGCGTTCGACGAACCATTCGTACAGCCGGTTCGCCTCGTCGGGCGCGCCCGCCTCGGTGAACGAGGGGCGGTTGCCTCGTCTGCAGTTCGCGAACAGGGTGAACTGCGACACGACCAGCACTTCGCCGCCCACGTCGGCTAGCGACAGGTTCGTCTTGCCCTCGGCGTCCTCGAAGATGCGCAGGCGCGCGATCTTGCTCCAGAGGCGTTCGGCCTGCTCCTCGCTGTCGTCGTGACCCACGCCTAGCAGGATGAGCAGCCCGCGCCCGATGCTGCCCGCCGTCGCGCCGTCGATATCTACCCGCGCGTTCGACACGCGCTGAACCACCGCTCGCATAGAAGCCTCCTCGCTTGCAGGGCGCTTGCGCCCGTTGGATTCTCTCGTTTCAGTATAACGGGGTTTACAGAGGGGTCGGACGGGCGTATAACAAGCTGATTCGAATGCGGCGCCCGCGCCGAGGCATGTAGGGAAGGAACGCTTATGAGCTACGCGATCGTGTACGACAGCCGCACCGGGAACACTGAGGCATTGGCGCGGGCGGTGGCCGCTGCGCTGCCGAGCGAAGGGCGCCTTGCGTTCGGTCGGGTGGACGAGGTGGATCGCGCCGCCGTCGCGCAGGCCGACCGCGTGTACGCAGGGTTCTGGACGAACCGTGGCGATTGCGGCGACGAGTTGGCCGAGGTTCTGGCCTCGCTCGCGGACAAGGACGTGTTCCTGTTCGGGACGGCCGGGTTCGGAGCCGACGAGACGTACTTCGCGGGCGTCATGGCGCGCGTGGCGGTGCATCTGCCCGAATCGGCGCGGATCGTGGGCACGTTCATGTGCCAGGGCCGCATGCCCGCCAGCGTTCGCGCCCGCTACGCGCAAACCGCCGAGGCCAAGCCCGAGCAGGCTGCGCGCATGCATCAGCTCATCGAGAACTTCGACGAAGCGGCGAGCCATCCCGATGACGATGATCTCGCGCGTTTGCGCGAAGCTGTCCAAGCGGCGAGCTAGCATGGCGAAGCCGGCGAGCCTTCCCGGCATCGGCTTCCATGCCGCGTTGCGGCTGTCCGATGCGGGCGTCGTAGCGCGTTAGCCCTCGGCGGGTTCCTCCAAGCGCGACCTGAGCAGCTGGAGCCCGCCGACCACGGCGCCGCCGATGAGGAAGAACACGATGCTGAACGTGTCGAGGCTCATGGCCGGCTGCGGCTCGCTCAGCGTGAGCGGCCCTTGCGTGATGGAGAACAGCGACCCCAGCATCATGCCGATGATGGCATAGATGGTTTGCGAGCGGAAGCGCTCGAGGCACATTCTGATGAGTCGGACGAACAGAAGCATGCCGCATGCGATGCCCGCCGCGAACACCATCAGGATAGGCAGGTAGGACAGATCGAGCCCCATCGTCGCGCGCACCGCACCCATGATGGGCACGTACAGCCCGAAGATCAGCAGCAGCGTGGAGCCCGATATGCCCGGCAGCACCATCGCGGAGATGGCCGCCATCGCCGCCAGGAACACGTACGCCACCAGGCCGAGGTCGAGGCTCTTCGCCGCAACGTCGGTGCCCTCTCCGCTCACGGGGCTCAGCAGCGTCACTGCCACGACAAATGCGACGCCCACGACGGCGAACGCGAGGTACGGCAGCCGTTTACGCAATGCGTCCAGCTCCTCGCGCACGACGATGGGGATGGCGAACACGATGAATCCCATGAACAGCGAGCTGACCTCGTAGATGTGCGTATCGAAGAAACTGGTCAGCACGAGCGCCGACAGCCCGAACCCGATCGCCCAACCTGCGCCCAGCTTCAGCAGGAAGCGCACGGCTGCGAAGCGCGCAGCCCTCGCGCCGTGGAACAGGTCGTCCAGCGAGCCGATGAACCGGTCGTAAAAGCCCAGCAGGAAGGCGACGGTGCCGCCCGACACCCCGGGCACGCTGTCGGCCAGGGCCATGCAGAACCCGCGGACGGAGTTGACGATGAGTTCGGTAAAGCCCTTCACGGATGACTCCCTTTCGGTTTCCAATGTGAACAGCATGGCGTATTCGCAGGGGAATCCTCGAGTCGTACACCGATCGATGGAGGATATTCAGACCGCTTAAGATTCGGTAAAGCCCGTGTAAAGGGAAGGTAAAGCCGCAGCGTTTTCGACGAATCGGGTCTGATGTGCAAGACGACCAAAAAAAGCCCGGGGCCGTAAGCGGCCTCGGGCTTCGCGGTGATCGCAATCGTGCGCGCTCTAGATATGGATGTTCCCGAACGTGATGACCGAGTAGATAAGGCCGGCGATGCCGAGCGCCAGCACCACGGCCAGGATGACCTTGTCCGACCGCTTCTCGAACAGCTTCGCCTGTCGGTCGTGCTGGCGCACGCCCACGATGTACAGCGGCAGGCCGATGGCGTACACGATGCAGGCCACCATGAGGTAGTTCAGGCCGGCCGCGTAGATCAGCCACAGTCCGTACAGCGAACCGGCCGCGCCCGTGAACACGGCCATGCCGCGGCTGGCGAAGATGCCGGACGGGTACTCCTTCTTGACGGCGATCTTGAACAGGAACAGCGTGCAGAAGAAGTAGCACGGAAGCGCCATGACGCTGGTGATGCTGATCATCGTGGTCCAGGCGTTGTTGCCTATGAAGAACGAGATGATGAGCACCACCTGCACGACGATAGTGGTCCACAGAAGGGATGTGGACGGCGAGCCGTTCTTGTTCTCCTTCACGAACATTTTGGGGAAGATGCCGCTTTTGGAGGCGGCCAGCGGCATCTCGCCCAGCATGAGCATCCAGACGAGCCAGGAGCTCAGCACCGAGACGATCACGCCGGCGTTCACCATGATCTCGCCCCATTTTCCGAACGACTTCAGCATGATGGCCGCCATCGACGGGTCGGCCATGCTGCCGACTTCCGCTTGCGAGTACACGCCGAGGGGCAGAAGCGACACGACGATGTAGAGCGCCAGCGTGACGAGGAAGCCGATGGTGGTTGCTTTGCGCACTGCGGCCTGCGATTTCGCCTTGCCCGACACGACCACGGCGCCCTCGATGCCCAGGAACAGCCACAGCGTGACCAGCATCGTGGACGAAACCTGAGGCATGACGTTGCTGAAGTCCAAGGTCAATGCCACGCCGTCTTTCATGCCCCAGAAGCCTTCCATGAACACCGAGAACTTGAACACGGTGGCCACGGCCAGGATGAAGATGAACACGGGCAGCAGCTTGCCGATGGTGCCGATGATGTTCAGGAAGCTGGTGGACTTCGCGCCGCGCAGGGCCAGCAGGTACATGATCCACGTGATGATGGAGCCGCCGATGATGGACGGAATGTTATTGCCGCCCGTGAAGTCGGGCACGAAGTAGTTCAGCGTGGCCATGACGAGCACTGAGTAGGCAACAAGCGCGAAGCAGTTGCAAATCCAGTAGCCGTACGCCACGAAGAAGCCGATCAGCTTGCCGAAGCCTTTCTCGGCGTACGTGTACAGGCCGTTCGTGAGCTCGGGTCGCGCGGCCGACAGGATGCGGAACGTGTTCGCGATGAACCAGATGCCGATGCCGGTGACGACCCAGGCGATGATGATGGCTCCTGCGGAGGCGTCTGCGGCCATGTTCTGGGGGAGGTTGTAGATGCCTCCGCCGATCATGGCGCTGATGACGATGCCTACCAGGCCGATCAGGCCAACTTTTTTCGAGCTGTCCTGGGCTGATGATCCGCCGGAACCGGAAGCGGTTTTGTCTGCCATGTTTCCAGTCCTTGTCTAAACGTGATCGAGCCGCCCGGGGGTTGCCTGGACGGCTCGATCAGGGGGATACCGTCGGTTACGCGATGTCCGTGAGCGGCTCGAAGTCCATTTGCTTGAGCCAGTCGGACAGGTGCAGGTCGTTGAGCGAGGCGAATCCGGTAGCGGGCACGGCGTTGCGGGCCAGCGTGACGTAGGGACCCACCGTGATGGCGTTGCCGATCTCGCCCGGCTTCATCATGCGGTGAGCGAAGCCCACGTAGGTGCGGTCGAACAGCACGTTCTGGTCGCGGCCGCACTCGACGACGGACCAGACGATAGCTTTGCGATGCTGCTCGAGGAACGCGATCATGTCCTCTTCGTTGTCGTTCTCGGTCCACACGCCGGCATCCTCGATGAACAGGTCGGCCGCGAAGTCGCGATCGGCGGAAAGGGAGATGGCGATGAAGGACCACACGCCGTAGCCTTCGCCCTCCTTGAGCGGGCGGTCGGTCTTCGGGCGGTAGGCGACGACGCCCTTGTTCGCGCAGATGGTGTGCGCGCCCGGAATGGGATGGTAGCGGCGGTTCTGCTCGGTGCCGAACAGCTCCACGCCTGCGCTCAGCAGCGGGGCGGCGTCGTACACTTCCAGCTCGCGGCCGTTCCACTGCTTCTCGGTGAACAGCGGCTTGCTCTTGCCGTTGTCGACCGAGTCGTGGCGGGCGAGGTCGTAGCCCCACACCTGGCCGGCCATGCCGCAGAACGACGAGGCGGTCAGCATGTTGATCTGGCCGACGTACGCATCGGCGGCTTCGGCCTTGTCGTACGTGACGATGCGGTCGACTAGCTCGTCGTTGGTCTTCTCCACCGTGCCTGCCGAAACCTTCAGCACGGACACGTAGCCGTTGCCGTAGGCGCCGGGCATGCCGTATCCGTCGCAATAGTCGTCGTACGGACTGATGGCCGTCTTGTCGATATGCGGCGCGCGCATGGTTGCATGGTGGTTTGCCTCGCGAGCGATAGTGCGGTTGCGTCGCTCCTCAACGTTCTTCATGGATGGAACTCCTTTCGTATGCGAACGATTTCAGCGCCGATTGTAGGACCCCTCGTGCGTGTGAACTTCGCAGGGGGGTTTCGATGGCGAGCCGTGCTTTGCCCGACGATGCGCCGTCACGAAGATGAAAGGAAGGCGTTGCCGGGATTCGTCGCATCTCTTGACGGTGCTGTTGACATACCGTATATTACAAACGTTATATAACGGTTGTAATATACGGGAGGGTGAGGATGCCGGAGCAGAAAGTGGGGCGCGAGACGGTGCTCGATGCTGCACTGGGCTTGCTGCGAGAGAGGGGAGAAACGGCGCTGAGCGCACGGACGGTGGCCGAGCGGGCGGGCTGCTCGGTGCAGCCGATCTACAGCTTGTTCGGCGACATGCGAGGACTCGTGCGCGCACTGTACGACCATGCGCGCGCGTGGGTCGCGGCGTACAACCTCGAGCATGTGGACGACGGCCGCAATGCGTTCGAGGCGAACGGGTTGTCGCATCTGCGCCTTGCGCGCACGGAGCGTCATTTGTTCCAATTCCTGTACCTATCTCCGCACATGGAGGCGACGAGCTTCGCGGAAGTGTACGAGAGCGTGGCCATCGACGGCGTGCAGCAATGCATCGAGGAGCTGGGGCATCTGTCGCCCGCGGCGGCGCGCGCGCTGTACCTGCACATGATCGTGTACACCCACGGTATGGCGGCCATGCTGGTTGCGGGCGCGCAATTTTCCGACGAGGAACTGGGCGAACGCTTGAACGAGGCCTTCACGGGTCTGCTGACGTTGGTGAGATGAGGGAAACCATGGAGGAGTCGGAGAGAAATTGTGCGAGCGATGTTTCACGTGAAGCATCGGGTGTTTCAGAACACATGTTGCATGATGTCGTTTCGGGCGTGACGCGAGTGGAGGAACCGAATGATCCGGCGCGAGGCGGGCGAGGACGTGTTGGCGCGCGGTCGGCCGACAAGGTGCGCGGGTCGGCGGTGCGATCGGCCGACGAGGTACGCGCGCAGCGCGAGCGGGGAAGGAAGCGGCAGAACGCGCGGCGGTTGGCGCTGCTCGTGTCGTTCCTGCTGTTCCCGGTCATCATCTTCTACTTCTCACCGGCGCTGATCATCGAGGGCGCCTTGGAAGGGGCGGTGGCTGCCAGCATGCTCGTGTTCTGCCTGCAGTTCTTGTTGGCTATCGTGCTGCGTCGCGCGTGGTGCGGGTGGTTGTGCCCGGCGGGCGGCCTGCAGGAGCTTGAGGCGACCGCCGTAGGCAAGCCCGCGAAACTGGGGTGGAGGGCGCGCGTCAAGTATGTGATCTGGGTGCCGTGGGTGTGCTCCATCGTAGCGTGCGCATGGATCGCCGGTGGTTTCACGACGGTCGACCCGTTGTACGGCATACCGGGCGGCGTGTCTATGAACAGCCCTTTGGGATTGCCTATCTATTTCGGCATCGTGGCGCTGTTCTTCGTTCCCAATCTGTTCTTGGGGTGTCGCGCCATGTGCCACTGCATCTGCTGGATGGCGCCGTTCATGGTATTGGGCGAGAAACTGGGTTCGGCGCTGCGGGTTCCGCAACTGCGCATCGAGGCCGATCCGAATGGCTGCATCGGCTGCGGGAAGTGCGACCGCGCGTGTCCGATGAGCCTGCCGGTGCAAGACCTCCTGGCCGGCGGTGCCGTCGCCGACGCCGAATGCATCCAGTGCGCCGCCTGTGCCGACGTATGTCCCAAGGGCGTGCTGCGTCTGCGCATGGGCCGCATGCGGTAAGCGAGCCCGAATCGGAATGTTTCACGTGAAACATTAGTACTGTTTGTCCACTTCGATCAGCACGTGCCCTTCTTTCGAATAACGTCTGGCGAGGGGAGCGCCGCGCAACCTCAATCCGGTCGAAAAAAATTGCACGCGTCTGTTGACCCTCACGTAACGTGAGGGTGTACGCTGGTTGCACGCAGGAAAGGAGGCGCTCATGGAACGGGAACGGGCGGGCGGCGGGTACACGGTGCACGAGTTGGCCGAGCTGTCGGGATGCACGGTGCGCACGCTGCATCATTACGACGAGCTGGGGCTCGTTCGCGCGCAACGCGCCAGCAACGGGTACCGGCGCTACGGCGCGGCCGAAGTCGACCGGCTGCATCAGGTGCTGCTGTACCGGGAATGCGGCATGCCGCTTGCTGCCATCGGGCGTTTGCTGGACGACCCCGCGTTCGATGCGCGCGACGCGCTGGCCGGCCACCTGCGCGAGCTGCACGCGCGCAAGCAGCGTCTCGACGGATTGATCGCGAGCGTGGAGAAGACGCTCGCCTGTATGGAAGGTTCTGCAACTATGGAAGACGAAGAGAAGTTCGAGGCGTTCAAACAAGGCCTCGTGGGCGAGAACGAGCAGCACTACGGCAAGGAGGTGCGCGAACGCTGGGGCGACGATGCGGCCGATGCGAGCAACGCGAAGCTCATGGGTATGAGCGTCGAGCAGTACCGCCAAACCCAGAAGCTGGAGCAGGGCGTCAAGGATGCGCTGGCGGCAGCGATGGCTGCGGGCGATCCGACGGGCGAGGACGCGCACCGCGCGGCCGACCTGCACCGCCAATGGCTGTGCGAATTCTGGAAGGACGGAACGTACTCAAAGGCCGCGCACCTCGGCCTGGCCGAGATGTACGTGGCCGACGATCGCTTCAAGGCCTACTACGAAGCTGTCGCCCCCGGCGCTGCGGAATTCCTCCGCGATGCCATCAAGGCGTACTGCGCATAGGAATGTGCGCCCCGCCGCCTTTCGCGGCGGCGGGGCGCCATCTTCGCTCGCAAAACACGCCTCGGCTCCCAACGCGTGTTTTACGAGCGAAGATGCTTAGTTTTGCCGGAGCGTGATTATTCTTCTTCGCTTGCGAGCAGGCAGGTTGCTTCTAAGGCTTGCGACAGCTCCTCCTCGGTTGGCAGGCAGAGCACGTACTGCGATGCGAAGATTCCCTTCTTATCGGCGAGGACGGAATACTTGGCCACCGCTTCGTTGCGATTCGCGCAGAGGACGATGCCTATGGTGGGATTGTCGTCAGGCTGGGTGCACTGGTCGTCGAATAGGCGAACGTAGAAGTCCATCTGCCCGACATCCTGGGGCGTGAGCTTCCCGGTTTTCAGGTCGATCAGGACGAAGCATTTGAGGATGTAGTGGTAGAACACGAGGTCGATGTAGTAGTGGTCGCCATCGGCGCTGACTCGCTGCTGGCGCGCGACGAACGAGAACCCTTTTCCCAACTCCAATAGAAATTGCTGGAGTTTGTCCATGAGCGCTTGCTCTAAATCCGTTTCCAGGTAGTTCGAGTTGCCACCCAGATCGAGGAAGTCGAGTACGTAAGGGTCTTTGAGGATGCCGTCGGCTTTAGTTGGCGGCTCGAGGTTCTGGATCTCTTGTCGAACCTCGTCTTTTCCTTCTGCGCGAGTGGCCAAAAGTCGTTCGTAGTAGAACGAGTGGATCTGCCGGTCGAGCTGCCGCACCGTCCAGCGCTCTTCGACGGCGGAGCGCACGTAGAAGTCGCGACGGACGGGATCATCTATGCGTATGATCAGGCGATAATGCGACCAGCTCAATTCGGCACACAATGTGTGCCGAATTGGATATGCAAGATACAGCTGGCGCATGGCGCGAAGGTTTCGTTCCGTGAACCCCTTCCCGAATTCGGCTGTCAGCCGCTCGGACAGGTATTCCATCAGATGCTGGCCGTATTCTGCGCGGTCGCCCTGCGCTTCGACGATTTGCCGGCCGATCTCCCAATATGCGGAAACCATTGCGTCGTTGATTGCCGCCGCCGCTTTCGTGCGCGCGGTTTCGAGTGCGGCGCGAACCGATTGATAGACGGCTTCGTCCGGGGAAGGATCGTAGATCTGTTCCAAGGACAGCCTCCTTTCGAGAAGGCGGCTGTCCTTTACGGGAAAGTTAGGGTAGCACCCGACCAGTGAATACGATGTGCTTCATTATATAGAACATCAGTTCGTTTATCAAGCCTCTTCTTCTGTCAGATCCAGACGGTTGATGCGGTCGGCCAGGTCGGCTCCTCGTTCGTAGAACAGAAGGTCCTCGTTGTGGGCGAAGTAGCGCTCGCAGCCGTGGTCGTTGATGAAGGCCATGCCATAGCGGTTCACCGATAAGTCGGTGACCAACAGCAGCATCTCCTGGCCGTTGCCGAACGCGTCCTCCACGAAGCGGAAGGCGTTGTCCAGCGCGCTCGACACGGCCGCGATGCGCGCGTCCAGCGCGTCGACCATTTCCCCGAACAAAGTTTTCACCTGCGAGAACGGAACCCCGCCGCCCGCAGCGTCGCAACGCAGCGCGCGGTCGATCAGCGCAAGCGCGCGCTGGTAGGCCACGTACTTCTCGTCCGACAGCAGGCTCGCTTTGCGCTCGGTGTCCAAGCGCGCTTGGAGCGAGGCAGCTTCTTCGCGCAGGAGGGGCAGCGCGTTCGCGTCGTCGATCGCTATCGCCGCAGGGGATCCTTCGACTGCGCTCGCTCCGTTCGCTTCGCTCAGGATGGCATCCCGCATCGCCGCCAGCCGTCCGTGCGCGAACTCCACCGCGCGCTCTTCCATCACGGCGTCGCGCAGCCGTCCGCCCAAGGCGTCCGTGATCAGCCCCATGAGCGACACCCGTTCGTCGAACGCGGCCTCGCGGGCGCGCTCGACCACGCTCTGCTCGGCGGAGCCTTCCAGTATGCGCTCGATCTGATAGTCGGCGCGGTACTTCGTGAACAGGTCGTAGTATACCGAGAAGCGCTTCGCGATCTCGGCGTTCTGCACGTACTGCCCGATCAGCAGCTCGTCCACGGGGACGCCTTGCTCCTCGTACAGCTTCATCATGGCGGAGAGGTCGTCCCAGCCGCGCGCCGTGACGAACGACTTGCCGTCCACGGTGGTCTCCACGCGGTAGAAGTGGTCGCGCTCGATATCGAGGTACGTGAGCACGGCGGGGTGCACGCCCGTCTCCACGGCGAAGTCGCGCCAGGCGGCGAAATCGGGCTCCACGTCGATGCGCTTGAGGCGGTCCCAGGTGGCGATGTCGAAATCGTGCGCCGTGCGGTTGTACTCGGGCGGGTTGCCGGCCGTAACCACGATCCACCCGTCGGGCACGCGGTGGCGTCCGAAGATCTTGTACTGCAAAAACTGCAGCATCGCGGGCGTCAGCGTTTCCGACACGCAGTTGATCTCGTCGAGGAACAGGATGCCCTCGCGCTTGCCGGTGGCCTCCATCGCGTCGTACACGGCGGCGATGATCTCGCTCATCGTGTATTCGGACACGTCGTATTCCACGCCGTCGTACGTCTTCTTCGCGATGAACGGCAAGCCGAGCGCGCTTTGGCGCGTGTGGTGCGTCATCGAATACGACACGAACCCCACGTCGAGGTCCTGGGCGATCTGCTCCATGATGGCCGTCTTCCCGATGCCGGGCGCGCCCAGCAGGAACACGGGGCGCTGCCGTTCGGTGGGCAGACGGTAGTTGCCGAACTCGTCCTCGAAAGTACGCCAGCATGGCGTTTTTGATCTGCTGCTTTGCCTGACGGATGTCCATGATTGCTCTCCTTGCGAGTTGATGTCCTAAAAGGGGACAGGCACCTTTTAGGACATTTCTTCCAATACGACGGTTTCGTCGAGCTCCACTTTCATGGCCCACGCAGGGACGTTCGGACTCGCGGCGGCCGAGGCGTCGTCGACGAAGACGAACGCGGTGTCGTAATCGGGCTTGCGGGCGGGATAGGTTCCCTGCCCGTCGGTGAAGTAGATGAGGCCGCCCAGGTTCACGAGGTCGCCGCGCTCCACGGCGTCGTCCACGTAGGCGAACACGGGGCGGAAGTCCGTGCCGCCCAATCCTTTGATCTCGAGGCCGTCCAGGTAGTCGTCCAGATCGCGCAGGTTCGAGATGCGCGCGACGTCCGTGATGGCGGCGTCGCATTGCACGATGAGCACGTTCATGTCGGCGAAGAAGCTGGTCTCTTGGCTGAGGATGGCGTACGTCTTCTCGATGAAACGGCGCACGAGGCCGTCCTTGGTGGAGGCCGAGGTGTCGATGGCGATGACGAAGTCGCGGATGCGCCGCTCTTCCACGTATTCCAACGGCTCGATGAGCGGGAGGTTGCCGTAGCGCTTGAGCCCGTAGCAGTAATAAACGTAGTCGAACTCGTCGTCGTTCACGCGGATCTGCTCGCCCATCCGGGCGAACTTGCGCAGGAACTCGCGATAGTCCTGCTTCTCGCGCGTCACGGCGCGCAGGTTCATGGCAAGGTTCGCGCCCTCGACGCCCCACAGCTTCGCGTAGGCGTCAAGCTGCACGCCCATCTCGTAGGCCGCGCTCTTCCACTGCTCCTTGGACCGATCTAGGTTCACCGTGTCGGCGAAGCGGTCGTCGATGGAGCGTCCTACCTGTTCGGGAGCCTCTTTCTGCACGATGTCGTCCTGGCTGACCGCCTGGTGCGACTTGTGGTTCGGCTTCGCCTGGTCGGCATCGGACGGCATCTCCATGTCGGTTCCGCTCGTGGCGGATTGGGCCGACGCGGCTCCGTCCTGCGCGTCCGCCCCCTCATCGCGTTCGCCCTCTTCCGAATTCGTTTTGCGGGCCTCCTCTGCGGCTGCGAGGCGGTACCAGGGCTCATGGTCGTCCATGTAGAACGGTGCGCGCAGATCGGCCAGCTCGGCATCGTCGAGCCCCTCATCCTGCAGGTACCGGTACACGGTTTCTGCGGTTGCCAGCGGCAGCGCCGCGTCGATGCGCGCGAGGGTCGCGCGCTGGCGCTCGGCGCGAGCGGTGCGGGTGGCGGGCAGGTCGAGTTCGGAGATGGTGCGTTCCACGACGATGTCGCATGCGGCGTCCCAGCGCGCAACGTCCACGTGCGGGCCGGGGTAGAGGTGCAGGAACACGTTGTGCAGCACGATGTGCAGATAGGCGCGAGTGAGTTCGGCCGGTTCCGCGGCGTAGAGGCGCGCGAGCGTTGCGGGGTCGAAGCGGATGTGAAGGCCGTCAGTGGCCAGCGTGGCATCGCGCACGGGGAAAGGGCGCAGGCGCGCGAACGCAGCGTTCATGAAGCGCAGGTTCACGAGCAGCGCGTTTTTCGCAAGGTCGAGCGCTTGGCGGGCAAGCGGCTCGACGGCTTCGACGGCCATGATGCTCCTTTGAACGAATGTGCGTGCGCGAAGCGCGTGCTTGCTTCGCGGCGGCTCTTGCCTTCGTCGCTTCCCGCAGTGTAGCATGGGGGAAGCCAAGGGTAAACAGGCTCGTTGCCGAGAGGTTTTTGGGAGGTAGCACAATACTATGATGGAGAACACGCTGGTCTATCATGGTGCTCATGCGCCGATCGAAGAATTGCTTGATCATGCGATCAAGAATCCGGTGCGCCTCGACGCGCGCGATGTGGAGGTTGTCGAGGCTGCGCGGGCGGTGGAGGGCGAAGTGTGGTCTCCGCAGCTTCCGGCTTATCGGGCCTGGGCTGCCGAAGGGGAAGCCGGCGACGTCGCGGGCGGTGCGGGTCGCGAGGGGGATCTGTATTCCGCAGGCGCGCTGTGGATGGGCGAGTTCGACGAGCTGCTTGCCCAGGCGGCCGAACGCGATGCCGCCGACGCGCAGGAGACGCCGCGCGCTCGTATGGAGGAAGGGCTCCGCGGAGCCGTGGGGGTGCGGCAGGTGCCCGGCGGATATGCCCTGACCGCGTTCGATCTGCGGAGATTCGCTGCGGCGGTGGGGCAGAGCGACGATTTGGCGGTTCTGCTGCCCGCGTACGTGGACGGGATCCCCGTGGTGCGCGTGGCCGTGGAAGCGTTCGCGCGCCGCTTCGTGCAGGGCGTGGGGGTGCTGCTTCTGGTGGTGCCCGACACGGTGGAGCATATCGCTGCGAACGCGTTCGCAGCGATGTCGGCGCAGCGGATCCATATCGGGCGCGGCGTAAGCCAGCTAGGAGAGCAGCGCTGCGATTTGGCGGGAGTCTCGCCGCGGTTGGCGCGCCGGGAGTATTCGGTGGATGCCGGAAACGCGCGCTATCTGGCGCGCGAGGGCAACCTGTTTTCGGACGGCGGACGGGAGCTCGTGTTCTTGGCCTCTCCGTACGGCGAGCGCGTGAGCCTGCCCGATGGGGTGGAGCGCGTGGCTTCGTCGGCGTTTGCGGACGGTTGCGAGCCCCCTGCGGTGGTGGACTGCTCGGCGGCGCTTGCGCGCGTTGACTCTCGCAGCTGGGACGACGCGGTCTGGCGCTGCCCGGTCGAGGCTCCCGCGTACCGCGCGCTTCGCAAGCGCGGCGTCCGTCTGGCGGGGCCGGCAGCCGTCGAGTTGGAAGGATGCTGGTACGACTTCGACGCGGAGGGCGCGGTGCTGGTAGCGGGGCCGCCGAAGCCGATATCGGTGTCGCGGCGCTTCGCCGAGCAGGCTGCGGTGCGCGCCGTGGCCGTGCGCGGCAAAGACGAGGTTGCAGACGATGCCGACGTCTGCGCGCTTTCGCCCGCTGCGGCGGCTGCCGAGGCGGCCACGGAGTTCGCGGCCTCGGGGGAAGCGGGCTCCACCGTGGGTTACGTGTCGGCCAGCGCGAGCGACGTGCTGGCGCTTCCGCGACAGGTGGAAGGGCGGCCGCTCGTGCGCATCGGCGTAAGAGCCCTGCCGTTCGCGCCGGCCTCGGTGGTGGTACCCGAAACCGTGCGCATCATCGAACGCGACAACGCATGCCGCGGCACGAAGCGCCTGATCCTTCCCGAAGGGCTGGTTTCCATCGGCGCGCACTGCTTCTGGTCGCGTAAGCTGGAGGGGCCCGTGCTTATCCCGGCGAGCGTGCGCTCGGTCGGGGAGGGCAGCTTCGAGTACGCGGTGTGCCGCCTGTCGCACGTGGGGGCGATCGTGCACGTGTCGGCCGATCAGCTGCTCACCTGCTTTCTGACGGACGCCTCCGACGGCGTTCCGTTCGACTTCGGGCGCTACGACGAGCTTCTGCGGTCGGGGAAAAACCTGCCCGATCGTTTGGGCGCGCTGCTGCACCGGCTGGCCGTACCCTACCGGCTCGCCGACGACATGCGCTCGGTTCTGGTGTCGCACCTGCGGGGCTACGGGCGCGAGGCCCAGGAGCGCATCGCGCGCGAGGGAGATCGGAACATGGTGGAAGCTCTGGTCAAGGCCGGTTTTATCGACGATGCCTCGTTCGATCGGCAGATCGAGCTTTTGCGCGCTTGCAACCGCACCGACTGCGTGGCGTACCTCATGGAGCATCATCGCGCCCAGGCCAAGCCGACGAGCGCGAAGGAGCGGTTCGCGCTGTGAGCCACGGCGCGTAACGCGCGTCGGAAAGGCGTGGACCCTGCGCTAGGTTTAAGCGGTTTGAGCGACTGGGCGAATCCGCTTCGGCGGCGCGCCCTCGCGCTGCTATACTTGATGGCTCTGGAACGAACGAGGCTGTAAGAGGTGCGCGATGATCGACGAGATCCAAGTTGAGAACCTGGCGCTGATCCGCGAGGCGACGCTGGTGCCGGCGCGCGGGCTGACCGTGCTCACGGGCGAGACGGGCGCGGGCAAGACGGCGCTGCTCTCGGCGTTGAAGCTGCTCATGGGTGCGCGCGCCGACAAAGACGCCGTCCGCGACGGCGAGGAAGCCCTCTCCGTGTCGGGGAGGTTCTACGGCGCCGTCTTTTCCGGCTTTGCGTCTTCCGACGATCTTGCGGGCCGGTCTTCCGCTGACGCGGTTGAAAGCGGGGAGGCGGACGACGGCGTTCCCGTCGAGCTGGTCGCCATGCGCCGCGTAACCTCGGACGGGCGTTCGCGCGTGTCCATCGACGGCCGCATGGCCAGCGTCGGCGAGCTGGCTCGCGCCATTGCTCCCACCATCGACTTGTGCGGTCAGCACGAGCACCAGCAGCTCATGAAAACGTCCCAACATGTTCGTATGCTCGATGCCTGGGCGGGCGACGCGGTGGTACAGGCGCGCACCGCCTACGAGGAGGCGTTCGCGACGGCGAACGCGGCGGCGGCCGAGCTGACGCGCGTGCGCGAGGCGGGCGAGGCGTCCTCGGCCAAGCTCGACGAGGCGCGCTTCGTGCTGCAGCGCATCGACGCGGTGGATCCGCGCGAGGGCGAGTACGACGAGCTGCTGGACGACCTCGCCCGCGTGGAGCATGCTGAGGCATTGGCTGTCGCTGCGAACGGGGCGCATGAGGCGCTTGCGGGCGAGCAGGGGGCCATCGACGCGCTGGGCAGCGCGGTGGCGGCGCTCGACGGTGCGGCGCGTTACGATGCCAAGCTGGGCGAGTTCGCCGACGCGTTGCGCGAGGCGGGCTACGTGTTGGAGGACATGGCGCGCGAGACGCGCGACTACCGCGAGGGCGTGGAGTTCGACCCCGAGACGCTGGCGCAGCAGCAAGAGCGCATGGCTTCGCTGCAAGGGCTCCTGCGCACGTACGGTCCGCGCATGGAAGACGTGCTGGCGCGTCGCGCCGAAGCGGCCGACCTCGTATCGCTCGTGGACGATGCCGCCGAGCGCGAACGCGCGGCGCAGCGGGAGCTCGACCTGGCCGAAGAGGCGCTCGCGCAGGCGGCGTCCGCGCTGGCCGACGCGCGCGCCGAGGCCGCCCCGCGGTTCGCCGAAGCCGTGACGGCGCAGATGGATCGCCTGGAAATGGGCGGGGCGCAGCTGGTGTGCGACCTCGCACCGCTCGAGCGCGTTCAGTGGACGAAGGCGGGCCCGCAGGCCGTGGAGTTCCTGTTCCGACCTGGCGCCGGCATGCAGGCGCGTCCGCTCGCGCGCATCGCATCGGGCGGCGAGGTCAGCCGCGTCATGCTGGCCGTGAAGGTGGTGCTGGGCGAGGTCGACGACGTGGACACGCTTGTGTTCGACGAGGTGGATGCGGGCGTGGGAGGTTCGACCGCCGTGGCGCTGGCCGACGTGCTGGCCGATTTGGCGCGCACGCACCAGGTGATCGTCGTCACGCACCTCGCGCAGGTGGCCGTCCGAGGCCAGGCGCACTACGTGGTGCGCAAGGCTGCGGGGGACGAGGGGGCCATGCCCGAAACCGACCTGCGGCAGCTGCCCGAAAGCGAGCGTCCCGCCGAAATCGCGCGCATGCTGTCGGGCGATGCTACCGAGACATCGCTTGCGCACGCGCGCGAGATGCTGGCCCGAGCGGCCGGATAGCCCAAGCGGGCGACTCGTTTTTCTTGCGTTCCGCGCCGTTCGCTGTTAGCGGCGATCCCCGTTGCGTTGTCTGCCGATGGCGGTTGTGCAGGAGATTTCCCCTGCGGTGCACAAAAAGATGCGACGTTTGACGCACGGGGCTGAGAAAAGGCGCGACAAAACGAAAGCGCGCTCCCTTGTTGGGAAGCGCGCTTCCTTGACCTGCTGTTTTCTTCGGCTGCTCGAATTGCTGCTGCAAGCTGCGACCGCGAAATATCAAACGTCGCGTCTTTTTGTGCAAAAAAGGACGCGTTTCGTGCAAGGACCCGCCGTGCTGGCGCTCGACGTGCCCTGTCCGTTGCCGGTGCCCTCTCTCGTTGGCTACGAGCGGTTGCTCCGCTTTTTCCGCGTGATCTGCATGGCGATCGCGCAGGTCAGCGTTACGCCGCCGGCGAGAAGCGCGATGCCCAGCGCAATTTGCGGCAGGGGCGCATCGCCCGTCGCGGCGAGTGCGGCGGCGTTCGCCGGTGCCTGCTTGGAGTCGGTCGTGCTTGGCAAGGGCTTGGGCGCATCGGGCTTCGACTCCGGCTTCGGTGCTGGAGTCTCGGGTTCCGGAGCGGGCGCCGGCGTGTCCGGCGTTGGGGGAACCGGGGGCGTGGGAGCCGCCGCGCCCTGCGCCGCGAGGAGCAACGGCCCGGTGACGACGCTCTTCTTGATCGCGATCGCGCCGGTGGCCGGGTCGTACGTGTAATCGGTGCCCGCGGCCAGTGCGAGCGTTTGCCCGTCGGCCGCCCCGCAGCGCACGTCGATCGCGTCGGGCAGCAGGTAGCCTTCGTTCGCGCTCAGCTGGTAGAGGTTCGCATCTGCGCCGTCCTCTCGAACGCGGCGGTCAACGCGGCGGACGGTTCCGCCGGGAAGCCTGCAGCCGTGTTCTTCGGCATTGCGCTGGGTACCGCGGCAATGGACAGCCCGGTCAGGTTCGCGCGCAGCGGATACGCGCACGAGGTCACGGTGCCGCCCTGGTCGCTGATGACGTTCTCGAAGATACCGCCTTCGATGACGCCTCGGTTGGTCACGTCGCTAAGGAACGTGCCGCCTGCGATGGTTCCGTGGTTCGTCACGCTGCCGTTGAACGTGCCGCCCGTCAGGACGGCGTTGTTGTAGTCGGGGTCGGGATCGCCGTTGGTTACGGTGCCGTCGAACGTGCCGCCGGATATGGTGCCGCCGCCGGTGGTGGTGTCTTCGTCGTTGCTTGTCACGGAGCTGGTGGAGGAGAACGCGCCGCCCGCGATGACGCCCCTGCTGAGAATCTTGCCGCTGAACGTACCGCCTTCGATGGTTCCGAAGTTGTCTATTTCATCCGAGTTGAACGTGCCGCCTTTGATGGTGCAGGATCGGTTCTCGTCGGGATCGAACCTCATGTATCCGTTCTGCACGTATGCGTTGAATACGCCCTGACCTTCGATGGCTCCGCCGTTGTCCACTCCGATGTTGAACTCGCCGCCGCGTATCGTGCCGTCGTTGGTCACGTTGTTGTTTTCGCCGCCGTCGTTGAACGTGCCGCTCGAAATCACGGCGCCGTCGTAGTTGTTCACGTAGCCGTTGAACGTGCCTCCCGCGATGCGCCGGCGCCGGCGTTGTTGGATGCGTTTTGCACGGTTCCGTGGAACACGCCGTCCTCGATGGTTCCCTGATTCTGCATGCGGCCGTTGAACGTGCCTCCGCAGATGGAGCCGCCGAGGTTGGAGCTGTTGCCGCTGTTCACCTCTCCGTTGAACGTTCCGCCGTTGATGGCGAAGCCTTTGAATATGTTCACGGACTCGTTGAACGTGCCGTCCTCGATCGCGCCGCTTCTCATCCCCATGACCATGCAGTCGAACGTGCCGCCCGTGATGGTGCCGGAGGAGGTGCTCACGTACGATTTTGTGGGATCGTTCGGGTCGCTGTTGAAGGTTCCACCTGCGATGATGCCCGCGTTTCCGATGCTTGCGGTGAACGCGCCGCCCCTGATCACGCCGCCCGCTTCGTTGCGCACGGCGAAACCGGACGTCTGCGACGCATCGACGAACGTGCCGTCCTCGATGACGCCCTTGTTCCGAAGGAGGTTCTCGCTCGAGACGTTGAGCGCGTGGCCCGTGAACGTGAACGCGTGCCCCGCGCCAAGCGTGAGCTTGCCGTCGGCGTACGTCCAGCCTTCTCCCGACGTGCCGATCGGCGCGCCGTCGGCGCCGATTTCGATGGTGACGGGAACAGCGCTCGCGAATGCGACGTTTGGGTCGAGCAGGCAGACGAATGCGAGGGCGGTAGCAAGAGCGATCAGGCGTTTTCTCATGGGAGTTCCCTTCGGGCAGGTTAACGCTCAGATGCTAGCATGCAAGGGGAGTCTGTAGGCGACCGCTGCGAAAGCGGTGGGATGCGCTGCGAAAAAAGACGGCAGCCAAGCGGCTGCCGTCTCAGGGGAGCGAAAAGGGAAGGGCGCGTTAGATGGACGATGCCATCGCTTCGTCGTCGGGGAGCGCGGCGGCTTCCTCGGAGCGCTCCAGTTTCGACGCCGCTTCGGCGTCGCGCTCGGCCAGGTACTGCTGCATGGAGTAGTGCGTGATGTCGGAGCGGTTGATCACGCCCACCACCTGGCCCTCGTCCAGCACGGGCACCTTCTTCAAGTGGTTCTCGCCCAACACGCGACACACTTCGGGAAGGTCGGCATGCACGTCCACGCCGATGATGCCCTTCGCGCCGATGCTCTTCGCCGGCATGCCCATGAGCTCGTCGAGCTTGCGGGCGAAGTCCTGGTTGCCGCCGTCGGCGTCCACGGTCTGCATGATCATGACCACGGGGTCCATCAGCATCTGCGATCGCTTCGACAGGTAGCGCATGATATCGCCGTCGGATACGAAGCCCACGGCCTTGCCCTGTTCGTCTACCAGCGGGGCGGCGCTGATGTGCCGGTCCATCAGCACCTGCATGGCTTCGGCCACGGTGGCGTTGGCGGGCAGCGTGTACACGTCGCGCTTCATGATGGACTCCAGCACCGTGCGGCGGGAGTTGTCCCGATCCTTCTCGGCGGCCTCGCCCGGTTTGTTCTTCACCAGCGCCACGACCATGACGAAGCCGACGAGGCACAGCGCGCCGGCTAGGGCGAACGCCACGTCGATGCCGAAGATGCTGGCTTGCGTGGGAGTCATCGTCCGGGAGCTCATGTTCGTGGCGATAGTGGAGGCCGAAACGATGATGGCGGTGCCCAGCGAGCCCGCCACTTGGCGGAACGTGTTGTTCACCGAAGTGCCGTGGTTCACCAGCTCGTTGTCGAGCGCGTTCATGCCCCAGGTGGTGATGGGCATGTTCACCAGCGACAGCGAGAACAGGCGCACGGTGTACAGAAGGGTCAAGGTGATGATGCCGGTTTCGGTGCTCAGGAATGCGAAGCAGAACGTAGTCAGCGTGAGCACGCCCATGCCCACGAGCGCAGCACGCGCGGTCCGTGCTTGTCGAACAGACGGCCGGCGATGGGCCCCATGGCACCCATGATGATGGCGCCGGGCAGCAACACGAGGCCGGACACGGTGGCGGAGTAGCCCATGAGCGACTGCAGGTAGATAGGCACCAAGATGCCTGCAGCCAAAAGCGCGCCTTGCACCAACATGCCGATGATCGTGGCGATGAGGAACTTGCGGTTCTGCAGCACGCGCACCTGCAGCATGGGCTTCTCCATCTTCAGCTGGCGTCGGAAGAAGAACACGAGCGCTACCGCGCCAACGAGCGTGCCGGCGATAGCGTCGGCACGCAGGCCGTAGGAGCCGATGGTGGACAGGCCGTACAATAGGCCGCCGAAACCCAGCGACGACAGGATGACGGAGGGCACGTCGAGCGTGACGTCCTTCTTCGTTTCGCCGCCCTTCTGCAGCACGAACGCGCCGATAAGCACTACGACGGCCGACAGCGCGGTGATGATGTAGAACATATCGTGCCAGGTGTAGCGGTCGATGATGACGCCCGCCACGGTGGGGCCGATGGCGGGGCCGAACGCGATGACGATGCCGAACAGGCCCATGGCCGTACCGCGCTTGTCCACGGGGAACGTCCACATGAGCACCGTCATCACAAGGGGCATGAGGATGCCCGCGCCGGCGGCCTGCACGAGCCGGCCCAGCAGCAGCACGACGAAGCTGGGACCCCAGCCCGCAAGGAAGCTGCCCAACGTGAAGATAACCATGGACACGAGGAAGAGCCGCTTGGTGGTGAAGCGGTCCGTCAAGAAAGCCGTGATGGGGATCATGATGGCGTTCACCAGCGTGAAGCCGGTGGTGAGCCACTGCGCCATGGAGGCGTCAACGCTCATCTCGGTCATGACCGACGGCAGCGCCGGGGCGACGACGGTCTGGTTCAGAACCGTCACGAACGTGCCGAACACCAGCACGGCCAGCATGACGATCTGCTTGCGCGTTAAACCCATATACCTGTTCCTTCCGAATGTGCGCTGCGAACAAAAACGCCTTTGAAGGGGAGCTTGCAGCTAACCCGACTTCAAAGACGCCCGTTGTCATGCGGTTGACGTGATTTACACTCAGTATAAATATTCATTCGGTAGATGAAAAGTGCTCGGCAGTAAAGTTGTGGTACCCTGCACCGAAACGGCACATCGCGGCGATGAAAGGGTGCGCGCAACGTGGAACAGACAAAGCCGTCGGCGGAAGGCCTGCGGTATCGTAAGAAGCTCAAAGCCAGGCTTTCGGTGGAGCGAGCGGCGTTAGAGCTGGTCATCGAACGGGGCTACGACGGCGTGACGGTAGAGGACATCTGCGCCCGTGCCGAGATCTCCAAGAAGACGTTCTTCAACTACTTCCCATCGAAAGCGGCCGCCATCATGGGTCGTCTGGACTCGTTTCCCGACGACGAACAGCTGGTTCGCATCCTCGAAGAGCATAGCGAAGCCTGCTACCTCGACGTGTTGGTCGGCGTAGTGGGAACGGGCGCCGCTTCGGGCGTGGACGAGGGCATTGTGAACCTGCGACGCGAAGCGCTGCGCTCCATGCCTCAGCTGTTCTTTCAAGGTCAGCGCGACATATTGGCTATTCAGCGCTCCATGGCCGACGCTTTGCGCGCGCATTTAGCCGAGTGCCCCGAACGGCGTATGCTGACGGATCGCTCGGTGGAGGAGGAGGCGCTTGTGGCGTCGTCGACCGCTATCGGCCTCGCCCGCACTCGCTCAATGCTGACCGTGTGCGGCGATTTGGAGCCGTCGGCGGCCGAACGCGCCGCCTTGTCGCCGCGTACCTGTCGGCCGGCGACAAGGCGTGTCAAGGGGACGGGTGATTTGACACGCTTTGATGGTATCAAGGGAATGGTGCCAAAGGGGCGTGTGTCAAGACACCCGTCCCTTTGGCACGCCGGACACGTCCGACGGATGCTGTGAAAAACTTCTTGACAGCTTTTCCTAACACTGTGCTATAGTTTGCGCCACAACTTAATACCTTGAAACCGATGAGGCGAAGGTCAAGCCGTCATGAGCACTCACAGAGAGCGGGCGCAGCTGGGATTCCCGCAGTAAGCTGGATGGTAAATGGATCGCCGAGGGAAAGGGGAAAGGAAGGCGCGGCGCGCAAGCGGCCGGGCTGACCGAGTATCTGGACCGTGAGCCTGCGTTAAGGGCAGAACATGTGTTGGCATGTTCGTGAGAGGGTTCTGCATCGCGGAATCAACTGTGAAGGTGGCACCGCAGGTTTACAAGACCTGTCCTCGATGAGAAGGACAGGTCTTTTTCATTGCGGGGGCGCACAGCGCCGAGGCCATGAGGTTGATTGCGCGGAGTGATCCTCGTCCGCGAAGTTCGTGCCGGCAAACCAGACGCCCCGGGAGGGGCACGCGACCGGCGGGGACTCCGCCAAGAGAGGATTGAGGAACATGGAACAGCAGATCAAGCGCGAGGTTGCGACGCAAACGGCGACGGCAGGCGAGGCGTCAGCGCCGCGCAAGCGCGAAGTGGCGGCGGCGCCGAGCAGGGCGGGCCTGTCCACGCAGGACCTCATCCTCATCGCCGTGCTGCTGGCCGCGGGCGCGGTGCTCAAGCTGACGGTGGGCTCGCTGCTCTCGTCGATGGGCATGAAGCCGAACTTCATCATCGCGATGTACTGCCTGGCCATCATCCTGACCCGTCCGAAGCTGGGACAGGCCCTGGTCATCGGCCTGCTGGCCGGCCTCATCTGCCAGATCCCCCTGTTGAACGCCACGCCGCTTCTGAACATCCCCTCCGAGGTCCTGGGCGCGCTCGCCTGCGGCTTGCTGATCAAGGTGCCCCTGCGCATCGGCGGCAAGCTCGACCTCAACCCGCTGGTGAACACGTTCGTCTCCACGGTGGTGTCCGGCGGCACCTTCGCCCTGCTGTCCGTCTACATCAACGTGGTGTCCACGGGCGGCGACGTCATGGTGGCCCTGGCCACGTACGCCGCCATCGTCTTCGGCACCGCCACGTTCAACTGCATCCTCGTCCAAGTCCTGGCCATGCCGCTGAAGAAGGTGCTGAAGCGCTAGGGTTTCGCCGTTCTCCGAACGGCGAAACAGCCCGCCTCGCTGACTCACTACGCCAACCTGCGACCCCAGAAAGACTCTTTCATGATCAAGATACGCGACTTCACGTTCCGGTACCGCGAGGGCGACCGCCCGGTGGTCAGCGGCATCGACCTCGACATTCCCGACGGCGCGTTCGTCGGGATCACCGGGGCGGCCGGCTCGGGCAAATCCACGCTGACCTACGCGCTGAACGGCATCATCCCGCATTGCTATCCGGGCGACTTCTACGGCTCCGTCGTCGTCGACGGGCTGGACACCTGCGAAGTCGCGCTCACCGACGTGTCGCGGCTGGTGGGCAGCGTCTGCCAGGACGTCGACAGCCAGTTCGTCACGTCGGTCGTGGAGGACGAGATCCTGTACGGCCTGGAAAACTTCGGCGTGCCGCGCGGCCAGATCGAGGATCGCGTGGCGCAGGCGCTGGCCGACATGGGCATCTCCGAGGTGCGCGACCGCGTGATCTCGTCGCTGTCGGGCGGGCAGAAGCAGAAGGTGGCCATCGCGTCCGTCCTGGCGCTGAACCCGCGGGTGCTCGTGCTGGACGAGCCTACCGCCGAACTCGATCCTCTGAGTTCGCGCACTGTGTTCGACCTCTTGGCGCGCTATGCGCGCGAGCATGGCGCCACCGTCGTGGTGGTGGAGCAGAAGATCGCGCTGTTGTCCCAGTACGCCGATATGCTGGTCGTCGTCGACGGAAGGGGGCCGGATTCGCTTCGCCGACGACCCCCCGCGCGAGGTGCTGGGAACATCGGACGAGCTGAGGCCATCGCGTGAACTGCCGCGTTCGACCACGCTCATGAACCGCCTGCGCGCTGAAGGCCTGTACGCCGGCGCGCCCGTCCGTAACGTGCGCGAGGCGCGCGAGGCGTTGAAGGAGGTGCTCGCATGATCGAGTTCCGCGACGTGCACGCGTCCTACGACGGGTCGGCTCCCATCCTGAAAGGCGTGAGCTTCACCATCCGCGACGGCGAGTTCGTCGCGTTCGTCGGCACGAACGGGGCGGGGAAGTCCACCACGATGCGCCTGATGAACGGCCTGCTCAAGCCCGATGCCGGCCAGGTGCTCATCGACGGCGTCCCCACGAGCGACCTGCGCACCAGCGAGCTGGCCCGCCGCGTGGGCTTTTTGTTCCAGAACCCCGACAGCCAGATCTGCTGCAACACGGTGCGCGAGGAGCTGCTGTTCGGCTTCAAAGCGCTGGGGCTGGACGGACCGGACGCCGACTCGCGCGTCGACGCGATCGTCGAGGAGTTCGCCTTCGACCCCGACGACGACCCGTTCCTGTTGAACCGCGGCGCCCGCCAGCTGCTGGCGCTGGCGTCCATCGTGGTGCTCGCGCCGCCGGTGGTGGTGCTCGACGAGCCGACCACCGGCCTGGACTATCGCGAGTGCGTGAAGGTCATGGACATCATCCGTCGCATCCACGAGCGAGGCACCACGGTGGTCATGGTGTGCCACGATATGGAGGTGGTGGCCGATTACGCGGCGCGTTGCATCGTGATGAGCGGCGGCGAGGTGGTGGACGACGCTCCCACGTTCGACGTGCTGCGCAACCGCGAAACGCTCGAGCGCGCCTCGCTCGTCCCGCCGCAGATCGTGGAGTTGTCGCTTGAGCTGGGCCGCGAGATCCCGCGCCTCGCGGACGGGCCCGTCGGCCGCGCCAACACGGTGGACGAGATGGCCGCGGCCGTCATGGAGGAAGTTCGGATGAGCGAAAGGAGCGTGTGCGCATGAGCTCGTTTCTGGAATACGTGCCCGGCACCAGTCCGCTGCATCGCATGAACCCGGTGGCCAAGCTGGCGGCGGCCGCGGCGTTCGCGCTCGCGTGCTTCTGCTCCAGCAACCTCGCGTTCTTGGCCGTGCTGCTGGCGGCAGGCTTCGCGCTGGCCGCGACGTGCGGCATGGTGAGGCCCGCCATCGGTCTGGCGAAGGCGGTGTTCGCGTTCTCGCTGATCTTGGCAGTAGTGCAGGTGATCACGACGCCCAGCGGCGCGGTGCTGGTAGAGCTGCCGTGGGGCTACGTCGGCACGGGCAGTCTGCTGGCGGCGTTGACCACGGTGGTGCGCCTCGTGGCTGCCGCCATCCCGCTGTTCCTCGTGTTCTACGTCACCAAGATGAACGACATCACGAATGCCGTGGTGAAGGTGCTGCACGTGCCGTACAAGTACGCGTTCACCTTCACGTCCACCATCCATTTCATCCCGATGTTCATGAACGACATGAAGGGCATCATGGAAGCGCAGACGGCGCGCGGCGTGGAGTTCGACGCGGGCGGCATCGTGCGGAAGGTGCGCCTGATGGTGCCGCTGTGCGTGCCGCTTTTGGTGTCGTCGGTGCGCAAGACCAACAGCGCCGCCATCGCCGCGGAGGTGCGCGGCTTCAACCTGCGCACCGCGGCGAGCGGCTACAAGGAGTACCCATTCGTCGCAGCCGACGTGGCCGCGATGGCGGGATCCCTCGCGCTCGTTGCGATCGCCGTGGCCCTGGGGGTGCTGCTGTAACGGCTGCGGAAGCGGTTCGCTAGCCGGCGAACCGCTTCCCGCGAAACGCGTGGAGGTCGCGTGCTAAACGACCGGTGAGCTGATAGTTGTCTTCCCATAGGCGCTTTTCGACGATGAAGGTGCGGTAGGAAATGGGGCAGTGCCGTATAAAGGCGAACATTCGGTTGAAAAGGTATCGCCGGTCTTCGTAGCTCCAGTGATAGTAGTCGTTTGCTTTGTGGATAAGCGGCGATGTGTGTATGGGCCTGAGCGGAAAGCTCTCGAACAAACGGTGGAGATTCGCCAACTGCTCAGTCATCGATGTCCTTGCACACGAAGTACGAGCCGATGATGCTGATGAGCGCCCAGGCTGCGAAAACGACCATGGTGGCGGCGAATGCGAGATCGCCGTCGAAGAGGATGCCGCAGACGATCATGAGGATGCCGGCGGGGATGGACGTGCGCGCGCCGAAGCGCTGGCCTTTCTGCCACGCGGCATCGCTTTTCTGGGTCCACGGCAGGCGAACGCCGAAGGCCGAGTTGCGGGTCGCTTTGGGCATGAGGTAGCCGAGGAACAGCAGCGTGGCGCCGATGACGAAAGCGGCGATCTTCGACATGCCGGCGTCGGGAGCGCCGAGGGAGATATCCGAAACGTCGTGCGACAGGATGTTCAGGGATGCGAACACCGTCACGGCGATGAAGATCGCCTGCATGCCGACGGTCAGCTTCATCATGGTTGCGCGGTTGCCTTCGTCGCCGAACCTCGTAAGCAACATCATGAACAGGCCGAACGCAAGCGCGAGAGCGGGCGCGGTGAAGCTTTCGAACCTGCTGCCGATGCGGTCGATCTCGCCGCCCGTGAAATGGACCGGCACCTGGTCGGGCATGATCGCCACGAACGCCGCCGTCACGGCGACGTCGATAGCGAACAGAACGCCGACGGCGATGTAGCCCTTCTTCATGATGCGTCCTTTCGGTTCGCTCCCTTTCAGCGGCTCTCTCGCCTTCCAGTATAGATCGTGCCGGGGGGGGGGGGCGTCAACGCGGGGTTTTCGGCGGCTTGCCGCGCGCGTCGGGCGAACCTTGCAGACGACCGACGCTATCGCAGACTGTACGGCCGCTTCGCCGCCGCTCGGTCGGATTGCGCTCGGCTGCACGGTTCTTCAACGGCCTTCCAACAAGTGGGTTCAGCGACGCTCGCCGGTGCCGCGCGGCGACGGCCGGGCGCTACGATGGCGGGAAAGCTCCCTGATCGGAAGGATCTCGCCACATGTTCACCATCGGATGCCACCGGGCTCGCGCGAACGCGTAGAACCTGCGACATTGCACACGAGCCGTTCGGTCCGGCGCTCCTATATGCTACTATGTGCGTCACGATTAAACCATCGGAAAGGATGCGGGCATGTTCACCATCGGCTGCCACCTCTCAAGCGCGAAGGGCTATCTCCACATGGCGAAGGACGCCGTGTCCATCGACGCCAACACGTTCCAGTTCTTCACGCGCAACCCGCGCGGCGGCCGTGCGAAGGCCATCGACCCGAAAGACATCGCGGCCTTTGCCGCCTATGCGCCCGAGCATGGCATCGAGCGCATCCTGGCGCACGCGCCTTACACGCTGAACCCCGCCTCCGACAAGCAGCAGACGCGCGATTTCGCGCTCATGGTGCTGGCCGAGGACCTCGGCCGTATGGAGGAGACGCCGCATCAGCTGTACAACATGCATCCCGGCAGCGCTGTCGGCCAGCCGTGCGAGGTTGCCATCGCCAAGATCGCCGACGCGCTGAACCAGAGCCTGCTGCCGCATCAGACCACCACGTTGCTATTGGAGACGATGGCGGGGAAAGGCAGCGAGATCGGCGGCACGTTCGAGGAGCTGGCGGCCATCATCGCGCAGGTGGAGCTGGAGAGCCACGTGGGCGTGTGCCTGGACACGTGCCACGTGTGGGATGCGGGCTACGACATCGTGGGCGACCTCGACGGCGTGCTGGAGGAGTTCGACCGTGTGATCGGGCTCGACCGTTTGCATGCCATCCACCTCAACGACAGCATGAATGCCCGCGGTTCGCACAAGGACCGCCACGCCCGCATCGGCGAAGGCGAGATCGGCTTCAAAGCCCTGGCCGCCGTGACGAACCATCCGAAGCTGCGCGACCTGCCGTTCTACCTGGAGACCCCCAACCCGGATCTCGCAGGCTACGCCGAAGAGATCGCCGCGCTGCGCAGGGCGCATGAATAGGCGAGCGTTCGCGCGGCCGCTTATTCGATGACCACGGCTTGCGCGCCCAGTTCGTAGTAGCGAACGGCGAACTGCTGGAGATCGTAGCTCACCTGGCCGGCCAGCGAGTCGCTGACCAGCACGAGGCCTTCGTTCAAATCGTAGCCGCTCACCACCACGCAGTGGCTGTTCGCGTATAGACGGTAGGTGCGGCCGTTTTCGCGCGCCGTCCGGTAGGCGGCGCCGGGCGGCTCCAGCCCTATGGTGCACCAGGCGATGACGGGGTTGCCGCCGGCCACTTGATCGAGTACTTGGTCGAGCGACGAGCCGGTTATGTCGGTCGCCTCCAGGGAAGATCCTTGCGCGGCCAGATAGGCGTCGGCGGTTCGGACGATTGCCGGGGCCATGCAGCTGTGGCCGTCGGTCGAATGCGGGTCGCCCATGAACGCCGTCACGAAGTCGTCTTCGCTCAAAGGAAGCCAGTTGTCGGCGATATCCGTTTTTCCCAGGTTGAACCCGAGCGATAGCAGCGCGTTCGTTAGCGCCACCGACTCGCAGCCAGTGGGCAGCTCGGGGTTCTGCGCTAGGGCGGGCACCTCCAGGGAGGCGGAGCGTTGCGGATGCGAGACGTCTTCTTGCAACGAAGCAACGTCCTGCGCCGCGCGCTTCTCTGCGTCTATATCGGCTGCGGCCGGGGGAAACGACAGCATGGAAAACGAAACCGCGCCCGCCAACAACGCTGCCGCGCCGAAAAAGCACAGGCGTGCGGCGGTCCAGCGTCCGCGCCTTCGCCTGAAAATCGGGCGCTCGCGGCTGGCGAGCGGATTTGTCTGACGGGCGAACAGCCGGCGTCGGTAGGCGGCGGTTCGAATGCGCGAGGCGCGTCTGCGGGGCGATTGTGCAGCCATGCTCGCACCTTTCTCTTGGGTCGGCCTGCTTCTAGCTTATCGGCGGATGTTGAAAACAACCTGAAAGAAATTCGTGAGAAAGCCCTTCGCTTCAAACACGTCAGTCGTTGACGAATTGTTTCACGAGTCGCAAAACCTCCTCATGTTACTCAAGGCGTGCATGCCGCATCGCTGCGATCATGGAGCGGCATTCCCGAATCGGAGTGGCTCACCGAGATCCAGGTGCCGGTGGAGAAGAGGTAGCTCTCGGCAATTGCTTTCCATGTGATAACATTTCAGCCGAGAGACGAGAGCCCCTCCCCGTCGGGGGAGGGGCGGCGAACGATAGGAGCGGCCATGCTGCATGCGGTGAAGGTGAAGCCCGACGTGTACTGGGTGGGCGGCATCGATTGGAACGAGCGTAACTTCCACGGATACACGACGGATCGCGGTTCCACGTACAACGCCTACCTTATCATGGACGAGCAGGTGACCCTTATCGATACCTGCAAACCGGCTTTCGCCGGCGAACTTATCGAGCGTATCAGCGAGGTGGTCGATCCGGCCTGTATCGAGCACGTCATCGTCAACCACGTAGAGCAAGATCACTCCGGCGCGGTTCCTGCCATTTCCTACCTCGCTCCGCGTGCGAAAATTTACGCCAGCGGTCCTCACGGTGTGAACGGTTTGACCGCCCATTACGGCGACCGCGGCTACGTGCCGGTCAAGACGGGCGATACCCTGCGCATCGGCAAGCGAACGCTTTCCTTCACTCAGACCATGATGGTGCACTGGCCCGACAATATGGCCACGTATTCCGAATACGACCGCATCCTGTTCTCCAACGACGCGTTCGGCCAGCATTTCGCGTCGTCGAAGCACTTCGACGACGAGGTGGGCCTGCCCGAGGTGCTGGCGCAGGCGAAGAAATACTACGCCAACATCGTCATGCCGTACTCGCGCCATGTTCAAAAGGCGCTCAAGTCGTTCGAAGGGTGCGAGGTCGACATGATCGCTCCCAGCCACGGCGTCATCTGGCGCAGCCATGTGGCCGAGATCCTGGGGGAGTACGGGCGGTGGAGTTCGCTCGCCCCCGATGACAGCGCTATCGTCGTGTACGATTCCATGTGGCACACCACCGAGGACATGGCGCTCGAAATCGTGGAGGCGTTCATCGAGTGCGGCGTGCCCACCCGGCTGTTCGACCTCAAGGCGAACCATATCTCGGACATCATGACCGATCTTTTATCGGCGAAGTTCGTAGCCGTAGGGTCGCCAACGCTGAACAACGGCATGATGCCCACGGTTGCCGCGTTTTTGTGCTACCTCAAGGGCCTCTCGCCGAAAGCAGGCTGGGAGGGGCGCGTGGGCATCCCGTTCGGTTCCTACGGTTGGGGGACCAACGGTCCCGACGAGGTTGCTGCGGCGTTGGAGGCGTGCGGCTTCGACTTGCCTCTGGGCACGCTGAGCCACCAGTGGATCGAGGACGAGGATCACCTGGCTCGGTTGCAGGAGACCATCAAGCAGGGCGTGGCAGGCTAAGGGCGCCGTTTCTGAAGGTGTCGCGTTCTTTGCATTCGCGCTTGCGCCCGTCGCAGCGCGAGCGGCGCGTGCTTCGGATGCGATCAGTCGTCCAGCAGCTCGAACCCGTAGCAGTCGGTGTCTTGCATCGTGTGGAACACGCGACGCACGGTAAGCGTATGGGCATCGTAGGTGTAATAGATCCAGTAGCGCTTCACGAGTACGCGGCGATACCCCTGATGATCGAGATCTTCGTCGAAGAACGGTTGGCCGAGTTCGGGAAGCTCGGCGGCTCTCTCGATTGCGGCGAAGATGGCATCGGCGGTATTTCGAGCGGCTTGCGGCGACTTCAATGTAAGTGCGATGTATACGAGGATGCCATCGAGATCGACGCTGGCCCGCGGCCTGAACTCAATCGTGCGCACCGAGATGCTCCGCTGCTTCGATGAGCTGATCCACGCGCGCCTTCACTTCGTCGTACGAGACGGCGGCGGGTCGATACTTCTCTTCTATCTCGGCTTCGCGCAGCTTGCGCACGGCGCGCTCGTGATGCAGATGCTCGTCATAAGCGTCGCTATCGATGACGATGAGCGAGGCGGTGCCGTTTTTCGTCATGATGATGGGCTCGCGCGACTCGCGAGCGAGGTTCTCGATATCGTTCAAACGAGTGCGCAGATCGCTGATGGGCCTGATCTGGGGCAAAGCGGCTTGCATAACCATACGTGCCTCCTAGCAAAATTTGTTATATATTTATAACAAATTTTATATCTAATTTTTGATTATCCGTATAAACACTATACTTTCAAATATTTTGAAGTATAGAAAAGCACTCATTTTACCACGAATTTACCATAATTAAACGAGCCTTGATATGACTATAAATAACACTAAAAAGACCTCACACCTAAACGGTGTCTTTTTTTAAAAGCAGTCAATCATAAGACCAACTGCTTTGTAAATATAGATATTAAATTGTTAAGCTGAGATTTTACTTAGATTTATCTTTCACTGGTTTGCTATTTTCATCATTTTCTCCTTCAAGCCATGCCATTATGCCAAAGTTACAAAATGGATAAATTATTACTTCTTTATAAACTTCTTGCTCACAACGAGGGCAGATGACATATTCTTCACCTTTTACATTTTTTAATTACCGAAATGCCCTTTTTTATTTGCAAATTACATGTCTTATAGCTTACCATGTTTTTCTGTATCTTGCGACTCTTGATATTTTGTTATCCTCATCTACAAATACTACTTTAGGTGGATTTTTCTTTAACTCTTCTGAGTCATCTGTGCATAGCACATTATGATTACTTATCACTGTCTGAATCACATCTTGCAGCAGCTCCATTGAGACATATCATTCCGCTGCCTCTTTCTCCTGCAATGTGTATGTCTCAAATCTGTTCCCATTATTTAT
>ENA-OQDA01000010-OQDA01000010.1-human-gut-metagenome-genome-assembly--contig:-NODE-10-length-118993-cov-6.208066_pt1:0-80000 | contig 118993 bp, 108 predicted proteins | sample MGYA00242771_ERZ504603 | MGnify/ENA primary metagenome ERZ504603 (study PRJEB26092, sample SAMD00036328) | human gut metagenome | host: Homo sapiens | study: EMG produced TPA metagenomics...
AGGCCCACCGCCAACGTGGCCGCGTACGCGCGCCGCTGGCCGGCCACGTCGCGCGCGCCCACGAACCGCGCGATGACCACGCCGCCGCCCGCCGTGAGGCCGATGACGAATGCGTTCACGATATAGGCGGCGTTCGTCGCGTTGCTGATGGACACGAGCCCCACCGGCCCCACTACCTGGCCGACCACCACCATGTCCACAGCCTGGTACACGTACTGCAGCAGGTTCACCGCCATGAGCGGCAACGCGAACGCCAGCAACCGCCTGAACAGCGGACCTTCGGTAAAGGAAAGAGAAGCATCTGACACGATATGTTCACCTCTGAGAATTCGGAATGCGGCAACGTAACGAAGCGTCCGAGGGCGCAAAAAAACGCCGCAGATGAATCATCACCTGCGGCGCTGAACGAGTCCGTCATGCCGGCATCAAAGGAAACGCGCGCCCGGGTTTCGCGCGGCGCGTCTATCGATGCCGATGAATATGTCCCTCGGCTCCGTGCGATGCTTCATCGGCGATCATGCGCGGAGCCGCTACTCTGCAAAGCTTCATGTGTGCCTTCTCGTTGAGGCAGATACAGCGTCGCCCAGCATACTGCGCGATGCCGAAGCGGTCAACCCGCCAGAACCTCCGAAGTTTCGGGCGACGGCTTCCCCACCTCGTCCAGCACGTCCTTTCCCCAGGCGCACATGGCGTTGAGGACGGGGACGAAGCTGACGCCGCGCTGGGTGAGCGAGTACTCGGTTTTGGGCGGCACCTGGTGGTACAGCTCGCGATGCACCATGCCGTCGGCCTCCAGCTCGCGCAGCTGCTGGGTGAGCATCTTGGGCGTGGCCTGCGACATGCGGCGTTGCAGCTCGCCGAAACGCAGCACGCCGGCCTTGCTCAGGTGCCACAGGATGAGCACCTTGTGCTTGCCGCCCACGATGTCGATGGTTGCCTCGACCGGGCAATGGTACGCGTCGGGACAGGTTTTCATGCGCAGCCTCTTCCGTCCAATACTTTCTTTTCGGGTAGTATATTCCAAAAAAGTATCTACTTGCCCCGCAGAAACCGAAGAGTAGTATGGAGGAAGAACGAACCGTCGCTCGCCTCAGAGATAGGAGCACCCATGTCGTTTCTCGATCTCGCCAAAAAGCGCTGCTCGACCCGCGCCTACCAGCCCGTCCCCGTCAGCCAGGAGCACATCGACGCCATCGTCGAAGCGGCCCGCGTCGCGCCGACCGCCGCGAACCGCCAACCTGTGCGCATCCTCCAGGTGACCAGCGAGGAAGGGCTCGCCAGCCTGGCGAAAGCCGCGAACGTGTTCGACGCGCCGCTCGCATTCGTCGTGTGCGCCGACGGCGAGAAGGCGTGGAAGCGTCCGCTCGACGGCATGAGCACCGTCCATGTGGACGCGTCCATCCTCACCGACCACATGATGCTGGCCGCCACCGACTTGGGCCTGGGAAGCGTCTGGATCTGCCGCTTCGACCCTACGGTCATCCGAGAGGAATTCGGGCTGCCGGAAACTTTGGTCCCGGTGAACATCCTGGCCGTCGGGCATCCCGCCGGCGAGCTGAAGAGCCCCGACCGCCACGCCACCGAGCGCATCCCGACAAGCGAGCTGGTAATCCACGCGTAACGAAGCGCCTTTCGAAGAGCGCAGGCCTTCTGCAGCACGGATTTTACGTCCCACCCAAAAGGATGCCATTGCAGAGCGAACCCATTTGTGCAGACACCGTCTGCACAAATTCAAAACCGTCCTACCGCGCGCCCTCCAGCAGGGCGTGAAGCTCGCGCTGGACGCTGCGGTCGACGTTCGTGCCGATCACCTTCGTGGCGATCTGCTTGATGGCCGACCGAGCGTTGCCCATGGCGACGCTCGTTCCCGCCATGCGCAGGATTTCGTAGTCGTTCATAGAGTCGCCGAACGCCATCATCTCGCTCGCCTGGATGCCGTGCGCGTCCAGCACCTGCTGGATGCCCGTCGCCTTGCTCACGCCGCGCTGCATGACGTCGATCCATTTACGGCCCGACGGCGCGAACACGAAGTCGTCGTCCAGCTCGCGCGTGAGGATGTAGGCCATGTCCATGACGGCATCGTCGCAATACACGGATGCTTTCAGGATGCTCGTCTGCGGCGAGGGCACGTCGAACACGCGCACGGGGTTCGGCAGGTTCTTGTCCACCTCTCGCTCGAAGCGCGCTTCGTCGTCCAACAAGTAGCTGCGCGTCTCGTCGAACAGCGCAAGGTGCATGGTGTCGAACATATCAACGACACGGGCCAACCGCTTCACGGCCGCATGCGAGAACACCTCCAAGTCGACCAGCTCGCCGGCGACCATCACCTGCGCGCCGTTCGACGCGACGAAGTCCATGCAGTCGACCACCGGTTCGAACAGCTCGTGCAGCGTGTCGAAGCGCCGACCCGACGATGCTACGAACTGGATCCCCGCATCGCGCAAACGCATAACGAGGTCGTACGAGCCTTCCGGCACGCACTCGTTTCCGTCGAGGAACGTGCCGTCCATATCGCTGGCGATAAGCTTGATCATCAGAAAGCCCTCCTTGAAATAACCGCGTGTTCCGATCATTGTACGACGCTCGCGTCAACCTGCGTGACCCTACACGACTACTTTGCACGAACTTGATACCTGTTTTACAAAACCCCAGTTCAAAATGCTTCGCACCCTGAGCGTGCGGAGAAAATCCCAAAACGCAACACCAGATTGGTAGAGCGGGCGGCTCTGCAACCGCATGATGGTAAACGCAGAAGCGCGGCCGCTCAGCTCCGCGCTTCGGGTATCATGCAATCGACCACGAAGAAGGGACCGCCATGAGTTTCGCCGACAACCTCGTGTACCTGCGCCAGCATTACGGCATCACGCAGGAAGGGCTTGCCGAGCAGTTAAGCGTGTCGCGCCAGACCGTCAGCAAATGGAAAGCCGGCACGAACTACCCTGAAATGGACAAGCTGCTGCAATTATGCGACCTGTTTCATACCAGCCTCGACGACCTCATGCGCGGCAGCGTGCATGTCGTCAAAGAAAACGACACCGAGCGCTACGACGAGCACATGAACCGCTTCGACCTGTCCATCGCGGCCGGCGTCGCCTGCATCCTGGTCGGCGTGGGTCTGAACGCGCTGCTTGAAGCCTTCGGCTGGCCGGATAACCTGCAGACCGTCGCCCTGCTTTCCTGCATCGTCATCGGCGTGGTAATCCTGGTCGTCGGCAGTCTCAACCACAGCGAATTCAAGCGTCGCAACCCTTCCATCGAGCCGCGGTACTCCTCCGACACGCTCGATCGGTTCGGGCAACGCTACCCGACGCTCATCGCCGTCGGCGTGGGTCTCATCCTCATCGACGTCATCATGCTAATCGGCCTCGTACCCGACAACAGTAGCTCCATGATCAACGGCGCATACGTGGAGGAGCTCGTCATGTTCCCCTTCATGCTCATCCTCGCCATCGCCATTGGCATTCTCATCTGGGCCTGCATGCAAAAGTCGAAGTACGACCTCTCCGAGCTCACCTACATCGCGCATCGCCGCAACCTGGGTGCCGACATGCCCTCTACCGCCGTCGTCAAGTCACCCGAGCAGATTCGCGCCGAACGCGTGATGGGCGTCATCTGCGGCTGCATCATGCTGCTGGCCACCATCGTGTTCCTGGTGTGGGGCTTCGTGCCGCTGTTCGACCAGATCGGCGGCTGGGACGGCATCGACAAGTTCGCGCTCAAAGACGCCATCCGCCGCGGCGCGGGCGGTTTCGCCATCAGCTGGATCGCCTTCGTGGTGGGCGGCATCCTGTGCGGCATCGTGTGGATGATCGGCAGCGTGGTGTCGAAGACCCAGGAAGACTGGATCGCCGAAGCGCGCCAGGAGGACGCCTGGGTGAAGTACGCGCAGCAAGATGATCCCTGGTCCCGGGGACCCGAAGACCCCGCGTCGTCCCAAACGCCGACCCCGTCGTCCGCCCCGCGCGAAGCCAACGACCCCGCGGGACGCACGTGGAAATAGCGCAGGACCGGCAATCGAAGCCTACTCCCCCAGCTTCTCGGCGGCTTCCATCCATTCTTCCTCAAGGGCATCGATCTGCTGTTGGAGATCGGAAATCTGGGCTTGGAAGTCGCCGAGCGCGGTGAAGTCGGTGGGGTCGGCGGCGGCCATGCTCGCGCGCACGTCCTCGATCTTGCCGTTGAGCGTTTCCACCTTGCGCTCGTTGGATTGCATGAGCTTGCGCAGGGTACGCTGCTCGCCGCCGGAGAGGCGGGAGCTTTCGGGCGATGCTTCGGTCCCAGATAAGCCCGAATCGGCGGCGTGCGCAGGGCGTTGACGTGCGGGACTGCCGGCCGCCATGGAAGAGGGGGAAGCGTCGGACAACCTCAAATACTCGTCCACCCCACCCGGCAGATGACGGATCTTCCCGTTCACCAGGGCGAACTGGTGGTCGGTGACGCGCTCCATGAGGTAGCGGTCGTGCGTGACCAGAAGCAGCGTGCCCGGCCAGGCGTCCAACAGGTCCTCCACCACGGCCAGCATGTCGGTGTCCAGGTCGTTGCCGGGCTCGTCGAGGATCAGCACGTTCGGCTCGTCCAGCAGGATCAACATGAGGGCCAGACGGCGCTTCTGCCCGCCGGACAAGTCCTTCACCGGCTCGTTGAGGTCGGCGCGCTTGAAGCCCAGCTTCTCCAGCAGCTGGGCGGGCGTCATCTCCTTGCCGTCCAGCATCGTGCGACGGCTGTAGCGGCCGATGACCTGGCGCACACGGTCGTCGCCCAGTTCGGACAGATCGTCCAGATGCTGCGACAGCACGGCGAAACGCACGGTCTTGCCGATCTTCACCTCGCCGGCGTTCGGGCGCTGCAGACCCTGGATCACGCGCAGCAGCGTGGTCTTGCCCGTGCCGTTCTCGCCGACGATGCCGTAGCGGTCGCCCGGGCCGATGATCCAGTCCACGTCGTCGAGGATCGTCTTGTCGTCGAAGCGCACGCTCACGTGCTCGAGGTCGACCACCTGCTTGCCCAGGCGCGCCATGGCCATGCGCTTGAGCTCCAGCTCGTCGCGCAAAGGCGGCACGTCGGCGATGAGTTCCTGGGCGGCGGCCACGTGGAACTTCGGCTTCGTCGCACGCGCCCGTGCGCCGCGCGAGAGCCACGCCAGCTCGCGGCGCAGCTCGTTCTGGCGTTTCTGCTCGGCTAGCGCGGCCACGCGATCGCGCTCCACGCGCTGCATGATGTAGGCCGAGAATCCGCCCTCGAACGGCTCCACCCGTTTATCGTGCACCTCCCACATACGCAGGCACACCTCGTCGAGGAACCAACGGTCGTGCGTGACCACCAACAGCGCGCCCGCGCCCTTTTTCCAGCGGGTTTTCAGATGGTCCGCCAGCCACGTGATAGCGCGCACATCCAGATGGTTCGTGGGCTCGTCCAGCGCCAGCACGTCCCAGTCGCCGATGAGCAGCCGCACGAGGTCCACTCGACGGCGCTGCCCGCCCGACAGCGTTCCCACCTGCGCGTCCCAAGGGATATCGCCGGCCAACCCGGCAATGATGTCGCGGATGCGCGCGTCGCCGGCCCACTCGTATTCAGGCAGATCGCCCACCACGGCTTGCCCCACCGTGGCAGCGGGATCGAGCGAGTCGGCCTGTCCCAGCACGCCCACGCGCACGGCGCCGTTGCGCAGCACGCGGCCTTCGTCTGGCTCCAGCGTGCCTGCCAACAGGTTCAGCAGCGTCGACTTGCCGTCGCCGTTGCGCCCGACGATGCCCACCCGGTCGCCCTCGTCAACGCCCAGCGACACCTCGGAGAACACCTCTTTCGTGGGGAAATCGACCCGCACCTTTTCGCATCCAAGCAGAAACGCCATCGCCCGCCATCCTTCTTCACGTAGTTCGGAAGGCCGATTATAGCGCATGGCGGGAAAGCGAGCCGCCGATCCACGAGAAGGCCGCCCTCATCTTGCGCCTCATGCCCATACGAAGCCTCGTCTCGAATCCCGACCCCAAGCAGGAAGACCGGCTCGCAACGCCCCGCCAGCTAGCGATTGCGTTACAATGGGGTCAAGCCCTGATCATCATGCAAAAGGAGGCGCCGCGTGGAACTCCTTGAATTCTCGCTGCTCATGCTGGCCGCCGTGCTGCTCTCATCCGTCATCGACCAGCTGGTTCCCAAAGTGTCATCGCCCCTCATCCAGATAGGGCTGGGCCTGCTCATCGCGCTGGTCATGGGCACGCAGATCAGCATCGCCTTCGATCCCAACCTGTTCCTAGTGCTGTTCATAGCCCCGCTTCTGTACGACGAGGCCAAAAACCTCGACAAGAAGGCGCTGTGGGAGAACAAACGCCCGGTGCTGTCGCTGGCCGTCGGGCTGGTCATCGCCTCGGCCCTGATCATCGGGTTCGCCGTCAACTGGCTGGTTCCATCCATCCCCTTGGCCGCGGCGTTCGCCTTGGGCGCCGCGCTCGGACCCACCGACGCGGTGTCGGTCGCCTCGCTGTCGAAGCAGGTGAAGATCCCCGCACGTTCGCGCAATATCTTGGAAAGCGAATCCATCATCAACGACGCCTCGGGCATCGTGGCGTTCCAATTCGCCATAGCCGCAGCCGTCACCGGTACATTCTCGCTGGTCGGCGCCACGGCGAACTTCTTCTTCGCATTCCTCGGCGGCGTACTCGTGGGCGTAGCGTTGGGGCTCACGGGCAACTTCATCGTGCGCCGCGTGCGCTCGTGGGGCCTCGAGAACACCACGTTCCATGTGCTGTTCGAGGTGTTCGTGCCGTTCATCGTGTACCTGGTGGCCAACGCGCTGGGCACCAGCGGTATCATCGCGGTCGTCGCCGCCGGCATTTTGAACGTCGTATCGCCGCGCGCCATCGGCCCGTCCGTCTCGCGCATGAATATCGTGTCCGCCAGCGTGTGGCGCGTGCTGACGTTCGCCCTCAACGGCATCGTATTCGTGCTTCTGGGTACTCAGCTGCCGCGCGCCATGCAGCGTACCTGGGAAAACGTCACCATCGACAACGACGCTCTCATCGGCTACATCCTGGGCATCACCGTGCTCATGCTGGCCGCCCGCTTCCTTTGGGTGCTTATCATGGAGCGCGTCCATCGCCAGCGCAGAGGCCGGATGACGTTGGATGAGCTTCGCTCGACGGCCATCATGACCTTGGCCGGCCCGAAGGGAACCATCACGCTTGCCGTGGCGTTCACTATTCCGTTCTCCATCCCGCAGCGCGAGCTGCTGCTGTTCCTAGCATGCGGCGTCATCGTGGTCACCATGCTGTTGGCCACGTTCGCCGTGCCGCTGATCGCGCCGAAGAAAGATACCGACGACGAGGATTGCTTCGACGAGGAGCAAGCCAATATCGAGATACTCCGATCGGTCATCGAAGAGCTGGCGGCACGTCAAACCGGCGAGAACCGCGCGGCCACGCAAGCGGTCGTCCACGGCTACAACGAGCGCATAGCCCGCCTGAAGAACAGAAGCGAACTGCCCGACGAGTCCATGACGCCCTTGCGCCTGAAAGCGAACCGGTGGGAACGCGATTTCACGCTCGATCTCCTTGAACGCGAGGAAGTGGATCAGCTGATAGGGTACCGGCACATCAAGCGCCTCTCGCGCACGGAAAATCTGCTGCGCCATCATGCCGACCGTGTGTCGCTGCAAATCGCCTACCTGCGCGTGCGCACGCTCGCTCACGCAGGATGGCATCGTATCGTGGAGGCGCTGCCCGGCGACGATCTCTCCGAGCGCGTGCAGGCCGAGCGCGACCTGCGCCTCCGCAGCAACGAGCACGTCATCGAAAAGTTGCAGGCGGAGCTCGCCTCTCCCACTTCGGAAGAGCCTACCGAGAACCTGAGCAAGCTGCTACTGGAATACCAAAGCCTCGTGCAAACCATTCACAGCGCCGCAAGCCCGTCCATCACCGTGCTGACCAGCACTGCGAACAAAGCCGTGGACATCCAGCGCCAAGGACTGCGGCTTGAGCTGGAAGCTATTCAGGCGCGCTACGAGGAGGGGGCGCTGCCCCGCTTCTCGTACAAACGGCTGCGCGAGAACGTGATGCTCATGCAAATCGATCTGGAGGACAACGTGTAGAACAAGACAAAAGGACGGAGTCAATGTCTCATTTTCAGGGGGACTTCGCCTCGGCTGCCCAGCTTGCGCATGCAACCCGCGCACGTAGCACGCGCCTCGCCTAGAACAGCAGCATCACCGCGACCACGAAAGCAGCCGTCACCACGAAACCGCCTGCGACGATGGCCCACACAGCAGGGCGCGCCCAGTTCAGCGTCCAACCGACGCCGAAACGCTCGGGCAGGAACAGGCTGGCATCGTCGGGGTTGCAGTAGAACACGCCGAACTTCCAATAACGGTCGTCGTCCACATGCAGCCGATCGGATGTCTGCATGTTCTTGAACACGCGTGAACCCGCCTGGCCGTACACGAGGCTGATCGCCATGGCGCCGACGCACAGCACGATAGCCGCGATCATGATGAAGACGGCTGCCTGACCCAGGTCGATCACGTTCATGAACGACAGCGGCATGGCGATCATGGCCACCGCTATCACCACGCCTCCCGCCACCAGATAGATGCTCTGCGCGCGGGCGAACAGGCCGTAGGCCAGCGCCGACGTGGCCGGCGCGCCGGGTTCGGCCCACTTCTTCGAACGAGCGATGGTCCAGTGGGAGAACACGAAACACGCGGCCATGAACCCCTGGATGAGTACCGGCATCCACAGGATGAGCGGGGTTTTCTCAGTCCAATCGTTCACGGTGCCGTCGAAGCCCATATGCATGGGAATCATGTCGGGCATATGCACGTAACCCACCGCGCCCACGGCGAAGGTGATGGCCATGATGGGCAGGTACAACAGGTTCCATTTGAGAGAGATGGCTCGCGGCACGGGCTGCTCGCCCACCACCGCGACGGACTCTTGCGCGTCAGCCGTCCAACCGCGCTTGGCTTTGTATGCGGACATCTTGGCGCGGAACGCCAGCATGAGCGCGTAGCCGCCTGCGGTCACCGCCAGCGACCCGACGATCAGCGCGCCCAGCACGCCGCCTGCGTTGCCCATGGCGGCGCTCGCGAAGCCGACGACCGTGAACACCGCCGTAGCCGACCCGACGATGGCGGCGTAGCGGCGCTTGAGTCCTACGACGTACGGATCGTGCTGCTCGGAGGTGGGAACGGTGACCGTGAACACCTCGCCGCGGCGCATGAGGTACGGGGTGATGGCCATGAACGCGCCGATGACCGGCATGAGCAATGCCGTAACGGCCATCATGACGGTCGGGTCGAACCCTTCCACTACAGCGCACCCCCTTTGAACGCCGGTTCGCACGAGGCGGCGCGCTCGATGTTCTCGCCCTGCGCGTCGCGGCTCGCTTGCGCAGTTCGGGCATCGGATCGTTCGCCCGCCCCGTAGGCGCGCGCGGCCTGGCGCTGCGCGCACTCCAGGAACTCGCCCCACGTGCCGCCGCGCGCCCGGTGCGCCAACGCCAGCTCGAACAGGCCGTCCTCCATCTTCGCCAGCTCGATTTGGGCGCGGTCGGCCCGATCGTCCTCGCACGGGTCGGCGATGTAGGCGCCCGATCGGCCGCGCATCAGCACGTAGCCCTCGTCGCGCAGCACGGCGTACGCCTTGTTCACCGTGTGCAGGTTGATGCCCAAGTCGCTAGCCAGCGCGCGAACGGATGGCAACGCCGTGCCGGGCACCAGCTCGCCCGTGGCGATGGCCGCGATGATCTGGCTGCGTATCTGCAGGTACAGCGGTTCTTCCGACTTCTGATCGATGCGAATAACCATACGCACGCCTTCTCCCTTTCGTTTCCTCGTCGTATTGTAGCGCTCGCAACCGAGAGGCGGCGATCGCGCAGGCGATTATCGTCTCGCGCATTCGTCCTCCGCGCCGCATTGAGCGGCTACGCCCTCAGTCCCCGCTTCACCGCGCCGCGGTACGCCGCGACGGAGACCGCGGCCGCCAGAAGCGCCAGCACGAGCGACGCGCCCACGCCTAGCAACGTCGTGACGCCCATGCCGAGGACGCAGAACACCATGCCGATCATGATCACGGCGAATACCGGAACGCCGCGCTTCACCGGCTCGTACACGCTGGTCCAGTCGTACTTCGGGCTGCGCGCGTCAAGCGCCAGCCCCAGACATGCCGCCAGCATGCAGGCCGCAAGCGGCATCGCGAACAGCGCTGCGACGGACAGGGCGTCGAGCGGCAGCGACGCCGCCATGAGCACGGCCGACACCGCGAGGCACGGCACGGCGATGGCCAAGTTGACGGCCACCTTCGCTCCCAGCACCGTCGCCGGCGGCACGGGGGCCGTCAGCATGAGCCAGCGCGCCGAGCCCTCGAGCGAAACCGAGGCGGCCGTCGTGGACGAGATAGCGCAGAAGAACGCGAGCGCCCACGGAAGCAGCGCGCCGACGAACGGCGCGTACGCGGGCGGCAGCAAATCGAGCGACAGCATCCCCGTGGCAGAGCCCACCGCCACCGCGACGGCTGCAACCAGCACCAGCACGTAGCCTATGCACGCGTTCATGAAGTAGATGGGCGTGGCGGCCAACAGCCGCAGCTCCTTCACCATGAGCGCGCGGAAGGGCGTGGACGACTTCGAGCGTGCAGCGTCCTTGCCGTCGAACGAGAACGTCCCGCGCGGTCTGGATGACATGAGCAGCGAGTTCACCGGCACGAATAGGAGCACGACCAGCGCAAACACTGCCGCCGCAGCCGCGATGTTGACCGCAGCGAAGGCGGCGAACTGCACGAGGTCGCCCTGCACGATGCCTGCAGTCGCCCATGCGGCCGGCGGGAAGATGGCCGCGAGCTGCCCCGTCAGCTGGGCGCCGAGCGCACTCAACGCCGCCAGGTCGTCGGATTGGCCGGACAGCGCGAACGAGCCGAACACCGCCGCCAGCGTGGCGGCCAGCGTCAGCACGATGACCGCGACGTTCGCGTGCTTGAAGCGCGAGGACACCGCAGCGATCAGCACCGCCAGCACGACGGCCGCGGCCAGGGGCAGAAGCGGCGCCAGCACGATGGACAGCGCCATGCACGCGACCCCGACCGCCGACACCCCAGCAGCCGACGCGTACACGGCGAAAGCCGGCACCATCACCAGCACGCCGAACAGCAGGCTCATGGCGTACAGCGACGCGATGCGCGACAGCACCACCGATGACGTGGGCACCGGAAGCGACATCACCAGGTCGTAGTCCTTGAAGCCGAACAGCACACCGTTCGTTTTGAGGAACGCCGCAACCGCGCCGGCGATCGCGCCCACCAGCACCGCGACCAGGGGAACGGCTTCGGCCAAGCCGATTTGGACGAGCCCCTGCGCCACGCCCGCCGAGTACGCCGAAGCGAACAGCACCACGGCCGCCACGACCAGCGCCGCAAGCGCCAGCGTGCGCTTCGCCTTCGCGGGGTCGGCGTGCAGCGTCTTGTTGATGCCGAACAGCCCTAGCAGCTGTATCTTCAACAGCAGAATGAACGGTTTCATGGCAAACCCCCTACGCGTTCCGGTCGATCATGTCGAGGAACACGTCCTCCAGGCTCTCGTCGCCCACCACGTCGGCCGTGGGGCCGTATGCGCGCAGCGTGCCCTGCTTGATGATGGCCACCTTGTTGCACAGCTTCTCCACCACTTCCAGCACGTGGCTGGAGAAGAACACGGCCGAGCCGCCGTCGGCCAGCTCGCGCAGCATCTCCTTCACGTGGAAGGACGCCTCGGGATCGAGGCCGACGAACGGCTCGTCCAGCACCAGCAGCGTCGGTTGGTGCACGAGCGCGCCGATGAGCACCAGCTTCTGGCGCATGCCGTGCGAGTACGAGGAGATGAGGTCGCCCAGCGCCGAGGTGAGGCTCAGCCGCTCCGCGTACGCCCGGATGCGGCGTTCGCGCACGTCGGCGGGCACCTCGAAGATGTCCGAAAGGTAGTTGAGGTACTGGATGCCCGTGAGGAACTCGTAGATGTCGGGGTTGTCGGGCACGTAGGCGATCATGCGCTTGCAGGCCAGCGCGTCGGTTTTCACCGACTGACCTGCGATGCGGATGTCGCCCTCGTCAAAGCCCGTCACGCCCACGATAGCGCGGATGAGCGTGGTTTTGCCGGCGCCGTTGTGGCCGACGAATCCGAAGATGTCGCCCGGCATGACGTCGAGCGTCACATCGTCCACCGCCCGCTTCGCGCCGAACGCCTTCACCACATGGTTGACCGAAAGCACCGGAGCGGCCTTCTTCTGTTCTGCCGTCATGCTCGCTTCCTTCCCTATCCGTGATCCGTTCGCGGCTGTTGACCTCCCCGCAGTTGTTTGTTATATTTATGCTATAACAGATGGAACAAAGATGCAAGAGGAATCCGTCGTCGCATTTCCTTGGCGCGGAGGCTCGCTTGCGGACGATGCGCGCGTGCCGCGCCGGTTCGTGACGTGGGCGGCGTGCGATCGACGAGGCGAGTGACGCACATATCCCGCACGAGCCTCCGCGCCAAAGAAGGCACGCCCCGATCGAGAAAGGAATGCATCGTGAAGAGGATCGCGATATTTCTAGCTGTTACGTTTATATTGACCTGGGCGTACGAGTTCGGGGTGGTGTATCCGATATCGTCGGGAGCGCTCGTGGGCGTTCCTCCGGTCGCCGCGCAGTTCGCCACCGGCGCCGCCATGTTCTTCCCCGCCCTGGGCGTGCTCATCACGCGCCTCGTCACGCGCGAGGGGTTCAAGAACAGCCTCATCAAGCCGCGCGGGTTCAAGAAGTCCCTGCCGTGGTTCGCCGTCGCCTGGTTCGGGCCCGCCCTGCTGGCCGTCATCGGCGCAGCGGCGTACTTTCTGGCGTTCCCGCAGGATTTCGACCCCAGTATGTCGACCATCGTCGCCACGCAACAGCAGGCCGCAGCGGCGGCGGGCGCGGGCGACGTCTCCGCCGACCAAGTGCGTGCCATGCTGCTGGCCCAGCTGCCTTTCGCCGTGTTCCTGGGCCCCGCGCTCAACATCTTCACGACGTTCGGCGAGGAATGGGGCTGGCGCGGCTACCTGGTGCCGAAGACGGCTGCGCGCCTGCGCATCGTGCCGACGCTGCTGGTCACGGGCGTGATCTGGGGTTTGTGGCACGCGCCGCTCACCATCATCGGGCACAACTACGGCGTGGGGTATCACGGCTGGCCGTTCACCGGCATCGCTGCCATGTGCGTGTTCTGCACGGTGCTTGGAATCTTCCTCACCTACGTCACTGTGCGCACGGGCAGTTGCTTGGCGGCGGCCGTCGGCCACGGTGCGATCAACGCGTTCGTCAGCGCGGGCATCATGTTCTCGCTCACGGGCGGCAACCCCTTCGTGGGGCCCATGCCCGTCGGCATCCTCGGTGGCAGCGCGTTCATCGCGGTCGCGGCCCTCATGCTGTGGGATATGCACCGCCGCGAGAAAGCCGGCACCCTCGCCATGCCGCAGGCGGGCCTGCCCGACGACATGACGAAAGCCGACCTCGTTTAGCGAGACAACGCATCATCGCCCGTAAAACACGGTTTTCGCACCTGAGACGTGTTTTTCGGGCGATGATGGGCCGCGCACGGCTCCGCTCGCTGCGATCGCGCATGTTTCGCAGCTAGCGTACCTTCGCCACGATGAAGCCCAGGGTGGCCACGGCCATGACGGCGGAGAAGCCGAAGGCCAGCTGGTAGGCCAGCGCGGGGTTCGCGAGCCCCGCCGCAGACGCGCCTGCCACCGCGATGAGGAACACCATGACCGACGTGCCCAGCGACGCGCACGCTTGGCGGGCCGAGATGCAGAACGACGAGCCGTCGGCCACGATAGGCCGCGGCAACTGCGCCAGGCTCCACGATGTCAGCGGCCCCACCAGCCCCGACACGCCCACCGCGCGCAGCGCCTGACATAACGTGGTCACGTACAGCGGCGTGTCCGCATCGAGAAACGACATGAGCACCGCGCCCGTCGCCAGAAACGCGCCCGACACCAGCGCGACGGGACGCACGCCCACCTTGTCGGTGAGCACGCCCGCCAGCGGGTTCAGCACGAGCGCGGCCACGGTGCCGGGCAGCAGCACCACTCCGGCTTCGAGCGCGGTTCCGCCGCACAGCCCTTCCACGTACAGCGGCACGATCAGCGTCACGCCCATGAAGGAGGCGTTCAGCAGGTTCTGCGCGATGAAGCCCGCGCGATACTGACGCGATGCGAAGATATCCATGCTGATCAGCGGGTCGTTCACCCGCTTCTGCCGCCGCACGAACAGCACGAGGAACAGCGCGCCTAGCACAAGCGGAGCCCAGATGAACGGGCTTTCGAACGAGAAGCTGCTCGCGTTCGAGAACGCCAGCAGCAGCCCGCCGAACCCGAGCGTCGACTGCGCGAGCGACACCACGTCGAGTCGTGCGCTCTTGTCGGGAGCCGCCGAGGGTTTGATGGCGACGGCCGCCGCAGCGGCAAGTGCCAACATGATGACCACGAGCAGCACAAAGAAGCTGCGCCATCCCAGCGAGAAGCTCATCGCCCCGCCGATGGTGGGACCGATGTTCGGCGCGAAGCCCATCGCGATGCCTGCCACGCCCATGGCCGTGGCCTGACGACCGCGCGGGAAGCGCGTCATGGCGATGGTCTGCATGAGGGGCATGAGCATGCCCGTGGAGATAGCCTGGAACACGCGACCCGTCAGCAGCACGCCGAAGTTGGGAGCAAACAGGTCGGCCAACGCCCCCACCAGGAAGAACGCGAGCGCGATGAACACATGCTGGCGCACCGAGAAGCGTCGCGAGAGAAACGTGGCCACCGGAACGGTGATGCCCAGCACCAGCATGTAGCTGGTTGTCAGCCATTGCCCCAGGTCAACCGTCAGGCCGAACTGCAGCATGATATCGCCCAGCATGGCGTTGACCGCAGTCTGCGAGAGATTCCCCGACGCCGATGCCAGCACGACGATGGCGAACAGCGCGTACACGCCCATCCGCTCGCTCTTCACTCGTTTCATGCCCGCATGTCGCCTGCCCTCCGTTTCCCACCAGCGCATTCCAGTATATCCCAAATATGCGCGAACGCAGGAGGAGCCTCTCGCGCTTCGCGATGCAAAATCGCCAAAGCGCACGAGGCTCCTCCTTGGACGGGTCGCTTGAAAGACATGCGTGAGGCCATCGGATCATCTTAGCGAACAACCCGAAAGCAATCGACTCCGGAAACGCCTATCGCTACGAACGAGCGAGTGCGCTTCTAGCCGATATCCTCCCGAACGCACCGCACTCCCCCACGTTTCCACCTCCTTGGTACAGATGGCCCCAAATCGAACCGAACTCACCGGCAGAATACAATCCCGGAATAGCCCGCCCGAACGGGTCGAGAATCTCGCCCTTTTCGTTGCGAACCGGACCGCCATCGGTATTGAGCAGTGCAGGGACGCAAAGCATCGCGTAGTAAGGAGGCTGGTTCAAACCGGTGAGCGTGTCAGAAGGACGGTAGAAAGCGAGGTCCTCTCCCTTGTCCACAAACTCGTTCCATTGCTTGACCGTTTTCAGCAGCTCGTCTTCGGGAACTTCGATAACCTTGGCAAGCTCCTCGAGAGTGTCCGCTGAAACCGCCCATCCGTCACCGACGGGATCGGTCGAAGTCTCTTCCGGACACGCACCCGCGTCAAGACCCGCCTGATCGAATACGAACCAACCCTTTTCCGGCAAGGGAAGGTGCGCCATATCTCCACCGAACTGCGTGATGCCGTGTCGGTAGCCGACGTTGCGAGTTATGTCGGTATCGGGCAGCGCATATTTTTTGAAATTGCTGCATGCGTCGAAGTCCTGGTAGAACCTTCGTCCGTTCACGCCGACGGTGATGCCGTGCTGCTTCACCGTAAACGAGTACAACGTCGAAACGAACCGGGTGTTCTCTATGTTGCGCAAAGAGAGCCAGTATTGGGCGCCTCCGTGCATATGCCAGAAGTCGGCACCCGCTTTCATGCAGATACGATGCCCGTCGCCAGTGTTCGCCTTGCCTGCATACGGATAACCTTTGACGCCCGTATAGTCGCGAAGCATATCCGGGTCACTTTCGAAGCCCCCCGTGCACATGATGACGCCTCGCTTCGCACGGTACGATTTGCCGCCCGCCACAACGCCCGTCACTTCGCCCGTTGAGGCATCGCGAACAAGCGACTCCAAAGGCGTGGAAGCCTTGTACTCTATCGTGTCGTTGCGCTTCTTCATTTCGGAAAACAAGAACTCATGGATATGATGGGGCTGATCGCCCTCCGTTTTGAAGAGAAGGAAGCCCACCGTGTTGTCGTCGGGGTACTCGGCGTATTCGTTCGTCTCCTCCCCCGATGGGTCGGGTTCGTAGATGTTCAGCCACTCTTCCTTAGCCCCCAAACCCAAAATCCAGTTCAGGTTTTCCTTCGATTCTTCCACGAACGCCCTGATGGTTGCTTCCGGAGTGCTTTCCCCTATAAGGTGTCCCAAGTAGTTCATCGGGCCGTCGGTTTCGTCGAAATACAGCTGCCAACCCGCGCAGAACGGGCTGTTCCCGTTCGGAAGCGAGTCCTTTTCCACGACAAGACAGGAAGCCCCGTCGCCCTCGTCCGCCACCGTTATCGCAGCAGTAAGCCCCGCAATGCCGGCACCCGCCACTATGACGTCGTACTCTCCGTCCCATTTCTCATTGGAAGAAGCCGAATCGGCTTCCCCGCTGGCGCACCCCGCAAGACCGAAAGCGGTAGCCCCGGCCAAAGCCAGACCTGCCCCCTTCAAGAAATTGCGGCGCGTTGTCTTGGTTCCCTGCTGATTCTCATTCGTCATCGCGCATTCCCCCTCCATATCTCATCCCTTTCTGCATCGATCGCTAGCCTGCCGAAGCCAGCGCCTCGACAGACGGCAAGGCTCGCTTCCGCAACCTGCCGCTTCCACTTTTACCCTTCCTCCCGAGCCCGTTCATCCGACAAACTGTCCGAACGAGGTTGAAACGTATCCCCGAACCGGATGATTTTCGTCCCGGACGCACTATGCGAGGCAATATCGCTATCTGCGCGCTTACCGCGAGAACCTCGATGTTCTATAGTGGATCGAACCAGAAACTGCACCGTCTCGAACCAGGCACGACCAAGAAGAGCGGCACGCGTTTTCGCGCGCTAGCGTAAGGCCTGAATCGGACGCGACGCGATAAACGGTCAACGGTTGGTCGTTCGAATGAAATCAGGCTTCCAAATCTCTCTGGAATGCAGAAAGGCGCCCATGAAGAACGTCACGCCCTATCCGCTCGATGACGAAGCTGTTCGTTCGGATGCAGCCGTCTCCGTCATATCTTCGATCGGATTGACTGCCGTGATAGTATGGGCCGACCTCTTGGGGCACGGATTCGGATTCGCGCCGTCTTCGTCGATTATTCAACAGCTGGGAAATGCCCGTCTTTTCTTTCTCGTAGGATTCACCCTCTGCGCCATAGGATCCGTGCTTTTAGCGAGAGCTCCACAAAGAAAAACGCAGGTGCTGACAAAGGCGGCTCCGACAGCCGCTTTCCTTGGAACAGGACTATACGGCTTCGCCTACCTGCAAACGGCGCTGCCGTCGGAGATCATCGCGCTTCTGGGACTCGTCTGTTGCGGCGCCGGATACTACGCGACGACTTTGCTCATATATTGCGAACTCGCAAAAACGAAACGCCTCGTCATGGCAATAGGAGCCTTATCAGCGAGCTTGATTCTCAAAACGATCGTCGGCTCGGAGTTAAGCACGGCTCTGACCTCGTCGGCACAAGTGGTTTTGGCTTCGATTCTGCCTTGGGTCTCCTTCGCGTGCCTGGAGGCGCTCAAGCGCTTCGGCACATCACGCTATCTCGAAGCATACCGCTCTCGCCCACTTTTGACAAAAAAAGGTATGTACGACCTCGTGTTTCTGCTAGTAGCTGTATCGTTGATACTGGCCGCTCTGAGAGGCACCAGCCATCTTGGACTCTGGGGAAGCAACCATTTGGGATCGCCCGTCTCAACTCCGGCAGGCTACCTCACAGTCGCCCTCGCTTTGACTGCTTGCGCATACCTCACCCTGCTTCGCAACAGCAATAATCAGATGCTTGTTCGATACCAGCCTGCGTTCCTTGTCCTAGCCGGAGGCTTTCTCATCTACGTTCTTCAGAATGAGTACGTTTTCGCACGGATCGCAGATCCCGTGTTCGACTGGCTCTACCTGACCGTAGAGTTGTTCGGGCACCTGCTCTCGGGAACCATGATCATCACCGCCATCCGCTCGGCATCGGCGCCGGCCTGGCTGTTCCAAGGAATAAGCGATTCAGCTTTCGGCTTAGTCGCTGTACCATGGCTGCTCCTCGTTCAGGAAGCTCATGTCGATATCAGATTCCTGATGGCCGTAGCCATCTTCCTCGTGATGGTAGCCGCCATACGTCCCATGAGCACGCGCCCCATGGAAATCGAGCGCTCGCTCTCTTTGTCATCTTGCGAAGGCGCAGCGGAGCTTCAAGGCGATCGTTCGACAAGCGCAAGCGAGCCAACAGAGCGCAACGAACCCTCGATAGAGCAACGCGTCAGCGAAACCCTGACGAAATACCATCTGGAAATCGCGAAGCGGCACAATCTTTCCTCCCGCGAAAGCGAGGTATTCCTCCTTTTGGCTCAAGGCAGAAGCCGTCCTTATATTTGCGAGGTATTCTGCTTGTCCGATGGCACCGTCAAAACGCATATCACGCATATCTACCGCAAATTCGATGTCCACAATCGACAAGCTTTCATCGACCAAGTTCAGAAAGAGATCGCGGAGCTCGACATGCGCAATGGACACCAAAGCGCATAGCGCCAAAACTCAAACAAGCAGCAGGCACGGACGCCAAACGCTGTCCCCGAATTGGCAGCCATGACAAAATTAGCTTCGGCGAACTCGTGTTGGGATCTTCACGACCTGGCCTTATGTCGTGCATCCGCCCTGGCATTCAGTCCAACCCGTCCAAAATCGCCTCCAAAATTGCCACAGCTTGCCATTTGGGGACAGCCAACGAGGACGTCCTCCGACGCAATTACGCCGCTGCTTTGGCGCGCGTCGACATCCTTGCCCCCATTGCATGATAATGCCAGTTCATCTATATTTAGTATTGCTAGGCTATAGAGGAAGGGAGCGCACATGGCGGAAAACGATACCGACCGAAACGAACCATGCGATCCCGACATCGACGATACAGCCGCTGCGCCCGCCTACCGCATGAGCCGCGGACGCGTTGCGCTGCTGGCGGTGCTGGCCATCTTGCCGGTCGTGTTGACCGCGCTCGCCCAACCGTTTCTGCCGGATAGCGTTCCCCTGCACTACGGAGCAAGCGGCCCGGATCGATGGGGATCGAAAGGCGAGCTGTTCGTTGCCGCCGGCATCATCACCGTCATCGCGTTCGTCCTCGTGACGGTATACGCCGTGGTCGAACATCAACGAGAAACGGGGCGGGAGGATTGGCTCGTCGTCGACGGTCCCGTCACCAGCATGTTTCCCGTCTTCTCCATCTGCCTTGCGATCATTGATTGCCTCGACGCCGCCTACGTCTTCGCCGCCTTCCAGCTGGGAGGCTTCTCGATGCCAGAGAACATGGGCTCGCTCATCGGAGGGATCGTCTGCCTCGTCGTGGCGCTCTCCCTACTCACGCCAGCCCTGTACATGCTGATCACGGGCAAGGGCCTCTCGCTCGTGAACTTCCATCCCGGAACGAGCGACCTCGAGAAACGCACCGGAGCCGACAAACAGCAGGCGCGCGCCATCGGCGGTTTGCTGCTATTCCTCACCGTCATCGTCCTCGTGGAATTACTCGTAACGGTGAAATGAAAACGCACCCGCCACTTTCGACGGGTGCGCGCTAGTTGAACGCTTGCTGGGTCTTCTCCAACCCTACCTGCACCAAGGACAACGCCGCTTGTGCGCCGCGGTCGGTGGCTTGGGCGAAGTCGTCGGCCGCGTCCTTCTTCGGCTTCGACAGCACCCAGTCCACCACGGGCATGCGTCCCGGCGGGCGCCGATGCCACGCCGCACGCGATGCCAGTCGCGCGTTCCCAGCTTGTCGCAGATAGAGCGCAGGCCGTTGTGCCCCGCGTGCCCGCCGCCGAACTTCACGCGCACGGTACCGGGGTCGATGTCCAGCTCGTCATGCACGACGATCAGGTGCTCAGCATCCACGCCGTACGCGTTCATCAGCTGCTTCACCGGACCGCCCGACGTGTTCATGTAGCTTTGCGGCTTGGCCAGCACCAGGTCGTGATCGCGATACACGCCTTTGGTGGTCAGCGCGCCGCATTCCGTCTTCCAGTAGCGCGCGCCCACCTCCTCGGCGATCAGGTCCACGGCGTCGAACCCGGCGTTGTGCCGCGTATGCTCGTACTCCTCGCCCGGATTTCCCAGGCCAACGATCAAAAACATCGGACCCTACTCGAACAGCGAGGCAACGGAGCCGTTGTTGTAGACGTTGCTGATGGTCTTCGCGAACAGCGGGCCCACGGACAGCACCTTCACCTTGCCGGTCTGGCGCTCCAGCGGCACGGGCACAGCGTTCGTCACCACCACTTCCTCGATGGACGAGTTCGCGATGCGCTCGTACGCCGGGCCGCTGAACAGGCCGTGCGTCGCGCACGCGTACACCTTCTCGGCGCCCTTCGCCTTGAGCGTGGTGGCGGCGGCAACCAGCGAGCCGGCCGTGTCGATCATGTCGTCGTTCAGGATGCACACCTTGCCGTGCACGTTGCCGATGAGCGCCGTGATCTCGGCCTGGTTGTGCTTCGGGCGGTCCTTGTGCATGATGGCGATGTCGCAGTCCAGCATGGTGGAGAACTTCTTCGCGGCCTTCGCGCGGCCCACGTCGGGCGACACGACGCACAGCTTGTCCTTGTCCAAGCCCATGCTCTGGAAGTAGTCGACGAAGATGGGCATGGCGGTCATATGGTTCACCGGCAAGTCGAAGAAACCCTGGATGGCGTCCTGGTGCAGGTCGATGGTGATGACGTTGTCCACGCCCGACGCGGCCATGAGATCGGCCACGAGCTTGGCGGTGATAGGCTCGCGCGGGGCGGCCTTGCGATCCTGGCGCGCGTAGCCGTAATGGGCCACCACCGCCGACACCGAGCGGGCCGAGGCGCGCTTGGCGGCGTCCACCATGATGAGCAACTCCATGAGCGCGTCATTCACGTCGTAGCCCGCGCCGCTGCACACCGATTGGACCAGGAACACGTCCGCGCCGCGCACGCTTTCCTGGTAGCGCGCGTAGATCTCGCCGTTGGCGAACTTCTCAAGCTTGACGTTGCCGAGCGACACGTTCAGATCCTTCGCGATCTCCTCGGCAAGCTCGGGGTTGACCGACCCCGAGAACAAGGCCATGCTCTTCTGCACTTCCGTCATGTGCGCGCTCCTTCGCTTCACCCTCAGGGCCGCCGCACCGCGCAGCCGTCGCCCCCTGTCTCATCGGCACTATTGTATCCGCACGCGTCGCGCACGCACAGGGTGAACTTCGGCATCTTCGCAGATTGACCGCAAGGTCTGACAAGAGGCAAGCGCCCAACTCCGGACGGAGAACGCTCAGCGCACGATCTTCCCGTCCTCGATGAGGCTTTGCAGCTCCTGCTTGGAATGCACGCCCGCCTTCGCGTAGACGTTGCGGATGTGGCTTTTCGCCGTGTTGAACGAGATGCCCAACTCGCCTGCGATGTACTCGATGGTATAGCCCTTCCCCAGCAGGAACAGCACGTCGCGCTCGCGCAGCGACAGGCCCGCCTGCTCGGCCAGCGCGTTGCAGCTTTTCGTCCAGGCGCCCTCGCGCGGCGCGCCGTCGCCGTCGCTGGCGCCCCCAGCGCCCTCCGGCCCCCTGCCGCTAGGGAAGAAATCGCCCGTCCCCTGGTCGGTCTGGGCGTTGCGGGTCTTCCTGAGCGCCATGCCGATGGTGCGCTCGTTGAGGATGACCATCGACACCACCAGCAGCACGAACACCATGCCCATGGCAAGCGCCACCATGTTGCTGGGGTTCTCCACCAGCACGGGCGCCAGCGACGCCCCGGCGAACCAGCCCACGGTGGTGCCCGCCGCCGACGCGCCGCGGCCCCACCCGAACACGCGCACGTACGACAGGTCGGTGCGGTTCGCCACGTTGGCCAGCAGGCACCACACCATGAGGATGAACAGGTTGTACGCGATGCTCACAAGCTCGCCCTGGATGACGCCCAGGCCGCCGAACAACGGCACCACGAGGTTGCCCAAACACGTGAGGATGATGATGGGATAGTACAGCTGGCTGATGTCGAACTCGCGCACCAGCAGCCCCACCAGCACGAACAGCAGCACGGCCGCGCACGCCGTGGCAAACACGATGATCACGCCCTGGTCCGTGGCCGCCGACAGCGGCTGCTGCAGCGCCATGAACCCCTTGATCACGCCCGCGATCACCGAGAACACCGACACCGCCACCACGAGGCGGATGAAGTAGCCGCGCGGAAGCTCGCGCACGGGAACGACGTCCTCCGCCGGCTCGCTCGGCGCGCGCACCGCGGCCATGGTGAACACCACCGCCAGAAGCGGCAAGCTGGCCGCCATCAGCAGCCCCACCGGCTGGGGCAGCCCGATGCAGACGAAGTACAGCATGCCCGCGAAGATGAACGACCCCGCCGTGTACATGAAAGCTTGGCGCGCGCCCACCGTGCTGTACACCGAACCCAGGCGCAAGGCGACGAACGCGGTGCCCACCCCGGTGAGCGAGCAACCCGCCACGTACAGCGCCTCGCCGGCCTGGGCAGGCGCCGACCAGGCCACCACCAGCGTGGCCAGCGTCGCCATTCCCGCCAGCACCGTCACCGACAGCCGCGACTCCACGATGCGCGCCGTGACCTTCTGGAACGCCCCGGCCACGATGAGCACGAGGCCCAGCGCCGTCGTGGAAGCCAGGTACATCACCGACATGGCGTTGCCCCCGACGGAAGCCCCCGACCAGCCGAACAGCACGTCGCTGTTGTAGCTGAGGAAAATCCACGCGTAATAAGCTCCGAAGCCCAGGAACTTCATGCTGGGCCACTGCTCGTCCAGGTCCTCGAGCAGCCGCGTCGCCGAAAACCGCGCGCGATCCCGCTCTTCGCCAGCCTTCATCTCACGCATCATGTTCCTCCCCTTTACGCGGCCTCGCAACAGCCCGCGCTCCCCGTACCGCAAAGGCCTATTCTAACACCCGCTCGTCCTCCCCCGCTTCGACCCCGTCGCCGTCCTCGCCGACGCGTTTCGGAAGAAACGGAAACGAGATGGCATGCATCGGGCATGCGTCGGCGCACGCACGGCATTTCGTGCACTCGTGCATCGGCGCCGAGCCGGATGCGTCGTGCAGGTCGATGCCCTCGGGACACACGTCGGCGCACTGATGGCAGGGCTCGCCTTTGGACGAGCGCAAACACGTCGCCTCGTTGCTGACGGGACGAAACGTCTTGTTCAGCCGCGACACCAGCGACAACAGCGCGCCCAGCGGGCAGAAGCGGCTGCACCACTTGCGCAGCACCAGCACCTCCAGGGCGAGCATGGCCGGAAACACCAGCAACGACAGGGCCACCTCGTTGAACTGGAACAAGCGCCACACCGCGATGAGCGTGGCGAACGTGAGGCCCACCGGGCAGATGAGACAGAACACCGGGAACCCGAACACCGCCGTGGACAGCAGCGCGCCGCCCAGCACCCAGTTGCGCGAATCGGCCGCGCCGCCGCGCTGGGCGGCGGGCACGTCGAGCGCATCGGACGCACGACGCGTGCGCTTCGGCTCCTTCAAGCCGAAGATACGCCTCAGCAGGGGATCGGGCAGCCCCAGGCGCAGAACGCACGGCCGAACAGCACCACCAGCGCAATACCGATGGCCAGCGCGATGAGCATCGGCGGCACCACGGTCTTGCTGGCCAGCGCCGCCTCCGCCGCGCCGAGCGGACAGATGGCCGCGATGTCGTAGATGCCCCAGGCCGACGGCGTGCCCGTACCGGTGTGCAGGGCCAGCCCCAGGCACACGAGCGCAATCACCGCCAAGACGGACAGCGTGCGCAGCAGTTTGGAGTTCCGTTTCATCACGCGCTCATCTCGCTCTCGTCCTCCACCACCGTCTTCCCCAGTCGCGCGTACGCGCTGGGACTCACCACCACGATGCCGCGCCGCGTGCCGCCCGAGAAGCTGCGGTACACAAGCGCCGGGCACACGTCCTCGCACACGCCGCAGCCGTTGCATCGGTCGGCGTCCACCACGGGATGGCCGTCTCCATCAAGCGCGATCGCCTCGAACGGGCAGGCCTTCTGGCACTCGACGCACCCCTGGTAGTAGGCCACGCAGCGGTCCTTCTGCACCACCGCCATGCCCATCTTGTCGGCCTCCGGGTCGAACGCCCCGATGGCTCCCGTGGGGCATACGCGCTGGCAGTCGCCGCAGAAGTCGCAGCTTCCCCGATGGAAGTTCAGCTTGGGCGTGCGGGCGCGTAGAAAGCCGTCGCCAACCTCCGCCACGCCGATCACCCCGGTGTGGCACACGCTGCGGCAGCGGTCGCACTTCACGCACGAGGCCAGCAGATGCAGCTCGTCCTGCGCCCCCGGCGGCCGCACGAGCGCGGTTTCGGACACGCCGTCGGCCGCCTTCACCGCCCCGCCGAACGCGGCGAATACGGCCGCTGCGCCGCAGAACCCTGCGAACGCCCGTCGCGTGTACGCGGCCATGGCTTACGCCGCCTGGGCGCTCTGGCCGATCATCTGGTCTTCCAACTGCAGAAAGCCCTCGGTGATGTCGGCGACGCCCCGATAGAACGCGGTTTGCGCGTACGCGCGCACGTCAGCGCACAAACGCGGCACCCAGTTGGCCAGGTGCTCGTCGAAGAACGCGCGTTGCTTCGCGCACAGCTCGGCGTAGCGCGCCTCGTCGCCAGCATCGAGCGCCGCGCCCGCGCGCTCGATCAGCTTCGCCATGAACTGGAACTCGAACGACAGATGATCCTCCGGCGTGGTGTTGTCGGCCGGCAGGCCCAGCTCCTCGCCCAGGTAGAACGCCACCGCGGAATCGCGCGCATCCTGCATGAGCAGGTGCTCCTCGCTCGTGTACACCGACTCGTACGGCGGCGCCATCAGCTGCTCGTACATGCCCGCGCACAAGAACACGCGCGCGTAGTCCACGGCAAGCTCCTGGCGCGTGCCCGAATCGCGATGGCGCAGGTACTCCTTCACCGTCGCGTATCCCGCGCCCACGTACTCGGCATCCGTCGGCAGGTCCTGCTTCGTCAGCGTCCCTATCTGCTCGTCGGTCAGTTCCAGCTTGTACATGCTTGCCAGGAATTCGTAAAAGCCCTTGCGCGCGGCGTTCACCTCGGCAAGCTCTTCGCGATCATGCTGTTCCATGGTGCTCTCCTTGCATTCCCCGTTGGTTACCGGTTCCGTTGTCGACCGATCGAGCCATACGCATGAGGGGAGGGGGGTTGCGTATGGCTTGATGCGAGCGGCCGGTCGGGGGCCGCTGCCTCCGGCACGCGCGCTGGACGGCCCCTTCCCCGTTCCGGCGATCATCTACAGGACGATGCCGAAGTAGTTGGCCACCGCGGTGCCCACCATCCACATGACGGCGCGGAACGCGATTGATCCGATGATGCCGCCGGCGAACGCGACGGTCGCCATGGTCACGGCCGACGGCTGGGCTTGCGCGCCGCCCAGCCACTCCGCAGCAGGCGAGGGGCGCGAGGCCGCCGCACAGCGCAGGGCCACCCAGAAGATGGCCGCGGCATCGCCCGTCGCCGCGCCGGACGCGAAGCCGAACGCCAGGCCGGACACAAGCGCCAGCACGCCGCCGATCACGGTTTCCCAACCGGCTAGCTTCACAGCCTCGACGCTTTCCTTCTTGCAGGCGGCCAGCAGCAGGTACAGGCTCAAGCCGCTCGCCGCGCCGAAGCCCATATAGCCCAGCGGCAGCGCGATGGTGTTCCACGTGGCGCGCGCCTCCATCATGTAGGAGTAGCCGCTGGCGAAGCTGAACACGATGCCGATGACGGCGGCCAGCACGGCAACCGCCTTGCGGGCTCCGGCCGACGCGTCGCGCTTCAGCAGGATCACGTACACGGCCACGGCCGCGATGAACAGGCCGATGAGCAGCGCTTCCAGGAAGATGCCCGGCGTGGGGTGGCTGAGCACGGCCATGATGCGGTCGGGGTGCGACAGGTGCGTCACCGACGCGATGCCGCCCACGACGGCCAGCACGAGCGCCAGCGCCGAAGCCGTGAGGTTAGTGCGCTGCGTCAATCCACGCAGCTCGTCAACGGCCACGCCGACCGACACCCATGTGCCGCAGCTGGCGATCGCCGTGAACAGAACGAGGGACCATTGGATGTCCATGCTACTCAGCCCCTTCCATCCACTCGCCGTGCATGCTGGTCATGATGTACTTCGTGCAGGGGTTGTTGCCCACGTTCGGCAACTCGTGAATGTCCGCCGCATCGTACTTCGCCAGCTCCTTGGACACGTCGGAGTTCGGATCGTCCAAGTCGCCGTAGAAACGGGCGCCGGCGCTGCAGCTCTTCACGCACGCAGGAAGCTCGCCGTTCGCCGTCAGGTGGCCGCACAGCGTGCACTTTTCCACCGTCTTGGACGCCTTGTTCCAATCGCGCACGCCGTAAGGGCAGGCCATCATGCAGTACTTGCAGCCGATGCACTTCTCGCGGTCGATGAGCACCACGTTGTTGCCGTCGCGGTAGCTGGCGCCGGTGGGGCACACGTGCACGCACGGGGCGTCGGCGCACTGCTGGCACATGGTGGGCAGCGGGTAGCGCGTCATGTTCGGGTAGTCGCCGAAGGGCCCGCGCTGCAGCATCTTGTTCCAATGCTCGCCCAGGGCGATGTCGTTCTCCATCTTGCACGTGATCTCGCAGGAGTAGCAGCCCGTGCAGCGATCGAGGTTCACCACAATGCAGTTATGCGCCATAATCGAACACCTCCTCGGTGGGATCGCTCGGCTGCGGCATCCAAGGCTCGAACTGCTCGGGCTCGGTCCACACGCCTTCCGGAGCAGCGGCGTCAGGCGTGACCTTCACCTGGAAGCCGCGCAGGGTATAGGTGCCGTACTCGGGATTGTACGGCTCGTCGTTCTTGGTCAGCACGTTGATGTTCATCACGCGGTAGGCGCGCTCGGGGTCGGTGTCCAGCAGCTCGGGTGCCCAGAAGCGCTCCTGGTAGATGACGCCCTTGGCGATAGCCGTGGTCACGCGCGCCTTCCCGTGCGTCTCGCCGCGACGGCTGGCGATGGTGCACCACTGGCCGTCCTCCACGCCGTAGGTCGCCGCGTCGTCGGGATGGATCCACATCTCGGGCACGGGGTAGATCTCGCGCAGGTAGGGTATGTTGCGCAGCGTGCCGTGGTGGTACATAGGCAGACGGCCCTCGGTCAGCACCAGCGGATACTCGGTGTCCGTGAGCGGGCTTTCGGCCGGCTCCTTGTAGTAGCACAGCGGCTCGTAGTCCTTCGAGGCCGGCTCCAGCACCAGGTTCTTCTCCTCGAAGCACTGCGACCAGGGGAAGCCCGTGCGGCCCAGGATGGTGTTGGACTCGCAGTACACCTCGCACTTCTTGGAAGGCGTGCCGAAGCCCTTCTCCTTGCCCGTGGCCTCGTCAACCGCCTTATAGCCGTAGTACGTGCGGTACTCCTCTTCGGTGCACCACTCGAACACGCCCTTCTCGGCCGCCTCCTCCCAGCTCATCTTCAAGTTGTTCAGGTGCAGCTTCTGCTTCTCGTACTCGTTTCTGTACATGGGGATGCCGTTCGTGCCCTCGGCCGTGAAGGCCTCCTGCGCGTGGACGTTGCCCATCTCGGCCATCTTCTGCACGATCTGCGTCCAGATGAGGCCCTCTTCCACCGTCTCGAACAGGTGGGTGACCGCCTGGCGGATGACGATGGCGTTCAGCTGCGGGATGACCAGGTTGGTTTCAAGCCACTCGGCAGAAGGCAGCAGCATGTCGGCGCACAGCACCGAGAACGCGGTCGGGTACATGAAGATGTGGCAGACGAAGTCGAGGTTCGGGACGATCTCGTCGAGGCACGTGGCGTTGCCCAGCACCACGTGCTTGTTGCCGGAGCGCTCGAACCACGCGTGGATCTGGTACGGATCGCCGTCCTTCATAGCCTTGAACACCGCGGGGATGAACGCCATGTCCCAGTCCAGCAGGCCCTTGTGCTCCTGCACGCCCAGGCGCTTGAGCATCTTGTCCTTGTGCAGGAAGCGCGGCGTGTTGGGAATCTGGTCGCGCGCCGGGCAGGGCTTGAAGCTTTGCAGCATGGCGCCGGGCTTCTGCACGTTGCCCATGAGGTATTCCAGGTTGAGGGCGCCGAGCGCGCACTGCTGCGACTGCTCGTACTGGTCGATGGGCACGCCCTGCATGATGCCGGACTGGCCGGTGGTGTAGATTTCCAGCGCCTTCTCGATCTGGCCCTCGTCGAGCCAGCAGATTTCGGCGGCTTTCGCCAGCGTGAACTCGTCGACGCTCTCCTTCAGCAGCTGGCCGCCCGTGGGGTACTGCTTGCCGTCGATCTCGTAGGAGCCGAACAGCGGCGGCTTCACGCCTTCGTTCATGGGGTATTCCAGCACGACGGGCTTGTTCTGCGCCGGATCCCAGATGACGTAGTCCTTGTCGGTTCCCTCGAGGCCGCACTCGGTGGGCTTGAGGGTCAGGCGCGTCTCCGGGTTCACGAGGTAGGGCATGTTCGTCCAGTTCGTGCAGAAGTCCTCGTCGTACTTCTTGTTGTCGATGATCCACTTCGTCCACGCCATGAGCAGCGCGGCGTCGGTGCCGGGACGGATGGGCAGCCACACTTCGGCCTTGGCGGCGTCCATGGTCATGCGCGGGTCGATGACCACGGTCTTCAGGCCCTTTTCGCGGGCGCGCAGCTCGGCCAGCGCGCGGCCGCCCGTGGCCACGGAACTGTTCGACGGGTCGGTGCCCCACAGCACCAGGGAGTCCACCGGCGAATCGGTGAAGTAGTAGTCCCAGCCGTTGGAGTCGCTGAACGACAGGTTGTTGGGCTTGCCCATGCCGTTGGACAGCTGCGAGGCGCCCATGCGCGGCAGGTAGCACTGCGCGCAGCCGGGCTCCCACACGTTGGGCGTGTTGATGGCCTCGCCGAAGCGCTTCACGTTGCTGAAGTGCGGGTTTCCGCCACCACCGGTGGACACGGCCACGCATTCGGAGCCGTACTTCTCGTCTATCTCGATGAGCTTCGTGGCGATCTCAGTGATGGCCTCGTCCCAAGTGATGCGCTCCCACTGGTTCTGGCCGCGCTCGCCCACGCGGCGCATGGGGTACTTGTTGCGGTTGGGATGGTACAGCGCCTGGATGCCGGCCATGCCCTTCGCGCACAGGCCGCCTTGGCTCATGGGGCTTTCGGGGTTGCCCTCGATCTTGATGACGCGACCGTTCTTCACATGAGCCAGCACGGCGCAGCTTGCGATGCAGGCGCGGCACGCCGTCTTCACGATCTTCACGTCGCCGCCGGTGTCGGCGTGCGCCGGATCCACGTTCACCAGGTCGTCGCTCACGGCGACGCCCAAGCCGCATGCGGCGCCCAGCGCCGCCGCCGACTTCACGAAACTGCGTCGCGTGATGGTTGGCTGTGTCATGTTCCCTCCTTCTTCTCGTCTTCGCTTGCTTGTTTGCTTGCTATCTCAGATGGGAGCGCCCGTTTGCGCGGGCGGCGATCGAGCAGCGCTTTACCCGACCAGGGCCAGCATCTGCCGGCCGGCTTCCGTGGCTTTCCACGAACCGTCCCATGTAAGACCACCCACGGTCTCCAGCTTGGAGATGAAGTAGCTGGGGAATACCTGCTTCGGATTGCTCAGCGCAGGGTTGCCCTCAAGCGCCTGCTCGATGGCGGCCTTCGTCGCGCCGTCCTCGCACAGGGCGAGCACGATGGCATACGCCTGCGCGTAGCCGGCAGGTTCGTCTTGCAACATGCGGCCGAACCGCTTCGTCGGCTCGAACCGCGCCAGCGCCGCCCTGCCCGCCTCGGTGGTCCGCACCGTGTAGTCGACGGGCTGATCCTGCTTCTCGTCGCCCGGCTCGCACGCCGGCTCGGGAACCTCCTCGGCTTCCACGCCGCCGCAATCGATCATGATGCGCAGCAGCGCGTGGGCGTTCTGCGTGCTGAGGTTCAGCTCGGGACGCTGGCCGATGAGCGTCTCGGCCTCGCGATAGGGCATGCGCGTCTCGCAGACGGCAAGGCACGCGCACAGCGCCAGCGTGTTCGCGCGGTTCGCCTTGAGGCGCTTGACGACGGCTTCCACCGTGTCGTCGAAACTTTGGTCGGCAGCAACGGCGTCGGCCTGGTTCGCGTCGGCACGCTGATTGGCAGCGTCAGCCTGGGTCGCGTCGGCGCGCTGGTCGTCTTGTCTCATGATGTCCCCCGTTTCGCTCGTCTGATAACGCCCCGCCGATTCCTCCTCTCGGCTTCGAGCGACTTCACCTTACGGCGCGACGGACGGACGGAAAACGTCCGTAGTTCGTGAAAACGTGCGGCAAGCAAGGATATTTATGGGTGACGAACGCCACCAATAATGGATGAGTAAGGGTGTTGATCAGGTAAAACGTCTTGAAAGCGTACGAAACCCCTCTTTGCTGGCACACGATCAGACTTTGTTGCTATACATTTATATAGTTGCTATACTATATGGCATAGCATTGTCGAAGGGAGGTTTGTTATGTCGACGGAAATGGCGCAGATGAACACGCGCATCAGCCGCTCGCTCAAGGAGCGCGGCGATGCGGCGCTGGAGAAGGCCGGGATGACGCCGTCGCAAGCCGTCCGCAAGCTGTGGGACTTCGCCGCCCGCAATTCGCATAACCCGCAGATCATACAAAGCCTGTTCGACACCGAAGACGAAGCGGAGAAACGCGAAGCCGAGGAAGAGCGCGCGCGAAGGCGGGCCGTCGCTCTCAAAAGCGCGAATATCGTTGCCGACGCGTACGAACGAGCGGGGATCGAGCCTTCGGAGTGGACGAAGAACGCGTCGTACGCCGAGATGCGCGAGTACGCCTTGATGGAACGCTTGCGGGAGCGAGGCCTCGATGGTTAGCCAACGGCCCTCCCTCCTCATCGACACGAACGTCTGGCTCGACTATTTCCTCCCTGATCGTGCGGGAGGCAAAGAGGCGATCGACCTCATCGTATTCGCTTTCGAGTACGAATTCCCTCTTCTTTACCCCGCTGCCATCGTGAAAGACGTGTTTTACGTTGCCGTCTCGACGTTCAAGCGCATCGCTCGCGCAGAGAAGGGATCGCTCACCCAAAGCGACGCGGTAACGGCAACCGAAACCGCGTGGGGATGCGTGAAAAGCATGCGAAAACAGGCCACCGCCGTGGGCGCGGACGAATCGGACCTCTGGACGGCGTGCAACCTCCGCAGCGTCCACAACGACCTCGAGGACAACCTGGTGGTGGCCGCTGCGCAACGGGCGGACGCGACGTACCTCGTTACCAACGACGAGGCGCTCATCAAGCACGCCCCCGTCGCCGCGCTCGCCCCGGCCGACGCGTTGGCGCTGCTGAAAGCGACGTTGTAGGAAAGCTTCGCCTTCCCGATCATGGGCGACGCCTAGACTTGTCATCCTGAGCGCAGGCTGTAGGCCGGAGTCGAAGGATGACAAGATGCTTACTCCTGCCGCTCGCGCTTCTTCGCGGCCCACCCGGGGATTTCCCGTTGTTCCGGGCGCGTCAGAGCCAGCGCGTCGGGCGCACGTCCTTGGTGATGCAGGAGCCCGCGCCGATGATCGCGCCTGCGCCGATGTTCACCGGCGCCACCATCATGGTGTCGCTGCCGATGAACGCGCCGTCGCCGATGGTGGTGGCGTGCTTCTTCTTGCCGTCGTAGTTGCAGGTGATGGACCCGGCACCGACGTTCACATCTTCGCCGATGGTCGTATCGCCGATGTAGGACAGGTGCGGCACCTTCGAGCCCTTCCCCACCGTGGACTTCTTGATCTCCACGTGGGTGCCGGCCTTCGCGCCCTCGCACAGATGCGCCGCCGGACGCAGGTACGCGCGCGGACCGCATGTGGCGCCGTCGTCGATCTGCGCTTCTACGGCCACCGTCTCGTCCACGACGCAGCCGCAGCCCACCGTCGTGTCGGTCAGGCGCGAGTCGGGGCCGATGACGCTGTCCTCGCCGATGCTGGTGGCGCCCATGAGCGTGACGTTGGGCAGCAGCTCCACGTCCTGCGCGATGGCCACGTCCGGACCGATCCATACCAGCTCGGGGTCGATCATGGTCACGCCGGCCGCCATATGCGCACGGTTGATGCGACGCTGGGCCAGCTTCGTGGCCTCGGCCAGCTGGATGCGCGAGTTCACGCCCAGGCACTCGGCAGGGTCGTCGCAGGCCAATGCCAACACGGGACGGCCAGCGTTGCGACAGATCTCCAGCACGTCGGTGAGGTAGAACTCGCCTTGCGCGTTATCGTTGCCCACCTGCCCGAGCGCGTCGAACAGCGCCCGCGCATCGAAGCAGTAGAACCCGGAATTGCACTCGCAGATGGCCGCCTCCTCGGGCGTGGCGTCCTTCTGCTCCACGATACGCGCCACCGCGCCCTGCTCGTCGCGCACGATGCGCCCGTAGCCGAACGGGTCGTCCAGCTGCATCGTGAGCACCACCACGGCCGCGTCGTTCTCCTCGCGCACGGCCGCAAGGCGCGCGATGGTATCGGCCGTGATCAGCGGGCAGTCGCCCGACAGCACCACCAGCGAGCCGTCGAAATCGGCTAGAGCGTCCTTGCACACGGCCACGGCGCCCGCCGTGCCGTTCTGCTCCGTCTGCACCACAGTCTGCGTGTCGGCCACCAGCGGCTCCACCTGCTCGCGCGCGTGCCCCACCACGGACACCACACGCTGGACGCCCGCCTCGCGCGCCGCGTCCACCACCCAGCGGACAAGCGGCTTGCCCAACACCTCATGAGCGACCTCGCTTTTTGGACTTCATCCGGGTGCCCGCACCTGCGGCCAACACGATAGCGGCAGCTTCCATATCGCTCCTTCGCAACGCAGTTCATCAAGGTTAAAAAGTATAGCGCAACGGCACGATCACCGTTCGTTTCGAGAGTCGGTATCGCCCGACACGCCCTCCACGTCCTCTTCCTCGTGGTGCAGGGCGCGGCGCAGCGCTTCCTCGCCGCCCTCGCGCAGAAGAGCCTCCTCCACGCTGAGCAGCGGAGGCTTTCCTTCGTCGTTGAAATCCTCCTGCACTTTTTCAAGCAGGTCGTCCTTGCCCTCCTCTTTCAGCACACGCACCACCTCGTTGCGCACCGCTTCGCGCACGTCCCCGATGGAGCCGCCGCCCAAAAGACCGGTCGGCCCTAGATCCACGACGATCTCGAACACGCCGCCGCGCTTCTTCGCCGCCTCGAGCTCGCTCTTGATGGCGGGATGATCCTCGATGCCGCGCAGCAGCTCCTCCGACTCGCGCGCAACCTCGCTGCCGGCAGTCTGACGAGCCACGTCGTCGCTCGAAGCCGAAACGTACGCCACGCCGCGCTTCTGCGCAGCCTTCGCCTGCAGCAGCAGGAACACGAAGCCCAGCACGCCTGCGATCAGCGACGCCGCCAGGATGGCCAGCTTCGCCGTGGCGATGTGCATCTCGTCGGTGAACGCGAGGTTCGCCACGAAGATGGCCATCGTGAAGCCCACGCCGCCCAGGATGCTGGCGCCCAGCATATGGAACCAGTTCACGTTCTCGGGCAGCGAGGCCAGCTTGCTCTTCACGATGATGAAGCTCATGAGCATGATGCCCAGCGGCTTGCCCAGCAGCAGGCCCAGCATGACGCCGTACAGCACCGGGTCGGCGAGCATGGCGCCCACGTCCATGCCGATGAAGCTGACGTCGGCGTTCGTCAACGCGAACAGCGGCAGGATGCCGAAGTACACCCACGGGTACAGCTTGTGCTCGAGACGCGTCGCCGGCGGCACCACCTGGCCCGCCACGCGGCTGAGGGCCGTCACGGTCTTGATGTAGTCGCCCTGCGCGATAACCGGCGTTTCAGGCTGGAACGCATCGCGCGCCTCGCGCACCTTGTCGCCCGACCAGGTAATGAAGCTCTTAAGATTCACGCGCGACCCCGAGGGGATGACGAACGCCAGCAGCACGCCCGCGATGGTGGAGTGCACGCCCGACATGAACACGCAGTACCACAGCACGGCGCCCACCAGCAGGTACGGCACGAGCGAGTAGATGTGGTTGCGGTTCATCAGCACGAGCACCACCAGCACGACGGCGGCCATGGCCAGCCAGAACATCGACGGGCTGTGGCCGTAGAAGATGGCGATGACCAGGATGGCGATGATGTCGTCGGCCACGGCCAGCGTGCTGAGGAACACGCGCACGCCGCTGGGGACGCGGTTGCCCAGCAGGGCGAGGATGCCCAGCGCGAACGCGATATCGGTGGCGGTGGGAACGCCCCAACCTTGGGCGGTTTCGGGGTTCGTCGCGTTGAACACCAGGTAGATGCCGATGGGGGCCAGCACGCCGCCGATGGCCGCCATGATGGGCAGCAGAGCCTGGCGGATGTTCGTCAGCTCGCCCACCGTCAGCTCGTACTTCACCTCCAAGCCCACCAGCAGGAAAAACACGGCCATGAATATGTCGTTGATCACATGCGCCAGCGACATGCCCGCGAACGCGTCGCCGAAGAAGAAGCCCGCCTCGGTATGCCAGAATTCCAAGAACGCCTCGTACGCGCCCGTGTTCGCCACGATGAGAGCCACGACAGCCGCCAGCAGCATGGCGCCGGCCGCCTTGGTGGACGAATGGGTGAACTGGATGAGTTTCCTGTATCGTGCCTGATGACGCTGCACTTCGCTGATGAAGATACGCTGCGTTCCGTCTTGGTTCTGTTCGGTCATGGTGCCCTTTCGGCTTCGTCTTTTGGGGTATTATCCCTCATTTGCCCGATACGTTCGCGCAATTGTTACCCGTTTTTAGATCGATTTCACAACAGATCAAAATGACCGGGCAAAACGCTGAGAATTGCGCTATTCTGTACTCATCAGCTTAGGCGTTAGGAGTCGGCTTGGGATTCGCGTGGAGGGCATATCACCCGATCGCTCGTATGACCAGGTACGACGACGGCGACCGAGCTGTTTTTTTATTCGCCACGAGGTAAGAGGTGATCGCTATGAGCATTACCGTCACCGGACGCAAGATGCCTGTAACCGACGCGCTTCGCGAGTACGCCGAGGAGAAGATCGGCAATTCCATGAAGGTCATGGACATCGACCCGCTTGTTGCCGAGGTCGTGCTGTTCGTCGAGAAGAACCCTGCCAACCCCCGCCCCGCCGTCTGCGAAGTCACGCTGCGCACGAAGGGTCACATCATTCGTGTTGAAGAACACGAAGAGGACATGTACGCGGCCATCGACGTGGCCGCAGCCAAGGTGGTCCGCCAGCTGCGCAAGTACAAGACGAAGGTCGTCGACCGCAAGCTGCGCGCCGCCGACGAAACCATCCGCATGGCCGAGCCTGCCGCAGCGGGCGAGCTGGACGTAGACGGGCTCATGCAGGAACTTGCCGCCGATGACGAAGTGGTGCGCGTGAAGACGATCGAGTTCGAGCCGCTGACCGAGGAGGAAGCGCTCGTGAAGATCGACCTCTTGGGCCACGACTTCTTCGCCTACACCGACCGCGACAGCGGCCTCGTGAACGTGCTGTACCGTCGCGACGACGGCGGATACGGCCTGCTGAAGCAGGCGGAGGAGTAAGCGGTTTCGCCTCCTCAACCTCGCACGAACGAACGCCGGCGGATTCCACATCGCCGGCGTTTTCCTTTGCCGTGCGCGCCGCCCTCAGTCGGCGAACAGGTCGATGAGCTCCTGCTTCGAATGCACGCCGAGCTTCGCGTAGATGTTCTTCATGTGCGTGCGCACCGTCGCGGGCGAGCACACCAGCTCGTCGGCGATGAACGCGGCCGAGCGGCCCCGCGCAAGCTGCAGCATGATCTCCGACTCGCGCGCCGTGATGCGGTATTCGGCCGCCAGCTCTTCGGCGCGCGCCGCGAAACGATCCTCCTCGGTGACCACGATCACGCGCTTCTCGTCGGTCGACGGTCGCCGCCGCGTCAGGTACAGCAGCAGCATGGAAAGCCCGTACACCGCCGCGATGGTGACGATCCAGTACAAACCCTCGGCCTCGCTGCCCGACGCTCCTCCCAGCCAATAGCCCGCCATGCCGAACAGCAGCTGCGACAGGCGGATGCACGCCGTGGCGAACGCGAACAGCACGTACGTCTTGAGCTTCTTCCGCTGTATCTGGCACAGGATGAAGTACAGCGCGCTGAACGAGATGAACTCGTACACGAGCACCAGCAGGCCCTGGAGCGCTTGCGAAGCCCAGCTTCCCAGCGTGAGCGGCAGCAGCACCACCAGCGCCAGCAGTATCGGGAACAGATAGCGGTACAGCCGCTCCACGTCCACCGCGCGGGCGACGACGACCACGACGAAGCAGAACACGAGCGCCGCCGAAATGGCCCCGACGGCGGAGATGATGCCCGACCCGTCGGTGGCGACGCCGAGGAAGAACCCGTTGAGGATGCTCACCGTCGCCTCGAGGACGATCGAGACCACCAACGCGTCGGCGATTCCCATCGCGCCCTGGCGATACGCCTTGAACGTCGCGGGCGCCGCGTCGTCTTCGGAGGAATCGAGCCACGCGCGGCCCCTCGCGCGCAGCAGCAACGCGACCGCGCCGACGAGCAGCACGCCCACCGCGACGACGAACGGCACGCCCATGAGGCTGCCGCACGCCAACGTGATCACGCTTTTCACCAGCATGCCCAGCGCTAGGATGCCCGCGATCCGCGCCGGCGTCTGATGGGCCACCACCTCAAGCCACGAGAGGTTCAAGCACGTCGATGCAACGCCGTACGTCAGCGCCAGGAGCACGAACACCCCCGATGAGCCGGGGGCGATCCAAGGAGCCACGGCGGGGGCGGCAACCAGGAGCAGCAGCAGTGCCGGCAGCACCACGGGCAGGCGGAAGCCGAGAATGAGGCCCTTCCACGCAAGCGCCATCACCGCGAGCGCGCACAGCAGCGACGACAGCGCGGTTGTCATGGAGAACGACATGTCGGCGATGAACAGCGTGGACGTGGGAACCGAAGCGAGCGCCGAAGAGTACAGCAGGGAATTGGCGCCCCGGAACAGCCCGTATCCCAGCGCAAGCGCCAGCGTCCGACCGTTGACGAAGAACCGGCGGTAGTCTGCTGCCTGCGTTGTGTAGCGGCTGTCTTGCATGATCCCCTCTCGCGTCAAGTACCTCCGTATTCTAACCGTTGAACGGCCCCGATGCCCCGCACATCTCGCGCCTCAAACGGCCAAAACGAAAAATACCGCAAAACAGGGCAGAGACGAAACGGGGCGAAATACCGCAAAAGGCGGCAAGGTGAACCGCCGTCTTCGAGGCAGAATCCAGAAAGCAAGGGTACGGGGCGAGCGGATGCGCGCCCCTCTGTCAGAAGGGATGAACCATGGAAGAACAATCTCAGGGCAAGCAGCTCAACCGACGCTCGTTCATTCAGGGTATCGCAGCAGCGGCGCTCTCGGCATCATGGCGGGCGCGGGCCTGTCGGGATGCGCGCCGCAGCAGCAAAGCGCCGCCGCCGAAGCGCCGCAGCAAGAGGCGGGTGCGAGCGCAGGCGAAGTGCACGAGTGGGTCGACGCGGTATCCTCCGCGAGCTTGGCCACGAACAAGTACACCACCTTCACCGAAACGCAGCTGCAAGACGCCGTCATGGCGTACCAGACCGAATGCGTCGTCTCCACCTCGAACGAGGACGGCACGCCGAACATCGCCATCTTCGTGCCCGCAGCCATGATCGACGGAACGTACGTCGCGTTCGCCTGGGCCGAAAACCAGACGAAGGCGAACTTCGAGCGGGCGAAGATCGGCATGATCGCCTTCGACGTGCCGAACCCGACGGCCGAGACGAAGGAGCTGCGCCACCAGGGCTCGGTGGTGAAAGCGACCCTCGTGGAAGACGAATCCGTCATCGGGAAGCTGAAGGATGCCGACGAGCAGCTTGCCGTGTGCACCTTTGTGGAGATTACCGAACTCCTGCCCGTCGGTTAACTCTTCGCGCGTTGTCCGATACAATGGGTGCCACCGAAACCAGACGATAGGAGCGGCATGGCAACCATCGACACCATCAAGACCATCCTCGAGGAGAACCTCGACATCGACCCGAGCACCGTCGAGGAAAGCTCGACGTTCGACTCGCTGGGCATCGACTCGCTCGACATGGTGGAGCTGATCTGCGACCTCGAAGAGGCCTGCGACGTGGACTTCGGCGAACCCGAGGGCCTCGACACCGTGGGCAGCCTCGTGGAGTACATCGACTCGCTGTAAGCGCGACCGCGCACGCAGCGCCATCCAGCAGCACCGCGAAGGCCCGCCGATCGGCGGGCCTTCGCTTGTCCAGGGAGAATCGGGCCAGCAGAAAACCTTACGCGAGCGCCGCCTTGGCCGCGTTGGCGCCCGAGAAGCGGCCGGAGGTGTAGGACCAGTTCAGACCACACCCGCCCGCCGGGTAGTCGTCGTAGATGAACGTGCCGCAGCACACTTCGCCGGCCGCGTACAGGTGCGGGATGGGCTGACCGTCGGTGTCGAGCACCTGGAACTCGGTGTTCACGCGATAGCCGCCGAAGCTGCCGTGCGTGCACACGCCCATCGTCAGCACGTAGAAGGGAGCCTCCGCGAGCGGGACGAGGTTCTCGGCCTTCTTCTTGAACTGGGTGTCCTCGCCGGACGCGGCCAGCTCGTTGTACGCGTCGAGCGCCGTCTGCGCCGCAGCGCCATCGATGCCGAGCGCTGCCGCCGCCTCGGCCACCGTGTCGGCCTTCGCGAACATGCCCTGCTCCAAGCCGAAGTCGAGCTTGCTGCGCAGATCCTCGTCAAGCGCGTCCACCATGGCCTGGTCGTACACCGCGAAAAACTTCTGATCGTCGAAGTGCGCCACGTCGTAGTAGATGTCGTGCGTCTGGCCGGCCTCGTTGGCGAAGCGCTCGCCCTTGGAGTTGATCCACAGCGCCTTGTTGCTGATGAGCTTCGACTGGCCCGGCTCCACGGGACAGGCGAGGATGCCGTTCGTGCCGCCGTGGCCCACGTAGTCCGCGCCGATGTCGAGGCCCATCTGCAGCCCCTCGCCCGTGCAGCCGACGCCCACCTCGGTGTACACGCCCGAATAGTCGGGGCAGTACTCGTCGATCATCTCGACGTTGCGGCAGAACCCGCCCGTGGACACGATCGCGTTCTTCGCGTTGTAGAGCACCGTCGAGCCGTTCCCACGCTTTGCGAGCACGCCGGTCACCGCGCCGCCGTCATCGACCACGAGCGATTCCACCGTGGTGCCGAAGTGGAACTCGGCGCCGTGCTCCTGGGCGTACGCCGTGACGGCGCGCAGCGCGTCCATGGCGTTGTTGGCGCAGTTGTGGCCGCGCGGCACCGGGTCCTTGCCCTTCTTCGACACGGTCTCCTTGAAGAGCACGCCCAGCTCGCCTGTCAACCAGTCGATGGTTTCGCCGAAGTGCTCGGCGCAGAACTTCTGCACGTCGTAGTCCAGCTTGTCGCCGCCGCGCGACAGGAAGTAGTCGAGCAGCCCGGACGGATCGTCTTCGATGCCCGCGGCTTTCTGCAGCTGCGTGCCCGCGCCGTAGAACGTGCCGATGGCCAGCGAGCTGGAACCGGCCAGCCACGCCATCTTCTCCAGCAGCACGGTTTTCGCGCCGGCGGCCGCAGCCTGGCCCGCCGCCGTCACGCCGGCACCGCCGCCGCCCAGAACCACCACGTCGAAGTCCACCGTCTCGTGCGCCTCGGCCGCCGCGGCCTGCTGCGGCGCGCAGCCGAACAGGCTGCCCAGCGCCATCGTGGCCAAACCGCCCGTCAGCGCCTGGGCGAACTGCCGGCGCGTCAGCGGCATGGAAGCCATCGTCGTCTCGGTGGTAGCGGTGGCGGTGCGTCCCGTCTTGATTCCCGTCATGATTGATCCTTTCCTCCCTGGGGTGATGCTTCATGCCCTGCACTCTACGCACGATGCGCGCACCTCAGAAGCCACCTTCCGGGTGAAAAACACCCGATGCCGCCGGGTTTCACCCGGAAGGTGTGAGGTGTGCTCTACGCGTAGTGCACGCGCTCGGGCGTGCTCGTATATACTGGTTGCCGTACTTCGTCCCCCTGCAAGAATCGAGGATCGATGCCGCACGCGAGCGCAACCGCTCGAACGAATCAGATGCGCGCCCTCATGGGCGGCGCCTTCCTGCCGTCGTTTCTGGGGCTGGCGGCCACGCGTGTCTGGCTGCAGGTGAACCTGTTCGCGTCGTACACGCAAAGCGACGACGGGCTGTTCACGGTGGTCAACAACCTCGCGTACGGCCTGGTGATGGTCATCGGCGCGGCCATCGCGCTGCGCAAGCCGTTCTCGAAGGGCAACCGCACGGCGGTGGCGTGGCTCGGCTTCGCCGTCATGACGTTCTCCACCGTGCTCATCCTGGCGGGCAAGGAAACCGGTGCCGTCGATATCTTGGCGGTGGCCAGCGTGTGCGCCGGCATCGGCGGCGCGCTGGGCGGCGGCATGTGGACGGCGGCGTACGTGCGGCTGGGATTGCGCCAGTCGGTGCTGTACGGGTTCCTGTCGCTGGCCCTCGGATCGCTCGGCGGCCTGGCGCTCAGCTTCCTGCCCGAGGCGCTCAGCTACACGGTGAGCATGTTCATGCCGGCCATCGCCCTCTTGTGCTACCAGCGCGCCATGAAGACCGACGTGGGACCGCAACCCGCGCCCGAGCCGATCTACGACAAAGAGCCGCGCAGTACCATGCTGTTCATCTTCGGCGGCCTGGCCGTGTTCGGGTTGGCGCTGGGCATCTCGCGCGGCTTCCCCGCCGGCGAGCCCGTGCCCATGGACGCGCTGCAACGCGTCGTCCACCAGATGGGCGTCGTGGTGATCAGCCTGTTCATCATCTGGTGGTTCATCGTGAAGCGCAAGCGGCTGAGCTTCTCGTTCCTCTGGCGCATCGAGATCATGCTGGTGGCCGCGGGCATGCTGATCCTGTCGGTGTTCCCCGGGCACTTCACGGGGCTGGCCATCGCCACCGTCAACATCGCCGACACGCTCATGCTGGGCGTGCTGTGGATCACGCTGCAGGACGTGGCGCGCCACACCACCACCGACGTGTACGCCGTGTACGGGTTCGCCTGGGCGTCGCGCGTGCTGTCGCGCGACGCGGGCCGCGTGCTGATCATGGTGCTGGGCGCGATGGGGGCCTCGTCGTACGCGGTGACCGCCGTCATCGGCATCGTGGTGTTCGCGCTGGCCGCCAGCATGGCGCTGCTGCTGTCGGACGGCATTTTGAAGCTGCGGCCGCTGTTCACCGAAGACGTGGCGGCTCCCGCCCGGCGAAGCGCGGTGAGCGCGGCGCGCGAGGCGAGGCGAGCGGAGATGGAAGGGGCGGGAGCCTCGACGCCGGCCCCCGCGGCGATGCCGAGCGCGCAGGCCCAGCCGGACCCGCAGGAGTGGTTCCGCGACGCGTTCGACCTCTCGGAGCGCGAGACGGAAGTGGCGCTGCTCATCGCCCAGGGACGCAGCAAGTCCTACATCGCCGAGGCGCTGTGCCTGTCGGAGAACACGGTGCGCACGCACGCCAAGAACGTCTACACGAAGCTCGACGTGCATTCGAAGCAGGAATTGATCGACCTGCTGCAGAATAGGGAATAGAGGCCTATCCTCTTCCCTAGCGCGGCGGAAGCTTCGGCATGCGCGCGTCTTGCTCCGCGCCGATCGCATGCCGCTTCCTTGCCGAATCGGCGCAACGTGCGGTCGCTAGACCGCAGACGCCCTTTCGCGCATGGGGAAGGCTGTCCCAACGCACGCATTCCGACCCCCCCCCGCAGCGCCCGGGCAGAAGACGTCTACCCCTCCAGCTGCTCTTTCAGCGCGCCTACCGAGTACAGGCTGCCGAACGCGCAGATGAGGCCGTCGGCCCCCGCCAGCTCGCGCGCCTTCGCCAGCGCGTCGGCCATGTCGCGCGCGACGAGAGGCCGCATGTGCGCCGAGCACCCCAGCACGTCCTGCCCCGTCCAGCGGATGGCGCGCGCCAGCCTGTCGGCGGAAAGCGCGCGCGGGTTGTCGGCGTCACCGCCACGAACCCCCGACGAGCGGCATCACGGTTTCCAGCATGGCCGGGTAGTCCTTGTCCTCCAGCACCCCCATGATGAACACAGGCTTGCGACCGGGGAACACGTCGGCCAGCGAATCCACGAGCGCGCGGGCGCCCTGGGGATTGTGCCCGCCGTCCACGACGACGGTCGGCTCGCCCTCCCCCGCGCGCACGATCTCGAAGCGCCCCGGCCAGGCGGCGCCTGCGACGCCCTGACGCACCGCGTCGTCGTCGACGGCCCATCCGCGCGTGCGCAGCGCTTCGGTCACCTCGATGGCCAGCGCCGCGTTCGCCGGCTGGTACGATCCCAGCAGCTTCGTGCGCAGGTCGGCGAAGCGCCCGTACGAGAACGAGCGCGCGGGCGCGCCGGAAGCGCCCCAATCCACCGGGCCCACGTTCAAGCACGCGAAATCGGGCACGGTGAGCGTATCGCCCGCCGCCGCGACCGCCTGCTCGACCACGGCCATCGCTTCGGCGTCCTGCGGCCACGACACCACGGCGGACCCCGGCTTCACGATGCCGGCCTTCTCGCCCGCAATGGCGGCCAGCGTGGTGCCGAGCAGCTTCGTGTGGTCGAGGCCGATGCGCGCGATGACGGCCGCCTCGGGCGCGTCGATGGCGTTCGTCGAATCGAGGCGCCCGCCGAGGCCCACTTCGAGCACCACGATATCGCAGCCTCGGCGCACGAAGTGCACGAGCGCCACCGCCGTCATCAGCTCGAACTCGGTGGGATGGTCGGCCATAGCCTCGGCCTGCCCCTTCACGAGCAGCGTCGCCTCGGTCAGCTCGTCGAGCGTGATGTTGGCGCCATCCACGCGGATGCGCTCTTCGAACGTGATGAGGTACGGGCTGGTGAACAGCCCCGTGCGCAGCCCCGCTGCCTGGAGGATGGAGGCCAGGTACGCGCAGGTCGAGCCCTTCCCGTTCGTGCCCGCCACGTGGACGAACTTGAGACGATCCTGCGGCCGGCCCAGCCGGTCGAGCAGCTCGCGAATGCGGTCGAGCCCCAGCCGCGACTCCAACCAGCGCGGCTCGTCGATGTAGGCGATAGGATCGAACGACATAGGGACCTCCTGATGAGATGGGGATCGAGGCGAATGTTTCACGTGAAACATTCGTTCGCGCACAAGCGCGAAACGCGCGGGAGCGAAGCGACCCGTGCCTCGCGCGCAGCGCGAGAACAACCGCGCGGGTGGTCGGGCGGGAGCGAAGCGACCCGCCCATGCGCCCGCAGGGCGCATAATGGGCGCGCGGGTTGGCGCAGTAAGTCAGCGAGGGGCGCTGTGGTGCCCGAGATCGTGGGGAGGGCGAGGGTGAAGCGTACTTCGGTACGCGAGTCCTCGGCCTCGCCGCGAGATCGGGCACCACAGCGCCCCGCAGCGTCGGCGGGTTCCGAAGGCCGTCAGGCCTTCGGAACCAGATACTCCGCGATGCCCGCTGCCGCGCGCTTGCCGGCGCCATGGCGAGGATGACGGTTGCCGCGCCGATGACGGCGTCGCCGCCAGCGAACACGCCCGGCTTCGACGTGGCTCCTGTGCGCTCGTCGGCCACGATCAGGCTGCGTGGCGTCACCTCGAGCCCCGGGGTGGTCTTCGCGATCAGCGGGTTGGTCTTCGAGCCCGCCGCAACCACCAGCATGTCGATGTCGATGACGAACTCGCTGCCTTCGACCGCCGTCGGACGGCGCCGTCCGCTCGCGTCGGGCTCGCCCAACTCCATGCGCACGCACTCGACGCCCGACGCCCAGCCGTTCTCGTCGCCCAGGATGCGCGTCGGGTTCGTCAACAGCTGGAAGTGAATGCCCTCCTGCTCGGCATGGTGCACTTCCTCGGCGCGCGCCGGCATCTCGTCGCGGCCGCGGCGGTACACCACGGTCACGTCGGCGCCCAGGCGCTTCGCCGTGCGCGCGGCGTCCATGGCCACATTGCCGCCGCCCACCACCACGCACTTCTTGCCAGCGTACACCGGCGTCTCGTACTCGGGGAACAGGTACGCCTTCATAAGGTTCACGCGGGTCAGCAGCTCGCTTGCCACCGACACGCCGTTGAGGCCCTCGCCCTCGATGCCCAGGTAGCTGGGAAGCCCCGCGCCCGTGCCCACGAACACCGCGTCGAAGCCGCGATCCTCCATGAGCTCGTCGATGTCGTAGAGCTTGCCCACCAGCGCGTTCACCTCGAACGACACGCCCTTGTCGCCCAGCTTCGACACCTCGCGCTGCACGAGGTCCTTCGGAAGACGGAACTCGGGGATGCCGTAGGTCAGCACGCCGCCCACCTTGTGCAGCGCCTCGAACACGGTCACGTCGCAGCCCAGCTTCGCCAGCTCGCCCGCGCACGTCAGCGACGCCGGGCCCGAGCCCACAACGGCCACGCGCTTGCCGGAAAGGTCGATCGATGCCGCCGCGTCATCGCCGGCCGTCTGCTCGACGAGCCCTTCGCCTTCGCACGCGAACTCCTCCATAGCCGCAGCCGCTTCCTCAGGGTGCTCGAACGCCCAGTCAGACGTGAAGCGTTCCAGACGACCGATAGAAACGGGCTCGCCGTTCTTTCCGCGCGTGCACACGCCCTCGCACTGCGTCTCCTGCGGGCACACGCGTCCGCAGATGGCAGGCAGCGAGTTCGCGCTCTTCACTATGGCGTACGCACGGGCGAAATTGCCCTCGGCCACCTGTGCGATAAACTGCGGGATGGGAACGCCCACGGGGCAGCCGCCCACGCACGGAGCGTTCGGGCACTGGATGCAGCGGCGCGCCTCAGCTACCGCCTCTTCTTCGGAGTAGCCCAGAGCCACCTCGTCGAACGTCTGCGCACGCTCGACCGGATCGAGCTCCGGCATGGGAACGCGCGTCTTCTGCCTGTTCACCTCGTAGTTCGTCCGCGCCATGCTAGGCCCCCTTCCGCTCGTCGCCCGCATGCGCGCCGCACGAGCGTCCTTCGCGCGCCTCGGCCTCGAAGCTCCGGTACATCACGCCGCGACGCATGGCGTCGTCGAAGTCCACCAGATGGCCGTCGAAGTCTGGGCCGTCCACGCACGCGTGCAGGTACTCGTCGCCCACCTTCACGCGGCAACCGCCGCACATGCCGGTGCCGTCGATCATGAGAGGGTTCATGCTCACGTACGTTTTGATGCCGTAGGGCTTCGTCGTGGCGGCCACGAACTTCATCATGATGACGGGGCCCACGGCCAGCACGAGGTCGTAGTCCGCTCCCTCGTCGATGCGCTGCTGCAGCGCCTGTGTCACCAGGCCCTTGTTGCCGTTCGAGCCGTCGTCGGTCATGATGATCTGGCGCGTAGAATGCTGGTTGATCTCGTCTTCCAGCAGCACGAGGTCCTTGTTGCGGAAGCCGGTGATAACATCCACCTCGCAGCCATGGTCGTACAGCCACTTGGCCTGAGGAAACGCGATGGCTGTTCCCAAACCGCCGCCGATGACGCACGCGCGCTTCGCGCCTTCCAGCTCGGTGGGGTTGCCCAACGGCCCGGCGAAGTCCTGCAGCGCGTCGCCCGCTTTCATCTGGGCGAGGCGCATCGTGGTGGCGCCAACCGCCTGGAAGATGATCGTAATCGTGCCCGCCTCCGGGTCGCAGTCGTTCATGGTCAACGGGATGCGCTCGCCCTGCTCGTCGATGCGCAGCATGATGAACTGACCCGGCTTGATCTTCTTCGCGATCTCGGGCGCGCGCACCACCATGCGCGTCACCTCGGGATTGAGCGCCTCTACCTGTTCGATGGGATACACGTCACTGCCCTTCTCGTCTCAGATACAAAAGCAGCACCGAAAGCGGTGCCGTCTCGTAGATGTGGCCGTCAGTATAGCAAAGGCGCTGCCGCACCTATGTTACGAGCATGTTTCCACCCGGCCAGTGGAGGAAATCGCGCCGGAAGGGTTTCTCAATGTTCTGGCGTGCGTCAACAATCCCCCAACGGAGCAACCGGAGAGCATGCAGGGAGGCTCCTGCATGGTAAGCTGGGGAATCGTCCGGTCCGCGGGCAAGACGCCCGGGGTTTCGTTTGGGAGAACGCGATGGCTCACCTCTACTTTCTGCACAACCGCCTGCAAGCCGCCCCGGCAGGCACGCCCATCGACGCCGATCAGCCGGTGGTCGAAGTGCTCAACTCGCTGGAAATTGGCGAGGCCTGCTTCCTCAGCTCCGAGACGCGGGAGTCGCTGCGCTCCATATACACGGTCGAGAACACCTACCTCGATGTGTTCCCCCACTGCCTCATCGGATCGTTCGCCGTGCCCAACAAGAACCACATCCTGTTCGACCCGCTCTGCTTCGCGTTCTACTTCGACGCCACGCATCTGGTGTTCCTCGACGACGGCACCACCTGCGCGCGCGTTCTCGAGGAAATCGCCTCGCAAGGCGTTTTGAAGCAGCCCACCGTCGGTCACTGCCTGTTCGAGTTCATGAAGATGCTCATGAAGAACGACCTCTCCTTCCTGGCCGATCTGGAGGATCGCATGGAGGACGTGGAGGAGTCCATCATCGATCGCGGCAAGAACGCCAACAGCCGCACCATGCTGACGTTCCGGCGCAAGCTGCTGCGCATCGACACGTACTACCAGCAGCTGGTGGACATGGCCAGCGGCATAGCCGAAAACGAGAACGGGCTGCTCAGCAAGGAGGAAAGCCGCCTATTCCTGGTAGCGGAACGTCAGGCCGAACGCCTGTTGAAGCGCTCGCTCACCCTCAAGGAGTACAGCTTGCAGTTGCGCGAACTGTACCAGACGCAAATCGACCTGCAGCAGAACAACACGATGCAGTTCTTCACGGTTATCACCACGTTGTTCGCGCCGCTGACGCTGCTGACCAGCTGGTTCGGCATGAATTTCACGAACATGCCCGGCCTTGACTGGCGCTGGGGCTACGAAGCCATCATCGCCGTATCGGTAATCATCGTCGTGATCGAAATCATCATCTTCAAGCGCAAGAAGTGGCTGTAGTGCCTCACCCCCTCCCGCGCATCCAACGAAGGCCCAGATGGCAAAAAAGCATCGAATTCGGAAGTTGCCGCCTGGGATCGACTGCGAGCCGACCGTGCTCCGGATAACCACCCCGCATAATGCCTGATTACGAAGAGCACTTCTTCTGGTGCCGCGCACGGCGCTTGCTCAAGGCTTGCGATGCATTCCGAATCGATGCTTTTTTGCCATTTCGGCCTCGATCCGCTGCACGAGCGCCAAAGGGGCAATCTCGAACCGAAGGGGGCTGCGCACTAAGCCAGCCGCTAACGAAAGAAATCAGCTGTTTTTCGTTACGCTGCGAAAAGGCCCCGCTATCGAAAGAAACCTTTCGTTAACGGGGCTGTATGAGGCAAGGGGACGGACGGCGCTTGCGTCGAGCCGTTACAGCAGCGGCGGTTGCTCGACGTGCGGGGGTTCGGCGGCTTTGGCGGCGGCCTCCGCGGCCCGTTCGGCTTCGCTTGCGCGCAACAGCTCGCCCAGCGTGGCGAAGTCGTTCTCCAGCGCCTCGCGCTTGGAACCGTCGTACAGCGCGGCCGCCGGGTGGAAGATGGGGAACACCTTGAACTTGCCGGCGCGCTGCACGGTGCCGTGCAGGCGCGTGATGCCGATATCCGTCTTCAGGATGAACTTCGTGGAGAAGTTCCCCAGCGTCACCAGGAACTCGGGATCGATGGTGCGCGTCTGCTCGCGCAGGTACGGCGTGCACAGCTCGATCTCCTCGGGACGCGGGTCGCGGTTTCCGGGCGGGCGGCACTTCAGCACGTTCGCGATGAACACGTCCTCGCGGACGAGCCCGGCGACGGCCAGCAGCTCGTTGAGGTACTTGCCCGCCGCGCCCACGAAGGGCTCGCCTTGCAGGTCTTCGTTCTTGCCCGGCGCCTCGCCGATGATCATGACGCGTGCTTCGGGATTGCCCACGCCGAACACCGTCTGCGTGCGGCCGTCGGCCAAGGGGCACTTGCGGCACCCTTCCACCTGCGCGCGTATCTCGTCGAGCGGAATATGCGGCTTGGTCATGCGAATCCCCTTTCCTACACGTACACGCGCGGCATGCGCAAGCTGAACCCGCAGGCCAGCTCGTAGTTGATGGTGCCCAGCGTGTTCGCCATGTCGTCGAGGGTGATCACGGAATCGCCCTCGCGTCCCACCAGCAGCACCTCGTCGCCAATCATCGGATCGAGCCGGCGCCGGCTGCCGTACACCCGCAGATCCACCTCGAACATGCACTGGTCCATGCAGATGTTGCCCACCTGATGGCAGCGCTGCCCCTTGAGGATCACGTCGGTGCGCCCCGACAGGCCGCGACGCAGGCCGTCGGCGTACCCCACGGGCACGGTGCATATCTTCACGCTGCCGGGACTGCGGTAGTTCATGCCGTAGCTCACGCCCTCGCTCATGGGCACGGTGCGCACGTCGGTGATGCGCGCGTGCACGCTCATGGCGGGGTGCAGGTCGATCATCGGGCGCGTGACGCCCGACGGATGCAGGCCGTACATGGCTATGCCCAGGCGCACCATGTCGAACTGCACGTCAGGATAGCGGATGGCCGCGGCCGAGTTCGCCGCATGCACGATGCCGGGGTTGACGCCTGCCGTGCGCAGCGCCGTGACGGCCTCGATGAACCGCTTCACCTGGATCTGGAAGTCCAACGTCTCCGCGGAGTCGGCCGTGGCGAAGTGCGTGAACGTGCCCACGAGGTCGAGCGCGCGATGGAAGCTCACCTGCCCCATGAACTCGACCACTTCGTCGTGGCGCACGCCGATGCGGTTCATACCCGTGTTCACCGCCAGGTGGTACGGAGCGCGCACGCCGTACGCGTCGGCGGCCTCGGCGTACTGGATGGCGAACTCGGAGGTATAGACGCTCGGCATGACCTTGTAAGCCAGAAGCAGCGGGATGGCCGTCTCGGGCGGCTGCGAAAGAACGAGGATGGGCGCGTTTACCAGCGCCTCGCGCAGCTCGATGGCTTCGTTCACCGTGGCCACGCCCAGGTAGTCGGCGCCGGAGTTGAGCGCGGTCTTGGCACAGCGCACCGCGCCGTGACCGTATCCGTCGGCCTTCACCACGGCCATGAGGCGCACGCCGTTGTCGATGCGCTGCTTGACGGCGCTCGTGTTATGACGGATGGCGTTGAGGTCGATCTCGGTCCACGACCAGCGGCGGTCGACGTCGGGAATGAGGCGCAGCTTGTCGGGGTCGAATTGGGCCGGCTCGCCGTCGGGCCGCGCGTGGTCGCGCGCGTACTGGAACGCGCCCTCCGCTCCGCTGCTGAACGCCGCCGTGGCCGCCTCGTACGCGCCCTTGTTGGCCGCGTTGCCCGCCGGAGGCTGCTCGCCTACGTATCGCGGCGTACCCATCGCCGCGCTCGCCGACACGAAGCCGTTGGGCCTGCGTTGCGAGAAACCGGTGAACCCGTTGGGAAGATCCTGTGCCATGCTCTACGCCTTTCAGTCGATCGGGCATCAGTATAGCACTTGGGATCGTGGCGAAGCCCGCCCTCATTCATGCAGCATGTCCAACAGCTCTTGACGACGGTGGATGTCGAGCTTCGTGTAAATGTGCTTCGCGTGCGTGCGCACGGTGTTCTCGCTGATGACCAGGCGCTCGGCGATGGCGGCCATGCTGTTCCCGCGCGCGATAAGCTCCATGACCTCCGTTTCGCGCGTCGACAACCCGTGCGCCTCCTGCAGCATGAGACATTGCTTCGACGTGCGATCGCGGATGACGCCCGCGTCTTCGGATGCCGAAGGGCGATTCCGTCGGCGCTTTGCCGCAGGTTTCGCCGCCTTCTGCTGCCGCGGCTCCTCCGGCGCGCCGACCGCCAGGAACTCGATGGGATCGGCCGTCACCGTGCCCTTCGCCGCCAGCGATTTGAACAGCGTGCCCGTGGCCGCCAGCAGCGTGAGGCCCAGCACGTAGCTCGATACCATGGCCACGATGAACAACCACTCGCGACCGCCGATCCACATGAAGTCGCTCACCCAGCCCAGCAAGAAGCCGGCGCTCTGCATGATGTAGGCCACGCCGCCGAAGAACCCGTAGATGAACACCGGGTTGATGCCGCGGTCGCGCGAGATCTGCGCGCACTGCATCATCATGAGCATCTGCACTAGCGAGAACACCATGTACGTAAGCGCCGCGAACAGGTTGAGATAGGTCGCACCCAAAAACGGCAGCAGCAAGAACCCCGTGATGATGAGCGGATACACCACACGGAACACCGAGGTCAGCCCGAACCGGAAGCTCATGCGGTACCACAGCACCAACAGCACCACCGCCGACACCAACGAGCCCAGCATCGACGCGCTGTTCACCACTGCGCCGATATCCTCGTGCAGAAGCGCGATGCCGCGGATGACGCCGCTGGCGAACGCGAGCGACCCCACGCACAGCGCACTGCGCCAATAGTCGGCCACCACCTGCCGATACACGCGCGGATGCTGCTGCGGCACGTCCTCGAACATAGGCTGGTCCACGTGCATCTCGCGCACCGAAAGCGCGATGCAAAGGCCGCACAAGGGCACGAACACGAGCGGTATGAGGAAAGCCGTCAGCGCGATGGGCACGAGGTACAGCGCAAAGTAGATGAGCGGCGCGATGGCCGTGCCCACGATGAGCCGCAAGTTGCCCTCGGCCGACGGCAGCGACGCGAAGTAGCGCTGCCATAGCATGAACATGCCCGCGCACCCGATGCCCAGCAACACGCCACCGGCGAACACCAGCGGGAGCGTGGCCGCCTGCACGTACATGGCCGCGATAAGGCAGGCCGACCCGGCGAACACCAACAGCGCGCTCAGCGACACCAGCATCACACGCGCGCCGCGCGGAAAGTAGTACGATCCGAGCATGCTGGCTACGAACGCGCCGCCGAACGCGAGCGCCTGGGCTAGGAAGAACGTGAGGGTGATCTCCGCCGTCTGGAATTCGAGCGGCAGAAACGGGAAGACACCGCCCCAAATGGACGTGGCGTTCACCGTGAGAAAACATGCGTAGCCCCAACTGGACACATGCATGCGCGATGAGCTTTGCTCCACGACCCCTCCTATCCCAGCTTGCACGACGCTTCGCATGGTAGCATAGCCGTCGGCTCCGAAACGGGGGATTCAGAGAATAGTGATGACTCCTACCTGGGGTTTTGTTCTTAAATCACATGACGAGTGTGATTCCCCCGCCAGCTGTTTCCGGTACTTTGGAACAGGCGAGAGGAACAATCGAAGCAAGAGGAGGGAACCATGACCATGAACGAATCGAGCGTATCGCGCCGCACGTTCGTCAAGGGATCGCTGGCCGGCCTGGCGCTTGCCGGCGCTGCCGGATCGACCGCGCTGTACGGCTGCGCGCCGAAGGACGAGAAGGGCGCCGCAAGCGAGGGCGCTGGCGCATCGACCGACCAGATCTCGTGGAGCCAGTGCAACGTCAACTGCGGCGGCAACTGCGTCTTCCAGTGGCACTCCCAGGACGGCAAGATCGTCTACATGGAGTCCGACAACACCGGCGACGTCGATCTGCAGGCGCGCGCCTGCCTGCGCGGCCGCTCCATGCGCCGTTGGATCAACAGCCCCGATCGTCTGACGAAGCCCATGAAGCGCGTCGGCAAGCGCGGCGAAGGCAAGTTCGAGGAGATCAGCTGGGACGAGGCCATCGACACCATCGCCAGCGAGCTGAAGCGCGTCATCGACACGTACGGCAACGAGGCCATCTACGTGAACTGCGCCACCGGCATGTACTCCACCACCGGCAAGCAGCCGGGCCTGCGTCTGTTGGGCCTGCTGGGCGGCTACATCAACCAGGCGTACGACTACTCCACCCACATGCTGCAGGTCGCCCTGCCCTTCATGTACGGCAGCAAGTGCAGCCCGTACGACAACGTGCACGCCTCCTCGTTCTCCGAGGCCGAGCGCGCCTCCGACCTCGTGGTGATGTTCGGCAACAGCCCGGCGGAAACCCGCATGGGCGGCGCGAACGCCGTGTGGGACTTCGCGAAGGTGCGCGAGTCCGTCACCGGCCGCGGCGGCAAGATCGTGAACATCGACTACCGCATGAACGAGTCGTGCTCGGGGCATCCGGACGAGTGGCTGCCCATCCGTCCCGGCACCGACGCCGCGCTGGCGTCCGCCATCGCGCACGAGTGGATCGCGAACGACCAGGTGGACAAGGGCTTCCTGGACGAGTACTGCGTCGGCTACGACGAGGACACCATGCCCGAGAGCGCCAAGGGCCAGAACAAGTCCTACAAGGACTACATCATGGGCACCGGCTACGACATGGTAGAGAAGACCGCCGAGTGGGCCGCCCCCATCACCGGCATCCCGGCCGAGCGCATCAAGCAGCTGGCAGCCGACATCGCCGCCGCCGAGGCGCCGTTCATCTGCCAAGGCTGGGGCCCGCAGCGCCACACGAACGGCGAGGACACGTCGCGCGCCATCTGCATGCTGCCCGTGCTCATCGGCAAGATCGGCCTGCCCGGCACGAACACCGGCCAGCGCGAGGCCGAACCGCCCACCTATCTCGTGGGAAGCCTGCCGTTCGAGAATCCCATCAAGACGGCCATCCCGGTGTACCAGTGGATCAACGCCGTGGACCACGGCAAGGAGATGACGGCCACCAACGCCGGCATCGTGGGCGCCGACAAGCTGAACAACGACATCAAGTTCCTGTGGAACTACGCGGGCAACTGCATCACGAACCAGCACGGCGACATCAACTACACGCACGACGTTTTGGCAGACGAGAGCAAGCTGGAGTTCATCCTGGTGTGGGACACCGTGATGACCGACTCCGCCAAGTACGCCGACATTCTGCTGCCCGACGCCATGCGCTCCGAGCAGCTGAACATGCAGACGCAGGGCTACTCCGAATACTACACCGCCGTCGTCGTGGGCGGGCCCGCGCAGGAAGCGCCGGGCGAGTGCCGCTCCAGCTACGACGTGTGCGCCGACATCGCCGACAAGTTCGGCAAGAAGGACGCGTTCACCGAGGGCAAGACGCAGGAAGACTGGATCAAGGAGCTCTACGAGGCCGGCGCGAAAGCCGACGGCAACATGCCCACCTGGGACGAGATCAAGGAGCAGGGCGTGTACAAGCGTCCGCTGGAGCCGGCCATCGGCCTGGTGGACTTCCGCACCGACCCGGTGAAGAACCCGCTGTCCACGCCGTCGGGCAAGATCGAGATCTACTCCGAGCAGCTGGCCGAGATCGCCGCCACGTGGGAGCTCGAAGAGGGCGACGTCATCAACCCCATCCCCGTGTTCACGCCCGGCTTCCAGGGCTACGGCTCGGTGACCGACGAGTACCCGCTGTACTGCACGGGCTTCCATCACAAGAGCCGCACCCACTCCTCCTTCGGCTTCATCCCCGAGCTGGAGCAGGTGGCGCGCCAACAGCTGTGGATCAACCCCGCCGACGCCGAGTCGCGCGGCATCGCCAGCGGCGACACGGTGGCCGTGAAGAGCCCCGCCGGCGAGATCCGCATCGAGGCTTTGGTCACGCCGCGCATCATCCCGGGCACCATCGGCATCCCGCAGGGCGCGTGGCACAAGGCCGACATGAACGGCGACCGCGTGGACGAGGGCGCGTGCGTCAACACGCTGACCACGTACCGCCCGACGCCGCTTGCCAAGGGCAACGGCCCGGCGCACTCCATCATCGCCCAGATCACGAAAGCCTAACGGGGGAGGACCACATGACTCAGTACGGATTTTTCTTCGACAGCACGCGCTGCACGGGTTGCCGCACCTGCGAGATGGCGTGCAAGGACTACAAGGACCTGTCCGCCACCATCGCATTCCGCAAGGTGTACGACTACGAGGGCGGCGCCTGGAGCGACGTGGGCGACGGCACCTTCACGTCCGACGCGTTCGCCTACCACGTGTCGCTGGGCTGCCAGCACTGCGCGATGCCGGCCTGCATGGCCAAGTGCCCGCAGGGTGCCATCGAGAAGGATACCAAGACGGGCCTGGTGCACATCAACCAGGAAAAATGCACGGGCGTGGGCGCCTGCGTGGAGACGTGCCCCTACAACGTGCCCATCGTGGACAAGGCCCTGGGCAAGGGCGTGAAATGCGACGGCTGCGCCGACCGCGTGGCCGAGGGCAAGAGCCCCATCTGCGTGGAGGCCTGCCCGTTGCGCGCGCTGGAGTTCGGCGACATCGAGGAGCTGAGGGCGAAGCACGAAGGAACGGTGGCAGGCATTGCGCCGATGCCGTCGCCCGACGAGACGACGCCCTCCATCGCAATCCTGCCGTGCCCGGCGGCGAAGGAGCCCGGCGACACCACTGGCGCCATCGCCAATGAGAAGGAAGTGACGGGCGTGGCCTAACCGGCATCCGCCACTCGAAGGGGCGCCGCAGGGGCGCCCCTTCGCATCTTCGAACGAAGGCCCCCTTCCCCAGGACGGGGCTTCCCCGCGCACGGCGCCGCCCGAACGGGCTCCGGGGAATCGACGGGCCTTCGTGGTAGAATCGTCTTCGTCTTCCATCGTTTCCGACCGAAAGCGGCATTATGCCACGGGGCTTCTTTTACGACAATACGCGCTGCACCGGGTGCAGAACCTGCGTCATAGCGTGCAAGGACTACCATGACCACGGACCGGACATGGCCTTCCGCATGGTCATCGACTACGAAGGCGGCTCCTGGCAACCCGATGTCGACGGGACGTTCTCGCAGGACGCGTTCGCCTACCACGTGTCCATCTCGTGCAACCACTGCAACAACCCCGTGTGCACCCGCGTATGCCCCACCGGCGCCATGCATAAAGACGAGCTCGGGCTGGTCTGGCCCGATGCCACCAAGTGCATCGGCTGCGGCTACTGCACCATGGCCTGCCCCTACCACGCACCGCATATCGACGCGCGCCTGAAACGCAGCAGCAAGTGCGACGGCTGCCGCGACCGCCTCGTCGACGGCGAGCAGCCTGTCTGCGTGGAAGCCTGCCCGCTGCGCGCGCTGGAGTTCGGGCTGACGTCCGAGCTGACCGACCGCCACCCCGACGCAGTGCGCTCCATCCTGCCGCTGCCGGACGAATCGGCCACGCGCCCCAACCTCCTCATCCTGCCGTCGCCTGCGGCCGAACGAGCCGAAAAGCAGGGAGGCAGCATCGTGAACCGAACGGAGCTTCATCTATGACCAGCGGATTCGACGCCTTCTCGCTGGGCCTGTTCACCTCGCTCGCACCGGCGGGCGTCGTTGCGTTCCTGGCACTCGCGCTCGTGCGGCTCTGGTCGCGCGACCGCACGGCCTCAGTGCGCATCGACCGTATGATCGCGCTGCCGTTCAGCGTGGTTCTGATCGGGTTCATCGCCTCGGCCACGCACCTCGGAACGCCCGCGAACGCGCTGCACGTGTTCTCGGGCGTCGGCCGCTCGCCGCTGTCCAACGAGGTTCTGAGCGCTGTCGCGTTCCTGTTCCTGGTAGGTTCGTACTGGATGATGGCGTTCAAGGAGCGCTTTCCCGATGCCGTGGCGAAGCCATGGCTGGCGTTGGCCTGTCTGGCAGGAATCGCGCTTATCGCGTGCACGTCCATGGCGTACAACGTGGACACGGTTCCTACCTGGGATACCGCATTCACGCCGGCGAACCTCGTGTTGGCAGCGTTGCTGGCAGGCCCTGTGTTGGGGCTCCTGTTCCTGGAGCTGGCGCAGGTGCGGCCGCGCGCGCTCGAGCGCGCGCTCGTCGTACTGGCGGCGCCCGCGCTCGTGGCGGGGACCGTCGTGCTCGCACTGCACCAGGAGAGCCTTTCCGCCATCGCGAACAACGAGTTCGCAGCCAGCACGCTCGCGCCTTCCTATCCTGCTGTCATCGGCGCGCATCTCATCGTAGGCGCGATCGCACTCGCAATAGCCGGCCTGTCGATGAAGCGCGTCCAATCCCGCCGCACGACACTCGCACTGAGAGCCACCGCCAGCCTGCTCGCGCTCGCAGCCGTCTTCGTCACCCGCATCGTGTTCTACCACCTGCACATGACCGTGGGATTCTGATCGAACAGTTCTCCCGTGTGGCAACACAGCGGTCGTTCGCCGACTTCCCTGATTTTGGCAAAAATTTCGAGGTAAGAAGATGTTAGCCAAGGAATACTTGCACTATAGGATGCCTTGCCCAGCTCGTTTCGACAATAATCCCAGGTCATGTTTTTCCATACAGCCTGAACCGTAGAGTTAGATGCAGATGACATCTTCCTACCTCGAAATTTTTGCAAAAATCCGACTCGCTACCGATACTATCGCTGCCCGCGCAAACAAAAACCGACTCCCCTGCGTACGAAGAAACCCTTACGATAGGAAAGTTCAGTCGCATACGTCAAACACCGCGGGGAAGCGGTTCCTAATGCCCGCCGCCGGCCATCATCTTCACGGCGTGCGGCAGGGCTTTCACCACGCCGTCCCAGTTCTCGCGGGCAGCCTTCTCGCTGCCGGGCAGGTTGATCACCAGGTGACGGCCGCGCTGCATGCACAGCGCGCGGGACAGCATGGCGTACGGCGTGATGGCCAGCGAATGCGCGCGCATGGCTTCGGCTATGCCGGGCACGTTGCGATCGCACGCGTCCATCGTGGCCTCGGGCGTCACGTCGCGCAGCGAGAGCCCGCTGCCTCCGCAGGTCAGCACCACGTCCACGTCCTGCTCGTCGCAGGCGCGCACAATGGCCGACGCGATGAACGGTCGCTCGTCGGGCACCACCACGTGGCTCTTGCACTCCCAACCGTTTTCGGCGATCAGCGTCTCCAGCGCTGCGCCGGCCGTATCCTCCTTCATGCCGCGCGTATCCGAGCACGTGATAATGGCGAAGGTGATGTTCTGTTCCATCTTACAAACTCACTTCCTCGGAAACGTCGAGCAGGACGCACTGCACAAGCGAGCCGGCAGTGCGAGAGTCGAGGCCTTCCGGCAGGATGGCCATGCAGTTGCTGCGCTGGATGACTCCGAACAGGCCCGAGCTCTGGTTCTTGGCGGGCGCCACCACGTATTCGCCCTCATCGTTCTTGTACAGCGTGCCGCGCAGGAAGATGCGGCGCGGGTCCTTCTTCTTCACGTCGCGCGATAGCTTCGCCATCACCGACGGGCGCTCGAAATGCGCATACCCTTGCATCTTGCGCAGCGCGGGGCGGATGATCATCTCGAAGCCCACGTACGCCGCCGCCGGGTTGCCGGGCAGGCCGAACACGGGCGTACCGCGCACGATGCCGAACGTCTGGGCCTTGCCGGGACGAATGTTCACCGTGGTCATCAGCAGCTCGCCCAACTCGGACACCACGGGCTTGATGAAGTCGAAGTCGCCGTTCGACGCCCCGCCGCTGGTCACGACGAAGTCGTACGCGTCCGCCGCCGCGGACACCGCCGCCGCAAGCGCCTCCTTCGTATCCTCCACGATGGGCAGGATGACGGGTACCGCACCCGCTGCTTGCGCGCAGGCGGCAAGCGCGTAGCTGTTCGAGTTGCGGATCTTGCCGGGCGTGGGCACGACTGTGGGATCCACCAGCTCGGAGCCGATGGAGATGACGGCCACGCGCGGACGCCGATGCGTCGGCACCTCCACGATGCCGCATCCCGCGAGGAACCCGACGCCGGCCGAGCCGATGACCTCGCCCTTCGACACCACCGTCTCGCCCGCCTTCGCCTCTTCCCCGGCCTCGCGCACGTTGGAGCGCACGGCGGTGGGGGCGGAGAACGCCACGCGGCTGCCGGGCTTGCCGTCGCCGGTCACCACGTCGACGATCTCGTATTTCACCACGGAGTCTGCGTCGTCGGGCATGGGCGCGCCGGTCATGATGCGCACGCACTGCCCGGCCTCGATAGAGCCTTCAAACACGTCGCCCGCCGCGATCTCGGCCACGACGTCCAGTTCGACCGGCGCTTCCTGCGACGCCTCGGCAAGCTCGGCGGCCCGAACCGCGAACCCGTCCATCGCCGAATGGGCGAACGGCGAGATGTCGATATCGCTCTTCAAATCGGCGGCGGCCACGCGGCCGACCGCTTCCAACACGGGCACGGTTTCCACCGGCAGGGGCGCCGCATGGGACAACACGAGCGCACGGGCCTCTTCAAGTGAGATCATTTCTGGCATGGTTGCACATCCTTTTCCTTCGTGCGGCTCATTATAGCGCTTGCAGTATAGTGTTGCGCAGGAAGTTTGGCAGCATCGGCAGTCGTACGCGGGCTTCAAGGGGGGGGGGCGCTCCACCCAATCGCCATGATCTGACGATAGCCCCTCGCCCCCAGGTTCGCGATAATGGAAGGACACCGAACCCTCGCACACAAGGAGACGCCCATGACCTCAGAAGAAACGCCCCTGTACCACCGCGTGAAAGCCCATCCCACCGCCCGCATCGCGCCGTCGGCTGGCATCGTGGGCGACGTGACCATCGGCCGCGACGCCAGCGTGTTCGCCGGCGTGCAGATCCGCGGCGACGACGCGCCCGTCGTCATCGGCGACGAGTCCAACTTGCAGGAGAACACGGTCGTCCACGTGGATTTCGACGTGCCCTGCATCGTGGGGCCGCATTGCACCGTAGGCCACGGCACCATCCTGCACGGGTGCGAGCTGGGCGAAAACGTGCTGGTGGGCATGGGCTCCATCGTGATGAACCGCGCGAAGATCGGCGCGAACAGCCTGATCGGGGCAGGATCGCTGGTGACAGAGGGCAAGGAGTTCCCGCCGGGCAGCCTCATCATGGGCACGCCGGCGCGCGTGAAGCGCGCGCTGACCGACGAGGAGATTGCGTCCATGTGCACCTTCCCCGCCGACGACTACGTGCGCCAAAGCGGCGAAATGCTGGAGCAGGGAGTGCTGGAGCACCCCGCCCCCGACATGGACATGCACCGGGGAGCGTAGGGCAAAGCCTTTTCCCGCTCATGAAGAAGGGCTGCCCAAAGGCAGCCCTTCTCGTTTCGCGAAGCTAAAGAGCCGTCAAGCTCTCGCAACCGTTAGCGGTTGATATTGTAAAAGGCGTTCATGCCGGCGTACTGGGCGGCGGTGTCCAACTCTTCCTCGATGCGGAGCAGCTGGTTGTACTTCGCCACGCGGTCGCTGCGGCAGGGCGCGCCCGTCTTGATCTGGCCGGTGTTGCAAGCGACGGCCAGGTCGGCGATGGTGGTGTCCTCGGTCTCGCCGGAGCGGTGGCTCATGACGCATGCATAGCCGGCCTGCTTCGCCATCTCAATGGCCTCCAGCGTCTCGGTCAGGCTGCCGATCTGGTTCACCTTGATGAGGATGGCGTTCGCGCAGCCCAGCTCGATACCCTTGGCCAGGCGCTTGGAGTTGGTGACGAACAGGTCGTCGCCCACCAGCTGCACGCGGTCGCCGATGCGGTCGGTCAGCTCTTTCCAGCCGTCCCAATCCTCTTCGGCCATACCGTCCTCGATGGAGACGATGGGGTACTTGTTCACGAGCGCTTCCCAATAGTCCACCATCTCGGCGCTGGTCAGCTCGCGGCCCTCGCCCGCCAGCACGTACTTCTTCTTATCGGCGTCGTAGAACTCGGTGGATGCCGGGTCCATGGCGAACATGATGTCCACGCCGGGCTTGTAACCGGCAGCCTCGCACGCCTTCGTCACGTACTCGAGCGGCTCTTCGTTCGTCTTGAAGTTGGGGGCGAAGCCACCCTCGTCACCCACGCCGCCGCCGAGGCCCGCGTCATGCAGCACCTTCTTCAGCGTGTGGTAGATCTCGGCGCACCAGCGCAGCGCCTCGGCGAACGTGCTCGCGCCCACCGGCATGATCATGAACTCCTGGAAGTCCACGTTGTGTCAGCATGCACGCCGCCGTTGAGGATGTTCATCATGGGCGTGGGCAGCAGGTGCGCGTTCGCGCCGCCGACGTACTTGTACAGCGGCAGCTCAGCCGACTCGGCAGCAGCCTTGGCGCAGGCCAGCGACGCGCCAAGGATGGCGTTCGCGCCCAAGGCACCCTTGTTGTCGGTGCCGTCCACCTGCAGCATGATGTCGTCGATAAAGCGCTGATCGTCGGCCTCGACGCCGATGAGCGCCTCGGCGATCTCCTCGTTCACGTGGGCGACAGCATCCAGTGTGCCCTTGCCGAGATAGCGGCCCTTGTCGCAGTCGCGCAGCTCGACGGCCTCGAACGCGCCCGTCGAAGCGCCCGACGGCACCGCGGCACGGCCGAACGCGCCGTCTTCCAGCACCACTTCAACTTCCACGGTCGGGTTGCCGCGCGAGTCCAGAATCTCGCGACCGAACACATCGATGATGACGCTCATGCATGCCTCCTAGTAGGTTTTCCCGCTTTGCCGCATCGCCACGGCAAAGATGCACTTCGCGGTAATCATAGCACGTCGGAAGCGCAGCGTTCGTCCCTTTGGCCGTTTTCCCGCCATTGTCGACAAGCGGTCGAGAGGGCGAAACGCGAGCCCTACCTCTTCAACGCGCTAGCCCGATCACGAAGCCCAGAGAAGGTGCGCGGCGTACTCGTACGAGATGATGCCCCCCACCTCCGTCTCGCGCCAGCCTCGCTCGCCATGGGAGAACTCGGATAACGCCGACGTTGAAGCGAAGCCGTTGGCGAACGAGCATACCGCGTCGAGCAGGCTCAGGTCGGATGCAGAAAAACAGATGGGATCCTCCGCGCGTCCCGCAACGATCACCTGGCCGTCGCCCTGTTCGCGCAATGCGAGCGCCTCGTCGTCGACGAGACCGGCAACCAGCAGCTCGAACTGGTCGGGAACCGGACCGAACGGCGCCTTCGCATAGCGCAGACCCGTGAAACCTTCCCCGCCGTCGCGGTAGGCAGCGAAATCCAGATAGAACAGCACCTTGTTCAGCTTCGTGCGATACAGATCGTGAACATGCCGGGCAAGGTAGACCACCGTCTCGCGCATGCGATCCGAATCGAACGCGCGCATGCCCGTATCCAGCGTCTTTTCCTTCGCGATCTCGTCCAGCACGTTGAGCCGAACCACCGCGTAGTCGACCCGGAAGAGACCGCGCTTCCGCACCGTATCGCACGCTTTGGCGCGCTCTTCGTCAGAAAGCTTGCGCGCGCCCCGTTCCAGGCACTTCAGCAAGAAGCGCGGATCGCGCGCGTTGGCTAGCAGCTGCGCATGGGAATCGGAAGCGAGGCACCCCCGCTCGTACCGTTGCAAGCTGGCCACGCCGATGTCGAGAATCGCCGCGAGCACTCGCTGCGAGAACCCGTATTTCTTACGCAGCGCAACGATCTCCTCGGGCAGCATCAGCCCCATCTTTTCTTGGTACGCGTGGTAGAGCTTATGAAGACCCTTATCCACGATCGGCGCCCATCCGATAGATTCACCGCATTTCGGGCAAACGTAATGTTCGATATCGGCCTCGACCGTCACGCCTCGGACTTGCTCGACATGGTGCCGTATCTCGTATGTCGCGTCAACTTCCTCCCAGCATTCCGGGCAAAGCAGCGATTTCGTGCACGTCATGTCACGATGCCTTTCTATACGGATACGAAAGAGGTCGTTCCGCCTCATGGAACGAAACGCAGATCGATTTCACCGTTCCCTGAATAACGTAGATCGCAAATTTTATATATGTTTCGAATTGCGCCACATAGGCTCCGAACACCCATAGATCATGAGGGCGACCTTTGTCGTCAGATAGCGGCCCCTCGCAATAGTCTTCGACTTCAAGCCCTCGCATAATCCGGCGCACGTCACGATAGTCGAATTCCACCAACCTCATGAAAGCCCTCGTTTTGCTGGATGGATTGTATTCGCCAGCGACAAAGAAATCGCAGGCTTCAACCTGCCGCACCAGCGCCAACACCGCTTCGATCTTCCAGCGTTCTGCAACCGTCCCCATCGCTCACCCCGCATCACATCATTTGATGTGATCAGTATACCATGAAAGCATGCCGAATGACATCAAATGATGTGATAGCACTACTACAGCCACACGGCCAGACCGATGCACGCCAGCAAGCCCACCGCCAGCACGAGGCCGCTGCGCCCCGAGAACGCGCGCGGCGCAAGCGAGGTGCGTTCGACATCAGGGGCGCCGTAGCAGCGCGCGTCCATGGCGACAGCCAGCGAATCGGCACGCCGGAACAACCCGACAAACAGGGGAATCAGCACCGTCTGCCACGCGCGCAGCCGTTCCCACAGGCTGCCCTCGGCAAACGAAGCACCTCGCGCCCATTGGGCGTCGTGCACGCGACCGAACTCCTCGGCCGTCACCGGGATGAACCGCAGCGCCAACGAGAACACCATGGCGATGTCGTCGGTGGGAACGCCCAAACGCTTGAGCGGCCTCAGGAAGAAGCCCAACGCGTCGGTCAGCTCGGTGGAAGTCGTCGTGTACGTGACCGTAAGGCTGGCCACCACCAGCAGCACGATGCGCACCGCGAAGAAAAGGCCACGCGCAAGCCCTGCCGGCACCAGCCCGAACGACCCGATCAGCGCCACCGGCTCCCATGCGGCGAGCACTCCCGCCGACACATCGCCCAAGGCCGGCGGAGCCGCGCTCGCAGCCTGCCCCACGTCAAGCGAGAACCCGTTGAACAGCACGGTGAACGCCACGATCACGTACACCGGCACGAGCAAACCGAAGAACCGTCGCGCCGGAATGCGCGACGCCGTCGCCACCGTGACGAACAGCAAAGCGCACAGCCCCAAGCCCATCCAAGAACGCACCAAAAACAGCGTGACGGAATACGCCGCAAGCAGCACGATTTTCACGCGTGCGTCGCACGCGTGCACAGCAGAGGTTCCGGGGATGTACGAACTGACGTTGATACGCATGCTGGCAGTATGCCACAACGGCGTTTCCCGCGCGACGACCAGGGTGACAATTCCGCGCGATCAGCGCGCCGGCTCCCCCTTCGCCTGCCCGGGCCGCGGCCTGTCTTCCCGGTAGAGCGCAAGCAGCGCCAACCCCACGAGCGAGCAAATCCCCACCAGCAGAAACGCACCGCGAAAGCCTTCGTCGACCGTGCTCTGGAACGTGCTTTCTATGTCGCCTGCCCGATCGTCGATGGCGGCGAGGTACTGTTGCTCCGCCGCGTCGACGGCTTCGGCCGGCATGCCCGCCGAAGCAGCTTCCTGTTCGATCTCGGTTTTTGCCAGCGTCTTCACGTTCGCGACGATCGTGGTCACATCCGACCCCTTCATCAGCTGTTGAAGATCGTCGGGCAACCCAGCGCCATCGCCTCCCTGCGCTTGCCCGCTCGCTAGCTGCGCAATCGATTGCCCGCCCGGCGCATCGGGCAGAACGCCCATGATGCGATCGGGAATGGCCATGCCCGCATGCGCGATGAACGCAACCAGCACGGCAGGCGCGACCGCCGTGCCCACCGAGCGCACCAGCGACAGCGTCGCCAGCGCCGAGTTCGCCTCGCGCTCCTTCGTCTTCGCCAGCATCATGTAGTTGAGCGGCGTTCCAATCGTGAAGCCCATCCCGATGCCGATGGCCACGAGGCTGATGATGAGCGTCGCCATATTCGCGAACTGCGTGGCCACCAGCGCCAGGAACATCGCTCCCGCAGCCGAAGCCGCCAGCCCGAACGCGAGCACCGCCTTCACGCCGAAGCGATCGATGAGCTTGCCCGACACCGGCGCTCCCACCCCGGCGAACGCCGCCAGCACGATGACTACGTAGCCGCCGCTGCCCGAGGGCAGTTTCAGCACGTTCTCGGCGAACTGCGGGATGAAGATGATGCCCATCAGGATGACGCCGGTGATCACCGACAGCACCAACGTGATCACGATGTCGCGGTCGCGGAAGTACGACAGGTTGAGCACCGGGTCGGCCGCGCGGCGCTCGATCAGCACGAACACCGGAAGCAGCACGACGAACGCGAGCAAGAACGGCCACACGTCAGACGAGGTCGCAGATGCTCCCAGATCGAAGAAATCGAGGTTCTTCAGTCCGTACAGCAGCGACAACACCATCGCCACCAGCACTGCAATGCCCCACCCGTCGATGGGCTTCACCTGCTCGGCTCGCGTGTTCGGCAGCACGAACAGCCCCGCCACCACGATGAAGGCGCAGATGGGAACGTTCACGTAGAAGATGAACTGCCAGTTGGCCTGCCCGAACACCGATAGGATCAGGCTGCCGGCCGACGCTCCGAAGATGTTGGCAATGCCGTACACGCCGCCTACCAGACCCAACGCCAGCCCGCGCTTCTCGGGAGGAAACGTCGTGCCGAACTCGGCCGTGGCAACAGGCACGATGCCGCCTCCGCCCACCGCCTGCACGGCGCGCGCGGCTAACAGCATCCAAAAGCTCCCCACGTCCTGCGCCAACCCGCATAGAAGCGACCCGACACCGAACAGCAGGATGCTCGCAAGGTACACGTACTTGCGTCCCGAACGGTCCGCCAGCTTGCCCATCACCGGAATGGCGGCCGCGTAGGCAAGCGTATAGATGGTGATGATCCACACGCCCATCTGCTCGCCGATGCCCAGATCGCTCTGGATGACCGTGCGGGCAGGCGTGACGATGCCGGTATCGAGCGCCCCGATGAACAGGCCCAGCAGATACACGGCCGCAACAAGCGCGAACCCCTTGCCGCGTCCGCGCGAGGCGGACGAAGCAGATGAGGAAGAAGACGGAGCCATGGCACGACCTTTCAAGAGTGAATCAACCGGCAAGAAAAAGCCCGCGGCGCTGGCCACGGGCTTCGGAGGATGCCGGGCGCGCTCGTTTCCAAGTGCGCCCGGGGCGAGGACGAAAGCAGCGTAAGAGCGCTTTCGCCCTCGCCGCTGACGGTCGAGCGCGTGAGCGCCTAGCGGCCTTCGCGAATGTTCTCGACACCCTGCTTTACGTTGTCCTTGGCATCGACGGCGGCATCTTTGATAGCCTCGCCGGCCTTGCCGATGGACTCTTTGACGGACTCCATGAATCCTTCGCCCTTCTCATCCTTGCGCTGCTCGTGCTGCTGCGCGCGCATAGCGGCCGCGGGGTCGCCCGTGCGCTGCGCTTCCTCGTGCTCGCGCTTCGCGGCGGCATCCTCGGCCTTGCGCTCGTTCATGCCGGCCTTGGCCTCGTGGTAGGCATCCTTCATGTTGTTCTTCACGTCGTGGCCCATATCCTTCGCGCCGTTCTTCATATCGACGGACGCGTCGCCCGTCTTGTAAGCCCGATCAACCATGATAGTTCCTTTCAGATAGAGGTATCGTTTTCGTGCTACGCTTCGTCGGCTTCGCCGGTGGTCTTGATAAGCAGCTCTTCCGTCTCGGCTTCGGCGCGATCGAAATCGAACGCCGTAGCCGCCGCCTCCACGGATTCCTTCTCGTTGCCATCGCCGTCGACGGCCTCGACGTACTGCTCGGCCTCGCGCTTCACTTCGTTTTCGATGCGCTCGAGGTCTTCGGCCGCCTCCCGATTGAGCTCGTCGGCATCATCCTTGTCGATGCGGACGTCTTCCTTCGTGGTCGTGCCATCCATGTCGGCTCCTTTCCATTTGCACGGCGCGAAGCACCGCGCTTTGCGTGCTGAGTTCATACCCCGATTGTACTGAGGAAGCCCTGCGCGCACGACCACCGCAGCGCTACGGTACTGAAACGGCTGCGCGACAGCGCATGGATGAGACATTAACCCTGTCCCTTTGTCTCATTTTCATCCTCTGAAAAGCAGAACGGGGACCCGCAGGTCCCCGTTCGGAAAAGCAATCTGAAAAGAAAAGGCTACTTAGCAGCCTCTTCCTCCTTGGCATCGGCCGTCTCGACCTCGGCGGCTTCCGCGTTCTCGGCGGCAGCCTCTTCGGCCTTCTCGGCAACCTCGACGGCGGCTTCCTCGGCCTTGGCCTCGGCGGCCTCCTCCTTCGGAGCCTCCTCCGCAGCCTCGACCTTCTTCGGAGCGGCCTTCTTCGTCGCCTTCTTGGCAGCGGGCTTCGGCTCTTCCTTCTTCTTCACGGGCTCGGTCACGAGCTCCATGATAACCATGGGAGCGTTGTCGCCCTTGCGGTTGCCCAGCTTCATGATGCGGGTGTAGCCGCCCTGGCGGTCGGCGAACATGCCCTGCTCGACCTTCTCGAAGATCTCGCGCACGAGTTCTTTGTCGCCCAGAGCCGCGATGGCCAGACGACGGGAATGCAGGTCGCCCTTCTTGGCCCACGTGATGATCTTATCCACGTTCGGACGGATCTCCTTGGCGCGGGACTCGACCGTCTTGATACGGTCGTTCAGGAACAGGGCGTTCACCAAGCTCTTCTTCATGGCCTTGGTGTGGCTGAAGTCGGTGCCCAGCTTGCGGCCCTTGTAGTTGTGTCGCATGATTCGTATCTCCTATAGCTTCAAATTGAGGTCCATGGAAATGAGCTTGTCCTTCACTTCTTCAATGGACTTCGCACCAAAGTTTCTGATGTTCAGCAGGTCGTTTTCGGAGAACTCAACGAGCTGGCGCACCGAGTGGATTCCGGCACGCTTCAGGCAGTTGTACGAGCGGACGGACAGGTCGAGATCCTCGATCTGCTTGTCCAGCTCGGCGTTGGACTCCTGGCCCTCCGGCGCGAAGATGGACGGGATTTCGCCCTCCTCCTCGTCGACAACGTCGGACAGGCTCAAAAACGCGCCCATGTACTGGTTGATGATGTTGGACGCGCGGCACACGGCCTCGGTGGGCGTGATGCTGCCGTCAGTCTCAACTTCCAGCACGAGCTTGTCGTAGTCGGTGCGCTGACCCACGCGGGTGTCGGTGACGTTGAGCGTGCAGCGGCGAACCGGCGAGAACAGCGAGTCCACATGGATGACCCCGATGGGATCCTCCGTGCGCTTGTTGCGCTCGGCCGACACGTAACCGCGGCCCACGCCGATGCGAACCGTCATGTCCAGCTGACCGCCGTCGGCGACCGTAGCGATGACGTGCTCCGGGTTGACCAGCGTGAACTCGGTGGGAATGTCGAGATCGGCACCCGTCACCGTGCAAGGACCCTCCGCCGACACATGCGCCGTGGCTTCCTCGATATCATCGTTCAGTGCGGAGAACACAAGACCCTTGACATTCAGGACGATATCGGTGATATCCTCGATGACGCCTTCGGCCGTCGTGAACTCATGCTGCACACCCTCGATCTGGATGGCGGTGGCTTTCGCACCATCCAGCGAGGAGAGCAGAACGCGGCGCATGCAGTTGCCCAGCGTGTAGCCGTAGCCACGCTCGAGCGGCTCGACTATGAAACGTGCGACAGTGTCGTTGACTTCTTCCGTTGTTACCGTAGGCCTCATGAACTCTGTCATGTGGGATAAGCCTCCTTACTATGCCGCGATTATTTCGAGTAAAGTTCGACGATGAGCTGCTCGCGAATGTCCAGATCGATTTGATCGCGCTGCGGAAGAGCAAGTACACTACCCTGAAGTTTCTCGATGTCCACCTCGAGCCATGCGGGCACCTGAACACGCTCGTTGGAGATGAGCGCGCTCTTGATGACCAGCAGGTCGGCAGCCTTCGGAGCGACGGCCACGAGGTCGCCCGGCTTGACGCGGAACGACGGGATGTCGACGCGACGGCCGTTCACGGTGATATGGCCGTGACGCACCTGCTGACGAGCCTCGGCGCGAGACTTCGCGAAACCGAGACGGTACACGACGTTGTCGAGACGGCTCTCCAGGATACGCAGCAGGTTCTCGCCCGTCACGCCCTTCTGGCGGTTAGCCATATCGTAGTAATGACGGAACTGCTTCTCCAGGACGCCGTAGATGCGCTTGGTCTTCTGCTTCTCGCGCAGCTGGTTGCGATATTCGCTTTCCTTGATGCGCTTCTTGCCGGCCTCGCCCGGCGCGTAGTTGCGGCGCTCGATCGCGCACTTCTCCGTGTAGCAGCGATCGCCCTTAAGGAAAAGCTTCGCCCCTTCACGACGGCACAGACGGCAGTCCGCTCCAGTATAACGAGCCATAATTCTTAGATCCTTTCAGTTACACGCGACGACGCTTGCGCGGACGGCAACCGTTGTGCGGAATGGGTGTGCAATCCTGGATGCTGGCGATCTCGAGGCCGGCGGCCTGCAGAGAGCGGATGGCCGTTTCGCGACCCGAGCCCGGGCCCTTCACGAACACGGAAACCTTGCGCAGGCCATGCTCCATAGCCGTCTTCGCAGCGGCCTCGGCGGCCATCTGCGCAGCGAACGGCGTGGACTTGCGCGAACCCTTGAAACCGACCGTGCCGGCGGACTGCCAGGAGATCACATTGCCCTGAGGATCAGTGATGCTCACGATCGTGTTGTTGAACGTAGACTTAATATGCGCAGCGCCGACGGCGATGTTCTTACGCTCGGAGCGCTTGATGCGCGTGCGCACGTTTTTCTTAGCTGCCACTTGAGACTACCTCACTTTTTCTTTCCGCCGATTTGCTTACGAGGACCCTTGCGCGTGCGCGCATTCGTGTGCGTGCGCTGTCCGCGAACGGGCAGGCCGCGACGATGACGGAGTCCACGATAGCAGCCGATCTCCATGAGGCGCTTGACGTTCTGGGAAACCTCGCGGTGCAGGTCGCCCTCCACCTTGATGTTCGCCTGAATGTAGTCGCGCAGCTTGGTAAGGTCATCCTCCGTGAGGTCCTTCACGCGGACGCTGGGATCGACGCCGGTTTCAGCGAGGATCTTCTTGGAGGTCGTCAGACCGATGCCGTAGATGTAGGTCAAGCCGACTTCAATGCGCTTGTCGCGAGGAAGGTCGACACCAACAAGACGTGCCATAGGTTATATCTCCTCTTTCTTCCTAGCCCTGACGCTGCTTATGGCGGGGGTTCTCGCAAATGACGAGCACCTTGCCATGGCGTCGGATGATTTTGCACTTGTCGCACATTTTCTTGACCGAAGGACGTACCTTCATAATCATTTCCTTTCGGTTAATGCGTTCTCGTATCTATATGTCACACCCAGCCGCTGGTGATAGCTTTCCTCTTTTTGCTGCTTGCGCAAGGCGCGCAAGCCCCTCTTCGCACACAAATTCTGCACAGGTTGACACGACCTGCACGCTTTTACGGTGCTATTTGAACCGGTACGTGATGCGTCCGCGGTTCAAGTCGTAGACGGACAGCTCGACCGTCACCTTGTCTCCCGGCAGGATCTTGATGTAATGCATACGCATCTTGCCAGAAATATGGGCCAATATCTTGTGCCCGTTTTCGAGCTCCACCCTAAACATAGCGTTTGGCAGCGCTTCGAGGACGGTCCCCTCGAGCTCGATAACATCTTCTTTGGTCAAAAGTGCTCCTTTAAGCATATCGTCGTTAAGCAGCAACCATAGATGATACCAAAAGTATTCGGTTATGTACACGAGAATTTGAGGACGCAGAATTCCAACAAACCTTCTGGTCCGAATGCTACCTGCTTGCCAGGCGTGCGGTCGTGCCGCGCAGCCCGCGTCTCAGAAACGGGGCCGCCAGGTATTCGCGCGAAGCGCAGCCGCCTTGTCGGCTTCGACGCAGATCGTGCGCACTGAGGCGCCCGCGTCTTCGGTATCGTTCTATTCTAGGCTATTACGCCGAAGGGTCAAGAGCGATTTTGGTCGGAGTTGGAAAGGTTGCCTTCCTGTTCCTCCAGCAACGAAGCCAGCTTGCGGTACGATACGATGGCTACGACGGAGTTCGCCAGCGCCTTGACCACGTTGAACGGCAGCAATGCCGGCAACACCAGCGAAGCAACCTGTTCGTAGGTGGCGCCCATGTACAGCGGCGTGACCACGAAGTTCAGGCAAATGGAAACCGCCGAGGACACCACCACGCCGGCAGCGCATCCCAGCACGGCGTGCATCAGGCACGGTTTCCGACGGTACACGGTCCCCACCACAAGGATAAGCGACACGGTGGCCATAATGTTCATGAACGCGCCGAGCGGATCGGTGACGAGGTGCGGTATCCATGACGTCACGGCCACGGCCACGCCGATCCAAGATCCGTACAAGATCGTAGCCAGCAGCGAGACGATGCCCGATGGATCGTACTTCAACCATTCGGCCCCGGGCACCACCGGCAGCTCGACGAAGCTGAGCACCATAGCCATGAGGATGAGCAGCACGATGGCGGCGACTTGCTTCGGCGAACGCTCCTGCCATCCGTAGGGCAAACTCTCCGCGACCATAACACCTCCTTAGTTCGCACATTATACGCTGCGAGCCACTTTGCGACCTTGCGGTCAAGCGACAAAACGAGCCGGCTGGAAAACAACCGGCTCGCTTGGGGACAAATACGATAGGCGAAACGCTCGCCTACGCCGTCTTAGCAGCCGCAACGGCGGTGTCGACGTAGCCGGCGGTATCGACGAGCGTGGCGCCCGAAACCGCGTCCGGGCCCTTCGCCTTCACGTCGGCGATCTTCTGTCCGGCCACAAAGGACTCGATAGCCGACATGGATTCGATCCACGGCGTAGTGGACTGGGCCTTTTCCTTCATGCTGGCGCTGTACATATCGGAGTTCACCGACTTGGACATGAGCGCCTTGCCCTCGGCGTACCCTCGGCGAAGGCGGCGTCCGAATTGGGCACGGGCACCAGGCCGGCAGACGAAGCGTCGGCGAACTGGAACTCGTCGATGCTCGAAGCAACCAACACGTCCCCCTGCACAAGGGAAACGGCTTCCGCGAACGCCTTGTCACCGTGAGCAGCCGCGGTGGCGCATCCCATCTTGAGGTCGGAACCGTCGCCGGCATACGCACCCGTCGTGGTGATGTCGTCGCTCCCGGCGACCTCGGACACGAGCTTCAGATAGTTGGGCGCGTCCACGAGGGTGGCTCCCGTCACGGCATCGAGGCTCGTCTTCGTCAGATCGGAGGCCTTCTTGCCCACGCAGTACGCCTCTATCGCCTTCATCGACGTCAACCACGGCGTGGTGGACTGGGCTTTCTCCTTCATGCTGGCCGAATAGGCATCGTTGTTCACCGTCTTCGACATGAGCACCTTGCCCTCGGCGTACCCGTCCGCAAATCCAGCGTCGGAGTTCGGCACGGGCGTGATGCCCGCCGAATCAGCAGGCATGAACTGATAGTCATCCACGCTGGCGGCGAGGATGGTACCGTCTTGGGCCGTGGCGACAACCACGCTCGTAAAGCACTTGTCTCCGTGAGCGGCGCCGTAGCCGCGATGCAAGGTCGCAGTTTTGGCAGCGGTGTCGGGCGCGGTTGCAACTGCAGAATCAGCTTTCGCTGCAGCATCGCCGCCTGCGCACGAGCTGAGCGTAGCAGCACCGGCCGCGCCCAATGCGACCACGATGCTTCCCTTAAGAAAATCACGCCGCGAGACGTTCGTTTCCATAATGGCCTCCCTTGAATTCCCTCTAGACAACGGGGCAAACCATACGGATCAACACGAAGCAAATCCATCGTCAAAACGCAGGAAATTGCATTCCGTCCGAGATTGCGCTTCTAAACGAAAAGGGGGAGAAGCCCTAAACGCCCTTGTCGGGCCCGTCGCCTTCATCATCGAGCAACTTGAACAGCTCCTCGCGCGACGAGACCCCGAGCTTGCGGTAGATGTTCTTGCGGTGGCTTCGCACCGTGGATTCCGCCACCGTCAACTCATCGGCGACGAAGCTTGACGTGTGGCCGCGACCCAGCAGAAGCAGTATTTCGGCCTCGCGCGCAGTCAGGCGGTACTCGTCGGACAGATCGGCGCAACGACGGTTGTAGCCCTCCTGAGCTCCGAGCGCGTTCGACTCTACGGCATCGATGCCCTCGAGCATAACGCGCCACAATCGCGAGCTGGGAGTGACCATGAGCGCGATCGCCATCACCACGAACAGCACGATCAGCACCTGGTACTGGCATGCAGCTAGCACGCCCGTGTTCATGTTGGCGTCCGACAGCAGGCACACCAGGCACCCGACGATGATCATGATGCCTCCGGCCGGCAGAGCGAGCGAGCGCATGCGACCCGCCATCGCTACCAGCATCGCCGACATCACGAGCGCATAGATGGCGCAGAACGAGAGAGAGCCAACCGCCATCACCGAGCGTTGCAACGGAGGTTCGACGAACGCCGTGGCCGCGAACACCGCGAAGGCCACCAGCGGCAGGAAGAAACGGTACGAGAAGTTGATGAGCGCCTGATCGGTCTTCATGCGAATGAGGGGCACCATGACCGCCACGGCCAGCACGCCCGCCAAAGCCAGCGGAGCGACACCCCAATCCATGGTTCGCACCAGGCTATTGTCAGCCACGAACAGCAACAGCATGGCGAACGGCATAACGGCGAAGAACAGCGCGCGAGCGAGTGGGGTTTTGAAATCACCCGTCCCCTCCACCACCGACACATCGAGGTGCCCGAACACGTCCCGCCAGTTCACCCCTGCCTGCGCCGAACGCTCGTCCTCTCCCTCTGAGCGGAAGAACAACCGCGCGCACCCTACGACGGACAGCGCCGCCGCCACGGTGAGCACCGTCCGGGCAGGCGTCGCGCCCAGCATGGGCAGCAGCGACGCGCTTGCGAACAGGACGCAGCCGGCGACCCACGCCACAACGAGCGCGCGCCTGAACTCGAGCACATGCAGCCGGCTCATCCACACCAGGCACATCACGGCAGCGCCGAAACCCATCATGAGACCGCTGCCCGCTTCCACGACGGAGCCGTCGAGCGCGCCGAAGCTCCACAGGTCAAGCAGGCCGTAGCCGATCGCATAGCACGCCAACGCCAGCAGCATGATAGTGCGGCTCACACGCGCATGCGCCGTTTTCAGCAGGCAGATGAACAAAAACGCGAGCGCCGTGAACATGGCCGCCAGCGACAACGCGGCCGAAAACGACACCGAAGGCAGAAACGACCAGGAAACGGCAACCGACGACGTCATGCCGCGCCACTGCTCCAGCACGGGGAGGAACAACGGCACGCTCATGCAGAATGCGAAAAAGGAAAGCGTGTCAAGCAGGTCGAACCGTTTGATAATGCCTCGTTTTTCGAGTCGTATCATGTTCCTTCTCTCCACCGTCCGCACGTCCCGATCGCCCGCTGCGCCGCTCATGCACACTGCCCTCCCTCAAACGCCCGTAGAAAGTATACTGTCTTAGTAGCGTATTTGCGAATGTAATGTACTTGGAGGCAATGGCATGGTTTCTCGGAATTTCTTCCGCTTCAACACCACGAACATCATCAGCGCAGAAACCGACAACGAGGACATCCTCGACGAAGCGGTGGAATGGTGCGACCGCTACGAGCTGCTGTTCTCGCGCGTAGACCCTGCAAGCGAGCTGTTCCGGCTGAACAGCGCCGAGGGGCGCCCCACCGCGGTGGATGCCGAGCTAGCCGCGTTCATCGAGACGGCGCTGTCGTACTGCCGCGAAGTCGACGGGTTATTCGACGTGACTATGGGAAGCGCCACGCAGCTGTGGAACTTCAAGGATTGCATGATTCCCGCGCGCGATGACGTGGCCGCGGCGCTGCGGCACGTGGATTATCGCGGCGTCATCGTGAACGATGCCGTCGTGACGCTGCGCGACCCGCTGGCCTGCGTCGATTTGGGCGGCATCGCGAAAGGCTACATCGCCGACGGCATCCTCGCGCTGCTGCGCGAACGCGGCGTGGAACACGCGCTGGTCAACCTCGGCGGCAACGTGGCCGTCATGGGCGGCAAGCCCGATGGAGCACCGTGGCGCGTGGGCGTCCGCCGTCCCCTTCCCTCCAGCTCGATGCCGCTGCTTGATTCGTTCGCCGTCCTGGCCCTGCGCGATGGCTCGGCCGTGACAAGCGGCATCTACGAGCGCGCCTTCGAGCAGGACGGGAAACTGTACCACCATATCCTTGACCCGCGCACGGGCTTCCCCGCCGAAACCGACCTGCTGAGCGCCACGGTGGTCGCGCAGAGCTCGCTCGATGCCGACGGGTACACCACCGCGCTTATCATGATGGGAGCCGATCGCGCACTTGCGTTCGCCGAGCAGCATCCGGCGCTCGAAGCCGTGCTAGTCACCACCGAGGGCGATGTGCTGGCCACCTCCGGCATCGGTGATCGCGTACTGTTCGAGCTGCTGGGATAGCAAAACACGGCACGCATGCGAAAAGCGCGCAAAGTGGCTGGGCCACCAGGATTCGAACCTGGATAGCTGGTACCAAAAACCAGAGTCCTGCCGTTGGACGATGGCCCAGTCTGAAACAGAAGCGCCCGCGATGCGGCGCGCTAAGAACAATCGCATGCCGAGCAAACAAAAATGGTGGGCCGTGAGGGAGTCGAACCCGCGACCTTGGGATTAAAAGTCCCCTGCTCTACCAGCTGAGCTAACGGCCCACGTTCGCAGCAATGCGCGAGTACTCATTTTAGCTGGGCGGGCAAGGCGGGTCAATGATTATGTTGACGAACACCAGTCATACATCTAACCGCACGCAATACCGTCTATCCATTGCCACCATACCGTTATTCAAACCGAAACAATTCGTACTACAATCGAAGAGGAACCGAACGCCCACCCCTCTGTAGAAAGGCCGTGATGCCTCATGTGGTGCTCCAAGGTCCTGGTTGCCTACGACGGCTCCGCTCCCTCCGCCAAAGCGCTCCATCTAGCGCGTTCCATCGGCGCGCAGGACGAGAGCGTCGAGCTCGTGTTCGCCCATGTGGTGAAGCTGTACGGCCTGGGCACCGCGCCGAAACCGTGCTGCTCGACGAGGCGAAGAAGGTGCTGGTCGAAATGGAGCAGCTTGCAGACGAAGTGCCGAACAAGGCGCACGCCCACCTGCTGAAGGGCAGCTCGCCGGCCGATCTCCTGCTGAAATGCGCGCAAGACGAGGGCTGCGACCTCATCGTCATGGGCAGCCGCGGCCAGGGCGGCGTCAAAGGCTTCCTTGGCAGCGTCAGCTACGCCGTGGTGCAGGGATCGCCTATCGCCGTGCTCATCGCGAAGGACGCTCCCGCCGCAGCGACGAAAGCCGGGGCGACCGATTAGCATGCCTGCAATTGCACGAGAAAAGCTCTGGACGAGAGATTTCGTATTCGGAACCGCCGTGAACTTCCTGATCATGGTGAACTACTACGGGCTCATGGTGGTCGTAGCCGACTACGCCATGAAAACCTACGATGCGCCCGCAGCCACCGCCGGCCTCGCGGCCAGTATCTTCGTCATCGGCGCGCTGATAGCCCGCCTCTTCAGCGGGCGCATCATGGATCGCGTCGGTCGCAAGCGCTTGCTTATCATCGGTGCCGTGCTCGAAGTGGCGTTCTCGGCGCTTTACCTTACCGGCCTGGGATTATGGCTGCTGTTCGCGCTGCGCCTGCTGCACGGCATCGCGTTCGGCACGTGTTCCACCGCCATCGGCACCATCGTCACGGCTCTTGTGCCGGACAACCGCAAAGGCGAAGGCGTGGGCTACTATATGCTGTCCGTCACCCTCGGCGCGGCAATCGGGCCGTTTCTGGGCATGTTTCTCACGCAGAACGCCGGATTCCAAACGTTGTTCCTCGTAGCCGCCGCCGTAGCTCTGGCTTGCTTGCTAGCCGCCACGCAGCTGCGCGTGCCGAAAAACCCTGTATCGGCCGAAACCGTGGCCCGGAAGGCGAGCGACATCGCCCGCGACGAACGCATCGAGCAGGCGGGCGGGTTCCGCGTGCCTCGTCCGAGCCTGACGAACTACCTGGAATCCAGCGTGATCCCCATCGGCGCCGTATGCGCGCTGCTGTTCTTCTGCTATTCCAGCCTGCTTGCGTTCCTCACGCCGTTCGCGGCCGAAAACGGGCTCGAAACGCCCGCGAGCTTCTTCTTCGTCGTGTACGCCATCGCCACGTTCGTCACACGGCCGTTCACCGGCAAGCTGTTCGACCGCAAAGGCGACCGCGTGGTCATGGTGCCCGCGTTCATCGCCTTCATCGTCGGCATGGGACTGCTGGCCACCGTCTACCAGCCGACGGCCATGCTGATCGCGGCAGCGTTGCTGGGCTTCGGCGTAGGGACGGTTCAGGCAAGCGGCCTGGCTCTGGCGGTGCGCCTCGCCCCCGACGATCGACTGAGCTTGGCGAACTCCACGTTCTACATCTTGCTGGACATCGGCGTGGGCGTGGGCCCGCTGCTTTTAGGCATCGTGCAGCCGCTGTGGGGCTATCGCGGCCTGTTCGAGGCCATGTCGCTAGTCGCCATCGTGGCGCTGGCAGCCTACCTGCTAGTGAGCCGCAAGAAAGGCACCATGCGCCGCAAGCTCGAAGAAGCGGAGAAACGGTAGGGCGACGGATCGTTCAGCGGCCATTTCAACGAGCGACCGTCCGCCACGATCGCCCCTCCAAGCTCTTCCGAACCCCTTCAAACCACGGAGGCTCCGTCGCACACGACGGAGCCTCCGTTTGCATTTGGAATCTGGAGAGGATTACCCCTCGGCAGGCTGGAACGTATCTTTATCGGGCGCGAAGGACTGCATGGCCTCAATGGTGCGGGCGAACAGCTCGTCCAGCTCCCAGCCCAGCATTTCGGCGCCGGAGCGGATGACGTCGCGGCTGACACCGGCGGCGAAGCGCTTGTCCTTGAACTTCTTCTTCAGCGACTTCACTTCGAAATCCATGACGCTCTTCGAGGGGCGCATCACTACCGCCGCGCCGATGAGACCGGTCAGTTCTTCGGAGGCGAACAGGATCTTCTCCATCTGCAGCTCGGGCTTCGGCAGCTCCGGGTTGAAGTCGGAGGTGTGGCTCTGGATGGCGCGGATGAGCTCGGGCGAGCCGCCAGCGGCTTCGATGAGCGGCGCCGCGTAGATGGTGTGCAGCTCGGGCTCGTCGTCGTGCTCTTCCCAGTCGAGATCGTGCAGCAGCCCGACGATACCCCAGAACTCCTCGTTCTCAGGATCGAACTCGCGCGCGAAATAACGCATGGTCTGCTCAACCGTCTCGCCGTGCTCGATGTGGAACGGATCCTTGTTGTGCTCCTGCAAAAGCGCGAACGCTTCGTCGCGCGTCAGGCCGGCCTCGAGTGTCGCCATGATGCTCTCCTTCTCGTCTTCGATTGGATGCTCTTCGCTATGCTACCCCATAGGGCGCGCGAAGTCAGCATGGCAATCCGTTCGAACGCACGCCTAGAACACGATGCCGAGCGCGTTCGCCAACAAACCCCAGATGACGCCCATCGCGTACAGCGCCACGATGATGGCGATATTCTCTTTCAGATGGCGGTTCGTGCGAACCAACACCAGCAGGCCCACGCCCGCCGACACGAGCAAACCGGCCAACATGGCGCCCGAGCCCAGCACGCCTTCCACGTACAGCTGCGCGATGACGATGCTGGCCGCGCAGTTCGGCACGAGACCAACCAACGCCGAGCCGAACACCGACAGCGCCGGGTTCGCGCCGAGGAACTCGGCCAGCACGTCCTCGCCCACTACGGCAAGCAGGCCGTTCAGCGCTAGCGTGATGAGGAAGATGAACAGGGTCACCTGCAACGTATGTTTGAGCGCGCTTCTCAGGATTCCGCCTTCGCCGTCGTGGCAATGGCAATGCTCCTGCTCACATAAGTCGTGAATATGCAGCGGCATGTCGATGCGGCGCGCGATGCGAGGCCGGCATCCACGAGGAAGCCCATGATCATGCCGATGATGATCTTCGCGCCGATGATTTTGAAAATGACGTCGGGCGGCACCTGCTCGGCGATGAAGATGGGCAGCATCTCGTCCGACGTAGAGAGGAACACCGCGAACAGCGTTCCCAACGTGATGACGCGCCCAGCCCACAGCGTCGCGGCAGCCGCGGAGAAGCCGCACTGGGGCACTACGCCAACGACGGCACCGATGAACGGCCCTGCCGCGCCGGCGCGCTGAATGGCAGCCTCGGCCTTCCCACCCGTCTTATGCTCAAGCCACTCCATGGCCAGATACGTGACGAACAGAAACGGAATGATGTAAAGCGTGTCCTTGATCGCGTCTGCCAGCACGTCAAACGCTATATGCATGATTTCTTCCATAACAACGTATTGTAATCCAATCAAGGTTCTGTAACAGCATCGTCGCCGAACGGTCACCAAGAGACCACGCCCCCAGAACGCGCGAAGGCCCCGCCTCCCGAGGGGGCGGGGCCTTCGCATGCCGAAACGCCCTCCGCGAGCGCGACGCCCTATCCTCCCACAGCCTGACGCTGCAGTACTTTCGGCGATGGCGGGCTTAACTTCCGGGTTCGGAATGGGACCGGGTGATCCCCGCCTCCATGGTCGCGCTCGCGCAGGGCGTTCCCGCGCGGGCCTGTATGGCCCCGTCAGGGCCGCGGGATCCCCCCGCGCCACCCTGGCGGTTGCACAGCGCTCGTGACTTTCGATCGCACAACCCGAGGGATATGCATGCGAAGAAGAGCTCGGGCTATTAGTACCGCTCGGCTGAGGCGCTCGCACGCCTTGCACCTGCGGCCTATCGACCAGGTGTTCTGCCTGGGCCCTTACCGGAAAGAGGACTCATCTTGGAGACGGCTTCCCACTTAGATGCTTTCAGCGGTTATCCGTGCCGGACGTAGCTAGGCAGCCGTGCCGTTGGTCGACAACTGCTGCACCAGAGGTCCGTCCACCCCGGTCCTCTCGTACTAGGGGCAGACCTCCTCAATCCTCTTGCGCCTGCGGAGGATAGGGACCGAACTGTCTCACGACGTTCTGAACCCAGCTCGCGTACCGCTTTAAATGGCGAACAGCCATACCCTTGGGACCGACTTCAGCCCCAGGATGCGATGAGCCGACATCGAGGTGCCAAACCTTGCCGTCGATGTGGACTCTTGGGCAAGATCAGCCTGTTATCCCCGGAGTACCTTTTATCCGTTGAGCGACGGCCATTCCACTCTGTGCCGCCGGATCACTAGAACCGACTTTCGTCTCTGCTCGGCTTGTGGGCCTCGCAGTCAAGCCCGCTTGTACTCTTGCGCTCTGCGAACGGTTGCCGACCGTTCTGAGCGGACCTTTGCGCGCCTCCGTTACGTTTTGGGAGGCGACCGCCCCAGTCAAACTACCCGCCTGACACGGTCCCCCCGCCGGATCACGGCCGGGGGTTAGATCGCCGACGCGACGAGGGCAGTATTCCAAGGTCGGCTCCGCCCGGGCTGGCGCCCGGGCTTCGCAGCCTCCTGCCTATCCTCTACGCGCCGAGCCAACGATCAATGTCAAGCTGCAGTAAAGGTTCACGGGGTCTTTCCGTCCTTCCGCAGGTAATTCGCATCTTCACGAATAATACAATTTCACCGGGTCCATGGTTGAGACAGCGCCCAAATCGTTACGCCATTCGTGCAGGTCGGAACTTACCCGACAAGGAATTTCGCTACCTTAGGACCGTTATAGTTACGGCCGCCGTTTACTGGGGCTTGGCTTCAGAGCTTCGCCTTGCGGCTGACCCATCCGCGTAACCTTCCAGCACCGGGCAGGCGTCAGACCCTATACGTCGCCTTACGGCTTTGCAGAGTCCTGTGTTTTTGATAAACAGTCGCTTGGGCCGTTTCGCTGCGACCCCCGGCCGCTCGGGGAGCAAGTCCCGTCACCGCCAGGGGCACTCCTTCTCCCGAAGTTACGGAGTCAGTATGCCGAGTTCCTTAACCATGGTTCTCCCGATCGCCTCGGTATGCTCTACCTGCCCACCTGTGTCGGTTTTGGTACGGGCGCCTGCGTCCCTTCCTAGAGGTTTTTCTCGGAAGCATGGGCTCGCCGACTTCAGCATAAGCTTTCGTCTCGCGTCTCAGGCTTTCTGCGGAGCTGATTTCCATGCTCCGCGCCCTACGCGCTTTCACGGGGACGTCCAGAACCCCGCTCGGCTACCCTTCTCCGTCACCCCGTCGGTGATAGCGGTCCGCAGGCGGTACAGGAATGTCCGCCTGTTGCGCATCGGCTACGCCTCTCGGCCTCGCCTTAGCTCCCGACTGACCCTGGGAGGATTAGCCTTGCCCAGGAACCCTTAGGCTTACGGCGGCGGCGTTTCTCGCGCCGCTCTCGTTACTCATGCCAGCATTCTCACTTCCCCGCGCTCCACCGAGGGTCGCCCTCTCGGCTTCTCCGCTGCGGGGAAAGCTCCCCTACCACTAATATAGATTAGTCCGCCG
>ENA-OQDA01000010-OQDA01000010.1-human-gut-metagenome-genome-assembly--contig:-NODE-10-length-118993-cov-6.208066_pt1:85000-118993 | contig 118993 bp, 108 predicted proteins | sample MGYA00242771_ERZ504603 | MGnify/ENA primary metagenome ERZ504603 (study PRJEB26092, sample SAMD00036328) | human gut metagenome | host: Homo sapiens | study: EMG produced TPA...
GATCGCTGCACGCGTTCGCTTTCTATACTGACATACGCGCATCACGATCATCCCTGGAAAGCGAGGCACCTCATGACCACACCCTCCGCAACCGCCCAGTCGCAGCCGGAAGCCGCCGTCGACGCCCCCGTCGATCGCATGAGCATCACGATATCCCTCAACGGACCGTATCTCGTAAACGGAGGGGTGCCCTTGACCCAGGAGGTCATCACCCCCGTCGGCGGCCATCGCGAGTACCGCACGGCGCGCGCCTTTCCCCACCAGGAAACCTACGCGCTGTGCCGCTGCGGGCAGACGAGCACACCGCCGTTCTGCGACGGCTCGCACGTTGCCGCCGGCTTCCACGGCGCGGAAACCGCGTCGCGCGCGTCGTTCGAGGAGCGCGCCGACATCCTACCGCGGCCCGGGGTGACGCTGTACGATGACAACCGTTGCGCGTTCGCCCGCTTCTGCCACCGCGAGGACGGCGACGTATGGACGCTCACCGAGCTGTCCGGCGACGAGCGCCTGAAGCGCGAGGCTGTCCAGGAGTCCACCGACTGCCCAGCCGGAAGGCTCGTGCACGTCGATTCGGAGACCGGAGCGATGTACGAGCCGGAGCTCGGCCCCTCCATCGCCCTGCTCGAAGACCCCGAGGAAGGCGTGAGCGGCCCTTTGTACGTGCGCGGCGGCATCCCGCTCGTCGGCGCGGACGGCACCGAGTACGAGCTGCGCAACCGCTATGCGCTGTGCCGCTGCGGCGCGTCGCGCAACAAGCCCTTCTGCGACGCCATGCACGTGACCGTGGGCTACGAAGACGGTTTGAACGGATAAACACCTGGTAAACGCCGGAAAATCGCACGCTTGCGTCCTGTCCGACCATCCAATTCGTCAACTTTTCCAAAATAATTTGCCGATAAGGCTTGACGAAGCGCCGCATACCCCGTAATATACCAACTCGCGCTTGCGACTGTTGTTTAAAACAACAGGAGCACATCGGTTAGCCGATGGGGTGTCGTCTAATGGCAGGACAGCGGTTTCTGGTACCGTATGTGAGGGTTCGACTCCTTCCACCCCAGCCATTTTTACGGTATACTGCACAGCGCACTATGTGGCTCCGTCGTCTAGCGGTTTAGGACGCCGCCCTCTCAAGGCGGAGGTCGCCGGTTCGAATCCGGTCGGAGCTACCAATAAATTGTAGGCCAGGAGCGCACAAGCTCCTGGCCTTTTTCTTTTCGATCGTCTTTCGTGTGCCAAAATGTGCCATCTTGCGGAATTACGGTGCCTTACGCCCTTCTCGCCTAAAGCCTTCTACCGCCGGCCGCGCATGCTGTCGTACAATGGCGGCGAACGAAGAGAAAAGGAAACCTCATGGAGCAAGAACAGAACCGCGCACCCGAGACCCCGCCAGCTGGCGCCCCTGCGGAACTGCCGTTCGGCGAGCCCCTGCTGATCTGCCCCGGGCTCTACCGCGTGCGCGTGCCGCTTCCCCATAACCCCCTGCAGGCGCTGAACTCCTACATCGTCCTTGGTGACGAGACGACTACGATCATCGACGTTGGCTTCAACCACCCGGCATGCGAGAAGGCGCTTGACAAGGCGTTGGAATCCCTCGGGCGAACCTGGGACACCGTCGAGATCGTCCTGACGCATTCTCATCCCGACCATACGGGCAATCTCGATCGGATCTACCGCGACGGTATGCGCGTGTATGCGAACCTCCACTCGTTCAAAGAGGTGGAGAATCTCATGCAGATGCAAGCGAACGTGTTCGGCCCCCTGCTGCGCAAGGCGGCGACGCCGCAGCAAAGCGGACTCGTGTTCCGCAAGGGCAAGCATCGCCTGCACATATCGGCCGAGCTGCTGCCGCTGACGTGCAAGCCCGATCTCATCTACCTGCACGAGGGCGACGTGCTGCGCGCCGGAAGTTTCTCGTTCGAGGTGATCGAAACGCCAGGACACGATCCGTGGCATATCTGCCTGTACGAGCCCGACCGCAAGCTCATGATCATCGGCGACCACGTGCTGGAGCGCATAACGCCGTCGGTTTCGTCGTGGTTCCCCGCGTACAACGCCCTCGAGGAGTTCTTGGAGAGCTTGGGGAAGATGTACTCGTACGACGTCGATCTGGTGCTTCCGGCTCACGGAACGCCCTACACCGGACTGCGCGAACGCGTCATGTTCCTGATAGCGCATCATGGGGAGCGCCTCCAGGAACTGTACGACCTCGTGGCCGCCGGCCACGACGACATCGTATCGATATCGTCGCATGCCAAGTGGCGCTACGAGAATTGGAACGAATGGCCGCTCGACCAGAAGTTCTTCTCGATGGGCGAGACGATGGCCCACCTCGTGCACCTCGTGTGCGAAGGCAAGATCAAGCAAACCATCTGCGGCGACGAGTACCGTTTCGAGCTGCCGTAGCGCCGCAGCCGCGTTAGAAGGGAGCATCACATGCGCATCGATCTGATCATCGAGAGCCGAAACGTGTTCACAGGAGTCGGCGACGTCGCCCGACCTGCGGCCATCGCCGTCGCGGGCGATCGTATCGTCGCCGTCGGATCGCGCGAGGACGTGCGCGCCTTCGCGCTCGAGGCGAACGCAGGCGGGGGCGCGCCCGAGGTGCGCGACTTCGGGGACGCGCTCGTGGTTCCGGGATTTCACGACTCGCACCTGCACTTCTTCCATTCGGCCGTGTATTCCTCGCCCTTGGCGACCATGTTTCTGGGCGAAAGCGAGACCGACTGCGTGGCGCGCATGCAAGCGTTCGCGAAAGACCGGCCGAACGGCTGGCTTCTAGCACAAGGATGGCGCGAATACCGCTGGAACCCGCCAGTGCTGCCGTCGAAGCGCTCGCTGGACGAAGCGTTCCCCACGCGTCCCGTGGCGCTGTACTCGGGAGACGCGCACACGCTGTGGCTGAACTCGGCCGCGCTCGACGAGCTGGGGCTCACGCGCGACAGCGTGCCGCCGGCAGGCGGCTCCTACGACCGCGACGAGGCGGGCGAGCTGACCGGCATCGTGCGCGAGGCTGCCGCCATGGAGCTGATGCCGCAGATCATGGGATCGTTCACCGACGAGGAGGTGGCCGATGCCTACCGCGGCTTCTTCGCACAGTTGGCTGAGAACGGCGTGACCAGCGTGTGCGACATGTCGCTCATGGCCCATCCGGGGCTCGACTTCATCCGGGACGACGTGCACGCATCCCTGCTGGAGCGCGGCGAGCTGACCGCGCGCGTGCACCTCTTCCCCACCTTGCTCGACGACATGAGCCGCTTCGAGGACATGCGTGCGCGCTACACGGGTCCGTGCCTGCAGGCACCCGGTTTCAAGCAGTTCTTCGACGGCGTGTCGAGCCAGCATACCGCCTGGGTGACCGAACCGTACGCGAACGCGCACGTCGAAGGCGATTGCGGCCGACCCACGGTAGATCCCGAGATCATGCGACGCTACGTGCTTGCCGCAGCCGAACAAGGCTTCCCCGTGCGTATCCACGCCATCGGCGATGCGGCCATCCATGCGGCGCTCGACGTCTTCGAAGAGGCGCGCGCGAAATTCGGACCGCTGCCGGAGGGGCAGCGAAACTGCCTGGAGCACCTGGAGAACTTCCTGCCCGGGGATATGAAGCGACTGGCCGATCTGCAGGTGGTGGCCGCCGTGCAGCCTCCTCACATGACGCTGGATCCCGGCGGCCCCGAGCGCGACCTGGGGCCCGAACGCGTTCCGTACATGTGGCCCTTCCGCACGCTGCTGGACGACAACACGGTGCTGGCGTTCGGCACGGACTCGCCCGTGGTAGGTGTGAACTCGATGGACGTGCTGTACAGCGCGGTAACGCGGCAGGACCCGGGCACCCACGAGCCGACAGGCGGATGGCTGCCCGACGAGCGCATCGGCATGGCCGAAGCTCTGCGCGCCTACACGCAGGGCAGTGCTGCGTCGGCAGGACGTAGCAGCGAGCTGGGCACGCTGGAAGCGGGCAAGCTGGCCGACATCGCCGTGCTCGACCGCAATCTGCTGGCCTGCGACACCGACGACATCCAGAAGACGAAGGTGCTGGCCACCTTCATGGGCGGGACGTGCGTGTTCGAGCGGTGACGGATCGGAGCTTCGCGCTAAGCGCGAAACGGGCGCGCAGGTCGGCGTAGTAAGTCAGCGAGGGCGGCCATGGTGCCCGAGATCGTGGGGATGGCGAGGGTGAAGCGTACCTCGGTACGCGAGCCCTCGGCATCGCCGCGAGATCGGGTGCCATGGGCGGCCGCAGCATCGGCATGTTCCGGCGGCCGGAAGGCCGCCGGAACCTAATACTCCCACATGTGGTCGAGGGGGGCCCGCTTCCCTTTTCCCAGGTTGAGGCCGGCGGCGAGGGCGCCGCGAACGTAGTCCTTTGCGGCGCGCACCGCTTCTTCCATCGGAAGACCCTTGGCAAGCCCGCAGGCGATGGCGGACGAGAGCGTGCAGCCCGTGCCGTCGGGCGTTCTCGGTGTCGACGCGCGGCGCGCGCAGCCACACGACATCGCCCTCCGCCGTGACCAGCACGTCGTCGGCGCGATCATGGCGATGACCGCCCTTCACGAGGGCAGCGCCCGTCCCCGCCTCGGCAAGGCGCAGCGCGGCGCGTTCCATCGACGCCTCGTCTACAACCTCGAACCCGGCCAGCACCGCAGCCTCCGGCATGTTCGGCGTGACCACGTCCGCGAGCGGCAATAGGCGCGCCTTCAAAGCTTCGATCGCATCGTCGCCGATGAGGCGGGCGCCGCTCGTGGCCACCATGACGGGATCGACCACGATATTGGCGGCTGCGTGGCGCTCGAGCGCGTCGGCGACGGCTTCTATGATGGCGGCCGACGACACCATGCCCACCTTCACGGCGGCAGGCCGGATATCCTCGAACACGACGTCGATCTGCTTCGCGACGAACGCCGGATCGACGTCGAGCACGCCCGTCACGCCCAGCGTGTTCTGCGCGGTGAGCGCCGTGATCGCCGTCTCGGCGAACAGGCGGTGCGCGGCGATGGTCTTGATATCGGCCTGGATTCCCGCGCCGCCGCTGGAATCCGAACCCGCGATGCTGAGCACTGCTTCCATAGCGCTTTCCTTTCTATCGGCGAGCGTCGGCTATGCGCCGAGCGCTGCTTGCACCGCCGCCCGCAAACGACGCGTCTCTTCCTCGATATCCTCAGCCGCGAAGATGGCCGACACCACCGCCGCGCCGTCGGCTCCCGTCCCCGCGAGCTCGGGGATCGTACGCTCGTTCAGGCCGCCGATGGCCACCACGGGAATATCGACGGCGGCGCAGATGGCGGCAAGGCCGTCCGTCCCCACGTCGGCGGCATCGGGCTTCGTGGGCGTGCCGAACACGGCTCCTACGCCCAAGTAGTCTGCGCCGTCGGCCTGGGCGACCAACGCCTGCTCCACCGTCTGCACCGACACGCCCACGATGGCGTCGGGCCCCAGCTTCTCGCGCGCCTCGACGCATGCGGCGTCATCCTGCCCCCACGTGCACGCCGTCGACGCCCGCGATGCGAGCCGCCTCCACGTCGTCGTCCACCACGAACGGCACGCCCGCCTCGCGGCAGAGCGGCGCGAGCGCCCGGGCCGCGCAGCACCACCCTCGGCCCGGGGAGCGTCCTTCTCGCGCAGCTGCACGAACGTCGCACCGCCCGCAAGCGCCTCTTCGACGCACGCGGAAGCGTGCGCTCGCCCAGCCACGCGCGATCGGTGACCGCGTACAGCGCCATCGCCCGGCGCAGGTTCTCCCTCGGGTACATGCGCTCCTCCCTTATGCTAGCTCTTCGACCCGCGCGCCCGCTTCCAGGGCATCGCCGTCGAGGTTGTACAGGGCGTCCAGCAGGTACGTGCGGAACGACCCGTTGCCGTCGTAGCCGCCCATGCGGCCTTGGGCGATCTGGCCTGCCAGCCCCATGCCGGCGACGGCGGCCACCGTGGCGTCGAGCAGCGCATCGGGGTTCGCCGTCGCGAACGCCGCGCACACGCACGACAGCATACAGCCGGCGCCCGTGATGCGGCCCATGAGGGGACTGCCGTTGCGAACGGCGTAGGCGCGCTCGGCGTCGGCCACGATGTCGATGGCGCCCGTGACGGCCACGACGGCGCCCGTCTTCGCGGCGAAGTCGCGCGCGAACGCCGCGCCGGCCGCCAGGTTGTCCTCAGTGACCGCATCGCCGGGGCACACGTCCACGCCGCGCGTGGCCGCCGCGCCGCCTGCGAGCGCCTTCGCCTCCGACATGTTTCCGCGCACGACGGACACGGCCAGCTTGTCCAGCAGGTCGGAAGCCGTGCGCGTGCGCAGAGCCGACGCCCCGGCGCCCACCGGGTCGAGCACGATGGGATGGCCCAGCTCGCTCGCACGCTCGCCGGCCGCGAACATGCCCCGGATGGAGCGCTCGTTGAGCGTGCCGATGTTCAGCGTGAGGCCGCCGCAGATGGACGTGATGTCGAACACGTCGGCGGGCTCGTCGCTCATGATGGGGCTTGCGCCGATGGCCAGCAGCGCGTTCGCGCAGTCGTTCACCGTCACGTAGTTTGTGATGTTATGCACGAGCGGCGTCGTCGCCCGCACGTTGTCCAAGGCCCTCTTCAAAGCGAACGGTTCCATAGGCTACTCCTTCCCGAGATCGACCGTCAGGCCGTCCATGATGGTGTTCACGGTTCGCATGGCGCACATCTCGCCGCACATGGTGCAGGTGCCGTCGGTCGAGGGCGGAGCGCTCTCGAAGTAGCGGCGCGCCTTGACCGGATCGAGCGCCTCGGCGAACATGCCCTCCCAGTCCACGCGGCGCCGAGCGTCGCTCATGCGGTTGTCGCGGTCGCGCGCTCCGGGCACCCCGCGCGCGATGTCGGCCGCATGCGCGGCGATCTTCGTGGCCACGAGGCCCTCGCGCACGTCGGCGGCGTCGGGCAGGCGCAGATGCTCGGCCGGCGTGACGTAGCAGAGGAAGTCGGCGCCCGAAGCCGCGGCAACCGCGCCCCCGATGGCGGCCGTGATATGGTCGTAGCCCGGCGCGATGTCGGTGACCAGCGGCCCCAGCACGTAGAAGGGCGCGTCGTGGCACAGCCGCTTTTCCAGCTTCATGTTGGCGGCGATCTCATCGAGCGCCATATGCCCGGGGCCTTCCACCATCACCTGCACGCCCGCGTCCCATGCGCGCTTCGTGAGCTTGCCGATCTCGATGAGCTCGGCGATCTGCCCCGCGTCGGTGGCGTCGTACGTGGAGCCGGGCCGCATGGCATCGCCCAGGCTGATGGTCACGTCGTGCTCGTGCAGGATGGCCAGCACCTCGTCGTAGAACTCGTAGAAGGGGTTCTCGTTGCCGGTGGCCTCCATCCACGCGAAGATGAGCGACCCGCCGCGGCTCACGATGTTCGTGAGGCGGCCCGTCTCGCGAAACGACTCGATGGTGCGCCGATTCATGCCCGCGTGGATGGTGACGAAGTCCACGCCGTCCTCTGCATGCGCGCGGACCACGTCGAGGAAGTCCTCCACCGTGATGGTGATCAGCGGCTTCTCCAGATAGCCGATGGCGTCGTACATGGGCACGGTGCCGATCATGGCCGGCGACTTCTCGATGAGCGCGCTGCGGAACGCGTGCGTCTTGCCGGTGTTCGACAAGTCCATGATGGCCTCGGCGCCCAGCTCCAGCGCCACGTCCACCTTCTTCCATTCCTCGGCCTCGTCGGCGACGTCGCCCGAAATGCCCAGGTTCACGTTCACCTTCGTGCGCAGGCCGCCGCCCACGCCTTCGGGCGACAAGCTGGTATGGTGGATGTTGGCGGGGATGGCGATGCGCCCGGCCGCAACCCCCTCGCGGATGAACTCGGGGTCGCGCCCCTCCTTCTCGGCCACGATGGCCATTTCGCGGGTGATGGTGCCGGCGCGTGCCGCGTCGATCTGCGTCATAGAACTCCCTTCGTTGGCATTACCCATGTCAGGTTCCTCGGGTCGAAGCGTGAATCGGCGCTTCCTCTCAGCCTGTCCGGCCGCGATGCGGCTGCAAGCTCCCCGGTATGTCAAGCCGTCGCGCATGCGACGGAGCGTTTAACCAGTATACGCCAGCGGGTAGAACACGTACAGCGTGCCCTCCTCGACGGCTACAGTGGCCTCCTCGCCGGTCAGTTCGTTCGACAGCCCGCGCGAGGTGCGGTTCGACAACGGCTCGTCGTCGATGGAGTACTCCATGCCGCGCTCGATGACGCCGCGCGCCATGTCGTTGGCCGAGAACACCGACACGGTTCCCCGCCAAGCGCCGGCAGCTCGAACACGTCGGGACCGGTGAGCAGCCGCACGGCGTACGTGTCGGCGACGGCGGTCACGTACACGTCGCGCTCGGAGAACTTCGCGAACAGCTGCAGGTTCGCCAGCGTGTGGTCGAGCCGCGCTCCCAGCGCGCCGTAGACGATCAGCTCGTCGTGGCCCCAGGACAACGCCTTCTCCATGGCCAGCTCCATGTCGCTCTTGTCCTTCTTGACCGGGTGGCGCGACACGCGGCGGCACTTCGGCACATAGCCGAGCGAGTCGAAGTCGCCCACAGCCATGTCGGGCACCGCACCAATGGCCTCGAGGTGCGCGAAGCCCGCGTCCACCGCGATGACATAGTCGAACTCCCCGGCCGCCTGGCGGGCCTTGAAGTCCTCCGCGTTGAAATCGACCGCCCCCACGAGCGCGCACGTAGCCATGTTCCACACTTTCCTTACCTTCGAGCCGTACCGATCGTGATAGAATACCATACGCGAGCGGGCCAGACGATCGCGCGCTTCGGCGTGAGGAAAGTCCGGGCTCCATAGGGCAAGATGCCAGCTAACGGCTGGGCGGGGCGACCCGACGGAAAGTGCCACAGAAAAGAAGACTCCCCCGCGAACACGCGCTTCGGCGCGCAGAAACGGGAGAAAAGCTGAAACGGTGCGGTAAGAGCGCACCAGCGCGCCGGCAACGGCGCGGCTTGGAAAACCCCATCTGGAGCAAGCGCAAATAGGAACGCGACACGGTTGCCCGCCGTACGTTCGGGTTGCGTGCTAGAGGCGTCTGGCGACAGGCGTTCGAGATAAATGGTCGTCCAACGACAGAACCCGGCTTACCGGCCCGCTCGCATTCTTTTTTTCCACGTTTTCCGTCACACTTCCGACATTCGACCGTCTAACCTATCGAAGGAAGGCATCGGGCGCATCGCAGAGCGCCCGGCCGACGACGAGACGAGCGGAAGCGCCCGGCGGGCCTTTCGCGGAAGGCGGCACCATGCATCGCGAAGAATTATCGAAAGAAGCGCAGCTCGACCTGGTGGACAAGGCCATCGTAGGCGACGGCCAGGCGTTGGAGGAACTGCTGCGGTCCACGAGCGGGCTCGTGTTCAACCTTGCGCTCAGGTTCCTGGGCACCGTCCACGACGCCGAGGACGCGAGCCAGGAGATCGCGGTCAAGATCATGACCCGGCTCTCGACGTTTCGCAAGGAGAGCGCGTTCTCCACATGGGTGTACCGCATCGCCGTGAACCACCTCAAGGACTGCCGCACGCATCAGTTCGCGAACGCCCGTTCAGCTTCGAGATGTACGGGGCCGACATCGTCGACGAGCGCGCGAAGGACGTCCCCGACCTGTCCGAAGGGGTCGACCGCGGCATGCTGGCGCGTGAGCTGAAGCTGTCGTGCACGAACGTGATGCTGCAGTGCCTCGACGCCGACAGCCGCTGCGCCTACGTGCTGGGCACCATGTTCAAGGTGGACAGCTCCACCGCGGCCGACGTGCTGGGCATCACGCCCGAGGCGTACCGCCAGCGCCTGTCGCGCGCCCGCAAGACGGTCGCCGAGTTTTTTGGCGCGTACTGTCAGCACGGCGGCGCGGAGACGTGCTCGTGCGAGCGGCGCGTGAACTTCGCCATCGCCACGCATCGGCTGGCCCCGCACAACCTGGAGTACCTCGAGCTCACCGAGGAGGAGCGCGCGCAGGACGCCTTCGTCGACGCCATGGACGAGATGGACGGCTACGCCAGCCTGTTCGACCGGCTTCCCTCCTACCGCCCACGCCGCGCGCCAAGGAGCTGCTGGAAGCGTGCATGGGCACCGCCAGCTTCGACGCCGTGTGACGCCGGCAAGGAGGCCTCCCATGCCTAACGTCCTCATGCTGGATTTCCTGGCCGACCTGCGCGAGAACAATTCCCTCGACTGGATGCACGCCCACAAGAAGCGGAAGAAGGAGGCGCAGAACGCGTTTCTGGAGCTCGTGCAGGGCTGCATAGCCGACCTCGCGGAAACGGAGCCGTGCTTGGCGGCGCTCGATGCCAAGGACCTCGCGTTCCGCATCAACCGCGACACGCGGTTCAGCGACGACAAGTCGCCGTACAATCCGACGTTCCGTGCGCACATCTCCCCCGCCGGGCGCATGCCGGTGCCCGTGGGGTACTTCGTCAGCGTGACGCCGGGCGGGTCGTTCGCGGGAGGGGGCCTGTTCGCGCCGCACTTCAAGGACGCCACGCGCATGGTGCGCGACCGCATCGCAGCCGACCCGCAGGCCTTCCTCGACATCGTCGAGGCGCCGGGGTTCGCCGAGCGCTTCCGGTTCGTCGGCATGCCGCTGAAGAACGTGCCGAAGGGCTACGACCCGCAGAGCCCGGCCGCTGAGTACCTGAAGTGCAAGTGCTGGGCGGTGGAAGAGCACTTCGACGATGCCGTCGTCGCCGACGACGAGGCCTGCCGCCGCGCGCTGCTGGACAGCTTCGCGGCCATGAAGACGTTCAACGAGTACCTGAACGAGGCGCTGAAAGGCTTCGCGATGCCGACGCGCTAGGGCGGTTTGCGGCCCGGCCCCGGCGCACCCCGTTCGATTGGGCGCAAAACGATAGCCATGGCAAAGGCAGTCGAAGCTTCACGGATGGTTCGGTATTGCGCGGGCACATAAGGCCTGGTCGCAGATTCCGCATACGAGGAATCTGCGACCAATGCCCCGCGTTTTCTGCCATAGGGTGCAATTCGCGCCCAACGTTTACCGGACGGTTCGCGATGCCAGGCCTGCGGAGCCGCATCGCAGAACCCTACGCCGGGAACAGCGTGTAGGCCCGTCCCTCGGCGGCCTCGTGCGGACGGATGCTCACGCCGAAGGCCCGCTCGATGGCGCCGGTTGCGAGCACCTCTTCCACCGTGCCGGCCGCCGCGGCGCGCCCGCGTTCCATGACCAGCAAACGGTCTGAGTAGCGCAGCGCCAGGTCGAGATCGTGGATGACCATGACGATGGTCTTGCCCGCCTCCTCGTTCAAGCGGCGGATCAGCTCCATCGTCTCGTGGCAGGCGCGGATGTCGAGGTAGGTGGTGGGCTCGTCGAGCACGATGAGGTCGGTGTCCTGCGCCAACGTCATGGCGATGAACGCTCGCTGGCGCTGCGCCGCCGCACCAGCCGCCCTCAGCTCCTGCGTCCGGAACCGCGCGATGCCCGCAAGCTCGAGGGCGCGCTCCACGTGCTCGCGATCCTCGCGCGAGAGCTTCCCCTGATGCGCCTGGTACGGATAGCGCCCGCATGCTACGAGCGCCTCCACCGTCATCGCCGGCGGGCGGCTGGCCTGGGCCAGCACGGCCACGCGACGGGCGCGCGCCTTCGCCTTGAGCGACAGCGTGGGCACCCCGCCGACGCGCACCTCCCCCGCCTGCGGCCGCAGCAAGCCGTCGACGAGTTTGACCATCGTGGACTTCCCGCAGCCGTTCGGGCCGACGATGCTGGTCACCGCCCCATGCGAAAACATCGCGGAAAGCCCCCCGATGAACGGTTCCTTGCCGTAGGAGAACGACACCTCGCGAAGCTCGATGGCAGGAACACAGGGCTGCGCGACCTCTGCGGTCGAGGAGCCGAGGGCCGAGAGGTCCGCCGCGAGTTTCCCCGAGGGGACTTGCTTCGCGGTGCCGCGACGAGCCGAACAGCCCAGCGGGCTGTTCGTGCGAGCAGGACTGTTTGAGCGCCGGACCTCTCGGCCCTCGGCCCCGCAGGATGCAGGCGCATTATTCAAGGCTTCCCCTCCTGTTCTTCAAAATGAGGTAGATGAAGAAGGGGCCGCCGAGGAACGCCATGAGGATGCCCACCGGCACCTCGTAGGGTGCGAACAGCACGCGCGCCAGCAGGTCGCACACGACGACGAACGCCGCGCCCGACACGGCCGACAACGGCAGCACGATGCGGTTGTCGTGCCCGACGAAGAACCGCACGAGGTGCGGGATGATGAGCCCTACGAACCCCAGCAGGCCCGCGAAGCTGACGGCCGCGCCCGCCAGCACGGCGGCGAGGCCCAGCATGGCCAGCCGGCACGCGCCCACGTTCATGCCCAGCGCATGGGCCGTGTCGTCGCCGAGCGCCATGATGTTCAGCTTGCCCGCCGCAAGCAGAGCCGCGGCGAGGCCTGCCACGATGTAAACGGCGGGCCACCACAGGTCGTCCATGAGCACGCCGGCCAAACCGCCCACGAGGAACGCCGACGAGCCGATGTAGGCGTCGGGGTTCACGATGAGGATGGTGTTCATGCCCGCACCGAACACCGACGTGATGGCGATGCCCGCCAGCACCACGGTGAGCCTCGACGTGCTGGCGCCCAGCGAGATGCCGAAGATGATGAGCGCCGTGGCCAACGCGCCCGCAAATGCCGCGAGCGGCGGCAGCCAGAGCGCGCTGGGAAACACGCTGGCGGCGATCAGCACGAACAGCCCGGCGCCCGAGTTGATGCCGATGATGTTGGGGCTTGCCAGCGGGTTGTCCAGCACGGCCTGGATGATGGCGCCCGCCACGGCCAGCGCGCCTCCTGCCAGAAGCGCCGCCAGCACGCGCGGCAGGCGCACGTTCACGAGGATGCTCTTCGCCGACGCGCTCACGTCGCCGCCCGTGGCCCAGGCGACAAGATCGCCCAGGCTCACCGACGACGACCCCACGAGGAAGGCCGCCGCCGTCACCGCCGCCAGGACGGAGGCGGATACGGCGATTGCGAGCGGTGCGGCCTTTTCACGGTTGAACGAAGTCACCGGACGGCCTTCGCTTTACGCGTACAGAGCGTCGAACAGCACCTGGTAGCTCTGATCCCAGCGCTCGTTCGGCTTGTACTGGAACAGATGCGGGTCGAGCGTGACGTAACGGCCGTTCTGAACCGCATCGAGCGTCGACCAGGCGGGATTGGCAGCCGTTTGATCCTCGAGCGCCTTCATGGCGGCTGCGTCGTCATTGCCCATGGGCACCACGAAGATGTAGTCGGGGTTCATCTCGATGATCGATTCCAGGCTGAAATCCTTGAGCAGGCTGGGATTCTCGTCTGCCAGATTCTTGACGCCCAGATCGGCCAGCATGGCACCCGTCATCGTCGAGGACGCCTGCACGCGGGTGCCGCCCGAGAATGTGGTCAGCACCAGCGCCGTGGGCGCCTCGCCCGCAGGCACCTTGGCCGTGATCGCCTTGATGCGCTCGGACACGGCCTGGGCGTTCTGTTCGTAGAGATCGTCGCGTCCCGTGATGTCGCAGCAGGTGCGCAGCATGCGCTCGTAATCTGCGAACGTCGTCACCTGAAAGCACGCCACCGGGATGTTCGACGCTGCGAGCGCCGCCTTGAGGTCGGCCTGGTTCGAGTCGCCTCCGCGGCCGCCCGAGCCGCTCGTCATGATCACGAAGTCGGGCTCCAGCGCGATGATGGACTCGAGGTTCGGGTTCGAGAAGTCGCCCACCTTCTGCACGTTTTCGGACTTCAGATCGTAGTCGGACAACGTGAACGCATCATCGGATGCGCCCACGAGCGTGCCGCCCGCAAGCTCCCATATGCTGGCGAAACTGCCCATGCAGGCGACCACGCGCTGCGGATTGTCGACGGTCACCTCGGCGCCCGTGTCATCGGTGAACGTGACCGCTCCGGCCTGAGAGGCGGCCGGGGCTTCTGTTTGCGGAGCGCTTGCGTCAGCATCGGCGTTCGGCTGAGCAGCCGAGCAGCCGGCAAGCATCATCGTCGCAGCAAGGGACGCGGCGACGGCAGAAGGAATGATGCGTTCGGAGATAGTGGTCATGAGTGGTCCTTTCGATGTCGACGGTTTAGACGGCGGCCGCAACCAAAGCGTTGCCGTGGGCGCAGTAGTCGTCTTGAGCGAGGATGTCGCCGTCGTGGTAGTAGGCGGCGCGGGCGCGACAGCCGCCGCAGCCTTGCGCGTAGTCGCAGGTGCCGCACGAGCCGGAGTACGCCTGCGTGCGCAGCTTCTCGAACACGGGGCTCGACGCCCAGATTTCATCGAAGGGAGTCTCGCGCACGTCGCCCGCCTCCTCGGTCATGTAGGCGCAGGGACGCACGATGCCCTCGCTGCCGATGACGCAGTACGTGAGGCCGGCCAAGCAGCCCCGCTCGAAGCGCGTGTCCACGCCCAGCTGCTTCGCCACGCGCGTGAACTGGGGAGCGCACGTGGGCTTCACGTCGATGGGCACCTGCGAGGCCTTCGTCATGATGTCCTTGAGCAGCTGCTCGTTCTCCAGCACCTCGAGCGATGTCTCCTGGATGAACTTGCCGCGCCCCACGGGGATGAGGAAGAACACGTAGTGCGCCATAGCGCCGATCTCCACGGCGAAGTCGGTGATGTCGCACACCTCGTCGCGGTTCCAATCCACGACGGTGGTGTGCAGCTGGAACGGCAGGCCCGCCTGCTTGCAGGCCTCGATGCCCGCCATGGTGAGGTCGTAGGCGTGCTCGAGCCCGCGGAACCTGTCGTGCTTGACGGCATCGAGGCTGTCCACCGAGATGCCCATGGCGCAGGCTCCGGCCTCCTTCAGCCGCACGGCGACCTCCGGCGTGATGAGCGTGCCGTTCGAGCCGAACACGGGGCGCAGCCCGCGCGAGGCAGCGTGCGCCACCAGCTCGTAGATATCGGGGCGCATGAGAGGCTCGCCGCCCGAGAAGATCATCACCTTGAAGCCGGCGCGGGCGATCTCGTCGATCATCTTCTTGCCCTCCTCGCAGGAGAGCTCTTTGTCAGTGGCCTCCTCGGCGTCCTGGTAGCAATGGACGCACTTGAGGTTGCACTTGTTCGTCGTCATCCACGACACGAGCATAGGCGTATCCTTTCTTGGTTGCGGCTTCGCCTTTTGGCGGCGCCATGCTTGCTGAAACCGAACGAGGGTATGACGTGCCGTGCGGGAGCCGCAAAGGGAGGTAGGAGAGATGAGGTTTTGCGGCACCCGCACGGCACCGAGATCGCAGCCTATTCGGCCGGATCGGGGCGGGAACGGTAGGAGGCGACGATGGCTTCCAGATGGTCGAACACCGCTTGACGCAGCTCGTCGAACGATCCGTCGCCGCCGGCGTGAGGGGCGATGTTCTCCATGAGGATGAAGTTCTGCTCAGCGCGCGCCGTGTCCTGCTCCATATCCAACTCGAGGTAGCGCTTGGCCAGCTCGCGGTTACGTTCGCTGTCCACGGGCTCGCCGGCAGGCATGAGGCGGATGGTGTCGGCGATCAGCTCGTGCCACTTCGACACGGATTCACCGCGCGCCACTTGGTTCTCGGCGGCCTCCTCCGAAGCCGGAGCGTCGTCGCGGATGCAAGTAAGGCGCCAGAAGAACTGGCTCTCGCCTTGGCAGCGTTCGATGGTGTCGGCCATGGCCTCCCAGTTCACAGACGCATCGTCGAGCGACTCGTCATGCAGGGAGCGCAGCGTGGTCATGCGCTTGAACAGCGATTGGAACTGCTCTTCGATAGCATCCATCTGCTCGTCTGCCAACTCCTGCAATGCTGCCGGCTCTCGGTAAAGAGCTGCATCGGATTTGATCTGGGCCAGCGACAGCCCGAGGTACTTCAAGGTCAGAATGCGATACAGGTCTTTCACGTTGTCGTCGGTGTACAGGCGCTGGTTCTGCGGACCCTTCGCCGATGGCGACAGCAGCCCCTGCTGGTCGTAGTACTGGATGGTGCGCACCGTCACGCCGACGCGTCGCGCCAGCTCGCCGATAGTCAGGTAGTTCTGATCGGTCATGGATGCTCCTCCGAGGCGACCGAAGCTCGGCCGCCGCCTTTCCTCTCGCCTTGCCGCGCGTCCCCCGCGCGCTCGAACTGCAATCGAGCATACGCGATGACGTAACGTCACCGTCAACGATCTCCAAAAGATGGCGACAAAAATCAGGGAAAACCCTAAGCGTTTCCTGTCGGCGAAAAAAAAACGCGCTCCCGGGCGGGAGCGCGTTTCGTCGTCCATGCTGCGAGCGTGATAATACGCGCGGTTTAGTCGATTTCCTCGAACTCAAAGGCATCGTCGGCATCGCCGAACCCGGACAGATCCTTCTCGACGCCAGAAGGAGTCGGCGTGGCCGGCGCCACCACGGCGCCCGTCGCCTGGGGCACAGAGTACGCGCCCGCGCCGTCGCGGTTGATGGGAGCCTGCGCCGGAGCCGTCACACGGCCCGTAGCGGTGGTCTCGACCACGTCGATCGTGCGCGCATGGGCGCTGACCGGCAGGGAAGCGGGCATCTCGCCGCCGATCTCGGCCAGCTTGCGCGTAGCGTCGCCGATGAAGTCGGTGAGCAGGTCCCGGTAGTCCTCGCGCACGTCCTCGCGGTCGTCCTCGAGCTTCTTGATGGCGTCGAGCACCTTCTGACGCTCGGCTTCCGCCTTGTCCACGATGCGCGTGCCCTCGTCCTCGGCATCTTTGATGGTGGCCGCTGCCTGGGCATTCGCGTTCGCGATGATCTCGTCTGCGGAACGCTGCGCGATGATGAGAGCCTGCGCGATGGCGTTGTCGTCGGCCTTCTTGGCCTCGAGCTGGCGCTCCAAATCGGCGATGCGCGCGTCCTTCTCGGCCAGCGCGGCATCGTCCGTCACGACGACGGGAGCTTCGACGCGAGCCGGCGTGTCGAAGCCTTCGAACTTACGATCGTCCAGCTGGTTCTCGAGTTGGGCGATCTGGGCGTTCATGCCGTCGATCTCGTCGGCGACATGCTCGAGGAACACATCGACTTCGTCGACGTCGTAGCCTTTGCGATCGATCGAGAAGCTCTGGTTGTGTATCTCAGCCGAGGTGATAGCCATCTGTAGTCCCTTCGTCTTGTTCGCACGCGAACACGATTCTACGCATTAAAACAAGTTTATCAGTAAACGTACTCCAAATTGTAATACAAGCAGGGCGATGATGGGCGTAACGTCCACCATACCTCCAAGCGGGGGTATCAGCTTCCTGAAGAGGTTGAGATACGGGTCGCACACTTTGGCCAGTACCCGGTTGATGTCCGCCAAGATGCCACGGTCGGTGGGAAACCACGACATGAGCACGTAGACGAACAGCACCATACTGTACGCATCGGCAAGCGACACGATGAGGTATTTGATGCTCAACATGCGTTCTACTCCTTAGAACGTCGGGCGGCGGCAGCCGCGCCGGCGAAGAATCGAATACGGGATCACAGCACGCCCTGCCCGCGCAGGCTCATGCGCTCGGCATCGGTGAGCGCAGCACCGCGCGAGATGACGAACACCTTGTCGGCCACGCAGTCCACGCTGGCGTCGAGAGCGCTCGACACGCCGAACGAGAAGTCGAGGATGCGCTTCGACAGATTGTCGGGCGTGTTGCGCAGCGCGAGCACCACCACATCCCCGCCTTGAGAGCCTTCGCGATGCGCTCGACCTCGGCGTAGCTGGCCGGCTTGAGCACGGTGACCGAGCGGGAGGGGTTGTGCTTGACCGCCCCGGCGCCCGCGTAGGCGTCGAACGGATCGAACGCCGCAGTCGTCGCCGTGGCGGTTGCCACGGTAGCGCCCGAAGCGGTGGTTGCCGTTTGCACCGCGACGCCCGAACCAGAAGGCCCAGAAACGCTCGGCGCATCGTCGGACGTGGAGGTGAACAGCGAGTTCAGGCTCTCGGAGCGCTCGCGGTTCGCTGCGGCGGCCGCACGCGCGATAGGCGTGTTCGCCGGGGCGGGCTGCGCCGCTTCCACCATGGTGCGATCGCCGCGGTAGGAGCCGCTTGAAGGCGACGTCACACGGCGAGGCGGCAACGGATCGCGGTTGAGGCTCTCGGGCACCTGGGTGTGCGCGCGCACGTCGTCGATGGACACGAGCTTCGCGGATCCCACGGACGAGCTGCGCGCCGAGGAGCGCGCGTGCGAGGCGCGCGCAGGACGCGAAGTCACGGGCGCATAGGGCTCATAACGCGAACCGGGAGCATCGTCGGCGGGGAAATCGTCCTCGTTGTAGTCGGGACCGTACTCGCCGTACTCCTCGCTGTAGTCGTCGAACCCCTCGTCGTAGTAGCCGTCGTCGTAATGCGGGTTGGCGTCTGCGAAACCCAGTTTCGATTTGATTCCCTCGAGCATTCCGTGCTCCGATTTCTTGATCTTTGGCAGCTCCATACCGTTCACCTGCTTCGTTTCTTATCCGGCGGTCCAGCCGCCGCTGCGTTCAGCGTCATGGCCGCGCCGCGCTCTCACGCGTGCGCGGGGCCCTCGAAAGCGTCGTCGAACAGGGCTCGCCCGATGCGCACTATGGTAGCGCCCTCGGCTATCGCCTCATGCCAGTCTTCGCTCATGCCCATAGAAAGCTCATCGAATACGGCGGCCTGTTCCCCGTCGAGCCCAAGCCGCACTTCGTCGCGCAAACGCGCCAGATCGGCGAAGCATGCGCGAGCCCGTTGCGCATCGCCCTGCGGCGCCATCGTCATAAGCCCGCGCACGCGCACGTGCGGAAAGCCCGCGCAGTACTCCAGCATGCCGGCCACCTCGCTCGGCGCGAGACCGCTCTTGCTCGCCTCCCCCGACACGTTCACCTCGAGCAGCACGTCTTGCACCTTGCCCGACGCCGCAGCTGCGGCGTCGAACTTCGGCACGTGACGCTGTTGGTACAGCGAGTGCACGAGCGCGGCATCCCGCACGATGTCGGGAATGCGGCGCGATTGGATGTTGCCGATGAAGTGCCAGGTCTGCTGCGGAAAGCGAGCGCGCTTCCCCTCGAGGGAGTCCGGGCGGTTCTCGCCGAAGTCGTGCGCGCCGGCCTCGATGGCCTCGGCCACTTCGTCGGCACCCACCGTCTTCGACACCGCCACTACGACCACGCTCTTCGGATCGCGCCCGCACGCCTCGCAACAGGCGGCCGCCTCTGCGACCGTGCGCTCGTAGCGCTCTTTGAATCCCATGCCGCTCACCCAGCCTTTCGAAACGCCACCGCGCCATGGCGCCCGCAGATGCCGCCCGCGGCGCGGTACGAGAAGAATTCGTCGCACGAGCATACCGTGCACACGCCCGCATCAGCCACGCGCGCGCGATCGATGCCTGCCTCTTCGAGCCCGACCGTCAACGCCTCCAGCAGGTCGACATGGCGTTCGTCGGGAATGCAGGAGGAACCGAAGCGGTCTTCGAAGCGCTTGCGCACGTCGGCGCCCGTCTCGAAGCAGGACGCGTGGATGTGCGGCCCCACGTACACGTTGTAGCCGCTCGCCGCATCCTCCCCAGCTCGGCGGCATCGGCCCGCGCGAGCGCGCGGACGGCCTTCGCGGCCACGCCGTTCTCCACGCCGCGCCATCCGGCGTGCGCCACCGCGAATCGGCCCGTCGGCGACACGACGATCACGGGGACGCAGTCGGCGAAGCACAGCAGCGCCGCGATCCGGGAACGGTGGCGACAAGAGCGTCGGCGCCCGCGAGCGCCGCTTCGCGCGCGGCATCGAGCGCCTCGGGCGACGCGTCGTCGAGCTCCACCACGACTTCCCCGTGCACCTGGCTGGGCACCACGAGCGGAACGTCGGCCGCATCGAGCGCTTCCAGCACGAGCGCTCGGTTGCGCTCGACCGACGCAGGGCCGTCGCCCACGTGATTACCCAAGTTGAGCGAGGAATACGGGCCTTCGCTCACCCCGCCCGCGCGTCCGGTGAACGCGACGCGCACGCCCGTGCGCTCGTACAGGGCATCGTCGGTAAGCGCAGGAAGACAACGCGCGCCGAATCGGCGCGCGGTTATCTGAGGGATGGGCAGTTGTCCGGTCGCGACCATCAAGCGACCGCTCCTTACCGCTGGCGCTTCAGGAAGTCGGGGATGTAGTCCTCGTCGGCGAAACGGCCGTCGCGCGACGTCGTGGAGAACGTCACAGGAGGAGCGGACGGCATCGGGTCGGGCGCCGTCGTGGAGGCGAACAGGTCCTTGCGCGAGAAGTCCATGGAGGACTGCTGCGAAGAACCCATCTTAAAACCCGTGGCGATCACCGTGATGCGCACCTGATCCTGCATGCCTTCGTCGATGATCTGGCCGTAGATGATGTTGGCGCTCTCGTCGGCGCAAGCTTCCACCGTGCGCGCCGCCGCGTCGACCTCGGTGAGCGTGAGGTCGGGGCCGCCGGCGATGGAGAACAGCACGCGCGACGCGCCCGCGATGGAGGCTTCCAGCAGGTTGGAGTTCGTGGCCTGCTGCGCCGCGTCGAGGGCGCGGTTCTCGCCGGAGGCGAGGCCGATGCCCATCATGGCCGTGCCGGCGTCTTTCATGACCGTGCGGATGTCCGCGAAGTCGAGGTTGATGAGGCCCGGGATGGTGATGAGGTCCGTGACGCCCTGGATACCCTGGCGCAGCGTGTCGTCGGCGATGCGGAACGCGTCGAGCATGCTCGTCTTCTTGTCCACGATCTCCAGCAGGCGGTCGTTCGGGATGACGATGAGCGTGTCGACTTTCTGGGACAGGAGGTCGATGCCCTGATCGGCCTGGTTGCGGCGGGTGCGACCCTCGAACGAGAACGGCTTGGTGACGATGCCCACCGTCAGCGCGCCGATCTCCTCGCGGGCGATCTCGGCGATGATGGGCGCCGCGCCCGTTCCGGTTCCGCCGCCCTCGCCGGCCGTGACGAACACCATGTCCGCCTCGGCGAGCGCCTCGCGGATCTCCGCGCGACTTTCCTCGGCCGCCTGGCAGCCCACTTCGGGGTTCGCGCCGGCGCCCAGGCCGCGCGTGAGCTCTTCGCCGATGTGGATCGTCTTGTCGGCGTCCGACATGAGCAGAGCCTGTCGATCCGTGTTCACGGCGATGAACTCGACTCCTCGCACGCCCGCTTCGACCATGCGGTTCACGGCATTCGTGCCGCCGCCACCGACGCCGACGACCTTGATGACCGCCAAATGCTCGGAACCTATCTTGTTTGGCATTGTATCCTCCACACCTGCTGCGTTTTCAAATGCTGCGTTTCCCGTCAGGGCACAGTTCACGTGCGGTTATTGTACACGATGCTCAACCATTTGCAAATTACGCTGCGGTAATGAAATGCGCACGTCCACAGATATAGCGGATGAGCCGGGTAAGCGGAAACGATGGATGCCGCCGTGGCGCGCCGGCGCGGCCATCGACGTCGCCGCTCATGGTCGACAGGCAACCGCTGGCGAAGGGGCTCGCCCGTTCGCAAATCCGCGCGGCGCCGCTCGCAAGGCGGCTGCTGGCCGAACATGCAGGCGAGGCTATATCGTATAAGAGCAGCATCGCGTCGACCGGCTGACCGAAAACGAACGTCCGCGACCGGAAGGGAGTCCCCCATGGTTCCGCTCGTACTCACCGCCTTCAAAGTATAGAAAGCTCGCGCGTCGATTCGGCGCGCGCGAACATCCCCCTCCTCAAACCAATACGCTTATCGTCGCGTCCTCTTGCGAGGTCGGGCGAAGCTTGTACCGAAAGGAAGACCCCATGCCCTGGTTCGATCAAGCGCCCTGGCTCGTCGCCCTGGCGCCGTTTTTCGGTCTGTTCCTTTCCGCATTCGCGAAACGAACAGACCCCTTCATCGCAGGCGACCGGGTGTACCGCCACGACGCCCCCGCGCGCCTGTCCCACTGGACCCACGGCATCGGCACCGCCGTGTGCCTCGCGTCGGGCATCGTGCTGGGACTGAGGTTCACCCCGGCATTCGTGGAGGACGGCCCGGCCGCCATCCTATGGCAGAACGTCCATTTCGCGGCCGCGATCGTGTTCCTGTTCGGAACGTTCTACTACCTGGGCAACACGATCATCTCGAAATGGCGCTTGCGCGAGCACCTTCCCACGAAGAACGTGGTCGCCTACACGGTGCGCCACTACGGCCTGCTCGTGGGCATCAAGAAGTTCACGATGCCGCCCGAGGACAAGTACTTCGAAAGCGAGAAGGCCGCCTACGTGATGGCCGTGGTCACGGCCGCGTTGCTGGTGGTGACAGGCCTGGTCAAGGCATTGGCCCACGTGGTGCTCACGCTGCCCGACGGCCTCATGAACGTCATGTTCTGGGTGCACGACATCGCGGCCGCGCTCATGCTGCTGTTCTTGGCGGCGCACGTGTTTTTCGCCGTGATCGCGCCGTTCTCGTGGAAGACCTTCCCGTCCATGCTGATCGGATGGATGCCGCGCGGCGAGGCCGAGAAGGAACATGCAGGTTGGATGGAGCGGCTCGAGCGCGAGCAGTCCGAGCGCGGCATGGACGAGTCCGCACTCGGCGCCGGAGAGCGCGCGGCCGCGCAAGAGACGATGGGAGCCGCCGCGCGCGCAGCAGCCGCCGACGGCACGCAAGGGAGATGAGCGATATGACCGAGACGAATCAGCGCGCGACCGACGCGCAGCATAAAGGCGGCCTCTCCAGGCGCCAGTTCATCGCCGGGATCGGCGGATTGGGAATCGGCGCCGTGCTGGGAAGCGGCATCACGGCGCTGCTGTTGCCCGACGACGTGTACGCCATCGAGGCGAGCCAAGGCTACCTGCTGGTGGATGCGAAGAAGTGCGCCGGCTGCGAGACGTGCGTCATCTCGTGCTCGCTCGCGCATCTAGGCCGTATCAACACCTCGCTTTCGCGCATCCAGGTGATGAAGAACGCGCTGGGAAGCTTCCCCTCCGACGACGTCATGCAGAACCAGTGCCGCCAATGCCCCTACCCTTCCTGCGTGGAAGCCTGCCCCGTGGGCGCCATGCACGCCGACCCCGAGACGGGCGTGCGCCTCGTGGACGAGGGCAAGTGCATCGGCTGCGAGCGCTGCGTGGAGGCGTGCCCCTTCACGCCGTCGCGCGTGCAGTGGAACTTCGAGGACAAGCACGCCCAGAAGTGCGACCTGTGCAAGAACACGCCCTTCTGGGATGAAGAGGGCGGCCCGTCCGGCAAGCAGCTGTGCGTCGAGATCTGCCCCATGAAGGCCATCGCGTTCACCAACGTGCTGCCCGTCCAAACCGACGAAGGCTACACGGCGAACCTGCGCAACGACCACTATCTGGAAATCGGCCTGCCCAGCGACGACGAGGCGCGCATCCCTCCCGCGCGGCTCGGATACGGCGCAGGCGGCACGGCAGCCCAGGCGGCAGCCGGCTCGAACGACAAATAATAGGAGGACCTCATGACCGAACATTACGGCTACGCCGGCAAGATACTCATCGTGAACCTGACCGACCGCACCTCCCAGACCATCGACACCGAACCTTACATCGAATGGGTGGGCGGCCACGGGATGGCCTCGAAGCTGTTCTGGGACTACTGCGAGGACAAGACCGTGGAGGCGGTCGATCCGGGAAACGTGCTGGTGTTCGCCGCCACGCCGTTCTCGGGCGCCGTGGTGCCGGCCGCCTCGGCGCGCTGCGAGTTCACGGGCATCAGCCCGTTCTCGCTGCCCGAATGGTACAACCGCTCCAGCATGGGCGGCCGTTTGGCCGGCATGATGAAGGAAGCGGGCTACGACGCCTGCGTGGTGCGCGGGAAAGCGGAAGCGCCCGTGTGGATCAGCGTGGTGAACGACCAAGTGACGTTCAACGACGCGACCGACCTTTGGGGACTCGACACCTTCGAGTGCCAGGAGAGAATCTGGGAAGAGGTGACGCACGGCACCGCCCCTGGCTCGTGGTACGAGTTGACGAAGGGACGCGACGGAGGCCGAACCACGCAGCGACCGTCCGTCATCTGCATCGGACCTGCCGGCGAGAACCTGGCGCGCGTGTCGTGCATCGTGCACGATGCCGGCCACGTGACGGGACAGAGCGGCTTCGGCGCGGTGTTCGGCGCCAAGAACCTCAAGGCGATGAGCTTCATCGGCTCGAAGAGCATACCCATCGCCGACCCCGCCGCGCTCGTGAGGCTGCGGTTGGAAGTGCAGGAGAAGTTCGGCTACGACATCGACGCCGGCAAGGTTCCGGGCGCGCCGGGCAGCCCGGGCGCCGCATCCACCGTGCTGGACACGAGCCCCACGGTGTCGCGCGCAGAAGGATGCCGCGGCTGCTTCAAGAACTGCCGTAACCTGTACCCCGGCGGCGTGGGCAACGAGCTGACCTGCTCGGCCGGCCTGTACTTCACCGACTCGGGCAAGATCGACGAGCAGCTGGCCGCCTACAGCCTGCTGTCGAAGCTGGGGCTGAACGGCTACGAGATCGACATGCCCGTGTACCTGCACAACCTCTACAAGATGGGCGTCATGGGCAAGGGCAAGGACATCGACACCGATCTGCCCTTCGAGCAGTACGGCACCTACGCGTTCATCGAGGAGCTGCTGATGCGCATCGCCTACCGCCGCGAGATCGGCGACGACCTGGCCGAGGGCATCGCGCGCGCGGCGCAGAAGTGGGGGCGTTGGGACGAGGACACGTCGTCGGGCCTGCTGGCGCGCCCGAACTGGGGCTACTGCGAGCACAACGAGCCGCGCGCCGAGGTGGAATGGAGCTACGGAAGCATCTTCAGCGAGCGAGACATCAACGAGCACGGCGTACACAACGCGGTGTACAACACCTCCATCATGGCGGTGCTCACCGGCGCCGAGCCGCCCGTCTCGGCCGAGAACATGGCCAAGCAGCTGGCCGATCAGTCCGGGCTGGGCGACCCGCTGTGCTTCGACTGGAGCGAGGAGGGCATCTATTCCGATGCGCGCGTGCGCGAGATCCACTGGAACCGCGCCTACGGGCGCTTCTGGCTGCAGTCGCTGGGCATGTGCGACTGGGTGTGGCCGAACTTCATCAGCCGCAAGCACACCGCCGAGACGGGCTCGACGTACGGGGCCACGCCCGAGTACGAGGTGAAGTTCTTCCAGGCCGTCACCGGGCGCGACCTCTCCTACGAGGAAAGCATCGAGCTGGGGCACAAGTTCTGGGTGCTCGACCGCGCCATCTGGGCGCTGGAGGGACGCCATCGCGACCAGGAGGTGTTCACGAACTACGTGTACGACGTGAAGACCACCAAGCCCTTCCCCCCTCGTGGTGTTCGAGGACGGGAAGTGGAGCTACTCGCTGTGCCAGGGCCGCACGCTCGACCGCGACAAGTTCGAGGACTTCAAGACGCGCTTCTACGCCCACGAAGGGTTCGAGGAGTCCACGGGTCGCCCGACGCGCTCCGGGCTCGAGGCGCTTGACCTCGGCTTCGCCGCCGACAAGCTGGAAGCGGCCGGAAAGCTGGGAGCGTGATGGACATGGCAGCTCTCGACGAGACGGCCGCCGCCACATCCCGGGAGGCCGCTGCGTGCGGCGGCCCCGCCTCCCCTGCATGGGGCGAGGAGGCGGGGAGCGGATCCGAAGGCATACCCGGCATGGCCGAGGCGTGCCGGCGCTTCCCCTTGCCCTCACCCGACGAGGCGGCCCATGCGCTGCGCGAGCTCTCCTGGGGCGAGCACTTCGTTGCCGGGCGCATGGTGCCCTCCAAGGGCGGGTCGGACCTGTACCTGTACAACCTGCACAGCGCAGCCGTGTTCCTGCTCGACCGAGACGAAGCGCGCGTGGGCAAGGGCGCCGACCAGATCATCAAGCTCATCGACGTAGACGCCTTCGTCGCCTGGCTGCGCGACACGGTGGGCGACGCGGCGCTGGCGGACGCGATCGCGCGGGAATGTCCGGCCGACGACCCTACCGCGACCGCCTGGAGAACGTGCAGCGGCTGCTCGCGCTGCGCATGGTCCAGTACGGTGCCGCGAGCGACGCGATGAACGCGGCCGACGCCGAGCAGGACGAGGGAGCTTGACGATGGCGGACGGACGGGCGTGCGCGCCGCTGGAGGACTTCCCCCTCCTCGCCGCGCACGCCGCGGGCGGCCCTCCGCTCGCCTACCTCGACAACGCGGCAACCACGCAGAAGCCGTCGTGCGTCCTCGACGCCATGGATTGACTTTCTACCGCACGGCATGCGGAAACCCGCACCGTTCCGCGCACGCGCTGGCCGCTGCGGCCACCCGGGTCTACGAGGACGCGCGCTCGACGGTCGCGCGCTTCATCGGCGCGTCGCCGGAGGAGACGGCGTTCACGAGCGGGGCCACGCACGCCCTGAACACCGTGGCGCTCTGTTATTGCGCCGAGCGGCTGGAGCCGGGCGACGAGATCGCGCTCACGCTGCTGGAGCATCACAGCAACCTCGTGCCGTGGCAGACCGCGGCGCGGCTTTCCGGGGCGAGGCTCTCCTTCATCGTGCCCGACCGCGCCGGGGTCGTCTCAGACGACGAGATCGACCGGGCAATCGGCCCGCGCACCCGCGTGGTGGCGTTCACCGGCATGTCGAACGTGCTGGGAACCGTGCCGCCCGTCAAGCGCATCATCGAAGCGGCGCACGCCTGCGGCGCCGTCGCCGTGCTCGACTGCGCGCAGAGCATCGCGCACGAGCCCCTCGACGTGCACGACCTCGACGTCGACTTCGCCGCGTTCTCGGGCCACAAGCTGTACGGCCCTATGGGCATCGGCGTGCTGTACGGCAAGCGGCGCCTCCTCGAGGAAACGCCGCCCTTGCTGCGAGGCGGGGGCATGGTGGAGGCGGTGTTCGAGGGCGCGTCCTCGTTCGACGGAACGCCGGGGCGCTTCGAAGCGGGCACGCAGAACGTGGCAGGAGCCGCGGGGCTGGCGGAAGCCGTGCGCTATCTCGACCGCATCGGCTTCGACGCCGTGCGCGCGCACGAGCGCGAGCTGACCCGCGCCCTGGTGAGCGGCCTGGACTCCATCCCCTCCGTCAGGCTCTACGGCCCCGGGCCGAACGCCGAGACGCCGCGCGGCGGCATCGTCTCGTTCAACGTGAAGGGCGTGGGCGCAGCCGAGGTCGCCCACGTGCTGGACCGCCGCGGAGTGGCAGTGCGCGCCGGCGCGCACTGCGCCCAACCCCTCCTGCGCCACATAGGAGCGGAAGCCGTCTGCCGCGCCAGCGTGGCCGCCTACACCACCATGCACGACATCGACCGTTTCCTAGAAGCCGTAGAGTCGTCCCGCAACGAAGCCGTAGCCCTGGCAACATCGCGCATGCTGTGAAACAGACGGTTCGGGGGTTCCCGCCTGCCGGAAACCCCCGAACCGCCGCACGGGATCCTTCGACTCGCTTCGCTCGCTCAGGATGACAACGAGCACAAACCCCCAGGTCGAACCCTCCCAGCGAACAGGAAGCTCAAGCCGCTGCGCCTTGCGGGCGGGCGGGGCGCCCCACCAAGCGAGTTTCGCAGCGAAGCGAGGACTGTCTGAGCGACTGGGGCGTCCCGCCCGCCCGCAAGGCGCAGCGGCGCGCAGGTCCCTAGAGAGCCCTCCAGGTGGGCCGATCCACCACCCGCACGTTGATGTACGCCAGCCCGTCGGGATGCTCCTTCATGATCTCGAGGCAGACGCGCTCTTTGTCGCGGATGTTCTCGGCCGTGCCGAACACGATCTCCACGCCGCTTTCCAGCGTCAGCGTGGTGGACTCGGTCTCGGTGGCCGCCACCTTCTTCACCTGCCCCGCCAGCTCGGTGGTCATGCCGTCCACGATGGCCAGCGCGTTGTTCACGTTGGCGTCCGAGCAGTAGGCGCCCACCTCGGGGCGCGTGCCGTAGGGCACGTCGGTGATGTGCAGCACCTTGGCCGCGTCCTCGTACACCTTCGGGCTGGTCCTCTTGCCGGCCTCGGAATTCTGGTCGGGGATGGGCATGAGCCACATGCCGTCCGAGGCGATGGCCCACGGCTGCACCGACTCGGCGTTCTCAGTGGGCACGTCCGCCACCGCCGTGATGGTGCGCTCGGTGACGGCCAGCTCCAGGGTGTTCGGGAACACGCGGTTCACCGACACGTCGTCCACCCATGCGTCTTTGAGCAGGCGCTCGCGGATGCCAGCGGCGTCGACGCGCAGAAGCGTGGTTCCGGCGGGCACGCTGGCAAGCTCGGACATGTCGGTGGCCGTGAGATGCTCCACGCCGGTGACCGAGACGTTCTCGATGGTGAACAGGTTGGAGTAGTACACGGCCAGGCCGCCGCCTACGAGCGCCAGCACGAGCGCGGCCACGATGCCGATGCGCACCAGGTAGCGACGGTAGGTTTTCTGCGCGCGAGAAGAGCGCTCGGCGCGGTCGAGATCCCCCACGCGCACCGACGACAACGGCGGGCGAACCTGGTTCGCACGACGCTGCGGCAGCTGGCCGCCGGGAATGGCGCGATAGGTTCCAGGCGTCGAAGCACGCGACGAAGTTCGCGGCATGCCGCCGCGCGCGGATTGGCGCGGCGCGCCGCCGGCGGGACGCACGCCCCTGCCGGCCTGCCCGGAAGCGCGGCTGTTGCGCGGGCTCGCCTTACGCGAACCCGAGGAAACGGACTTCCGGTTGTAATTCGATGCCATACGTCTCGTACACCTTCGTCTTGACCAGGTTGATCAGTTCCAGCACGTCGCGCGCCGTGGCGTCGCCCGTGTTCACGATGAAGTTCGCGTGCACCTCCGACACCTGCGCCCCGCCGATGCGCAGGCCCTTGAGCCCGGCTTCCTCGATGAGCGCGCCCACCGGAGCGCCTTCGGGGTTGCGGAACACGCTTCCGCACGACGGCAACGACAGCGGCTGCGTCTTCTTGCGCCGCGCGTGCGACGCTTCCATCTTACCGCGGATGAAGAACGGGTCGGCAGGCTCTACGGAAAGTTCGCATTCCACGATCACCTCGTCTGAAGCGAACGAGCTGGAACGGTAGCCCCACGCGATCTGGTCGCCGTCGCGCCGAACCAGCCCCTTCCCGGGCGACAGCGTGGTCACCGACACCACGCGCGAGCCGATCCACTCGTCGCGCGAGCCCGCGTTCATGCGCAGCGCGCCGCCCACGGTGCCCGGCGTTCCCACGGCGAACTCGAATCCCGCCAGCGATCGACGGAACGCCTCCTGCACCACCGACGACAGCGGCACGCCCGCGCCCACGCAGAAGCTGTGCGCGTCCTCGTCGTAGCGGCAGATGCGGAAGTCGCGGCCGAGCGTGATCACCACGCCGGGATACCCCTCGTCGGCGACGAGCAGGTTGCTGCCCCGGCCGATGGCCACCCACGGCACCCGGCTCTCCTCGCATACCGTGACCAGGCGCTTGAGCGCTCCGACGGAGGCCACCTGCACGTAGAAACGCGCGGGTCCGCCGATGCGGTACATGGTATGCCGAGCCATGGGCTCCGAAGGGTACACGTCGCCGTCGAACGCGTCGTCGACGAGCAGCGCCTCGAGCGGCGAGGTATGGCGGGCGGTCATCGCCGCATCACGCCTGCCGTCGCGCGGCGGCGCCATCCGCCTGCGAAAGCGCGTCGACGAGCTGCGGGCCGATGGCGGTCACGTCTCCCGCGCCCATGGTGATCAACAGGTCGCCCTCGCCCAGCTTGCCGGCGAGATAGGGCACCACCTCGATACGGCGCGGCACGTAGGCGGCCTCGGGATGGCCCGCATGGTCGAGCACCACGTTCAGGAACGTCTTGCCCGACACGCCGGGGACGGGCGCTTCGCCCGCCGGGTACACGTCCATGAACGTGACGGCGTCGGCCGCGTCGAACGCCCGGCCGAAATCGTCCTTCAGCACCTCGGTGAACAGCGGCGCGCGCGAGTAGCGGTGCGGCTGGAACAGCACGTGCACATGCGCGAAGCCCAGATGGGACGCGGCCTCGATGGTGGCGGCGATCTCGGTGGGATGATGCGCGTAGTCGTCGACCACGGTGACCCCGCCCGCTTCGCCCACGAGGTCGAAGCGGCGCTTCACGCCGGCGAAGTCGGCCAGCGCTTCGGCCGCTTGCGCAGGGTCGTATCCGAGCGCCCACAGAAGGCCGACGACGCCGGCGGCGTTCAACACGTTGTGACGGCCCGGATTCTGCTTGACGTGCGCGCTCACGACGCTTCCGTCGGGCAGTTCGAGCGTGAAGTCGCTGCCCACGCCGTTCGGCTCGTACGAGGCGATGCGCACGTCGCACGCATCAGAGAAGCCGTAGGTGAACAGGCGCTTTCCGGAGGCGCGAGCCACGCGCACGAGCGCCTCGTCCTCGCCGCAGGCCACCACCACGCCGCCGTCGTCGGGCACCGACCCGATGAACGAGGCGAACTTCTCGTAGATCTCGTCGAGGTCGCGGTAGTGGTCGAGGTGGTCGGCCTCGATGTTCGTCACCAGCACGGCGCGCGGCGACAGATGCATGAACGACTTGTCGCTCTCGTCTGCCTCCACCACGTAATGGGCGCCCGTTCCCGAGTGCGCGTTCGTGCCGTAGGCGCGCACGATGCCGCCTATGAGGAACGTCGGATCCTCCCCCATGCCGTCCAGTACGCTGGCCAGCATGGACGACGTGGTGGTTTTGCCGTGCGTGCCGGCCACCGCGAGCGTCTGGAGCGCGCGTCCCAGATAGGCGAGCATCTGGGCGCGATGCCAGATGGTCAGGCCGCGCGCCTTGGCGGCGGCGAGTTCGGGGTTGTTGTCGAGGATGGCGGTGGACACGACGATCACGGGGTTTCCCTCGGGGATGTTCGCCGGATCGTGGCCGATGTGCACCTCGATGCCCGCCTCGCGCAGCTGCTTGGTGTAGCGGCTCTCCTTGAGGTCGGTGCCGCTCACGCGCATGCCCTGGTCGAACGCGACGCGAGCGATGCCGCTCATGCCGACGCCTCCAACGCCGATGAAATGTACCTGGTCGATGTGCATGGTGTCCATAGTGCGTCCTCGGTCTCTCTGATGTACTGCAAACCGCTATTGTACCCTATCGCGCGACCGCTCAACGCTGTGCGCGAGCCGCTTCCATGACCGCGTCGGCCAGCAGACCCGCGGCGTCGCGCGTCTTCTGCGCGCGGGCCGCGGCGGCCATGCGGGCGCGCACGTCCTCGTCCTCGATGAGCTCGCACAGCTTGCGGGCGAACTCGGGCCCCTCCACGTCGGCGTCGGCCACGAGGTAGGCGGCGCCCGCCTCCACGCATGCCTGCGCGTTCATGGTCTGATGGTCCTCCGTGGCGAACGGGAACGGCACGAGCAGTGCCGGAAGCGCGCGGGCCGATATCTCGGCGAGCGACGTGGCGCCGGCGCGCGAGACGACGACGTCGGCCGCGGCCATGGCGTCGCCCATATGGTCGGTATAGCCCAGCAGCTGCCAACGAGCCTGCTGCTCGGGCGAAAGCGCCAGCTGCTCGCGCACGGCATCGAGCTCCTTGGGGCCGGTCACCTGCACGATATGCAGGTCGCCGTAGGCCAGAAGCTCGTCTTTGAGCGCGGCGACGGCCTGGTTGAGGTGCCGCGCGCCCAGGCTGCCGCCCGTCACCAGCAGCATGCGCGCGCCCTCCGGCACGCCGAAGCGCGCGCGGCCCTGCTCGCGCGTGGCCGAGAACACGCTTTCGCGCACAGGGTTGCCGGTCACCCGGACGCGGCTCTTGTCGGCCAGCGCCTCGGCCGCGTGCTCGTAGGTGAGGCACACGGCGGCGGCGCGCTTGGCGAGGTACTTGTTGGCCATACCCATGACCGAGTTCTGCTCGTGCACCACCACGGGGATGCCGCGCTGCTCGGCGGCGCGCGCCACGGGGATGCACACGTAGCCGCCGAAGCCCACCACCGCGTCGGGCTGTATCTCGTCGAACCACCGGCGCGCGAGCGTCGTGCTCTTCTGAATGGTGAGCACGGCCTTCGGCAGCGTGAGCGGGTGGTTGCGGTTGAAACCCTGGGCCTCGAACGGCGTGAACGGGATGCCCGCCTCCCGCACGAGCCGCGCCTCCACGCCCGTGGGCGTGCCGGCGAAGCGTACCTCGCAGCCGCGCTGCTTCAGCACGTCCGCCAAGGCGAGCGCCGGGTTGATGTGGCCGGCGGTTCCGCCGCCGGAAAGAACGATCAGCATGTTCGCTACCTCCTGCCCCTGCTCGACGACGAGCGCCCGCCGCGTGAGGGCGGCGGCGCACCGTTCGTCGCGCGCACGACGCGCAGATCGGCGCGTCGGCGATCGTAGATGGTCGGCGCCTCGGCGCCGCGCGATACCGATAGGATGATGCCCACCATGATGAGCATGGCCACCAGCGACGATCCGCCCGACGATATGAACGGCAAGGGCTTGCCCACCACAGGGAACCACCCGATGACCATGGCGATGTTGAGGAACGCCTGGAACGCGATCATGATGGTGCAGCCGCCCGCCACCATGGTGCCGAAGTTATCGGGCGACGACTGCGCGATGCGGGTGCCCGCGTACAGGAACAGCAGGAACAGCGCGATGACCACCGCGGCGCCCACCAAACCCAGCTCCTCGCCGATGATGGCGAAGATGAAGTCGGTGTCCGCTTGGGTGAGGTACAGGTACTTCTCGTGCGAGTTTCCCAGCCCCACCCCGAACAGGCCGCCGCCGGACAGCGCGTACAGCGAGTGGATGAGCTGGAAGCCCGTGCCGAAGCCGCCTTCGCCGTCGTTCCACGGGTTCATGAACACCATGAGCCGGTCGCGGCGGTACGACGAGCCGAAGATGCCCACGAGGCCGAGGGCGACCACGACGCCGATCACGATGAGCATCGTGCGCAGCGGCACCTCGCCCAGCCACATGACCGCGAGGATGCCCACGACGCAGATCATGGCCGTGCCCAGGTCGGACTGGGGGCCCAGGATGATGAGCACCGGAGCCAGGACGAGCAGGCCCACGAGCGCGAAGAACACCAACACGGTGTACTGCCCCTCGCGGAAGTCCGTGAACAGACGCGCCGCCACCAGCACGAGCGCGATCTTCGCGAACTCCGAAGCCTGCAGGCTGGCCGAACCGATCATGAGCCATCGGCGGGCGCCCATTCCTCATCGCCCACGCCCGCCACCGCCGTGATCACGAGCAGCGCGAACGCCACGGCCCAGATAACCCATACCGCATTGCTGCGCCAGAGCGAGACGGGAACGAACTTCCAGATGATCAAAGCAAGGATCACGCCCGCGACGGCGAACTTGATCTGGTTGAGCGTCTCGGCCATCGGATCGACCGCGACCTCGGTGCCGGCTTTCGCCAAAGTGATGACCGCCGAGGTCGAGTAGATCATCACGAAGCCGATGAGCATGAGGGCGAGCACCGACAGCAGGAGGATGATCCGAGGTCCCATGATATGCGCAGGCGCGCCTCGCTTGTCACGTTGAATAGCCATGGCGGGCCTAGGCGCCCAACGCGGAAGCCGCGTCGGCTACGAGCGTTTTGAATGCGGCTCCCCGCTCCTCGAACGAGCAGAACTCGTCGAAGGAGGCGCAAGCCGGGGACAGCAGCACGACATCTCCCGCCGAAGCTAGCGCGAGAGCCGCGTCGAACGCGTCGGCGAGGTGCGCAGCACGCGCCGCGGCGAAACCGGCAGGAGCCTGCGCGTCCGCCGCCTCGAACGCGGCCGCGAATCGCTCGCCCGCATCGCCGAAGCACACGACCGCGCCCGCATGGGCGTGGGCGGCCTCCACGAGCGGCGCGAGGTCGGTGCCCTTGTCGTCGCCTCCCAGCAGCACGACGGGGCGCGCCTCGGGAAATGCGGCGAGGGCCTTGAGCGTGGCATCGACGTTCGTCGCCTTGGAGTCGTTGTAGCAGCGCACGCCGGCCACCGAGCCGCACGGCTCGATGCGGTGCTCGAGCGGCGCGAACGTGCGCAACCCCTCGGCCACGTCGCTCTCGTGCACGCCCAGCGCGAGCGCGGCTGCCGCCACGGCCAGCGCGTTCGAGGCGTTGTGCTCGCCTTTGATCTGCAGTTCTTCGACGCGCGCCGCAGCGTGCTCCGCACCTTTCAGCGCCACGCGCAGCGTGCCGTCGGCATCCAGGAACGCGGCGTTGTCGCTGCCGCACGCGGCGCGCATGTCACCGGTTAGCCCCGCGGCCGTGCCCAGCGGCACGTACGAGAAGCCCCGCTCGCCCGCGTCCAGCGCGCGCAGGCGGCGCACCTCGGCGC
>ENA-OQDA01000012-OQDA01000012.1-human-gut-metagenome-genome-assembly--contig:-NODE-12-length-94231-cov-15.729214_pt1 | contig 94231 bp, 84 predicted proteins | sample MGYA00242771_ERZ504603 | MGnify/ENA primary metagenome ERZ504603 (study PRJEB26092, sample SAMD00036328) | human gut metagenome | host: Homo sapiens | study: EMG produced TPA metagenomics assembly of...
GCTACTATAACGAGGAGCGCCCGAAGGAGGCGCTGGGCTGGATGAGCCCGATGGAGTACCGGAGGTCGCTGGGGCTGGCGGCCTAAGGACGGAGGCCCCGGTCTCCAAGATTTCTGCCGCACGCCCATTTCCGGAAGTTTTGTCGAGCTGTGCTACCGTTTGCCGCCACAAGGCGATCCGAACAGAGACCTCATCGAACAAGCGAGTTGACCGCGGGGGCAAGCGGCCATAGTGATCGCCCCCGACCTCGATTTTGCGGGTTTCATCGGAAGCATCACAGCTCGTACGTGACGACCTGGGGCTGCGCGGGGTCGACGGGGTCGGGTACCTCGACGCGCACGAACTTGAGCGTCACGCGCTCGAAGCCAGCCTTGTGCAGGACGTCGGCGTACACCTCGGCCTGCAGGCGGTGTTTCTCATGCAGCCGCCCGGGCGTCTCGTCCGGGCTCCCACCGGTCTTGTAGTCGATCAGCAGGGCATGACCGGGGCGAGCGGGGTCGGTGCACAGCAAGTCGATGGCGCCCTCGGCATAAGGCCCAAAGCGCCCCACGAGCCCGTCCATGCCCAGCGTGTAAAACGGCACCTCGGCACGGCGGCACGGCCAGGCAAGTGCCTCGGCGCGCACATCGCTCGAAAGCCAGCGCGCGACCGCGGCATCGAAGCGCTCGCGCTGGGCGGGCGTGCAGCCCCAGTAGCGGCACAGGGCGTCAGCGCGCTCGGCGGGCAAATCGACGCGATCAAGTTCGATCAACCACTGACATGCGGCATGGAAGGCGCTACCCAGGGCGGTCGGGTCTCCGGCACGCGACAGAGCGGCCCTCTCTTCGCGCTCATCGCGCAGGGCGTCGACCTCGCTCGGCGCGACCGCCTCATCGATGTCATCGCCCTCGGGAGCCCCGGCGGCGGCCGCACGGTCCTCCCCCTCCTCGTGCAACTCGGCGGAGATCGATGAATAACTGTACGAATCACGTGGGGCGCGCTCGGCGGGCACGACGCGCATGTACACACTCGCCGGCTCGACGAGCGTGAAGGAATCCGTCGGTTCGGGTGCCGGGGCGTCCGCAACCGAGGCCTCTGCATCGGCCGGCTCGGCATTCGCCTCGTATGCGGCGCCGCCATACGAGAAGTCCCTGAGGGCGATCAGCTCGAAATCGCCCGCTTGGGCGTTGTCGAACACGAGGCGGTCGCACGCGAGCGAGGCGCCCTCATCGGGCAGGATGCGCTCGAGCACGGCTTGCGTGAGATCCAACTCGGGCCTGAGGGCGAGAGCCGCGTCCTTGCCGCGGCCAACGGGCACATCCATCGCGAGCAGGCAGACCTCGCGGGCGCGCGTCATCGCGACGTACAGCAGACGGGCCCGCTCCTCGAGTGCGAGGCGGTCCTCCTCGTTGCGCATGGACAGCCATGCCTCGGCGGCCGATCCAGTCGCGCACACATCGTCGACCAAGCTCGCATCGAGCCAGGGCCCCGTGGCGCCCGATCCGCTCAGATACTTCTTGAATTGCTTCTCCACCTCGGCGCCGTCGACGAAGGAGCCGGACGAATCACGGCAACTCGGAAAACGGCCGGGCAGGGCGACGAGGCCGATCGTGCCGTCATCGCGGCGGGCGGACTGCATGCGATCGGAGTTGGATCGGATGCCGAAGCACTCCGACACCGCGACTACGGGGAACTCGAGGCCCTTGGAGGCGTGCACCGTCATGATGCGCACCGCGTTGCCCCCCTCCTCGTTGAGGGCGCCGGGTGCCTGCTTGCCCGCCAGGAAACGGTCGAAGGCGAGCGCCACCTGGCGCGGCGCGTTGCCCAACTCGGCCTCGGCCTCCGCCACGGCGTCGATGGCCTTCAGGACATTCGCAGCCTGCGCGCGGCCCTCCGCCCCCCGCTCGGCGAGACGGACCATCCAACCGGACTCGTTGACCACATCGCGCACGATCGAAGTAAGCGGGTCCTTCCCCAGGCGCGAGAGAGCCCGGCGCAGGACGCTTCGGGCACGGGCGAGCAGCGGAAGCTCCCCGAAGCCCGGTGCGTCGTCATCGACGAGAATGCCGAGCTCGATATTGCGGCGACGGGTCTCGCCGGTCTGCGTATCCCATGCCGTGGCCAGGGCAAGGAATTCCTGGACGCCCAGGGCGAACAGCGGCGAGGCGAGCACGGGGGCGAGGCCATGCGCGGTATCGGCCAGGTTGCCGAGCATGTGCACGAGCGCGCGGACGGTCTTGGCCTCCTCCGTGGAGGCGAACACCGATCCGCCGCTGATCACGCAGTCGAGACCCTGCGCGCGGATCGCGTCCGCGTACACGCCGGCGCGGGGCATGCCGCCCAGCAGCAGCACCATGCCCCCCACGGGCTGACCGGCATCGGCGAGCGAGCGGAACCGGCGGGCGATGGCCTCGGCCTTGGCCGCCGTGCGCTCCTCGGTGGTGCCGCCCGCGACAAGCAGGGCCTGACGACGCGAGGCGCCCGCGACCCGCAGACCGTCGACGCGCCCGTCGTGCGGGAGCAAATCGAGGAAGCCCGGCATGATGCCGCCCTTCCCGCCGTCGAAGATGCGGGCGACGTACTCGAGCACCTCGGCGTGGCTTCGGAAGTTCTTGACGAGCTCGACCACGGATCCTACGGATCCCGCGGCCGCCTCATCCTCGATACGGCGCTGCGCGCGACGGAAGACCTCGACTTCGGCGCCGCGGAATCGATAGATGGACTGTTGGGCATCGCCGACGGTGCACAGGGCGCGACCGCCCTCGCCCGTAAGGAAGTTGATGAGGTCGACCTGCTGCTGGTCGGTGTCCTGGAATTCATCGATCATGACCATCGCGAACTTGCCGGCGTACGCCTCGCGGATGCCGGCATGGTCGCGCAGCGCCTCATAGGTGAGACGGAGGAGGTCGTTGTTGTCGAGCGCCGAGCGCTCCGCCTTGAGGGCGGCATACTCGTCGCCGACGGCGCGGGCGAGCGCGAGCAATTCATCGAGTGCGGGGCCGCCGAGGGCCAGATAGGCGTTGACGAAGGCATCGGCCGCCTCCGCCTTGAGCAGGGCAACCTGCTCCTTGGGAAAGGCCTTGCTCGGACGGGGCATGCCGCAGGCGAGCATGCAGGAAGCGAGGTCGCCGCGCGTCTGGGGGCCGCTCTCGTACGCCTCGAGGGCGTCCAGCGCGATGCGCGCGGTCTCTGCCGCCTTGGCACTCGCGCCGAGGCACTGGCGATAGGCGTCCATGAGGCCGGAGAAGTCCGCCGTGCCGCGGACGAAATCGATGTCGTCGAAGCCGTGGCGCGAGGCGCTCGCGCGCTCGAGCAGCACGCGCACCAGGCGCCTGGCACTCGTGCCCGCCTCGAAACCGGAAGGGTCGAGCTCGCCGGTGAGCGGGAACCACTCCCTCAGCGCGCCCAAACCGTCCCGCTCACGGCCGATCACGGCATCGACCGCCCGATCCATGAGTGGGCCGGAGACGGATTCATCCAGCACCGTGAACTCGGGGTCGAGGCCGAGTTCGAGCGCATGGGCGCGTAGAATGCGCGAGCACATGCCGTGAATGGTCGAGATCCAGGCGTCGTCGACCTGCAGGGCGACGTCGGCCATCCCCTCCTCGATAAGGGCGCCACGGACGCGCTCGCGGATCTCGGCCGCCGCATCCTTGGTGAACGTGATGGCGAGCACCTGGTCGAGGCTCCGGATGAAGGGGCCGGACTCGGGCGAGAGCGCCCACAAGATCCTGCGCGTGAGGGTGAAGGTCTTGCCCGAGCCCGCGCCCGCCGAAACGAACAGCGGGCGGTCGAGGGTGGTCACGATGTCGCGTTGCTGCGGCATGAGGGTGGAAAGATCCATCGTTTAAGCGTCCCTCCGCTCGAATCCAAGGTCGTGATTGAACGCGCACCGCGCGCCTGGCTTCTCCGCCGCCGCCACGTCTCCCGCCTCGAGGGAGTCGAGCTTGCGCGCGATGGTCCGCTCGACGCGGTCGAGCAGCTCGTCAAAGCTCATGGAACCGCCGCGTTCGGTGTCGGGGAAGCCCGTCCGCAGGCCGGGCACGCGGCCGTCGCCACGCTCGACCTCGGCGAATTCCTCGGAAACGGCGCCACGCATGGCGGGGGCGCCGCCCTTGGTCGAGAAATAGAGGGCTCCGCGGGCGTCGAGGGCGAGCTCGGAGTGACGCAACGCCTGCGCGTAGATGAGCGACTGCGTATGCTCGGGCAGCCAGTCGGGGTCATCCGCCGGGACGGTGCCGTCGCGCTTCGCCACCGTGGGGTCGGAGAGCTTGAAGGCGTTGACGTCGGCGCGGTGCTTGTAGTCGATGACCATCGCGCGTCCCTCGGCATCGACGTCCACGCGGTCGATGCGCCCGCCGAGCGGGCGCCCGGCGTACTCGACCCCGAGGCCGTTGAAAGAGTACTCGAGGTATTCCGGCGCAAAGGGCGCGAGCGCCTCGGCCTCGTACCGGACCACCGCCTCGAGCTGCGGAAGGATCTCATCCACCTGCGCGCGCTCGAGGGCCGAGTGCGCGACGAGCGCGCCGGAGCTCGAGGTCTTGTTGCGCGCATGCTCGGCTCGGACGCGATCGAACACGCTCCGCAGCCTCTCCAGGCACCCCGCGAGATTCTCGGGCGTGACGCGCGGGATCCCTTCCTCGATGAGCTCGGCGTGCAGGCGATGCATGACGTCGTGAACGAAATTGCCCTTCTCCATATTGCCGAACCCCGCATCAAGCGACTGGGGGCGGACGCGCGATGAGATGAACCAGCACAGCGGACAGGTCGCATAGCTCTCGATCTGCGAGGCGGACAGCTGGCGCGGCACGAGACGGGACGGGTCGGCGGGGTCGCGTTGGTACAGCACCAGATGACGGAGGGCGTCCTTCCCCAGCTCCTGCGGGGGCAGGCACGCCACCCGCTCGCAAGCCAGGCCGGCGCCGGCGGCGATGTCGAGATCCCCCACGATATCGCCCTCGCCCGCCGAGACGACATCCGCGACACGCCCCGACGCGCGAACGGCAGCCGCCAGCTCCGTCCACATCGCGGCGGGGTAACGGTCCTTCGCCTGGCGGTCATGCGTGACGCGGGCGAGGATTGCGCGAAAGCGCGCCGCGGCCAACGCCCGGTCGAACAGGTCGCGCAGGCGGGCAGCCGGCTCGAGCTCGACGGGAGCGACGCCGAGCTTGGCGGAAAGGGCCTCGAGGGCCCCTTCCTCGTGCGCGAGCGAGAAATTGTCGACGTCGACATCGGCGATGAAGACGGCGTCCACGGAGCCCGCGGGCAGCAGGGCGGCATCGGCGAGCGTCATGAATCGCACGCAGGGCGCCGTCGCGCCCCCATCGGGGCCCGCATGCGCAAAGCCGCTCGACTCGGCGCGACGACGGGCGGATACGGTTAGGCCGTCCAACACCGTCACGGCCACGGACTGGGGGACGTCCATCTCACGGGCGGTATCCGCCAGGGCCTCGATGGCCTTGGCGGCCATGGTGGCCTCGAGGCCGGCGCGGACCGACCCATCCCTCCAACCGAAGGCGCTCGGGGGAAGCGCCGCAGCGACGGCGCACATGGCCTTGAGCGCCGAAACGGGGCGCTCCTGCCACAGATACGAGACGACACTCGCGCAGACGGCGGGGACCTGGGCATAGGGCCCGGAATGCTCGGAGCGCTGGCGCATGGTCGCGGTCTGGCTCTGGTAGCTCTGCAGGGCGCGCAGAACCACCTCGGGCGTCAGGGAGCGATTGGAGCGGATCTTCTTATCGAACTTCCGCGCGGAATTGGAGTCCATGCCGGAGAGCGGCGAATAGAGCCAATCGGTGAGTTCCGGCGCGGGCCACCACGTCGCGGCGCGTTCGGGGTCCTCCCCCGCCTCCTTCATGCGGGCGACCACGTCGGACAGGGAGGTGAAGCGACGGCCGACCTCGGTGTCACCGAACCGTGCCACGAGAGCGCACTCCGAGCAAATCCCACGAGCCGCCAAACGGGGCGAGACCTCATCGAACACGTCTGACGGTCGAGAGGAGGCAACCACCACATCACGGCCGTCCGCCACGAGCCCGCTGATGGCGCGCGCGTAGGCGGCTCCGCGAGCATGCGGGCCCGCGACCTCGAGGAACTCGGGGTCGCCCTGGAAGCGCGGGGCAGATGCGAGCGCATCGAGCCCGACCACCTCGACGGGGGTGGGCAGTCCCGCGGCGAGGGATCGCTGGTCGGGGTTGAGCAGCACAGCTGCCTCGCCCACGCCGGCGACGGCCATCAACAGGCGCATCACATGTCCGGGCAGGCGGGAGACGTCGCGCACGGCGACGAAACGCGCGCACGCGGGCGCCTCGGAGTCGACGAGCCGCGCCAAGAGGCGGGCGGCCTCCGACGCCTCGACGAGCCCGCGCGCCTCGAGCATGCCGGCGTAATCGCGCACCAATGAGAACACGACGCGCTCGGCGTCATTGCCGGCCTCGGGCAGTTCCTTTCCCGACGCCGCGGGGGCGGCGATCTCGGGCAGCAGCGCCTCGGCAATCTGGCAAACGAGCCGCACCGTGCCCGGATTGCCCCGCAGGGGCGCGATAAAGGCGGCGCTGCGGCCGGCCATGAGCGCGGCGACGAGCATGCGGCGCTCAAGCGGAGACACCACGCGACGGCCATCGCCAAAGAGCTCCCACAGCCCCTCGATCCAAGTCTCGGGCGTTGTCACGTCGACGCCCGTGCCGACGCGCGCATCCGCCAAAGCGCGACGGCACACGTCGCGCTCGGCGAACGAGGGCACCAGCAGCGTGGCACGGCCGCACGCGCGTGCGGCATCCTCGAGCAGCGATATCTCGGCACCCGTGAGCGCCGATGCGGATTGCGTCGTGTAGACCTTCAGCCCCATGTCCCCATCCTCGATAGAAGTCTCGTCATTCCATCCTACACGCCCGCGCGGACACGTTCGTGTGGCGCGGGCAAACCCCATGCGATCGATGCGGCGGTTGGTCCCCGTCCGCCGCGCAAAAGAAACCGCCCCCCGCAATCTCGTGACTGCGAGGGGCGGGCTTTGGCAGTTGTCGGCACGCGCTAATTATCGCCGAGCTTGACGAGGATACCGCGATAGCCGCCGTACTCGCCGTTGAGCGCCTTGGAAACGCGGCTCACCGTGGTCGACGAGGCTCCCGTGCGCGCCTGCACCTCAACATAGGGCTCTCCCTCGTCGAGATAACGGGCGACCTGCAGGCGCTGCGCGAAGTCGCAGATCTCGCGCGGCGTGCACAGGTCGGTGAGGAATGCGCGAATCTCATCGGGGCCCTCGACGAGACGGAACGCCTCGACGAGCTGATCGACATCGGGTCGCTCGAACATCTTTTCTATATTCATGGTCACCACCAGGCATCATCAATGTACTTGGCAGTAACCCTACTGCCAAGGCGAAGTTTAGCACACTAGCGTGCTAAAGCACCGATGTCATCCGCGAGCGGCACGCGTCACCAGCTTGGGAGCGTGGGGACGAGTGAGAGACGCTCGGCAATTCCGGATGTCCAGCGCACCTCATCCGCATCACTTATGAGCACCGCCTCGACGCCATCGATGCTCTCGGCAAAGGCGAGCCCATCATCCATGCCGAGCATGAGCACCGTCGTCGAATAGCCATCGCAGTCAAGCGAACGGTCGGCGATGATCGTCGCGCTCGTGACGTCCGTGTGCGCGGGCATGCCGTCAACGGGACTCAGTATGTGGTGATACGTCCGTCCGCCTTTCGAAAAGCGGCGCTCGTGCAGGCCGCTCGTCACGACCGACCCATTCGCCACGTCCACGATCGCGCGATAGTGGGCGGGGTCGCGCGGATTCACGATGCCGATCTTCCAAGGGTCACCGGCATGCACGGGAGGGCGCGACGCCTCATCGGCAGGACGTCCGCCGCGCACGACCACGTTACCGCCCAAGTTGATCGCAAAGCGCTCGACGCCGTGGGCCACGAGCAGCTGAGCAAGATCGTCGGCAATGTAGCCCTTGGCGACCCCGCCTACGTCGAGAGAGCATGCAGGGTCCTCGATGGCAAGCCAGGGCGCCTCATCGGGCGCGCTCACGCGTATCGCGTCGATGTCCACATGTGGCAACGCACGGGCAAGCTCCAGGGCACTCGGCACAACTCCCTCGTGAAAATCCCACAGGCGCGTCACCGTCCCCATGGTGATGTCAAAGCAGCCCCGGCTTCGCGCGCAGTACCCGCAAGCCAGGCGCACAAGCTCGGCCGTCTCGGGCGCGACATCGATCGGATGGGGGGAGGCGGCATGGGCGCGGGAGATATCCGAATCCGATCGAGTCCGCGATAGATGGCGCTCAAAGAAGAGGCACCGATCCCGGCATGCCCGCAAGGCGTCATCGAGTGCCTCGACGGTACGCCCGGCACCTTCGTCTTCCGACCTCTCGCGACCGTCCCCGCAATACACGTGGAAGTGCACATCGGTGTTGAAGACGAAAAATGAGATGACGCGCGAGCCGTCCTCGCCGGGATAGGGCTCCGCCGTCTCGATCTGCGCATAGGTGTACTGCTGCATGGCGTTCCTCGCACGTCCGTCGGAATGACGGGGCTTTGGGTAGAATATCCGAGAACGGCCATGGCGATGCCACGGCCGCGTACCATTATCTTAGCGTGCGCGCCACGTCCTCGGATCCGTCATCGCGTATCCGAGTCGCACGCAAACCGAGAGGCCTCTCATGCGCTTTTTCCTCAACTGGCTCCTGACGTCCATCGCCATCGCCATCGCCACGTTCCTCGTCCCCGGCATCGCTCCGTTCGGAGCGGCGGATCCCTGGCTCAGCTTCGCGTTCGTCGGGCTGTTTCTCGGCTTGGTCAACTCGTTGGTCAAGCCTCTCATCACCGTCATCTCGCTGCCGCTCACGTGTCTTACCGTGGGGCTCTTCCAGCTGGTGGTAAACAGCTTCATGCTCGAACTCGCAAGCTGGCTCTCAGTGAATCTGCTCGGTTCGGGTATCTCCATTGCCGGATTCGGATCTGCGCTCATAGGCAGCATTATCGTGAGCATCATGTGCACGATTCTCGGCGTGGTGACCGAGGATTAAGGCAAGCGGCCGGCTATTCTTCCGCCTCCGGATGAGCGCACATCAGATCGGCTATGGTCACGCCCTCCAGATAGTCCTCGATGAGATGATCGAGTTCCCTCCACACATGAATCGTGCGGCAGGTAGCCGCGCGCTCGCAGGTGTTGTGCTCTTCGCTCAGACACGACACGGGAGAAAGCGAGCCCTCGGTCAGACGCAGGACCTCCCCCACCGTGAACTGATCGGGCTCACGCGTGAGACAGTAACCGCCGCCTTTGCCGCGCAGCCCCGACAAGATACCGTGACGTACCAACGTCGACAAGATGTTCTCGAGGTACTTCTCCGAGATTCCCTGACGGTCGGCAATCTGCCTGAGCGGAATACGGCCCTCCGAAGCGTGCTCTGCAAGATCGACGATGACGCGCAGGGCATAGCGTCCCTTTGTGGAGACCAACATGATGTCCGTGCTCCCTTCGCAGTGGTCCGGTATGTCGAAGGATAACAGACAACCCCCCTTCCTTTATAGGCAACGATGGTTTTTTCAGCCGACTCCTGCGGAAATGAACGTCATGTTTCAGATTGATTACCTATTCCCTATATAATTGGTATGTAATTGAAGGGGTGCGTACCATGGTCCGCGTGTATCATACAGGCAAGCACCTCACCCCCTCAGAGGGCGGGGCCTCACGTTAGGAGATCGCCATGAGTGCCGTCTACGCATCCATCGACCAGCTGATCGGACATACCCCCTTACTGGAGCTGACACAACTCGAGCGCGAGGCCAACGTCAACGCGCGCGTCCTCGTCAAGCTCGAGCGCCAGAATCCCGCCGGCTCCGTCAAGGACCGCGTAGCACTCAACATGCTGAACGAGGCCGAGGCGGCGGGCCTCATCGCACCGCACGACGGCTACACCATCATCGAGCCCACGAGCGGCAATACCGGCGTGGGCCTCGCCGCGCTGGCCGCCGCGCGTGGCTACCGCCTGATCATCGCCATGCCCGAGACCATGAGTGCCGAGCGCCGCGCCCTCTTGGCCGCCTACGGTGCCGAGCTCGTCCTCACCCCGGGCTCCGCGGGCATGAAGGGCGCTATCGCACGCGCCGAAGAGCTGGCGGCAGCCACGCCGAAGAGCTGGATCGCCGGTCAGTTCACCAACCCGTCCAACCCCGCCGCCCATGAGGCCACGACCGGCCCCGAGATCTGGGAGGACACCGATGGGGCAGTCGACATCTTCGTCGCAGGCGTGGGCACCGGCGGTACCATCACCGGCGTGGGTCGCTACCTCAAGTCCCGCAACCCCAACGTCCACGTCGTCGCGGTCGAGCCCGCGAGCTCGCCGGTCCTCTCGGGCGGCGCGGCGGGCCCGCACGCCATCCAGGGCATCGGCGCGGGCTTCGTGCCAAAGGTGCTCGACACCGCGGTCTATGATGAGATCATTCCCGTAGAGAACGAGAACGCCCTCGCAACGGGCCGTGCGCTCGCGCGCAAAGCGGGTGTACTGGTGGGCATCTCCTCCGGCGCCGCCGTATGGGCAGCCTTCGAGCTCGCAAAGCGTCCCGAAAATGCGGGAAAGACCATTGTCGCCCTCCTGCCCGACACAGGCGAGCGCTACCTCTCCACGGCGCTCTTCGCCGAGTAGGCAGCCGCGCCCGTACTCATACCGACCATCCGAACACCAAGGAGCCCCATGACCCGCAAGCGCGTGCTCGTCGCCATGAGCGGCGGCGTCGACTCGAGCGTCACCGCCTTCCTGCTCAAGGAGCAGGGCTACGATTGCCTCGGTGCGACCATGCTGCTGCACGGCGACGCCGCGCCGGGAGCATGCGGAAGCGGGTCGGACGCCGATGACGCCGCCGCCATCGCCCGCCGCCTGGGCTTTGCCCACGAGGTCATCGACATGCGCACGACCTTCGAGCGCAATGTGGTGGAGAAGTTCGTGCGCACGTATGAGGCGGGGCGGACACCCAACCCCTGCATCGACTGCAATCGGCATATGAAGTTCGGCGCGCTCCTGGCGTATGCCCGCGAGCGGGGCTGCGACCACATCGCCACGGGGCATTACGCGCAGATTGGCGCGCTCGACCATGCCCCGTACGCCAACATCCCCCCAACCGAGGTGGACCTGCTCACCGCCATCGTCAATCGACACGACGGGCCGGAGGCCGTGCGCTCGCTTTCCTGTGCGCTCGACCCCTCGAAGGACCAGAGCTATGTCCTGTACTCGCTCACGCAGGAGCGCCTCGCGCATACGCTGCTGCCGCTCGGCGGCCTCTTCAAGGAGCGCGACGTGCGTCGCATCGCTCGCGAGCAGGGCTTCGAGAACGCCGGTAAGCGCGACAGCCAGGGCATCTGCTTCGTGCCCAACAACGACTTCGCCACCTACATCGAGCAGCGCAACGGCGTGCCCTTGCCCGAGGGCGACATCGTGAACACGGACGGCGAGGTGCTGGGGCGCCACCAAGGCGCCATCCGCTACACCGTGGGCCAGCGCAAGGGACTGGGCGTGGCATGCGCGCACCCCGTCTATGTGACGGGCATCGACGCCGTGGCGAATACCGTCACCCTAGGCGAGGTCGAGGACCTCATGGCGCACGGACTCATCGCGGACGACTGGATTTGGAGCGCACCTGCTCACGTCATGGAAGAGCTGCTGGATGAGGCGGGGGCCGAGGGTCTCCCCGTTCGCGCCAAGATCCGCTACCGCCACCCCGCCCAGCCTGCGCGCCTATGCCGGGCGACGAGCGGCGACGATGCCGCGTTCGAGCTCGTCTTCGACGAACCAGAACGCGGCATCGCCCCCGGCCAAGCCGTCGTGGTCTATGCCGGCGACGTCGTCTTGGGCGGCGGCACCGTGGTGCGTGCGGTCAAGTAGCCCATCTGCCTCCCCGACGCTCACCTCGTCTTGAGATCGCAACGCATTTGACGGAGGTACGCAATGCAGCACCATGCCGTTGCGACCTCCGCGATCTCGCCGAATGTGCGCTCTGCATACACACGCAACCGCACGATGCGCTGCACGTCATCCGGATAGGTGCAGAGGATCTGGCCGATGCGGGCGACTCGCGCGGAATTCGCAGCGAACTCCGACAGCTCCCCCATCTCGTCGCATCCATCGGAAACCTCGCAGTCGAGCTCGTCCAGCGACACCGTTGCGGACGCCGAGCGGTTTGATCGCAGCCAATCGATCACCTTATTCGAGGCGATGCGATAGAGCCACGTGCGAAACGAGGCGCGACGTGGGTCGAACCCCGGCAGTCCACGCAGCGCCGCCACGAAAATCTCCTGCGTCACGTCGCGCGCGTCCTCCGCGGATGTGATCTGCCTCAGTGCAAACCGCAGCATCTCATCGTAATACGCGCGCACCAGCGTGTCCGCCTTGGCGCGCGACCCCGTGCGCACAATCGCCCGTACCAGCCGCGCATCGCGCCGCGCCGCCGCGTTTGCCCCGCGCGCCTCGTCCAAACCAAAAACGCTTCCCAGCTCCATCTCATCACCTCCCCATCTACTTCTATATACGATTCAGGGGTCTATTCGTTGCAAATAATTCGACATCCCAGATCTCCGGCCGTTCGTGACGGGGAGAGCGGTGGACATGCAATAGAACTGGAATTGCCGCCAACCGTTGGACGCCTATATCGCCGACTCCCCCAGTTCGACCTCAAGTAGATCCTCCATGGTGCAATGTAGGACGCGGGATAGCGCCGCCACCGAACATGCCTGGGCGCGATTGATGTCCTTGTTTCGTTGCTCGTACATTTGGATGGAACGCAAGGACACCCCCGACCGATGCGCCAACTCGCGCTGGCTCAGTCCCAGGCGCTTGCGCATCGCGGCGAGACGCGTCTCCCCTCTCGCCTGCTCGATTCTCTCTGCAACAAGCTTTGCCACCCGTTCTTCGGACGCCTCGTGCCACGGGTCGTACATGGCCAGCAGCTCGTCGTATGGCACGGCAGAAAACAGCCTGTCGAAGGGCACGTCCAGCCTCCACTGCACATACGCCGCAATCCAGCCGAGCCAGTACTCCCGCGTCTTTCCCATGCGCGCGCAAGGAGCGGCCAATCCCTCGACGGAATATCCGAACTCCCTGCTCAGACGTATGAACAGCTCGCATCCGCACAGGCCGGCGACGGCCCATGGCTCGCCTCGGCCAAACGACCGTGCCAGTTCGCTCATGCAGAACAGGTCGGCGATCTCGTCCCCCTCGGCACCGTGGTCGTTCACCGCGTAGTCGAAAAACTCGCCCAGCGTGTTCATCGCGTCAGACAGGTACACCTCATCGTATGCGCGGATCATCGGGGCCCACCTCCTCACGCAGAATGTCGCGGATGTACAGACCGTCCAGGTCCGCCGCCGCGCGCTCGTCTTGAAACGCTCTTCTCGCCGACGCGTCCCTGCACATGCGGAGCGGATAATACTCACATGCGGGGACCGTCTCATATCCCCGGAAGCAAAGCCGTCCGAAGGCGAGCTCGCTGCGCACCATCACCTGACTCCCCAGTCCCCCAAGCCGCATGGCACGACCGACCTGCGCAACCGACAGCGTGTTGTTCAAAAACGCCCGGACAAACGAGAAATACGAGTCATCCGCCCGGTAACCGCGAACAACGTCGTACGGCTCGAGGTCGATGCCGAACACACGGCGAAGGTATTCCATACCGTCACGCGCGATCGGACTCGAAACCTGCACGGGGCGATTACTCACCAGCACCGCGAGCCAGGTCAGCACGGAGCACCCTTCCGCCTCTAGGTCGAGGACGCCCAGCCCGCCTAGATCGAGCTCATAGCGATTGGCGATACCGTCTTTCCCGCGCTGCGGGCACGCCCATTCGCGCGCCAGTTCAGCATAGGGCGTGCAGTAAAACCCTGGCCCATAATCGTTGTAGGGCCGGCACAGCCCCCGCAGGGGCGTCCACACGATTTCCGGTGATCCGTGCCACAACTCCATGGGGCCTCCTAGCTATATCACTGTAGTGATACTATTCTACCCATGTGCAGTAGATTGTACGCGGGCCATTTGCGGCGGGCCAAGGCACGCCGGGGCCTACTCCGCCGCCGCCTCGCGGTCGGTGAACATCAAGAAGAACGCCGCGAGCAGCAGCAGTGAGCAGATGCCGATGGCGGACAGGCCGAAACGCTCGAGACACCAATTGCCCAGCACGGCGCCGCACACGAACACGGCGATGACACCAAAGTACAGGACTCCGTTCATGAGGAAACCGCGCTGGTGCGTGATGATGTAGTCGTCGACGTTCTGCAGGGCACTGCGCAGGTTGCCGATGCACATGGTGGTGGCGATGCCACGCCCGTGGATCTTGCGGAAGCTCTCGACCTGCATGCCGCAGGCGAGCGACGTGAGGCCGTTGGCGAGTATGTTGTACTCAGACGAGAGCAGGCCGACGCCGAGCAGGATGACCGCCTCGACGAGCACGGTGAGCTGCCGCCAATGCATGACACTCGCGAAGCGCTCATGCACGAGGTCGCTCAGCATGATGCCAACGGAGAAACACAGCACCGGGAGTAGATAGCGCATGGCAACGGCGAAATCGCCTTCCGAGAGATGCACGCCCACGAGCAGGATGTTGCCCGTCTGCGCGTTGGCGAACACGCCATCGCGCCCCATGTACGAGTACACATCCATGAAACCGCCGACCAAAGCCAAGATGATGCCGAGCTCGATGGACTCGGAAACCTGTTTCGCGCGCTGCACGAACCTCTCCCCTCTTCTCGCGCCGGCCACGTCATGATGTCCGGCACCTGTACAGCATATGCCATGCGCACAGCGCGCGATAGCACCGCGAAGATTTAACCGATAGCCATCAGCTTATCCTCGGTTCAGGGTCTTGATTCCTCGGCCTCGATTGCATGCCTGCCCCAAATTGAGGTTATCAGCTCCGCAGCTTTACCCTTCCTTTACAAACCTACCTAATTTATGGATTAGAGTAGAATCGCGCTTGACAACCATGTAGGCCGGTCTACACTAGCGTCCGATTCTCAAAGAAGGCCACGGCCGTGACATTGAAGGAGGTGCGTCATGGACCACCCTGCCAGTAGCTGCGCCCCGCAGACGGCGAAACCCCGATTGCGCCATGACGGCACCGAGCGTGTCGCGGACATCGAAGACAACTGACGAGCAACGAGCTCCGCGAGAGTTAACTCTCGCTGCCTGAAACTGCCACAATCGGCTCGTTTGTGCTTCGAGAGCATCCTTTCGGCGCATTTCCCATCCTGAATTCCAACGCAACGTCTCGCAAACGTCGCATCGCCGTTTCTGCATGGGCGCACCTCCCCGGTAATTGGACAACCGGCTCAGCAGCGCTGAGCACGACGTCAAGGAGGTGCCTCATGACCTGGATGAAGCACACCGTACAAAACGAGCAGGCGAACCTCGGCCGTAACCCCCTCGCGGTCTCCGGGATCGCCCGCCCCACAAAGACCCATATGCGCCGCGGCATCCACCGCATCATCGGCAGTGTGAGTGCGCATGTCCGCCACAGCGTGAGTTCGGCAGCCGCCGCGCGCCGCACCGAGGGACTCGATCCCGAGATCGCCCGCATCGGGGCGCTCGAGGCCGCGGAGGTCATGGACCTGCTCGGTTGCGGCCCGCGCGGGCTCACCGAGCAGCAGGCCCATCGCATCCGCTCCGTGCACGGCGCCAACATCATCGCGCCCGAGCACCACGACCCACTCGCCGCGCGCCTCTCCCGCGCGTTCCTCACGCCGTTCACCCTCATCTTGCTCGCCTTGGCGGCGATCTCGCTCTACACCAACGTCTACCTCGCCGCCCCCGGTGACGAGGACCCCTCCACCGCCATCATCATCGGAGTGATGGTACTCATCTCCGGTGGCATCTCGTTTTGGCAGGACACGCGCGGTGCGGCGGCGGCCGACGCCCTCAAGGGCCTCGTCTCCATCACCTGCCGCTGCGTGCGCGAGGACACCGGAGCTGCCGAAATCCCGCTGGCAGATGTCGTCCCGGGTGACCTCATCGAGCTCGCCGCGGGCGATATCATCCCCGCCGACCTGAGGATCGTCACCGCCAAGGATCTCTTCCTCACCCAGGCGGCGCTCACCGGGGAGTCCGACCCCGTCGAGAAGACGCCGGCGGCCATAGCCGAGCCGGCGGGCCGCGCGCTCGTCATCGACGACTGCACGAACTTCGCCTTCGCCGGAACGACCGTACAGAGCGGCTCGGGCACGGGCGTGGTGGTGACCACCGGTGCCCGCACCTACCTCGGCGGCATCGCGAGCGCCCTCGACTCCCGCCCAACCACCACGAGCTTCGATGCCGGCGTGGCCTCGGTCTCCCGCGTTCTCGTGGGCTTCATGCTCGTCATGTGCCCCATCGTCTTCGTGCTTTGCGGCCTCACCAAAGGTGACTGGCTCGACGCGCTGCTGTTCTCAATCTCCGTCGCCGTGGGGATCACCCCGCAGATGCTGCCCGTCATCGTGACGACGTGCCTGGCGCGCGGCGCCGAGGCCATGCGCGCGAAGGACGTCGTGGTCAAGGAGATCTCCTCCATCCAGAACCTCGGCGCGATGGACGTGCTGTGCTGCGACAAGACCGGCACCCTCACGCGCGACAAGATCGTGCTCGAGCGCCATCTCGACGTGCTCGGCGCGCCCAGCGACCGCGTGCTGCGCCACGCCTACCTCAACAGCCTGTTCCAGACGGGCCTGCGCAACCTCATGGACGAGGCCATCATCGAGCGTGCCGAGGCGCTGGCGGCGGGCGGGCGGAGCATGGACGCGCGGGCCGGGAACACCGCGACGGGAGCCCTCAACGGAACCGATGCGAGCGCCCCGGGCAGGGCCCGGCAACGCACCTCGCCCGAAGCCGGCTCCATCGCCGCCGCGCGCGTGCAGTGGCGCCTTGTGGACGAGATCCCCTTCGACTTCGACCGCCGTCGTATGAGCGTGGTGGTCGTCGACGGGACGGGCAAGCGCCAGCTCATCACCAAGGGTGCCGTCGAGGAGATGCTCGACGTCTGCAGCGAGGTCGAAGTGGGCGCCGACGTCCTCCCGCTCACGCCCGAGCAGGCAGGCCGGATCCTCGACCGCGTGCGCGGCCTGAACGAGCGCGGCATGCGCGTGGTGGGCGTGGCACAGAGAAACGACGTGCCCGCCCGCGACCTCACCGCCGACGACGAGCGCGACATGACGCTCATCGGCTACCTCGCGTTCCTCGACCCGCCCAAGTCCAGTGCCAAGGCGGCGGTCGATGAGCTCTCCGGCCTGGGGGTGACCGTCAAGGTCCTCACCGGGGACAACGCCGCCGTGGCGGCAACCGTGTGCGAGCAGGTGGGCATCAACGCCCGGAACATGCTTACCGGCGCCGAGATCGACATGCTCAGCGACGAGGAGCTCGCCGAGCGCGCCGAGCACACGGGGTTGTTCGCCAAGCTCTCGCCGTTGCAGAAGGCGCGCATCGTGAACGTGCTGCGCGAGCGCGGCGGAAAGACCGTCGGCTTCATGGGCGACGGCATCAACGACGCCGCCGCCATGCGCGCGAGCGACTGCGGCATCTCCGTGGACACCGCCGTCGACGTCGCCAAGGAGAGCGCCGACATCATCTTGCTCAAGAAGGACCTCACCGTGCTCGCCCATGGCATCGTCGATGGGCGCCGCACGTACGGCAACACCATCAAGTACATCAAGACCACCGCGAGCTCGAACTTCGGCAACGTCCTCTCCGTGCTGGCGGCGGCCGCGTTCCTGCCGTTTTTGCCCATGAGCGCGCTGCAGCTGCTCCTGCTCGGCATGGCGTACACGGTGAGCTGCGCCGCGCTGCCCTGGGATCACGTCGACGAGTCGTTCCTGGCGCGCCCGCGCACCTGGGACGCGCGCGGCATCGTGAGCTTCATGCTCGGACTCGGCCCCGTGAGTTCGATCTTCGACATCCTGACCTTCGCGGCGATGTTCTGGGTCGTGTGCCCGCTCGTGGTGGGCGCGCCCTGGGCCGCCCTCACCGACCCCGCCCAACGCGCGCTGTTCGCCCTCGTGTTCCAGACCGGTTGGTTCGTCGAGTCCATGTGGACCCAGACCCTCGTGCATCCACCTGCTGCGCACCGAGCGGCTGCCGTTTGTGCAGAGCAGGCCCGCCGCCTCGCTCACCCTCCTCACCATGCTGGGCGTGGGCCTCGTCACGGCAATGCCCTACGTCCCGGGCGTGAACTCGGCACTCGACCTGGTTCCGCTACCGGGCGTGTTCTTTGGCGTACTCGCGACGATGATGGCGGGGTACCTACTGCTCACGAGCATCGCCAAGGTCCTATACGTCCGCGCGCACGGCGAGTTGCTGTAGACGGCATCTCTTATGGAAGCGCTCCGGAGCGGCGTGTCCCACAGGGATGTTGAGGTTTTTCGTATCGTTTTCTCATTCCGTGAAGTACATCGCTTTTTTTGAAGGACAAAATGCCTGCTCAGCATTGCGTCTTTTTGAGATGTACTTGGCTTTTCCGAATATGAGTACGAAAAACCTCAACTTCCCCCGCACCCCTTCCTCGTGACCGCACCGTTTTGCTGCAAATCGCGGCCCGTGCCACGAGCTGATACCATACTGCCTCAGGCATCTCTTCGAAAGGAACCCATGCAGGCAGTCATTTTCGACATGGACGGCACACTCATCGACACCGAGCGCGTGAGCCAGGCATCGTGGCGGCGCGCGGCGCGGGATTTTGACATCACGATCCCCGAGGACATCTTGCACGCCTTCGTGGGCTGCAGCATCCCCAACGCCATGAGGATGATCGACGATGAATTCGGCGATCACGCGTTCACCGAGCGCCTCTTCACCCGCCGCCATGAGATCTTCGATGCGACCTGGGAGGATGAGCTCTCGCTCAAACCCGGCGCCGCCGAAGCCGTGACGACAGCGCGCGAGCGGGGGCTTGCCGTGGCGCTCGCCACCTCCAGCGTGCGCGAGCGCGCCGTCACCAGCATGAGGCGCTTCGGCCTCATGGACTTGTTCGATGCTGCGGTCTTTGATGAGGACATCGAGCACCACAAGCCCGCACCCGACGTCTACTTCGCCGCCGCCGGGTGTCTGAGCATCGATCCCGCGCTCTGCATCGCCGTCGAGGATTCCTTCAACGGCGTGCGCTCCGGAGCCGCAGCGGGCATGCGCGTGGTCATGGTCCCCGATTACAACGAACCCACAGACGAAATCTGCGCGCTTTGCGCCGAGGTGTTGCCCTCCCTGCTCGAACTGCCCGCGTCCCTCGATCGGCTGTGCGTTTCCCAACGATAGCCTTCCCCGAAAACAGAGCGCGCCCGGTCTTGGCGTATGCTAGGACGATACCGACACCGATGGAAGCGAGCATCATGCCCAAGCATCCCGCCAAGAATCCCATTCGCACATCGAACAAGAAGCGGGGCAGGAGCGCAGCCGACAGCTCCCGCACCCCTGCCCGATGTCCGGGCACCAAGGGGCGCCCGCCGCGCGAGGCGTTCCTGCCCATCTCGCGCGCAGACATGGATGCCCGCGGCTGGGACCGGTGCGATTTCGTCTACGTCTGCGGCGACGCGTACGTAGATCACCCGAGCTTCGGCATGGCCATCATCACCCGCGTCCTCGAGGCGCACGGGTACCGCGTGGGTATCATCTGCCAGCCCGATTGGACCGATCCCGCGAGCATCGCCGCCCTCGGCGAGCCGCGCCTAGGCTTCCTCGTCTCGGCCGGCAACATGGACTCGATGGTCAACCACTACACCGTGAACAAGAAACCGCGACACGAGGACGCCTACACCCCCGGCGGCGTCGCGGGCGCACGGCCCAACCGCGCCGTCACGGTCTACGGCAACCTCATCCGCCGCACGTTCAAGGACAAGCCCATCATCATCGGCGGCATCGAGGCGAGCCTGCGCCGCCTGGCGCACTACGACTACTGGCAGGACAAGCTCAAGCGCTCCGTGCTGCTCGACTCCGGCGCCGACATCCTGCTCTACGGCATGGGCGAGCACTCGATCGTCGAGGTGGCCGACGCACTCGACGGCGGGCTGCCCGTGGATCAGATCACCTTCGTGAACGGCTCGGCGTATCGTGTGAGCGGGCCAGATGCGCTCGACAACGTATGCGACTACGAGCTGCTCCCCAGCTGGGACGACCTAACGGCAGACCGCCTTACCTACGCGCGCTCCTTCAACATCCAGCAGCAGAACATGGACCCCATCACCGCAAAGCGCTTGGTGGAGCCCTACCCGAACGGCGTTTACGTGGTGCAAAACCCGCCGGCGGCTCCGCTCACCACGGCCGAGATGGACGAGGTGTCGGAGCTCCCGTACGCCCGCCACTGGCACCCCGACTACGACGCGGCCGGTGGCATCCCCGCCTTCGACGAAATCCGTTTCTCCATCAGCAGTAATCGCGGCTGCTTCGGCGAGTGCTCGTTTTGCGCGCTGGCCTTCCATCAGGGCCGCATGCTGCAGGTCCGCAGCCGCGAGAGCATCATCCGCGAAGCCGAGGCGCTCACGCGCGACCCCGAGTTCAAGGGCTACATCAACGACGTGGGCGGACCCACCGCGAACTTCTTCAAACCCGCATGCAAAAAGCAGCTCACGCACGGCGTATGCAAGAACCGCCGCTGCCTGTGGCCAAGCGTGTGCCGCAACATGGACACGAATGAGGACGCCTACGCCGAGCTCTTGCGCGACTTACGGCAGCTCCCCGGCGTGAAGAAGGTCTTTGTGCGCAGCGGCATCCGCTTCGACTACACCATGGCCGATGCTTCCGACAAGTTCCTGGTCGAGCTTTTGCGACACCACGTGAGCGGCCAGCTGCGCCTGGCGCCCGAGCACGTGAGCGACGCGGTGCTCAGCGTGATGGGCAAGCCGCGCCGCGAGGTCTACGACGCGTTCGTCGAGCGCTTCGAGAGGCTCTCCGCGTCATACGGCCTCAAGCAGTACGTGGTGCCCTACCTCATCTCGAGTCACCCGGGCTCTACCATGAAGGAGGCCGTGGAGCTGGCGGAGGCCGTGCGCGACATGGGCTACATGCCCGAACAGGTGCAGGACTTCTATCCCACGCCCTCCACCATGAGCACGTGCATGTTCTATACGGGCGTGGCCCCGCGGACCATGAAGCCCGTCTACGTGGCGCGCGACCCGCACGAGAAGGCCATGCAGCGCGCGCTCATCCAGTACCGCAAGCCGGAGAACTACAAGCTGGTGAAGGAAGCCTTGCGTAAGGCCGACCGCGAGGACCTGATCGGCTACGGGCCCAAGTGCCTCATCCGCCCCGTGCCGCCCAAGCCGGGTGCGAGCGGCGGGAAGACGCGCGGCAAGACAGGTGGCAACAAGTCGGGCAAAGCCGGCAAGATGCCCACTGGAGGCGGCAAGCTCGCCGCCAAGGAAAAGCCCTTCAGCGCGCCCAAGTTCGGGGGCGCGTCCAACAAGGCAGCCAACGCCCACGCCCGCAACCGCGCCGCCCAAGGGCGCCAAGGCGCAAACCGGCACTAAGGCGGACCCATAACGGCATCGGGTGCCGCCGCGAACCATCTCGCAGCGACGCCCGAAATCCGGCTCCAGCCACACGGGCGAGCGATCAGGCACCCGGCTTGCCGTTATCGCGCTTGTCGCACAACGCACGCTCGGCGCCTTTGCGCGCGCCGAAATACGCAGCGACACATACCAGTGCGATCGGGATGATCCACTGCAGCAAAATCACTACCAGCGAAACCGAAAGCTCGGCCGTACCGATACCCGTCATCGAAGTCTCCTCTCGTCAGGGCAACCTACTGGGCCAACGCCAAGCGGACATCAAGCATGCTTTCGAAACGCACGCCACAACAGCCATGCGTTGATGTCAAGCACCAGCACGAGCAACGTGATGGAGCAGTACATGAACGCCGGGGCCGTGTCATAAAACATCGAATCGTCGCCCCCGAGCGCACTCGTTCCCATGACCGCCGCCACACACGCCAGCGACGCCATGCCGAACGCCACACTCAAAAAGATGGGTACCTCGGCACGCCTCGCACGATACAGGACCAGAGGGGCCACCACCGCAAGCTCGGCACGCCTCGCACGATACAGGACCAGAGGGGCCACCACCGCAAGAATACCGAAACCCAAAGACCCGTACGTGAGCATCGTGCTCTCCTTTCAGTCACACGCCTTTGCGCTTGCATACCCAAAGCCGCCAATTAAACATGATTGCCCCTCCATTCAAACGGCCCACGCGTAAGAGACGCGTCGAAGAAAAGCCCACGGGCTGCACTGAGTGGTTTGCTACAACTGAAACATCATGTACGCTGGAGGCGCATTCCGGCTCCCCATAAAACACGGACAACGCAAAACCATCGAACCTGCTGGCAAGGTTCGCTTGCCATCACGTAAGATTTCCCGTACCCACCAAGGCGAAAGCCCCCGAATCCTACCGCTCGACGTCCAGACTCCTAAGAACATCTTCGCAACCAACAAGATATGCCTCCATGTCCCTGTCACTCTCTGCAACCATGTCAGCATCCTTTAGTTCGCGCAATTCCATGCTTTCCCCGACCCCCTCATGGACCATACAAGTAGGATTGCCGTCGGCAGCAATCTTGGCGAATGGCGACACTACAAGCGTCCATGCATCGCCCACCACACGATTATGAGGAGCGCGGTTGAGGAACAGCACGTACTCCTCGTCTTCGCGCATTGGAGTAGAGCCGAACTGGTATGCGTCGACTGCAACCAGACACCTCGTTCCACCCCAATCTCTCAGGGAAACGGGCTCATACACATCAATTGATACTCCTTGAAGGCAATCGTCTCCGCGCAACACCTCCATAACTCGCATTTCCGAGGCAAATGCCTTGTAACGATAGATAGAAGAAGCCTTTTTCTGAACACGAGCGACAAGCTCAGCATTGCTTAACGCTTGCGCCGTGCTAGCATCGCCCATCCCTTTCGCGTATTGCTCAAACCGTTCCTGTGAATAGGGCGCCACTTCATACGGCAGCCCATCCATCGTCTCGGGATGGGCGGACACGTCGCCGTAGCTTATGCGCGTAACGACCCCAATCACAAGTGCCGCGACCAGCATAAGCCCCCACGCAAACACCCATCGGGACACAGACCTCGGTCTCATTGCTCTACACCTCCCGTATCCGTCCATCGCCCATGATGAACTGGACATCGGCAATGCGATCGAGCTCCTCACGATCGTGAGACACCACGATAATCGTAGTCCCTCGGTCGCGTTCCTCAATCAGAACTTGTCGAATCGCCTCTTGCCCATCCTCGTCCAGAGCGTTGGTGGGCTCATCCAGCAACAACAAGCGGGGAGCATCCATGAGCGCCTGAGCAAGGTTCAATCGTTGCTTCATGCCCAAGCTAAAGCTCTTAATTCGTCGCAGATCATCGGGGTCGAGCCCCATGCGAGTGAGAGCGGACCTGAGATGATTCTCTCTCGGCCTGCCACGCAACGACGAAAGCAGCGTGAGCATCTCAAGCCCTGTGAACTCGTCCCAAAGCTCAAGGGGTTCGACCATGAATCCAATCCCCACCGGAAAATCGCCTCGCGCATCCAGCTTCTCGCCAAACACCTCGATCGATCCCTCATCGATGGAAATCAGTCCTGCAATCGCCCGCAAAAGCATCGTCTTGCCCGACCCGTTGTGCCCGCGAATTCCACTCACGCGCGCGAGGGGGAACGACGCGCTCACACCATCGAGCACACGGTTGCCCTTGATGGTCTTCGACACTGCGGAAACACGGACCCCGACGCGGCTCGCCTTGCGCCCTTCCACACCAGTATCCATAGCAACCTCCATTACGCTTTCGGCTCAAACGAAACGTTAGGCCTTGCTTAAGCCCCTGCCGCAGTCAAGATAGTCAACCTTACCCGCAGCCAGCCAAAGCAAGACGCCCAAAACCAGCGATAACGACACAAGCACTCCAGCTTGGACAACGATCGCCGCCCAACCGGCGCCGTCCGGGACAATTGCCAAGCTCCATCCAATCGGCGGGAGCCCTCCGCCCACAACATTCATGGCCATGAAATCCCACATCCCATACAAAATGCCCGTCAGGCAAGAGAACGCCGAGGAATGGAATGCCAACATAGCAAGAAAGCTCACCATGCCGGCATTGGCCAACACAACGCCTTGGAGAACCAAGTCGACGGGACGCAGCGCCTCCCACATGGGAATCGTCCCGAACCGCCAAAACAGAACAATGAGGGAAGTCACCTGTAGCAAAACGCTCATGAGCAGACCGGTCAGCACGCAATCTGCGCATATGCGCAGCGCCACACGCGAGCGGCTCCCCAAAGCCAAAGCGCATTGGGGCGAAGAATACAACTTGAGCGAGCGCATCTGGCCGACGCAAAACAGCGGAATAAACAGAAACGTGGCAAAATCGACAGCGTTCATCGAGAGATACGAATCGAAAAGCGAATCTGCAGCATGGGAAGGCCTGCCAAGCACCGTCATCTGCAAAAGACGACATACGAGAGCTGCCGCCAAGGTGCCACATGTACTTCTATTTCTTTTGACATGAACGTACAGCCATGAAATCATAGCAACACATCCCTCCCACGCTTACACGCCACGGCCATGAGGCACACCGACGGAATCAAACAAAGGCAGGGTGTCGCAATAAAACGAAAAACGCTGATTACCTGATCGTTCAGCTTGGGATACATCACATAAAAGTGCAGAAGATTGCCAAGGCGCGGAGCCACTAACGGAAGCACCACGAACGCCGCCAATGAGATGGCGGCAGGCACGATCAGCGCCAACTTATTCCGGCGCATGAACATTCCCAGCGAGCACGACAGTAGCGCCGATGCCCCCGCCCAAAACGCAGCGCCACAGGTAAAAATCATGTTGTATGCATAGGGCGAACTATTCCAAATCCCAGCGAACAGCCCTCCCGGCGTTCGGAGATCGAGGTACATAGGCATCCCCAAATAGCCCTCAAACGTCCCCTCCACAGGAAAGGCAACGAGCGCAAGCACCTGTAGGAGTACCAGTGCCACAAACGTCAGCAAAAACGCTCCGATAAAGCTCGTTATCCCATAGGCGAGTACGCAGGTTGTCACAGATGTTCGCGAAGCCAACAGACAGGCAGCACCAGACCGCAAGTCCTGTCGGGCGGCATCCGCAAAGACCAGCGCTGCGGCGACGGGCATTACAAAGAACAGGTACACACGTGAGGCGTTCACCTGCATTGCGTCCATGTTCCACGCCCATGCATAGGCTGCCGAGGGCAATTCACCCACGTCTGCGCCATAGAACTTGAAGCACGTTTCGCCAAAAGCGATAAGACAGCACAGCAGGGTTACCGTAATTGCAATCCTGCATTCAGCCCGTCTGAACATACGGAGGAATAGCACCTTAAGCAGAGCCGGCATGGGCATTTTGCACCTCCCGCAAAGCCGCGGTCTCCCCTATCTCATGATACGGAAGGGGGAGACCGCGAAGATCAAGCAGAGAAGGAAACGGTTCGTCAAATCGGTTAACAGAACTTAGAAGCTCACGTAACCACTGATGTAATTGGGATCTTGCCAACCATCCGTGCAACCACGCAAATAAACATTACCAGAATTGCGGTTGTAATATGACAAGGTATATTGATTGTTACCCGTCACCAAAACGGAGTCGGTCAATCGCGTTCCAACGCTGGGAGCATCACACCATAACCAGCACTTTCGCGTACCGCCGCTGCTGACGCTCACACTAGCAGAAGCAGATCCACTGGTACGAGTACCCGCTTGGACGGTAACATTTTCTTGGAAGCCGGGCAGCGTGTAGCCGAAATTATGGGACGAAGCGTATGCCGCCCCACTGAAGCCACATGCCAAGGCCACGCACACGCCGAGCAGCGCAACCTTTGCCTTAAGGCTCTTGAATACCTTCATGGGAACCTCCTTACTCCCTTCTCTGCCTATATTTACTAATATCTTCTTAATATATAATATTGTCTATACTATACGGGAAGACGGGTGTATATCGCCGGCAAACGGACAGGAACCTCGACAGCCCCCTTGGTTTATCACATGGGAAATGCACGGGACGAAAATCCCTATAACATTGTCAAGCATGGGGAACATCCACAGTTGTTCCACATTCGGCAATCGGTTAGTTCTGACTTTGCACTGATTGCCACTCATGGAAAATATGCTTAGTCCTCGGGCAACGCGCCAAACGTCTCGACATACTCTTCGTCATCCATCCAGTCGATGATGTCGCCTGGTTTGCAGTGCAGAGCCTCACACATCGCCTCAAGTGTTGAGAAACGAATACCTTTGAGGCGACCGGTCTTGATACGGGAGATGTTAACGGGAGAGATGCCGACTTTCTCGGCAAGCTCAAGGGAGGACATCTTCCGATCTGCCATAACACGGTCGAGTCGCATGACGATGGGCATTCGGCTGTCCTCCCTTTGAACGCTTTTAAATGGATATCACAGGATGTTATCGGAATCCTCCTGCAGTTTCCTGCCGTACTCAAAAACACCAGCCAGTGCGAAGAACATGATCGATGTGGCAAGCGTCATGAGGTTTAGACTGGGACCGACTGACATGGGGCCGACTGCGCCTTCGAGCAAAGCGGGAACCTCAATGGAAGGAGCGAATAGATCCAGCACAACGCGAAGTGCAAAGCAGATGGCAATCGTCAGCATTCTTTGGCTCTGCTTCCGGGAGAAGAACTCCTTGGAAACGATTGCGGCGCGCACCAACCTCACGAAAACCAAAAGCGGGATAATCACAAACGAGACAGTGATAAGTTGATTAAGAACAAAGGCGAAAAGATGACTGCCCATTTTCGCATCCAACAAGGCAGCAATACCCGTCACCATATTGACGGCGGAGAAGAGCGCGACTGCGATCAGAACGAAGCAGATCAGTCTAAGCAAAAGCGGCATCTTGCCAACAGGTAACTGGCTCATTGCACGTTTCCAAATCCTTAATACCCCACATGAATACCGAAAATATCTTTACAGGCGGTCATCGTAACGCCCTGCGCTTCAATAGTGAACAGCATTTTACCCTTCCTATCCTTGAATATGATTTATGAACGCCTCGACCGTCCGCTCGATTGCGCTGCGGTAGTACGCGCAATACGGGTCGCGCTCGGTCATGCAGCCGTGCTCATCATATGCCCGAGCCCTGCATCCACCTCCACAGAAGTATCGGTTTTCGCACGATGAGCAGCCCTCGATTTCCTCCGCCGAAGGCAAGGTGAACTGAGAAAGATTATCCGCAATCGCAGCTGCGTCATCGGTGAACGCATTGCCCAGAGCGAACTCGGGTTTATGAAGCATGTGGCAGGGATACACCGTTCCGTCCGAAGCAACGCTCACCGAGTTCTTGCCGGCACCACAGCAGGTGCGAACGGACAGTGCCCGCATGGGATTGAAGGCGTCGTCAATCGACACGGCATCGCCCTTGCTCGCCACCTCGACCATGATTTCCGCAAGCTCGGCAAGACAAGAATCGTCGGGCATGAGGTCGCCCAAGTCTGCATGCGTGCCGCTCAACAGGCTAAAGCCAACCGTGCATCCCAATTGTTTTGACAACTCGACGTAAGCGGGGACATCCTGAACGTTGCGCGCATGCAGCGTGGGCAGCATATGCGCGTGGATTCCCGCAGACTGGATGCGTTTAACGGTGTCGACAAGCACCTCGAACAGCTGCTCTCCCCTGATGAGCGCAAGGGCATCCGGGCTCGCGCCGTCGAAGGAGACAGAAACCACGTCGACGTTGCCCACGAGCTTCGCGAGCATCTCGTCACCGCAATGCGTGCCGTTGGTCAGAACAGTTATGCTCGTCATCCCCTGCTCGCGCGCATGCTGCGCGATTTCCGGCAGATCTTCGCGCAAGAACGGCTCGCCGCCCGAAATCACCAAGCGCGTGACACCCAGGCAGGCAAGGACGTCAATCGCGTGGCACAGATCATCAAGACTCGGGTCGACAGCTCGGTTGCGATTGCAGTCGGCCGAGTAGCACCCAACACACGAGAGGTTGCAGGTATTCGACACATGGAGATAGGCGGACGCGAGGTGGTTGCACCCACCCGCTTCAGCCTCTTCCGTAAACCCATGACCAGCAAGATGAGCCACGAGCTCCTTGCATCCAGCGGGAACCTCATCCATGGCGACTTCACGCTCCAACATAGCGTCGCACAGCTCAGCCCCTTCCGGCGTGAGGCCCACAAGGGCGCCGGAAGCCGTGTTGCCGATTACGGGAATGCCCCGCATATCAAAGCGAACGATGTGGGAGGCAAGTCGCATAATCACCTTCCATGCCATAGAATACTTCGTTCTTAATATAGAGCGTTGTGTTCTATATGCAAGAGCTCTTCGGTAGGCGAAAATAACATGGAACTGCTTCCCGCCGAACCTTTGCCTAGAGGGCTATCGAAGCAATTCACGGCACAGATGCAATCAAACCTTGTCGATATACTATTCTTGGTATGCATACTTTTGCAGATATACTAATCTGCATACTTTTGCATGAGGAGGAGTCCATGGACACGATGCCGATTGTCACGCCGCGCCAAGCCGGAATCTACGTACGCCGCTCCCGCGAGAGCCAGGGTCTTACGCGCGCCCGGCTCGCTGCGGCGGCGGGCGTGTCCGAGCGCTTGTTGGCATCCCTCGAGCTCGGCGACGCCACCGGCATCCGCCTCGACAAGCTCCTCGCCGTCTTCGGCGCGCTCGGCATCGGCCTCGCCGCGCAAGGCGATGGCATCGGGCGCAACGTGATCGCCACAGGCGAAAAGCAAAATCATGCAATCAATCCCAGCACTAGCAGCTCCCCAATCATTCAAGCCAGAAATCGAACCAGGGCCGCACAACGCCGTCCACGCACCGATACGTCGAAATCACCAGCCGACTACGATTCCGTCTTTGACGATTTTTTGAAACATCAAGGTATAGATGATGTGGCAACGTCTTTTGTTGCAAGGAGGTAAGCCATGCCTGCACGGTCTCTCAAGGTCATCGTCTGCAACGACATAGCAGGAACCCTCGAACAGAATGCTCATGGTGCCATTAGCTTTAGTTATGACGAAGGCTATTCCGGAATACCCCTCTCGAGCTCCATGCCCATAAGCAACAGAAGCTATGACCAAAAAACCGTTCTCCCTTACCTGTTCGGGCTCCTTCCTGACAGCGAGCAGCAGCGCCGCGCCATTGCAGCCGAATACGAAGTAAGGCCCAATAATCCGCTTGCGCTTTTGGAACACATCGGTCTCGACTGTCCGGGAGGGGTTCAATTTTACAGGGAAGAGGACCTCAGCGCGGCACGCAGACGCAAAGGCTCTTACCTCCCGCTGAGCGACCAGGCAATCGCAGCACGCCTTGCCAGCATTAGGCAGGATGGCGATTCCTCGTGGATGGGAGGCGAAGAAAGTTGGTCTCTAGGAGGCAATCAGGGCAAGTTCGCATTGGGCCTACATGACGGCATATGGTGCGAGTGCCAGGGATCCGCTCGCACGACCCACATTTTCAAAAACGGCGTCATAGGATTTAAGTTTCAGGCCCTCAACGAGTACATTTGCATGGCGACCTCCAAGCGCTGCGGTGTCGCAACTTCCGATGTTGAATATCGCCTCTTCGAAGATGAACCGGCCTTAATCGTCACTCGCTACGACCGTGCCCGCCGCTCCAACGGCAACGTCGTCCGGCTGCACCAAGAAGACTTTTGCCAAGCTTTGGGAATAATGCCAAACCAGAAGTACACCTCAGATGGCGGTCCGACCACACGCGATGCGCTGGCCCTGCTATGCAGCACCAATCGCGCTCACTTCAATCTTTTGGTTTTCACGCAAATCCTGTTCTTCAACTGCCTTATTGGGGCCCCCGATGCCCACGCCAAGAACTATTCGCTGCTTCTCGGACCCGATAACGACAGGATCATAGCTCCCATGTACGATGTGGCGTCCGGGCTGGCCTACGAGAATCTGCGCCGCAAGGGGCGACTTGCCATGGCGGTCGGCGGGGAGAACCGCTTCGGTCGCGTGGGCTCGGGGGCTATCCACCGCTACATGGGCGGCAACGACCCCGCGCTCGCCGCGATGCTCGAAAAAGCCGAGTTTACGGAAGACTCTTGCACGGCGATTATGGCCGATCTTGCCCAGGAGATTCCCGTGAGCATGGCAGAGGTATTCGACGAGGCCGAAGCGAAGGGCATTGCGGGCGCGCGACTGCGCGAGCGCATGCTCGGCGCCGTGTGCGAGAACTGCGCCAAGACGCTTGCGCTTCTATAGTGGGCTGCCTCCTTTACCAGGGCCGGTGCTGACAGCAGAAGCCCGCGCGGCGGCATCGTCGGTTGGCAGAACGTCACCCAGAATCGCATCGTCATCCGCCGGCGCCCCGTCCTCCTCGTCGTCCTCGGCCACCTCGACCTCAGGCAGGGCGTCCGAGACGTGCCAGGCGCGCTCGAACATGGCGATGCCTCCGGCAAGCAAGCCCCCAAAGACTGCGAACACGATGGGCGTGGGCAGCACGTTGACCATGGGAGCCAACGGCGCGACGAGATAGGACGAGGCGTTGAGGGCGAAGTGCAGCAGCATGGCGTACCCGAGCTTGCCCGTTCGCCAGAAGACCCAGCCCTGTAGGATGCCCAGGGCGAAGGCATAGCTCCCCTGGATGATGTTCATGTGGAGGACGCCGAACGCGAGCGCCTGCAACACGTTGGCGACCCAAAACGCGCGCACGGAGACGGTCCTGCGACGAGCGCGGTGGCGAGGGTCCCAACCGGGGCTCACGGCGCGCATCGCGTACTCGAGCATGACGCCGCGGCACACGATCTCCTCGTTGAGCGGCGCGAGGATGACCGTCGAGATCACCTGGATAATCGCGAACACCCCGACGGCGGAATCCTCCATGAGCTCGGCGTACTCCGCCATCGTCTCGGGGAAGAACAGCTCGACAAAACCGAGGATGCCGCTCACGAAAAACTGGGCGGCGAAGCCGACGAGCAGCAGGGAGGCGATCGTCTTCATGACGGGGGCGCCTGCGGAAGCGCCCGCCCCGCGGCGCCCGGCGAACGAGCCGAGCCGGACGCGCCGCCACCAGAGCCCGAAGATCGCGGCAGCGATGAGCTGCGATACCGCCATGACCACCTGGATGCCGTTGTCGAACAACGCGTCGCCGACTTCGGTGCCCGCGCCGCCGACCGCGAAGCTGATGGAGACGATGACCGTCCCCCCTATCAGCGACACGACGATTTGCAGCAGGAGATACAGGGCGAGCACGCCGACCATGGCGAGAGTCCACTTGACGAAATGAAGCGCACGGGAGGTGCCCGGCGCGGCGGGCGCCCCCGACGATGGCGCCGGCGTTCGCACGCGCACGTCACGCTCGTATCCCGCGGGAGGCGTCGGGCCTCCGAGACGCCCGCCCTCAATCGAACGGTCGCAAGACGGCAGGCAGCCCTTGGCAGGGTCAATGCCACGCTGGGTGTCCGAACTGCTCTGGGACGAATCCATGAGGCCCTCCTTACGCGTGCGCTCAAGTTTCCCATGACTGTACCACAGGGCGATTCAGAAGCTTGCGACCGCTCTCCCCTTGCACGCTAGGCGCGGTTGGCGCGCAGCTGAACGGCGCGAGCGTAGGTGCGGGATCGCTGCCGTTGAAGCCGCCGATGGCCATCACGGGCAACTCGCTCGCGAGCTGATAGCCCGCTGCGTTTTGCGAGCCCGTCGTCGCGGCGGCCCAACGGTACCCGGAGGCGTTCTCAAGCAACAGGTTCACAAGCTCGTCACTCGCATCGCCGCCACCATGCAGTCCTCCCGCTCCGTCCTGGCCGGATGCGCCACCTTGACCGCCGGGCTCACCCTCACCCGAGGGGCCAGCCGTCGGCAATGAGCTGTGATGTCCCGAGGCGACGGTCTCCGCCGTCCACGCAAACGGACCGGCTAGGCACGCCAACACACCAAGACCCACGCCAACCGCAGTGAGCCATCGGCGCACCTCGGCGGCGAACAGTATCGCCATGGCGGGACGTACCCACCAATCTCCTCGATTTACCCATGCGCTCCAACAATATCCCCGACGATGTCGCTGCACTCATCGCGGCGGCGCCGGCGATGCCGCCCAAAACGCCGAAGACGAACAAAACCTCGCCCGTGCCCTCGCGACCATCCTCGAGCACAGCGAGCAGCATCATCAGCGGCGTGGGCCTTGCGCTTGTGTACGCATTGGTAGCGTGCCTTTCGGGCATGGCGATCAAGCCCACAGCGGAAAGTTACGCCAAGCAGCGGCGGTTCGTCACCGATGCAAGCCACGAACCCAAGACCCCGCTCTCCGTCATAAACGCCAACACCGAGGTCATAGAGATGACCGACGGTGAGAGCGAATGGACCAAAGGCATCCACGAGCAGGTCGCACGCATGGCTCAGCTCACCGAACGCCTCGTCTTTTTGGCGAAAATGGACGAGGGCGGTGAGCTCGATATGGAGGATTGCGATCTCTCCGAACTGGCAAAGCGCGCCATCGCCGAGGCGCACCATGGCAAGGCCCTGTGCACGACCAACGGCGTCGACACCATCACGTTCGGCATCGTACTGCGCCCCTAGCGCCGCCGACGCGAGCCCTATGCCCGCGTGCGCTCGATCTCGACGGAAACGGTGCGCAGCGGCAAACCCACCGGCGCCCAGGGCTTCTCGAGCTTGACGCGCACGCCGTACGCGCCCGGGTAACGGTCGAGCAACATGGCGGCAACGCTTTCGGCCGCCGTCTCGATGAGTTTGAAGGTATGCACACGCATGAACTCGTCGATGGCATGAGCCGCCTCGCCGTAATGGATCGACGCGGAAAGGTCATCGGTCTCCCCCGCACGACGCGTATCGGTATAGAGCGTCACGCTCACCACGAACTTCTGGCCGAGCTTGTTCTCCTCGGGAAAGACGCCGTGGTTGGCGAACACCTCGAGCCCCTCGATGGCGATTTTGTCGAGTGTATGCAGCTGCTCCGGGTCCAGGCGCGCGAGCTGCGTGCGCGTGGCGGGAAGGCCGGCCTCGCGACGGGCAAGCGTACCGCGGTCGTCGACGATGTTCTCGGGCAGATGTTTCATATCCATGGTGTGCTCCTCACGTTTCCACGCACTTATATATCTATCGAAAGGTTCTTGCGCTCGTCTGGCCAATAGCAGGCGTCGCGGACGCGGCAGGCGTAGCAGGCGCGCGAACGGTTGTCGGCTTCTTTGATGAGATGGGCGAGTGACTCCGCCCCTTCGCCGCGACGCGTCCCGCTCGCATGACGCGCACTGCCCATGTACCCCCGGTCGTCAGCTTCACCCGTAGGGACCTCTGCAGCCCGCGGTGCGACAACGACCTCCCCGTCCGCGCACGCACCCCGATGTCCGGAGACGGCGGCAAGGATGACAGCCCGCTCATCGGCGTCGAATCGAAGGCCATCGGGCAAGCTGTCTAGGATGTCGGCGGCTATCCGTGCGCCCGCGACGTCGTGGTCCTCGCCCGTCGCGTACTGCTCAGAGCGGCCGAGGTCGTGCAGGAGGGCGGCGGCGTAGACGACCTCGCGGTCAAAGCCGAGCCCACGCTCGAGATTGAAAATCCAAGCGATGCGCGCGACGTCCAGCAGGTGCGTCATACCATGTTTGCAAAACTCCCGCGTTTGCTCGGCATCCTCGATGCGCCTCATGTGCCCGCGGAATGCGAAGCTTTCTTCTATCGCATGAACACGTCGCATGTTCGTCTCCATCAATCGCCAGCTGTTTAACTGTTGTACCCAATCCATGCACAAAGCGGCGTGAGCGGCTTTGGTAAAACGAAACACCACCGCACCGCCCAATTCCTACCAGTCACCGAAGAAGCCCCAACCAAGCGCCACAATTCCTACAAATCTCGCTAGCATAGGCATTCGTGAGGTCTTGCCCCATTGCGTCACGGCACGTCCCCACGGGAAAGGAAGGGCCATGGGACTACGTTCTTGGATTAAGAGGCACATCGGGCACCATGACGCTCCGCAGACTTCGCGGGCGCAGCAGGCCCCCGCGTCCGTCGAAGCACCACAATCCGCAGCCGAGGCAGCGTCGAGCACGCAGGCGCAGGATGCGTGGGAACCGGTTCCCGCATACCTGCCGGTCGATGCCCGCGAACACGCACACGCATGTGTTATCGCATCGGCCATTGCCGCGGGGGACCACCCCACGAGCGAATTTCGCGTCAAACGCGTGCTGGTTGCGAACCCGGAGCACCGCACGGTCTCAATCATCGCCACGGCGCTCGCCGCCGGTGCGCTCGAGCAAAGCTCGTTCACGGTCAAGAACATCTACAAGATGAAAGAGGAGGGCAGCCATGCTGCGTAAATTCAAGATCTCAATCGATGGGACCCAGTATTTGGTGGAGATGGAGGAGGTCGGCGCCCCGACCCCGACCCCGGCGGACGCCGCACCGGCGCCTGTTCCCGTCGCAGCCCCCGCACCTGCACCTGCACCGGCTCCCGCGCCCGAGCCCGCTCCTGCAGCCCCCGCCCCCGCTCCGGCCGGCGCCTTCTCTCAGACCGCGCCCATGCCTGGCACCATCCTCGACATCCACGTGCACGTTGGCGATACCGTCGCCGCCAACCAGCCCATCATGGTCCTCGAAGCCATGAAGATGGAGAACGAGGTCGTCGCCGAGCAGGCGGGCACCATCGCTTCCATCAACGTCGAAAAGGGCGCCATGGTGAACCCGGGCGACACGCTCTTCACCCTCGCCTAAGTACACCCCGACGCGCCGCCGCCAAGGCGGCGCTTTCTTCCAGAAAGAGGCACTATGGAAATCCTACTCGACGGCGTGCAGGCGCTCATCGCCGAGCCGGGGCGCATCGCGATGATCCTCATCGGCTGCGTCCTCATGTACTTGGGCATCAAGAAGGAGTACGAGCCCACGCTGCTCGTGCCCATGGGACTCGGCACCATCCTGGTGAACATTCCCGCATCCGGCGTCCTCATGACCGGCACCGAGCCCGGACCGTTCCAGATCCTGTTCGACGCCGGCATCGAGACCGAGCTGTTCCCGCTGCTGCTGTTCATCGGCATCGGCGCCATGATCGACTTCGGCCCGCTGCTCGCCAACCCGTTCCTGCTGCTATTCGGCGCGGCCGCGCAGTTCGGCATCTTCTTCGTGACCATCGTGGCCACGGGCGTGTTCGGCTTCGACATCGCCGACGCCGCCTCCGCGGGCATCATCGCCGCCGCGGACGGCCCCACCTCGATCTTCGTGGCCAACTCGCTCGGTTCGAAGTACATGGGCGCGATCATGGTCGCGGCGTACTCCTACATGGCGCTCGTCCCCATCATCCAGCCCATCGCCATCAAGGCCTGCACCACCAAGAAGGAGCGCGCCATCCGCATGACCTACCGCCCCGGCCAGGTTTCGCAGACGGCCAAGATCCTCTTCCCCGTCACCATCTGCGTGGTCGCCGGCCTCATCGCCCCGGTGTCCCTGCCGCTCGTGGGCTTCCTCATGTTCGGCAACCTCCTGCGCGAGTGCGGCGTGCTCAACTCGCTTTCCGCCTCCGCCCAAAACGAGCTCGTGAACCTCATCTCCATCCTTTTGGGCCTGTGCGTCTCCGTGAAGATGGAGTACAGCGAGTTCCTGCAATTCGACACGCTCATCATCATGGGCCTCGGCCTCATCGGCTTCATCATGGACTCCGTGGGCGGCGTCATGTTCGCCAAGCTCCTGAACCTGTTCCGCAAGGAGAAGATCAACCCCATGGTGGGCGCTGCGGGCATCTCCGCCTTCCCCATGGCCTCCCGCGTGGTGCAAAAGCTCGCCACTGAGGAGGATCCCGGCAACTTCATCCTCATGCAGGCCGCTGCCGCCAACGTGGCCGGCCAGATCGCCTCGGTCGTCGCCGGCGGTCTCGTCCTCGGCCTTCTGCTTTAGAAAGGGGTGCTGGCAATGACCGATCCCATCGCATCGCTCGGCCTCTCCGCCGACCTGTCCCTCGCCATCCAGATCCTCATCCTGGGCTGGGGCGGCATCTTCATCGTCATGTTCGTCATCTACGTGATCTCGCTCGCCCTCGCCCGCCTCTTCCCGCCGTCGAAGGAGGCCTAGCATGACCCGCAAGATCCGCTTCATGGAGACCGTCCTGCGCGACGGCCAACAAAGCCAAATCGCCACACGCATGCCCATCGAGGATATGCTCCCCATCCTCGAGACGCTCGACCAGTGCGGCTTCGAGTCCCTCGAGGTCTGGGGCGGCGCCACGTTCGACAGCTGCCTGCGCTACCTGAACGAGGACCCGTGGGAGCGCCTGCGCACCATTCGCGCCCACGTCAAGAACACCAAGTTGCAGATGCTGCTGCGCGGCCAAAACCTGCTCGGCTACCGCAACTACGCCGACGACGTGGTCGAGGCCCTGGTCAAGAAGTCGGTGGAGAACGGTATCGACGTCATCCGCATCTTCGATGCGCTGAACGACACCCGCAACCTCCAGACCTCCATCCGCGCCGCCAAGGAGGCGGGCGGCGAGGTCCAGGCCGCCATTTCCTACACCACGAGCGACGTGCACACCGTGCGTTACTTCGTGAGCCTGGCCAACGAGATGGCCCGCGCCGGTACCGACTCGATCTGCATCAAAGACATGGCCGGCGTCCTCACCCCCGATGTTGCCTTCGAGCTCGTGAGCGAAATCAAGGCATCGTGCGATCTGCCCCTGCAGGTGCACACGCACGGCACCGCCGGCATCGCCCAGATGACCTACCTCAAGGCCGTCGAGGCAGGTGCCGACATCATCGACACCTGCTCTTCCCCCTTCGCGGAGGGCACGAGCCAACCCGCCACCGAGTCCATGGCGATCGCCCTTGAGGCCCTCGGCTACAAGACCGGCCTGGACATCGAGAAGCTCGAGGCCGTGGCAGCGCACTTCCTGCCCATCCGCAACCGCTTTTTGGACGAGGGTGGCCTGAGCCCCAAGGTCATGGCCGTCGAGCCCAAGGCGCTGCTGTACAAGGTCCCCGGCGGCATGCTCTCCAATCTGCTTGCCAACCTGAAGGACATGCATGTGGAGGACAAGTACGCCGAGGTGCTCGCCGAGGTCCCGCGCGTCCGCGCCGACCTGGGCTACCCGCCGCTCGTGACCCCGCTGTCCCAGATGGTGGGCTCCCAGGCGCTCATGAACGTCATCTCCGGCGAGCGCTACAAAGTCGTTCCCGCCGAGATCAAGGACTACGTGCGCGGTCAATACGGCCGTCCGCCCGTGACCATCTCAGAGAAGATCCGCCGCCAGATCATCGGCGGCGACGAGGTCATCACCTGCCGCCCGGCCGACCTGATCGAACCCGCGATGCCGCGCCTGCGCGAGGAGATCTCGCAGTACGCCCGCTCGGAGGAGGATGTGTTGTCCTACGCCCTGTTCCCCGAGCAGGCACGCGACTTCCTGGGTCGCCGCGAGGATCCGTTCTACGACGTCCCCGTCCAGGAGGTCAACGTTTCCATCGACGTGGCATAGGGAGCTCCGGACAGTCAGGCCGGCTCCCGGCCCGACGTCAAGCTCCCGCCCCGATATCCTGCTCGGCCGCCACCATGAACGCACAGCGCCCGCGGCACGCAACGCCGCGGGCGCTTTTTGCGGGCCGAGATCGGTTCGGCAAGGACGGCGTGAGCCCGAGGATCGACGGACTGGAAACGACGTCTCTGACCCCGCAAACTCCCTCATGGAGACCACGCTTGGACACGTGCCTCGTCGCCGTAAACCGCCGAGACGGAGCTGGCCCCTCGTCTCCGACCTTAAGGCACTCGGGCTACTCGCCCATGAGCGAGAGCGGACGAATCGAGACATCCGCCGCATCATAGCCGGCAACCGAACCGTCCCGCTGCGCGACGAGCGCGCGGCCATACCCGTCGACTCCCAAAAACGTCCCCTGCGCTCGCTCCTCGCCGTCGATGGCATATACGCGCACCCGCTGTCCCACAAAGGCAAGGCAAGCGTTATAAGGTGCCAGAAGGGGTGCCAGAGGACCTTCGGCGCCCCCGCGAACGGGGTCTTCCGCCCATCGGGCAATGTCATATCCCGGAACGCGCACACCAGGCCTCCCCGACCCGCGGTACGCCGCGGTTTTCCCGTAAGCGGCCTCCCAATCCGAGGCGGCATCCAAGATGCGCTTTCGAACGAGCTCTGCCAGGTCCTCGAGCGACGGAGGCGTCATGCCCGGTGCGAGCTCGTCCAACAAGCCCGTCGGATGCAGCGCGGCAATGCTCCCCGATCGCGTCGATACGACGGGGGCTTCCATGTTCACCCCAATACCGCACACCGCGAAAACGTCCTCGCCCGTTGCGACAAGTTCGGTCAGGATACCAGCGAGCTTGTGATTACCTACCACGATGTCGTTTGGCCATTTGAGTCGAGCACGGGGACATCCCACCTCGCGAAGTGCCCCCAGGGCGCCCAAGGCGCAGGCAACGGGCAGGGCGGGCAGGGCCTCGCCCGGGACTTCGGGACAGATGAGGACGGATAGGTACAAGCCGCCCTCGGGCGACGCCCAGTCGTGCGAGCGCTGCCCGCGTCCCGCAGTTTGGACGAGTGCCCTGAGCGCGGCACCATGGGGCGCACCCACGCGGCCGCGCCTCTTCATCTCGGCGTTCGTCGAGGGCACTTCAGAGCGCAGTTCGATCGGTTCTAGACTGTCCATAAGGCCCCCGCCATCTTCCTCCCCGCTGACGGCCGGTAGACCTCCCACGGATGCCCGGCCAACTGGTAGCACAACTCGACAAAACTTCGCGAAATCGGGGGGGTTTTTCCTAGTTATGCTACCATCCGCACGCCAGCCGGTGTCATCTCCCCAACATGCGGAAGAAACGCTCTTCCCACTGCGCGGCCTCGACGCCGGACTCGGCACATACGCCACGACGGGCAAGCGTGGTGGTCTTGGTGCCGGGCTTCTGCACGCCGCGCATGGTCATGCACAGGTGCTCGGCCTCGATGAGCACGATGGCCCCGGCACAGTCGAGATTGTCCATGAGGGCGTCGGCAATCTGGCCGGTGAGCTGCTCTTGCAGCTGAAGTCGGCGGGCGAACACTTCGACCGTGCGTGCAAGCTTGGAAAGCCCCGCCACGCGCCCATTCGGAATATACCCGATGGTCACCGTGCCGTAAAAGGGCAGCAGATGATGTTCGCACAGGGAGTAGAACGGGATATCGCGCTCTATGACGAGGCCGCTCTCGGTAACGGAAAAGGTCTTAGATAGATGCGCGGCCGCGCTTTGATCCATGCCGCCCGCGAGCTCGGCGTACATGCGTGCAACTCGATCGGGCGTCTCGAGGAGCCCTTCACGCGTCGGGTCCTCGCCAATGCCCTCGAGCAGCAGGCGAACCGCCTCGCACACCTTATCTTGATCGACCATGTTTCACTCACTTTCCGCAGATAATATCGACAATCGTACCACGCGCCGGAAGACACGAGCCGCACCATGCGGCCTCTACACCCAATGCTGTGGGTAGCGCTCCCAATAGCCCGAGTAGGTTGACGCATCGGGCGCGAAGTCGATTTGACAGAGTTTGAATACCACGTCAATGCCCTTGGGCTGCCAGTGCTCTCGATACGAATAGCGATATGTCATGCCACAGTGCTCCATCACGCGACCAGATGCCGGGTTGAGCTCATCGTGCGTCGCCGTGACGAATGGATAGCCCGCTCGGCGAGCCTCACCGAGCATCGCTCGCACCGCCTCGGTCGCGAAACCTTGGCCCTGCGCATCGCGAGCCAGGGCGTACCCCATATCATATGCGTCGCCCTCAGCGTCGATGCTCACGAAGCCGAGCAACTCGCCCGCCTCTACGCGGCCGCGCTTGCGGCAAATCGCGCAATGCATGTCGAGCGGCAGCCCATCCGAGCGGCGTTCGTCCGCGTCGGCCGCGCGATACCATCGCAGGTAATTCTCCTCAAGATAGCTCGCCGTATCTGCCACACTCCCGTGCACGGCGTACGGCAAGAAACGATTCACCTGCGCATCGCTCATCATGGGGAACAGCGCCGACGCGTCCGCCTCGGTAAAGCGACGCAGCACGAGCCTATCTGTCTCCAACGTTCGCATCGTCTCCCCTTTCCCGTGCGCCACATGCCGTGGTGACACACATCAAACGCCACCGACTGCCGCGATGCCGTGACCACCGCGCGGCCCATCCCGTCCTCGCCGACCGCGCCTACATCGAATGCGCTGCGTACACCTCGGCGTCCCTCCACAGACGCACAGCGTCCGCGGGGGCCTCCCCCGCAGCGAGCGCGGCGAGCGTGGCGGGCATGTCGATGATGCGCTGGTTGGACGAACCGCGAAAACGCAGCGTGATGTCGTGCAGGTCTTGGACGAAGGGGCCATCCACCAGCACGTCGATGCAGGCAAGCAAGCGGTCGGTGAACTCCGTATGGTGTCGCCCACCCGCCACGAGCTCGCGGTCCCATGTGTCGCCTGTAAAGCACCAGATGGTCTTGCCGCAGCTGCGCGGGAACTCCTTGCGAACGCGCTCCACGAACTCGACCAGGCCCTCTTGGTTCTCGGGCTCCATGGGCTCGCCGCCCAACAGCGTCAGCCCGTCCACGTAATCGGGGCGCAGGCTCCCGATGATCTCGTCGGCCACCTCGGCCGTGAAGGGCTTGCCCGCGGCGAAGTTCCACGCCACCTCGTTAAAGCAATTCTTACACCCACGGCGGCACCCGCTCACAAACAGCGTCGTGCGCACTCCCTCGCCATTGGCGATATCAAAGTGCTTGATCTCCGCGTAGTTCATCCGATTCCCCTACAGATGCAGCACGCGATCGCGGATCTCCTCCGTGCGGCCCTGGTTCCAGAACTGCGTGCCGATGTAGCCGCAGGTGCGGCGGGCGACATTCAGCGTCTCCTGGTTGCGATTGCCGCAATGCGGGCACTCCCACACCAGCTTGCCGTCGTCCTCGACGATCTTGATCTCGCCGTCGTAGCCGCACTCCTGGCAGTAGTCGCTCTTGGTGTTGAGCTCCGCGTACATGATGTTGTCGTAGATGTACTGCATGACGCGGATGACCGCCTTGAGGTTGTCCTGCATGTTGGGCACCTCGACGTAGGAGATGGCGCCGCCCGGGGACAGGCGCTGGAACTGGCTCTCGAACTTGAGCTTGTCGAAGGCGTCGATCTCCTCCGAGACATGGACGTGGTAGCTGTTGGTGATGTAGCCCTTGTCCGTCACGCCGGGGATGATGCCGAAGCGGCGCTGCAGGCACTTGGAGAACTTGTAGGTGGTCGACTCCAGCGGGGTGCCGTAGATGGAGTAGTCGATGTCCTCCGCGGCCTTCCACTCGTTGCACTTGTCGTTCATGCGCTGCATGACCGCCATGGCGAACGGCGTGCCCTTCTCATCGGTGTGGCTGGCGCCCGTCATGAACTTCACGCACTCGTACAGGCCGGCATAGCCGAGGCTGATGGTCGAGTAGCCGCCAAAAAGCAGCTTGTCGATCTTCTCGCCCTTGTCCAGGCGCGCCAGAGCACCGTACTGCCACAAAATGGGCGCGGCGTCGGACAGGGTGCCCAGAAGGCGCTCATGGCGGCAGCGCAGGGCGCGATGACACAGCTCCAGACGCTCATCGAAGATTTCCCAGAACTTGTCCATGTCGCCCTGCGAGGAGAGCGCGACGTCGGGCAGGTTGATGGTCACGACGCCCTGGTTGAAGCGACCATAGTACTTGGGCTTGCCGGGCTCGTAGTTCTTGGCGCGGGCCACGTTGTCATACCCGTTGCCGGAGCGATCGGGCGTGAGGAAGCTGCGGCAGCCCATGCAGGTGTAGCAATCGCCGTTGCCCTCGGTCTCACCCTTTGAGAGCTTGAACTCGCGCATCTTCTTCTCGGAGATGTAATCGGGCACCATGCGCTTGGCGGTGCACTTGGCCGCGAGCTGGGTCAGGTAGAAGTACTCGGAGCCCTCGCGGACGTTATCCTCCTCGAGGACGTAGATGAGCTTGGGGAACGCGGGGGTGACCCACACGCCCGCCTCGTTCTTCACGCCCTCGTAGCGCTGGCGCAGGGTCTCCTCGATGATCATGGCAAGATCGCGCTTCTCGGCCTCGCTGCGGGCCTCATTGAGGTACATGAACACCGTCACAAAGGGCGCCTGGCCGTTGGTGGTCATGAGGGTGACGACCTGATACTGGATGGTCTGCACGCCACGGCGGATCTCATCGCGCAGGCGGGTCTCCACGACCTCGGACACCTTCTCCTCGGGGGCATCCACGCCAAGCTCGACGAGCTCCGCCTCGACCTGACGACGGATCTTCTGACGGCTGACCTCGACGAACGGTGCGAGGTGCGTGAGCGAGATGGACTGGCCGCCATACTGACAGGAGGCGACCTGGGCGATGATCTGCGTGGCGATATTGCAGGCGGTGGAGAAGCTGTGGGGGCGCTCAATGAGCGTGCCGGAAATGACCGTGCCGTTCTGCAGCATGTCCTCAAGGTTCACGAGGTCGCAGTTATGCATATGCTGGGCGAAGTAATCGGAGTCGTGGAAGTGGATGATGCCCTCGTTGTGGGCCTCAACGACCTCGGCGGGAAGCAGGACGCGCTGCGTGAGGTCCTTGGAAACCTCACCGGCCATGTAATCGCGCTGCACCGAATTGACGGTCGGGTTCTTGTTGGAGTTCTCCTGCTTGACTTCCTCGTTGTTGCACTCGATGAGTGACAGGATCTTGTCGTCGGTGGTGTTCTTCTGGCGCTTGAGGCCCTGCACGTAACGGTAGATGATGTAACGACGGGCGACTTCGAAGCGGTCAAGGGCCATAAGCTCATCCTCGACCATGTCCTGGATCTCCTCGACGGAGACCGTGTGGCCGGCCTCTTCGCAGCGGTCGGCGACGTTTTCCGCGGCGTAGCGAACCTGACGATCGGTGAGGCGCTCACTGCTCTTGACCTCACTGTTGGCGCCGTTGATGGCGTTGATGATCTTCTGGAGGTCAAACGTGACCTCGGAACCGCTGCGCTTGATGATCTTCATGTGACTCCTCCGCGACCCAAGTTTGCTCGTGACTTCGTTACGGGATAGGAAAGCCCCGGCCCCACGCATTTGCATATGGCAGCGGGGTCGAGGCTCATCATTGCCTTTCACAAGTATGATACGGCATTTTGTCATCAATATCTGGTGACATCCGTAAGCGGAATCACTATATGTTGTGTTTTAGCAGGTCAACAGCAATGTGCTTTTTTTACCTCTCATTCACAGTTGCAAAAATCGCACGCTTAGTAGAAGAGGGCTCACCCTCCCCCACCTGCATTGATGCCAAAATGCGCGCGGGAGCCGCAACCGAGGTGTCCACAAGTTCTCCGCCAGTCGCCGACAAGTGGAACAAGAGACCCTCACCATAACCGCAGGAAGCCTATATGTTGTGATTGGGCTTCGCGCACTCGGAACGCGGAGGAACGAAAGAAAAAATGGACACCCCGTGGGGTGCCCAGCATGATCATATGGAGGCGAAGCCCGGATTCGAACCGGGGGTAAAGGCTTTGCAGGCCTCTGCCTTACCACTTGGCCACTTCGCCTTATATGCAAAGGGCCGATTGAAATCGGCCCTGGCGCATATAATGGAGCGGACAACGGGGCTCGAACCCGCGACCCCAACCTTGGCAAGGTTGTGCTCTACCAACTGAGCCATGTCCGCTTATGGTGGGCGATACAAGATTTGAACTTGTGACCCCTACCGTGTCAAGGTAGTGCTCTCCCCCTGAGCTAATCGCCCAACTCAGGTGCGCATCAGCGCGGGGATTAATATAGCCCAGATACGAGCGTTCGGTCAACAACTTTTTCCATCTTTTTTAAAATTGTTTGAAACAGCAGTCTAATCTCGGGTTTTACGCAGATTACCGCGCACCGATCTCGAGGAGGATGCCTGCGACTCACGCAAGCCAACGAGCCCTGCGGCAAGAACTCGTCGCCGCGGCACCGGTGCGGACTTGTCGCGGCGTGCCCGTGAGGACAGGCGGTCGCTGTCTGGACGACCCCAAGGATCACCCCAGCAGCGTAAACAATCATGAAAAATGACTTGCACATTATCGTCTGATTGCGTATAGTACTTTCTCGCAAGCGGACATGGCTCAGTTGGTAGAGCACAACCTTGCCAAGGTTGGGTCGCGGGTTCGAGCCCCGTTGTCCGCTCCATCGTTTGTAAAGAGCCGATTGAAGAATCGGCTCTATTCATTCGGCGGCTTGGCCAAGTGGTAAGGCAGAGGCCTGCAAAGCCTTTACCCCCGGTTCGAATCCGGGAGCCGCCTCCATATGATTTGATTGAGGGCATCCTTTGGGGTGCCCTTTTCCGTACCAGACCATGCTCGTCAAGAGGGGTCATTGCCCAGGCGCCAAAACAAAACCAGTGGCAACGAATGCGATCCCCGCCCCGCCGCAGGAGCATCAAGCGATCATCTTGATAAGGCGCACCTGCGTGCCAGGCGCGTCGACGCGACGGCGCACGTCGACGCTATCGACCAACATGCGCATGAGTCGGATGCCGCGACCGCGCTCTCGACTCTCTGGAGGTTCCTCGCCGTCCGCGATCTCGAATCCGCACCCGCAATCACGCACCTCGATCACCACGCGGTCGGTGTAGGCGATCACCGTCATGGTGCTCCCCTTGCCGCCGCAGGCATGATCGTAGGCATTCGACAGCGCTTCGCCCGCCGCCAAAGCGGTGTCGAAGCAGTCATCGCGCGACAGCGGCAGGCCACCCAGCAACTCAGCGATGCGGTGCCGGTACATGCCCAGGTTCTCGACGCCGGGTCGAATGGCGAGCGTTTTGCTCCACAGGGGCGGCGCATCGGGCGCAAGCACCGGAATAGGCGGCTTTTCTGCGGCCGAAACATGCAGGGCGTCCAGCAGGCGGGCGATCTGGAGAAAGCGAACCACCTGGGGAGAGGTGTTCACCAGCGAGAGCAGCCCTTCGCGATCGAATAGCGTCCGCGCGCGCACGAGCAGGAACGCCAGCCCCGTCGAGTCGATGAAACTCACATTCTGGCAGTTCACCAGAATGCGCCGTACCCCGTTTTCGATGAGGGCATCGACCTGCTCACGCAGGCGCGGTACCGAAGCGATATCGATATCGCCCGCCGGGGCGATTACGGCTATGTCATTCCACTCGTTCATGTTGCTATGGTTCCCCGTTCACCGTCCACCGATACCCTCGCACGCAAACGCATCAGACGCCGCGCCGGTCGAACCTCAACGCCACGAGGGCGATATCGTCATCGAGTGCCGAACCCGTAAATGCATCGAGCTCATCCAGAACCTGTGCGCACAGGCCTTCAACGCCCTCAGCAGCGGCACGAAGCAGCACCTCACGCAAACGAGCCTCGCCAAAGAACTCGCCTGCAGCATCGCGGGCCTCGATGGCACCGTCGGTGTACATAAAGAGAATGTCCCCGGGGTTAAACGAGAAGGTACCGTTCTCGTACACCATACTCGAGAAGGCGCCCACCACACCCGACTGGACGCTCAGCAACTCCGCCTCCACGCCATCGGCCTCGTTGGCCTTCACGAGCATGGTGGGGGGATGGCCGGCCGAACAATACGTCGCGCGCCCATGGCGCAGATCGAGCTTTGCGATAAACATGGTCACGAAGGTCTCCACGCGCGAGAAACTCATGAGCATGCGGTTGAGCGACCGCGCCATACGCGCCGGGCTCGCCCCCTCCCAGGCATATGCGGTGAGTGCCGTCTTGACGAGCGCGGACATCGACGCAGCCTCCACGCCCTTTCCCGACACATCGCCCAAAATCATCACGGCGCGATCGTCGGGCAGGCGGATGAGGGTGTAGAAGTCGCCCCCCACGAGCGCTTGGCGCGTGGCGGAAGAATACAGCGAATCCGAGGTGATGCCCGGAACAACCCCAAGGTCGTTGCGCATGCCAGCCTGCAAGGTCTGGGCAATGCGACGCTCGCTCTTCTGCTGCACGGCCCCGTCCATGATGAGCTCGAAGTCATGCGCGAGATGCGTCAGGTAATCGAACTCCATATCGTCCACGGGTTCTTGGGAATCATCACGTAGCAACAAGAATCGACGGGGCGGGAGGACGGCGGCGAACGGGCCGTCGTCTTCGACAAATGCGCCCTCGTCTTGCTCGCGACCCATATCCACGAAAACGCCCTGGCACGGAAGGCCGTGACGCTCAAGCCACTCACCGACCCAGGTGATGCGGTCCACACGCGCCAAGCGAATCTGCTTGGGAGGCTCGGGCGCCGCGAGGGCACCCGCCTCGTCACCAAGCAGGTCGGCCGATGCGGGAGCGCCCACTCGGGCAGCGGGAGTCGTCACCGAGAAAAACATTTCCTCAACGTCGCAGGGAAGGTCCATGCGGCTTCCGCCATCAAAGTCAATCACGTAGGCACCGCGCTCCACATCATGTAACACGGGCAAAAGGTGGCAAGACAACTGCTCAGTGACTTCGCTTGTCATCTCGGTCCATGCCGCAATGGGGTCCTTTCCGTTCGCGTACAAAAGCTCGCGAATTCGACTAAGCGAGCGCGTGAGGGACGAGGTGCGCGCGGCACGCAGACTGCTCACCACCCCCATCAACTCAATGGACAGATAATCGCATATGACCTCGAGAACACGGACGTCGTAGATGCGCGGATTGCACGGGCGCGTCCAGCCGAGCTCAACAACGCCCAAAACCTGCGTTCCAAAGTACACGGGGACCGCAATCATGGTCTTGAATGGAGGCATGTCCTGCAGGCGCACGTTGTGCCGCACACGGGCATCGAGGTCATAAAAGGCGCCGGGTGCCGTAGGGTCTGCGGGATCGACGGGCACCAGCGACAGTCGGCAGGCTCGTTGCTCGCGTAGGACGTGGGTGGGCACACCCGCGCCATAGGGAATGAAATCGGGTACATACCTGGCCGCAATGCCTCGGCTCACACCGCGCAGCTTGAAGCCGCCACCCTCGGCAAAGTAGATGGTCGTTCCCGCCGCATCGAGCGTGTCGGCCATGCGGTTGAGCACCGTGTCCAGCAACGTCGACATATCGCTGGAGCCCACCGTGGACATGATGACCGACAGCGTGCCCGAGAGGCGTTTATTGGCGGCTTGGAGCTCAGAAAGCAGGCGCTGCGTCTTGCGATCGTGGGCGTACTGCTCCTCGAGGCTGCGGATGGCGACCACATATCGATGCGCATGGCAGTCGCCCTTCTCCGTCTCGATGAGCTCAAGCGCACGTACGCGTACGGGGATGAAGGAGCCGTCGGGCAATTTGAGCATCAGCGTGCTCTCTTCGCCATCGGACGAAAAAGGCATCTTGTGACCGGCGGCTCGCTCAAATCCCGAACTGTAGAGCAGGTCTTTGATGTCGGCGCCGACGACTTGGGAGCGGCTCATCTTCTGGAGGACGAGAAACTGGCGGTTGACATGGCGTACCGCGCCGTCGGCATCACAGATAGCGACGGCGTCACTCGTCACCTCGACCAAACGGGCGACGTCGCTCAATTCCTCGTTGTGCATATGTTCCATGCGCCACCTCCGCCGTACCAACATAACGCGGACGCGCGAGGGGGCTGCCGGCGAATCGCACGGCCGCGTGCGATATATAGCAAAAACGCGAACCCAAACCGGGCTCGCGTTTCACATGCGTGGTGTCGGAGGCGGGACTTGAACCCGCATGACCGAAATGTGGTCACTAGCACCTCAAGCTAGCGCGTCTGCCAATTCCGCCACTCCGACGTTTGCTTTCGCGTTACCGCGTCTGCAACGAGGAAGATAGTACCCCGAGTCCCATCATTCGCGCAAGCCCCTTTTTCAAAAAAGTTTTGCGAAAGGGCCTGCAGAAGACTTCCTTGCAAGAAGTACCTGCAAAGATCCCTCTGAACGCAGGTGAGAGGCGGGGCCTGGCAGTAAGAAAGATCCGCCCTTCCCCGCTGGGGATTTAGGGCTAGACGAGCTCTACGGAACCAAGATCGACGAGCCCGTTCGGCAAGACATTCGCCATCTGCACGCGATCAGATGCGACCTTGGCATACGCCGGATGCACCAGGGGGATCATCGGCATCGCCTCGGACGCAAGGACAAGGGCCTCCCTTGCGCGCTCGGTACGCTCCGTCGCGTCGCGCTCCTCGGCCATGGTTGTGAGGGCGGCGGTGAGCGCATCATCTTCGTATCCCGCCCATGAGCCTCGCTCAGACGTGGTGCCAAGCAACTGGGACACCACCGTGTCGATTGTGTCAGCCGTCGGATCGAACGTGACAAGACAGCACGCACAATCGCCCTTATCAAGGCTTTCGGCAAGGTCTTCCGTCGCCAGCGCAGCGGTCTTCACCGTCAGCCCCAAGTCGGACATATCGCTCGCGATTTGGTCGGCGATGCGCCCCTGCACGCCCCCCTCGCGATACGTTAGGGTGAAATCGAGATTCAGCGGCTCCGCCGTCATCTCTGGGGCGTCTTTTGACTCTTCGGCAGAACCCATGGTCTGCTGGGCCTCGTCCTCCCGCTCCTGCGCGCTCAGCCCCTCTATGAGCTCCAGAGCCCGGTCAGCATCAAACGCGCACGCCTCCCACGACACCGCCTCGCCCACGCATGGGGCAACCGGGCTCATGGCGGGAGCGGCACTGTAATTGAGCACCTTCTTGCAAAGGGCTTCGCGGTCGATACCGCAGGAAATCGCACGGCGAAAGGCGGCGTTGTCGAACGGGGCCACACGTGTGTTGCACACCATGTACGTCAACCCAGCTTCAGGCCCCTGAACGAACCGCTCGCCCGGTTTCATGGTCCCCACGCTCGACGAAATGCCGCGCGCATCTTCGGCGTCCTTCAACTGATCAACGGGCACATCGCAGATATCGAGGACGCCCGCCTGGAAATGGTTGTATGCGGCAACGGTGTCGTCATGAATGGCGAGCAGGACGCCATCCACCAAGCTCGCACCATATGCGCACCCGTCAAAGCGCGTGAGCCGAATGTCGCCCTTTCGCTTCCACGGGCGGTCTAACATGAACGGTCCATTGCCCATGGGCTGTTCCGAAAACATAACGGGATTGTCCTCCGCACTCGCGGGAACAGGACCGAGAGCTGGATGCGAGACAATCGAGGCGAAGGCTGCCTGCGGCTCGGTAAGCGACACGGTAAGCGTGAGGTCGTCAGGACAGCGTAAACCGACCAATTCCGAGGCCCGGCCGCCAGACAGGGCATCATACCCATCGACGACGGAAAGCAAAGATCCCCAGCGGCTACGAGGGCCCTCGCCACCATTCTCCTTGTGTGTCCGATCCTCATCCGTATCGTCGGACATCGGCTTGACCAAACGCTCCCACGCCCGCTTAAAGCAAGAGGCCGTGACGGATTCACCATTGTGGAACGTCGCACCTTCGACAAGGCTGAAGGTGAACGTGCGCGCGTCATCAGAAACGGTAACGCTGTGGGCTGCAGCGGGTGTCGCCACGCCGTCCACAATGCGCGTGAGGGGGCAAAAAAGCGCATGAAGCACCTGGAGGCCAAACCGATCGGAGACGAGCAGGGGGTCGATTGCCGAGGGCTTGCCGATACGACACGTCACCCATGAGGGCGGGACATCATCACTTGAGCCCGCATCGCCACCCTCAACCTGGCTGCACCCGCTTAGTCCAAGCCCCATCACACCGCATGCCGCAGCGCCTAGGAATGCACGCCTGTCGATCATCTCGGCCCCTTCCCGGATCTATTGCACAGATGCACTTCATCCCACCACTCTAAAGCAAAACCCGCATAACCCCAACCGAACAGTGGCCATCCCAGCAAAGTCCCCTCATGCATGAGACTTTTCTCGTCCGCGCGCGCGACTAAGTACGGACAGCCCTCACGCTTCACATCCAAGCGTACATTCCGCAGAAAGCCCGCCAAAAGGCGGGCTTTCGAGGACGCTTGATCGGTTGGCGTCATGAGGGCTGAGGGGCCCTTACAGGTCGATGTACGACTCCTTGATGGGGAACGGCGTCGCATAATGACAAGCACAGAAGTGGCCCGCGCCGATTTCACGGAACTCGGGCACTTCCTCGGCACATCTGCCCTGCGCGATCGGGCAACGCGTGTGGAAACGGCAACCGCTCGGCGGGTCGATCGGACTCGGCGGATCACCGGCAAGAATGATGCGCTTGCGGCTCTTCTGCACGTCCGGATCGGGGACCGGCACGGCGGAGAGCAGCGACTGCGTATACGGATGGTTCGGTTCGGCGTACAGACTCTTCCAGTCGGACAGCTCGACCATCTTACCGAGGTACATGACGGCGACGCGATCGGAAATGTGCTGAACGACGGAAAGGTCGTGGGCAATGAACAGATAGGCGGTACCGTACTGCTGCTGAAGGTCCTTCAGCAAGTTCAGAACCTGGGCCTGAATGGAGACGTCGAGCGCGGAAACGGGCTCGTCACAGATGATCAGCTTCGGACGCAGAATGAACGAGCGGGCGATACCGACGCGCTGACGCTGGCCACCAGAGAACTCATGCGGATATCGGTTAATGTGCTCGGGATTGAGGCCAACGACGTCGAGCAGCTCGCGAACGCGATCCATGCGCTCCTCGGGCGTACCGATGCCATGGATGACCATGGGCTCGGAAACAATCTCGCCGATCGTCATACGCGGATTGAGCGATGCATACGGATCCTGGAAGATGAACTGCATGTCGCGGCGCATATCCTTGAGCTCGGCCTTGTTCATCTTGGAGATATCTTTGCCCTCAAAGTACACCTTGCCGGACGTCGGCGGGTCGAGGTGCATGATGGCGCGGCCGGTGGTGGACTTACCGCAACCGGATTCGCCCACTAGACCGAAGGTCTCGCCAGCGCGGATCTCGAACGAGACGTCATTCACCGCAGAGACGACCTTCTTGGAGAACCTACCGCCCAGGAAACCGGAGCCGGTGGGGAACTCCTTCGTGAGGTGCTCAACCTTGAGCAGCGGAGTATTGTTGTCTGCCATTTAGGCCTCGCCTCCCTTCGAAGCTGCGACATCCACGTTATCGGGAATCGCGGTCGGCATGGTCCCGCGGGAGCGGGAGGTGTCGGGTGCGAACTTCTTCACGAAGGCATCATCATCGGCGTAATGACACTCGGAGTAATGGCCGTTGTCCATGACGAACTTCTTGGGGCGTTCCTTGTGGCAGAGCTCCGTGGCATACGGGCAACGAGGCGCGAACGCGCAACCCTGCGGCAGGTTGACGAGCGACGGTGGATTGCCGTGAATTGGCGTAAGCGGCTTCTTCTCGTCGGTAGCCTGCTCGGGAATGGAGCGAATGAGGCCCCAGGTGTAGGGGTGGCGGCTCTCGTAAAAGATCTCGTCGGCAGTGCCGAACTCCACGGGGTGACCTGCGTACATGACCATGATCTTGTCGGCCATGTCGGCGACGACGCCCAGGTCGTGGGTGATCATGATGATGGCGTTACCGTTCTTCTCCTGCATCTCCTGCATAAGTTCGATAATCTGCGCCTGGATGGTCACATCGAGGGCCGTAGTGGGCTCGTCGGCAATCAGGATGTCGGGATCGCAGGCGAGAGCCATGGCGATCATGACGCGCTGGCGCATGCCGCCGGAGAACTGGTGCGGATACTCGTTCACGCGCTTCTCGGGCTCAGGGATGCCCACGAGGTCGAGCAGCTCAGTGGCGCGCTTGAGCGCCTCCTGCTTGGAGTAGCCGCGGTGCAGACGAAGGCCCTCCCCCACCTGACGACCGATCTTGTAAACCGGGTTGAGCGAGGTCATGGGGTCCTGGAAGATCATCGCAATGTCATTGCCGCGGACGTGCTGCATCTCCTCCTCAGACATATTGAGGAGGTCGCGACCGCGATAGGTCACGGAACCGCCCTCGATCTTACCGGGAGGCATGGAGATGAGGCCCATGATGGTCATGGCGGTCACGGACTTGCCAGAGCCGGATTCGCCCACCACGCCGAGCGTCTCGCCGCGATCGAGCGTGTAGCTCACGCCGTCAACGGCATGCACGACGCCGTCCTCGGTGTGGAAGTACATCTTCAGGTCGTCGACCTCGAGCAGATGCTGGCCCTCGGGGATCGGCTGCGTCTTGAGGTCCACGAAAGTATCGTTGTTCTTAGCCATGGTTTTACGCGTCCTTCATCTTCACGTCGAGAGCGTCACGCAGGCCGTCGCCGAGCAGCGTGAACGCGAGCACGGTGGTCAGGATGGCGATGCCGGGCATGATCATGAGCCACGGCTCGGTCTGCAGGTACTTCTGACCCTCCTGGATGAGGGTGCCCCACGACGGATCGGGCGGGACGACGCCGAGGCCCAAGAAGGACAGGGCGGACTCGGTCAGGATGGCGCCACCGATGTTCATAGTGGCATAGACCACGATAGAAGCAACGGAGTTGGGGAAGATATGGCGGGCGATGATGCGCGCGTCGGAAGCGCCCATGGATCGGGCGGCATCCACGTAGTCGCTCTCCTTGACGGAGAGGATGGCGGAGCGGAACACGCGGGCGATCGAGGGCCAGCCAAGGATGCCGATGGCGATAAACACGTTCTGAATACCATTGCCGATGACCGCGATCATAGCGATGACGAACAGCGTGTAGGGGAACGCCAGGAAGATGTCGGCCAGACGCATGATGATGGTGTCCCAGATGCCGCCGTAGTATGCGGCGAGTGCGCCCATGACCAGTCCGATGGCAGTGGAGATGCCCGTGGCGACGATACCGACGGTCAGCGAGATGCGCGCGCCGTAGATGACGCGGGAGAGCACATCGCGGCCAAGGGTGTCGGTGCCAAAAGGATGCTGGAGGGACGGTGCAAGGCGGGAGTTCATAACCATGGTGGCCGTGTCGGATGCGTTCGGATCGCCGAGCACACTCGGAACCCACAGGTCCGCGGTGACCGCGATGACGACGACGATGAGGATCCACACGATGGCGAACATCGCGAGCCTGTTCTTCCTCAGGCGCTTGAAGGCGTCACCCCACAGGGTGCGCGTGGGTTTGTCGGAGCCATTGGCAACGACATGGGCCTCGGCCGCGGCGGCGCGAACCTGCTCGCCCATTGTATTCATTGGGTACTGCACGTCTCTTGCCTCCTACTTATCGCTCTTGTTACCAAGGCGGATACGCGGATCGAGGAACGCGTAGCTCACGTCGACGATCAGGTTGATGATCATGACCACGATGACGATGACCGTGACGGCGCCCATGACGATGGGCCAGTCGCGGCGAGTGATGGCGGTGTACGTCATCTGGCCGATACCGGGCCAGTTGAAGACTGTCTCGGTCAGGATGGCACCGGCGAGCATCGCACCGAAGTCCATGCCCACATAGGTAACGACCGGGATCAGGGCGTTCTTGAGCGCGTGGTGGAAGATGATCGAGCGCTTGGAGAGGCCCTTGGCCTTGGCAGTGCGGATGTAGTCCTGGTTCATGACCTCGATCAGCTGCGAACGCATGATACGGGCCGTGTAGGCGGTGGATACCGCAGCCAACGTGATGGCGGGAAGGATGTAGTACATCCAGCCGGGGAACATCGGGCGCGGACCGGGGACGCCCGAGACGGGCAACGCAACGGCACCGCCGGTAGCGTCTTTAAGCCAGATGCCAAATATCAACTGGAGGAGCAGACCGAGCCAGAACGCGGGCATCGCCACGAGCATCGAGGTGGTGAGGGTCACGAGGATGTCCCAGAAGGAGTACCGCTTAATAGCCGAGATGATACCGGCGCCAATGCCCACAATTGCCTCGATGACGATGGCGACAACGGCGATCTGCACCGTGTAGGGATAGGCATCGAGAATCATGGTCGACACGTCGATGCCACGCTGGTAGGAACGGCCAAGGTCACCATGGAGCAGGCCGCTCAGATAAGTGAAGTAACGATCCCACATGGGGGTTTCGATGGTGTCACCGTTCTCGTCGAAAACGATGTCGCCGTTCTCGTCCGTCACGATTAAGCCGTGAGCGGCGCGGATGTTCATCTCGGTAACCGGGTCGAGCTTCTTCTCGCCGGCGATCAGCTTGATGGGATCGCCGGGCACGACATTCTGCATGATGAACAGAATGAGCGTGACGCCGAGGAAGACCGGGATGAACTGCAGGATTCGCTTGAGGATGTACCTGAGCACAGCGATACCCTCCCTAGTCTCTTGGACACTACACTTTGCTGCAGTATGTCGCAGCGTAAATTGCAATTATACGTCACCCGCTAAGGAATACTGCGGGGATTATGCGTAGATATACACGATCGATTCCGCACTTTGCAGCATTACCCGCCAAACAAAGGCAGGACACCGCTTGCGCGATGTCCTGCTGTTCATGCGCTATCGGTTTTTGATCCCGGTCGCTAGGCGATCTCAGCCGTCTCGAAGTGTGGGATGGTCTGAGCGTCGTAGTTGAAGTTCTTCATGCGCTCAGAGGCGACGTAGTTGTGAGCGTAGAACATGATCGGAATAACCGGCATATCCTCACCGATGAGAGCGCAGACCTTGCGGCAAGCTGCCTTACGCTCCTCCTCGTCCTGGATCTGACGGGCCTCTTCCATCATCTTGTCGACCTCAGGGTTGGAGTACTTCTCGTAGTTGTTGTCGGCACCCGTGTAGAAGTTCGGATACAGGAAGTTGTCCATGGTCGGATAGTCGGCAGTCCAACCAAGGCGGCCAAGGGAGAACTCGTCCTTGGAGAGGTTGTCGAGGTAGGTAGCCCACTCGACGGCGTCCTGCTTGACAGTGAAGCCAACGGCCTCAAGGTCGAGCTGGATGGTGGACATGAGATCCTCGTGAGCACCGTCACCGTTGTAGTTCAGCGTAACCTCAAGACCGCGCTTGCCATCGGCGTCTGCGGTGTAGCCAGCGTCCTCGAGAATCTGCTTGGCCTGATCGGGATCGTACTTGCAGTACTGCCAGACATTCTCCTCCGAGTCGTCAATGGCGGTCGGCATGATGGAGGTGGCGGGCATGCGGGAACCCTCGTACAGGGTGTCCACGATGTTCTGACGGTTGATGGCCAGGGAGAGGGCGCGGCGGACGTTCACGTCGGCGAGCACCGGATCCTGGGAGCACGGAATCATGAAGTAGCTGGAGAGCTCGACGCCCAACAGGCACTGCTTGCCCGGGGTGGAGGTGTAGCCGTCCTCGGACTTGCCGTACTTGTCCACATTGTCCTTGATCTGGCCCGTCGGGATCTGAGCGAAGTCGATGGTGCCGGCCTTGAACTCGTTGTAAGCGGTGTCCGGGTCCTTCTGGATGGAGCAGTACACGCCGTCGATCTTGGGGGCCTCGCCGTGATACTCGTCGAACTTCACGAGGTTGATGTACTGGTTGTGCTTCCAGGGCTCGTCCATCTTGAAGGGGCCGTTGCCGATCGGCTGCTCGAGGAAGGACTTCGGATCGTCCACGGCGGCCTGGGGAACCGGCACAAGGCCAGGGTGGCAGCACACGGCCGGGAAGTCGGCCATCGGAGCGGAAAGGGTGACCTCGAAGGTGAGCTCGTCCACGGCCTTGAGACCGGTGAACTCATCGGTGTCGCCGGCGTTGAACTCGGCGTAACCCGCGACCGGGGCGAGGTGGTAGCAGATGTCGGACGGGGTCTCCATCTTGGGGGAGGCAACGCGCTTCCAGCCGCGGACGAAGGACTCGGCGTCGACGGCGTCACCGTTGTGGAACTTCATGCCCTCCTTGAGCTTGAAGGTGTAGACCAGACCATCCTCGGAGACGGTCGGGGCCTCGGCGGCACACACGGGCACAGCGGAGTTGGTGTCCCAGTCCCAGGTCATGAGGCCATCGAACATGGCGCGCGCGATAGCGGTGCCCTGATTCTCCTGAGCGTTGTACGGGTCGATGTAGGCGGGCTCGGAGAGATAGAAGCCCATCACGTTGTCGCCGGCGGGAGCCGCGGTGGTGCCGCTGCCCTCAGTGCCGCCACCGCCGCCGCAACCGGCGAGAGCAGCAAGGGCACCCGTGGCGAGGGCGCCGCCCACAAACGTACGACGACCCATCACGGGCTGGGTAAATTTGGTATCAGCCATGCCATCCTCCTTATAATGCAGGTTCACGGAACGCGGAGCCGGATATGCACCCCTTTGGTGCGACCGGAGGTGCGAACACGTATCGCATCCCGCTTGCTCTTCGCGAGACCGTTAGGCTGATCGGTCACGCGCGATGGTCAATACATTAGCGCACTTTTGCATAATGGAGTATGAGGTTTCTGGTAATCGGCGCACATTTTCTTTAGTTTGGCGAAGCATTTGCATGATAAACCGTACTTTAGTGCATAAAAGAACGATCAAATGGATATCTTTCGCCAACGTATTGTTTCAAGTGTGTAACACTTGATGCAGACATGCATAGGCTCCCGATCGCCCCATGACAAAGCCCGTCCGGATTCACTCCGAACGGGCCGATGCACGCAATGTGGTTGGTGGGCGTTTGGCCTACAGACCGACGATGCCCTGTGGGAAGAAGAACATGGCGAGCACGACGCAGGCGGCGAAGACGCAGGCCACAATCACGGTGAGCTTGTCGAGATTCTTCTCCATGACACCCGTGGCGGTGCTGGCGTTGTACAGAGAGCTGGCGATCATATCGGAGACGCCGGTGCCCTTGCCGGAATGCATGAGGACGAGCGCGATGAGCAGAAGCGTGGACAGCGCCCACACGCCAAAGAGGATGATCTGGAACGGACCCACGAGGACTCCTTCTAAGCTGAATTCACGTACAGCGGGTAATGGTACCACACTCCCCCTGTTCTTCCACGAAACTACAAATGGAGAGTAGGCGAGCGGACCTCGTGCGGGCCTTGTGAGGCCCTCGCAACCAAAAGCCCCCGGCCCTTTTGGTTGGCCACGCTTTCTCGCTGCCTATAAGGCGCACGCCAGCGCTTCGGCGATATTACCCCCACGGTAGGCGTTCGTTGCCGCACGCTCTGCTTCTTCGGTGGCGTTGAAGGCAATCGAAGTGCCTACCAGCTCGAACAGCGGGATGTCGGAACGGCTGTCGCCAATAGCCATGCAGGACGCAAGAGCTACGCCGCGCTTTTCACAGAGTTCACGCGCGTATGAGCACTTTCCCTCGCCCTCAAGCGCATGCGCCACGCCGCCCGTGCATACGCCATTCTCGACTTCCAGCTCCGAACCAACATAACCATCAAACCGAAAGCGCTTGCAGAGGTACTCCCCCACAATGCCCCAAGCAAGTGAAGCAATATGGGCCTCACCGCCAGCCGCATGAATCGCATCGACAGCTTGAGTGATGCCGTCCACAAGTGGCATGTCCTCAAGCATATCGAATAGCTCGCTGGCAGAGCGTCCCACATATCCCGCAGCGTCTATCCGGCAGACGTCGTCGTTTGTAATCTCGCCTCGCGCGCAAGCTGCCTCCGCCTCTTCCATGGTGTGCCCATGGCCGAGCAGATTTGCGAGATAGGCACCCGAGGTCACTCCCCTTGTAAGCGTCCCGTCGATGTCGAAGAAGACTATCCGATCCATGGAACCTCCCGGTTGGCCCAGATGCCAAGGCGTGCATACACGCCCCGCGCCCAAACGAGCATCATGGTGTTTCCGTCCTTTTTCAAGCAGTATCATAGCGGCAAGAAAGACATCAAGAGGGGAGCACGCATGGCGGACTATCACCTTGTTATCTGAGAAGCGCACGGTGAAGACGCAGAGGCGCTGCTCTCCTGCTTGAAAACCGTGGGCGGAGAGACCGATAACCTCACGTTCGGCTCGGAATGTGTTGCTTCTTCCGTTGAGGCCGAGCGCGCATGAGGCACCCGAAAGCGTTTTACTCGTTGCGGTCGAGGAAGGCGAGGTCGTGGGCGACGGCAATCTTGCTGGCAGCACGCGCCCTCGCTTGGCTCATCGCGAGGAGCTCGGCATATCCGTACGGCGTTCGCATTGGCACCGTGGCATCGGGACGCGCCTGCTCAGAGCCCAACCAAAAGCCCCCGGCCCTTTTGGTTGCTGATAGGTCGCACAACTGCCCACATGGATCGCTCGAAGCGGGTTGTCAGAGTCCGCCAGGCAAACCTCGAACTTGGTACGGCGCACGTCGTCGGCAAGCGCCTTGTTGCGCGCAACCCATCCGCGCATGCGCTCGATATCCCCTTCGAGCTCGACTGCACGCTCTTTGTCGGACTTCCCCTCATGCTCCCAAGGAGCGTCCCACAGCTTCCATTCCGTCTCGTCCGTTTCCCAGCGGATGTGGTCAGCGATATCGCTTTCGATAAAATCACCCAGGATGGCCGTTTCGTTTCTCAATACGAGCATGAAACCTCCCTAACTAAAAGCCCCCGGCCCTTTTGGCTGGTTGGTACTTCACTCATCCAACAACGCGCTTGATGAGATAACGGCCCAGCCCGGTCAAACGCTCGATCTGCCGGTATGAAAGGCCAACCTCCTTCATTCTCCTCAAGATGCGATCGCGTTCGGGAACGGGCAGCGCGGCTACCGCTGACGGGTCCTTTCCCTCCGTCGCAATACGCGCGGCTTCCGCAAGCTCTGCCTGGTCCATCCGGCTACCCATACGCGGGTAGTACACGTCTGCCTTGCCGGCAGCGCTGAACTCCTCGAAGTGCTCGCGTCCGCCAATCGCCTCGAATAGAAATCGAGAATCCACCAGGCCGTCCCCTCTTGCATATTCAGAATAGCTGCTCCATCGATACTCATCTCGCCCGATTCCCAATGAACAGGGATTGTCGTGAATGTACCGAATTGCCTGGAGCATATATGCCTGGCTCTCAACCGGCTTGCTCAGAAACCTGCCTTGGAACACCGGGCCGATATGCCCGTTTCGGATGTTGAAATGCTGGGCATATCGCGAGTCAAGATAGTGAATCGCCCGAACGAGACCGTCCCCGCCGTCTTCAATCAGCAGGTGAGTGTGGTTGTCCATCAAGCACCATGCAAGCAACGAGATATCGTACTTTTTGATAGCCTGCCGTAAAAAATCAAGGTACATTCGACGATCCAGGTCATCGTTGAAGATAATCTGACGTCCTGCACCTCGCGTCATAACATGGTAGACGCCCGTACTCGAAAGCAATCGAGACGCTCTTGCCATAGCAACCCCTCCCCCATCGGCCCGCGTGTTCCACCTTGTACCCAATGCCTAAGAAAAAAGCTGCCACCTCGAACAGGTGACAGCTTTCCAACCAAAAGGGCCGGGGGCTTTTGGCGAGTCCGGCTACTCCTCGACAGCGAGCACGCGGCCGGTCATCTCGGCACTGGGCTCGAGGCCGGCCATGGTGAGCATGGTCGGGGCGATGTCGGACAGGCGACCATCCTCGATGCCGGTGAGCTTAGCGGTGTCGCTCACGATGATGAACGGCACGCGGTTGGTGGTGTGCGCGGTGAAGGGCTTCTTCTCGCCGTCAACCACGTCGTACATGTGGTCGGCGTTGCCGTGGTCGGCGGTGATGAGCGCGAAGCCACCCTTGGCCTGGATGGCCGGAATGACCTGGGACAGCGCGTGGTCCACGGCCTCGACAGCCTTAACGGCAGCCTCGAACACGCCGGTGTGGCCCACCATGTCGCAGTTGGCGAAGTTCACGATGTAGAAGTCGGCGCGATCCTCGTTGATGGCAGCGACGAGCTTCTCGGTGACCTCCGGGGCGCTCATCTCGGGCTTGAGGTCGTAGGTGGCGACCTTCGGCGAAGCCACGAGCACGCGCTCCTCACCGGCCTTGGGCTCCTCAATACCGCCGTTCAGGAAGAACGTCACGTGGGCGTACTTCTCGGTTTCGGCGGTGTGGAGCTGCTTAAGCCCATTGGCGGCAATGACGTCGGCCAGGACATTCTCGGGGAACGTCTTGGGGAAGGCGACCTCGACGTCGAACGTGGGGTCGTACTCAGTCATAGTCACAAAGTGAGAAAGGGCGATCTTCTCGCGCTCGAAGCCGTCGAACTCCGCATCGGTGAAGGCGCGGGTCATCTGACGGGCACGGTCGGGGCGGAAATTGAAGAAGATGACAGCATCGCCGGCGTGAATGCCCTCGTTGTGGCAGGCGAAGGGATCGACGAACTCGTCGCCGCGCGGATCCTTCTCGTAGAAGGCCTTGATGCCCTCGACCGGGTCGGCATCGGCGTCGCAAGCGTTCACGAGCACGTCATAGGCGCGCTCGATGCGCTCCCAGCGGTTGTCGCGGTCCATGGCCCAGTAACGGCCGGAGACGGTGGCGACGCGAGCATCGCAACCGGTCTTCTCGGACAACTCGCCCAGGAAGGCGACAAGCTCGGATACATAACCGGCGCCGGACTGCGGGTCGACATCGCGGCCATCCATGAAGCAGTGGATGCGCACGGTCTTAACGCCGCGCTCGGCGGCCATGGAGACGAGCGCCTCGCAGTGGCTCTGCATGGAGTGCACGCCACCAGGGCTCATAAGGCCCATGAGGTGCAGCGTCTTACCAGTAGCGGCAACGTCGTCCATGGCCTTGACGAAAACCTCGTTCTCCTTGATCGAGCCATCCTTGATGGCGTTGTTGATGCGGGAGAGCTCCTGGAACACGATGCGGCCGGCACCAATGTTGAGGTGGCCGACCTCGGAGTTGCCCATCTGGCCGTCGGGCAAGCCGACGTCCTCGCCAGAGGCGCCGAGGGTGGTATGCGGATACTTGGCGTACAGGCCGTCGATGAACGGCGTGCTGGCAGCGCTCACGGCGTTGTTGGCTCCCTCGGGCGCAAGGCCGAAGCCGTCCATGATACACAGGAGTGCGGGAAGATGATGGTTAGCCATGGCTAATTATCCCCTTTTCAAAAGAGTGGGCCGCAGCGCGCTGCGCCACGGCCCGGGACCTAACGGGTGCTACTCCGCGGCCTTCACGACCATCGAAGCAAAGTCCTCGGCCACGAGGGACGCGCCACCCACGAGGGCGCCGTCCACATCGGGCTTGGCCACGAGCTCGGCGATATTGCCGGGCTTGGCGGAGCCGCCGTACAGAACGCGGATGCCTTCGGCGAGCTCGGCGCCGAAGATCTCGGCGAGAGCCTCACGCACGGCGCCGCAGACCTCCTGGGCATCATCGGCAGTGGCGGTCTTGCCGGTGCCGATGGCCCAAATGGGCTCGTAAGCGACAACGAGCTGGGAAGGATCGGTGACCTCGAGACCGGTCAAGCCAGCCTTCACCTGAGCCACCACGTGCTCAACATAGGTGCCGGACTCGCGGACCTCAAGGGGCTCGCCGCAGCAGAAGATCGGAACGATGCCACCGGCGATGAGCGCGGCGGCCTTCTTGTTCTGATCTTCGTCGGTCTCGTGGAAGTAGTCGCGACGCTCGGAGTGACCGATGATGCAGTACTGCACCGGAACGGACTTGAGCATGGCAACGGAGGTCTCACCGGTATAGGCACCCTTGGCCTCAAAGTAGACGTTCTGGGCACCGAGCTTGACAGCGGAGCCGTCAAGCTTGTGGGAGACGCAGCACAGATCGATCGTCGGGGGGCAGACGCACACCTCGACGCCCGCGGGAACCTCGGGCAGGGCCTCGACGAGGGCGGAGGCGAGAGCCTTGGCCTCCTCGCGGTCGTTGTTCATCTTCCAGTTGCCCGCAATAAAGGTGGTACGGTTACTCGGCATCGTTCAGAGCCTCCACTCCAGGAAGAGCCTTGCCCTCGACGAGCTCCATGGAAGCGCCACCACCGGTGGAGATCCAGCTCATCTTGTCGGCAAGGTCGAACTTGTTGACGGCCGCGACGGAATCGCCGCCACCGATGATGGACGTTCCACCGTTGTCCTTGAGCTCGGCAACAGCCTCGGCGACAGCCTGAGTGCCGTGGGCGAAGTTATCGAACTCGAAGACGCCCATGGGGCCGTTCCAGAACACGGTCTTGGCGCCCTTGATGGCCTCGGCGTACAGCGCCTCGGTCTTGGGTCCGATGTCCATGCCCATGCGGTCTTCGGGGATGGAGTCGGAAGCGACGACCTCGCCGGTAGCGTCCTCACCGAAGTGGTCGGCAACGACGTTGTCGATCGGAAGCAGAATCTGAACGTCCTTGTCCTCGGCCTTCTTGAGCATCTCGGCAGCGCGCTCGACCCAGTCCTCCTCTTTGAGGGAGGTACCGACGGTCTTGTAGCCCTTGGCCAGGAAGAAGGTGTAGGCCATGCCACCGCCGATGATCAGGGTGTCGGCAGAATCGATGAGGTGATCGAGCACGCCGATCTTAGAGGAGACCTTGGAGCCGCCGACGATAGCGACGAAGGGACGCTCGGGAGCGGCGAAGATGCCGGTGAGGGTGTCGACCTCCTTCTCGAGCAGGAAGCCAGCGACGGCGGGCAGGTAGGCGGCGGGGCCGACCACGGATCCCTGAGAGCGGTGAGCGGTACCAAAGGCGTCGAGCACGAAGACGTCACCGTAGGAGGCCAGGATCTTGGCGATCTCGGGGTCGTTCTTCTTCTCGCGCTTGTCAAAGCGGACGTTCTCGAGCACGAGAACCTTGCCGGCCTCGAGCGCCTCAACGGCAGCGGCGGCCTTCTCGCCATAGGTATCGGCAACGAAGGTCACGTCAAGACCGGAGAGCTCGGCGAGCTTGGCGGCAACGGGCTCGAGGGAGAACTCAGCCTGGAAGCCGGTGCCATCCGGACGGCCGAGGTGGCTCATGAGGATGACGCGAGCGTTGTGATCGACCAGGTACTTGATGGTCGGGAGAGCGGCCTGGATGCGGGTGGTGTCGCCCACGACGCCATCCTTGATCGGCACGTTGAAGTCGACGCGGACGAGGACGCGCTTGCCGTCGACGTCGATGTCGCGGACGGTCTTCTTAGTGAAAGCCATGTCCAATCCTTTCTGTATCGAGCAAGGGCGGTATCGCCTCTTGCAGGTAAAAAGGGCGCGACCCCGGGCATACGCCATGAGGCCGCGCCCTCCTATAGACGCTTGGTCTAGATGCGAGAGAAGCCGCTCAACTTAGGCGACGAACTTCTCGAAGTACTTGATGGTGCGGACCATCTGGGAGGTGTAGGAGTTCTCGTTGTCGTACCAAGAGACGACCTGCACCAGGGTCTGGCCGTTGCCCAGCGGGTTGCACATGGTCTGGGTGGCGTCGAAGATGGAGCCGTGGGTCTCGCCGATGATGTCGGTGGAGACGATGTCGTCCTCGTTGTAGGCGAAGGTCTCGGAGATGGTCTCGGCGTAAGCCTTCATAGCGGCGTTGACCTCATCGACGGTGACCTCCTTGTCAACAACGGCGTAGAGGTTGGTGAGGGAGCCGGTCGGCGTAGGAACGCGCTGAGCGGCACCGATGAGCTTGCCGTTGAGCTCGGGGAGAACGAGGCCGATGGCCTTGGCGGCACCGGTGCTGTTGGGGACGATGTTGACGGCGCAGGCGCGGCCACGACGCTTGTTGCCCTTGCGCTGCGGGCCGTCGAGCGGCATCTGGTCGCCGGTCCAGGCGTGAATGGTGGTCATGATGCCGGACACGATGGGAGCGAAGTCGTTCAGACCCTTGGCCATCGGGGCGAGGCAGTTGGTGGTGCAGGAAGCGGCGGAGATGATGTTGTCCTCAGCCGTGAGATCCTCGTGGTTCACGTTGTAGACGATGGTCGGGAGGTCGTTGCCCGCAGGAGCGGAGATGACGACCTTCTTGGCGCCAGCGTTGATGTGAGCCTGGGCCTTGGCCTTGGAGGTGTAGAAACCGGTGCACTCGAGCACGACGTCGACGTCGAGGTCGCCCCAAGGCAGGTTGTTAGCGTCAGCCTCGGCGTAGATCTTGATCTCCTTGCCGTCGACGATGATGGAGTCCTCGGTGGCCTCAACCTTGTGATCGCGGGAGTAGTTGCCCTGCGTGGAGTCGTACTTCAGCAGGTACGCGAGCATGTCGGGAGAGGTGAGGTCGTTGATGGCGACGATCTCGGAGCCCTCGTGACCGAACATCTGACGGAAGGCCAGACGACCGATACGACCGAAGCCGTTGATAGCAACCTTAACTGCCATGTGTGTCTCCTTTCATTGGACCTCCCGCGGGCTCCCTGCCCGCCGTTGAAGTCCGAAAACTAACCACTCACCAAATATAACCGTTTTCCGCTTGCTCATTCGCGGGATTGGGAACTTTCGAATAAATCTCGCCTGTTGAAACGCTTCATCATGTCTGAGCGTATCTTTCTCCCCCGCCATGAGCCTTCAAGCAGGGGGTCACGGTTCGGCGGTGCCCGTGTGCGCCTCCTCCACCATCTTCTCGAGGCGCAAGACGCGATGGTACAAGGCCGATTTCGAAAGCGGCGGATCCGCAAGCTCCCCCAGATCTCTGAGAGACAAGTCTGGATGGGACTCGCGCAACGCGCAAAAGGTCTCGAGTCCCTCGGGCAAGCTGCGCCGCAAGCCCAGTTTCTCAAGAGCTTCAATGAGCTCGAGTTGCCGTTGCGCAGCGCCAGCCGACCGCGTCTGGTTTGCAAGCTCGGCATTGACCCGGCGATTCACCTCGTTCTTGACCGACTTGACCGCACGGGCGTCCTCGATCTCAGACACTGCGCGCTCGGCACCCAAGCGCGAGAGCAAGCGCTTAATGTCCTCCGCGCTCTTTATGTAGACCGCATACGCGCCGCGACGGGGGTTGACGCGCACCTTCACGCCCATGCCCGCGATGAGGCTCGCAAGGTCGTGGGCAAACTGCTCCCCCTGCACAGCGATCTCCAAATGAAAGTCGCCCTTGGGATCGGCGACGAACCCGCCGGCGATGAGGCTCCCACGCACAAAGGCCCTTCGACAGCAGGCGCGGTTGGCGACATGTCGGGGCACCCCTTGGACCAGGCTCCCCGACCGATCGAGAATCCCCAGTAAAACGAGGGCCTTCTCAAGGTCGGGCTGGTCGGGCAGGACGATGAGGTAGTTACGGACTTTATGCAAAATCGATCGGCGGACCGTGAGATCGGTCTTGAGCTTGAGGATCTTGTGCGTGAGCTCGATCATCGTACGTGCCACGGCACCTGTCTCGGTGGCGACCTGCAGCTGATAGCCTCCCTTGCCCGTGATGGAAAGGGTGCCGCACACGCGCACGAGCGCTGAGAGTGTGGAGACGTCGCAGTATGCGCACTCGGGCGCACAGCGCGCGAGCTCGTCGCGGACTTCGGCGGTAAACGACACGGACTACCCCCTGAGGTTCGCCTTGGCAAGATCGCGATGCGAGATGCCCACGTGATAGTGCTGGCGCTCGAGATAGCGGCCGGTCGCCTCCGCAATGGCAACGCTACGATGCTGGCCGCCCGTACAGCCCACGGCAATGGAAAGTTGGGGCTTACCCTCCGCGATGTAACCCGGCATCACGACGTCGAGAAGCTTGAACCACGCATCGAGGAACTCCTTCGTCTTGGGATGCTCGATCACGAAGTCCGCCACCATTGCATCGAGGCCCGTGAGTGTCCGCATTTCGGGGTCGTAGAAGGGATTGGGCAGGAAGCGGACGTCAATCATGAGATCGGCCTCGACGGGCAAGCCGTGTTTGAAGCCGAACGAGAACACATGGACATCCATGAGCTGTTGGTCGGTCAGCTCGGAAAAAGCGGTCTGGAGACGCTTGCGCAGGGCGGACGTGCGCATGCGGCTCGTATCGATGACCATGTCGGCTCGTTCGCGGATGCTCGAAAGGGCGATGCGCTCACGCTGGATGGCATCTGCCGTGGTATCGCCCTGCTTCGCGAGTGGATGGCGACGACGATTCTCACTGTACCGGCGGATGAGCACCTCATCGGAGGCCTCGAGGAACACGACCTTGCAGGTCATCTCATGAGCTCGCAGTGAGTCGATGGTATCGAGCAACTCGTCAAACAGGCCTTGGCTGCGCAGGTCGCTCGTCACACATAGGTGGCGCCCCACGCCGGAGTTGATGCCGATGATTTCAGCGAGTTGCAAGATGAGGCTCGGCGGCAGGTTATCGATGCAGTAGTAACCCATGTCTTCGAACACGTGCATCGCCTGCGTACGGCCCGAGCCCGACATGCCCGTGATGATGACGATGTCCGGTACGCGATCGGCAAGCTCAGCCGAGGTGATGCTGTTCGAATCTGACATGGTGCCTCCTGTTCAACTGCCACCAGTATACCTACTTGGTCGACTGCTCGAGAGGGCGGGCATATCATCCCCGTGCTCAAACAGTCCCGGCTCGTGCGAAACTGTGTGCGGAATGATATGCCCCACTCTTTCGCGTTACGGCATCATGAGCCTTCTCAGTAAAAAGCCCCACCTCACATGAGGCGGGGCATTTTCGATCGTCAATATCGCCTTAAAGCCGGGGGTATATTCTTGGAGGGTGTTTTGTGGAGCGAAGCGGAACCGCGCCCGCAGAGAATATATCCCCGGCCGACAGGTGGGCCTACTCCTCAAGCGCGGCCTTGAACCAGCTGGCGAGGCTTGTGGGGTGCGTGATTGCAGTGCCCACCACCACGGCCCAGGCACCGGCGTCGATGGCGGCGCGGCCCTCGGCGGGGGTGTGGACATGACCCTCGCAAATGATGGGCAGGTTAGGGAACTCCGAGGTGGCTTGACGCAGCAGCGGTAGGTCCGGACCCTCGTCCAGCGTGGTTTCGATCGCCGGTTTGTTGTGCGACAACGTGGTCGACACGAGGTCGAATCCAAGCTCGACGGCACGGCGGATATCCTCGATGGTCATGCAGTCGGCCATGAGCAGGATGCCTTCATCCTTGAGGGGGCGAACCGTGTCCTCAAGCGTTTTACCGTCGGGGCGCGGGCGGTCCGTGGCATCAATGGCAACGATATCGGCACCGGCGGCGATGCACGCGCGGGCATGGCGCAGCGTCGGGGTGATATAGACGCCCTCGTGTCCGTCCTTCCACAGGCCGATGACGGGAATCTCCACGCGGCCCTTGATGGCCGCGATGTCGGAAAGACCCTGACAGCGGATGGCGGCCGCCCCGCCGAGCTCGCAGGCGCGGCTCATGGCCGCCATGTGCTCGGGCGTACGCAGTGGTTCGCCGGGGTATGCCTGGACGCTCACAATGAGCCTGCCCTTAAGCGATTCAATAATGGGGTTCATAGGATTACTCCTTGCAGGTTAAATCTACCCGGATGTATGGGGTTTCCAAGGCCTTCCCAAGTGCTGCAGATCGCCTTGAATGAGGAGGGCGCACGCCCGGCGTGCGGCACCCGACGATTGAAGGGCGAGGTGGGGTGCAGTGGAAAGCCGCCCGACTAAAGTGACGCTAAAAGGTTCTCGGCGGCGCCGATAAGAGGGGCCTCGCCCTCGAGGGTGCCGATGAGAATCGGCGTGTCGAGCAGTGGGTCGAGCGCTTGGCTGGCAAAGCCCTCACGGATGGAGTCGCGCCAAGTGACGCTTCTCCAACCGTCCTTGCCATGGATGACGCCACCGGAAAGGACAATCACCTCGGGGTCGAGAATGTTGGCCAGGGAGCCCAGGCTCGCACCGAGCGAAAAGCCGGCATCGTGGATGACGTCGACGCCGCGCTCGTCACCAGCACAACACAGATCGTTGACGTCGCGGCCCACTGAGGGACGGCTTCCATCCACTCGACCGTAGCGCTCATCGAACATGCGCCCGATCGAAGTGCCTGAGGCCACGGACTCGAGATGGCCCGAACGCCCACAGGCGCAGTCGATGCCTGCCGCAGCCGTGCACTCGATGTGACCCATGTGGCCGGCGGCACCGTGGAAGCCGCGCATGGCGCGACCGTCCTCAACGTAGCCGCCGCCGATGCCCGTGCCGATACCCAAACACAACACGGAGTAATGGCCGCGGCCCGCGCCCCAATGGGCCTCGCCCAGCGCATGTGCCTGCACATCGCCTATGACCTCGACCGGCATATTCAGAGCCTCGCGCAAACGCGGCCCAAGCTCGATCCCACTCCAGCCGGGCATGATCGCGTTAGCATAGGCGATTGCCCCCGTCTTGGGATCGACCACGCCAGCCGAACCCAAGCCTACGCCGAGCACCCTGAGCTCAGGTTTTTCCTCGAGCGCCGCACGGATTGCGCCTTCGATGCGCGCGTACACGGCCTCGCCACCCTCTTGGGCGCACGTGGGCACCTCGGCGCTATACACCACCTGGGGGCGGCCGCCCGAAGCGGGATACTCAAGGATGGCGCTGGCGATCTTGGTACCACCGATATCGACGGAACACACGTAGCGGGTTCAAGAGACATGCTCAACCTCCCAATACACGTACCGACCGCGTGCCCTTCAACGTGCACGCGGTCGGACTTTGCCGAATCTTACAGCAGGCCGCTGACAGCGAGGACCTCGCGAATCGCCTCAACGTTCTTGCCCTCGAGTGCCTTGACCGGGCGAAGCATCTGGTTGGACTCAAAGATACCCATGAGCATGAGGGCGGTCTTGAAAGCACCCACACCCGCGCCGTAACCCTGCACGCCATCGGTACAATCAAAGATATGGGAGAGCTCGTTGAGCTTATCCTGCTCGAGCTTGACCGTCGACCAGTCTCCCGCCTCGGCGGCCTTCCACATGCGCACGTAGCCATCAGGGTCAACGTTACCCAAACCGGGCACGGAACCATCGGCGCCGGAGAGATATGCGCCATCGACCACGATCTCGTGACCGGTGAGCAAGCTCAGCGGGTGGCCGAGCTTCTCGTTCTCCTGGCAGAGATAGCGGAAGGAAATGTCGTCGCCGGAGGAGTCTTTGACGCCGGCGAGAACGCCCTCGGCACCAAGCTTGGCAAGGAGCCTCCAAGGAAGCTTGGTGTGGACGCACACGGGGATGTCGTAGGCAAAGATGGGAAGATCGAGCTCCTCATGCAGGATGCGGAAGTGCTCCTCCACCTCGGCAAGGCCACCAAGGGCATAGAACGGGCAGGTTGCGACGAGGACATCGGCACCAAGCTCCTGTGCGCGACGGCCGTGCTCGAGCACGCGCTCGGTCTCGGTATCGATAATGCCCACGAACACGGGAACACGATGGTCGACGATGCGAACGGCCTCACGGATGATCTCGTCGCGACGCTCGTCGGTCGAAAATACGACCTCGCCCGAGGAGCCGAGGAAGAACAGGCCGTCGACACCCGCTTCGATCATGCGGTTGATATTGCGCTCGAACGAGGCGACGTCGAGCTGACGGTCCTCGGTGTCGGGGACGACAACCGGCGGGATGACGCCACGATAAAGTTTGTTAGCCATTGTTGTGTACTCCTTATCCGTATTCCCGGCACACGCCGGGCATCTATCATACCTGGCTCGCAAAAGGCATACTTCGCGCATGCCCGCGAAGAAAGGCGGCGCGCACGAGGCCCGTACGCGCCGCGACTGACAGCCGCTTATTTCCCGAGGTTCGGGTGAAGCAGCGAGGGCGCTGCACCGAGCAGCATCTTTGTGTAGGGGTCTTGCGGGTTCTCAAAGACCTGCTTTGCCGGCCCCTCCTCCATAATCTGGCCGTGATTCATGACGACGATCTTATCGGAGATATAGCGAACCGTCTGAATATCATGCGAGATGAACATCATCGACAGGCCCAGGTCCTTCTTAAGATCGGTGAGCAGATTCAGAATCTGTGCGCGGACTGATACGTCGAGGGCGGATGTCGGCTCGTCTGCGATGATAGCGGACGGGTTGAGCGACATCGCACGGGCGATGGCGACGCGCTGGCGCTGACCGCCGGAAAGCTGGCCGGGCATGGCACGAAGCGCGCTCTTGGGCAGGCCGACGAGCTCGACGAGCTCCTTGATGCGCTTCTCCTGCTCGGCGGTGCTGCCGACCTTATGGACGAGCAACGGGTCGAGTAGCTGGTCGTGAACGATCATGCGCGGGTTGAGCGCGGTGGCGGGGTCCTGGAAGACGACGGAGACCACGCGACCCATCTTGCGACGCAGGTCGGCAGTGCGCTTGGTCACGTCCTCGCCCTTGAAATAGACCTTGCCGGACGTCGGCGACTGCAGGCCGCACATGACGTTCGCGGTGGTGGACTTGCCACAACCGGACTCGCCCACAATGCCGATCGTCTCGCCGGGCATGAGCTTGATGGTGACGTGATTGACGGCGTGCACCAGATTGGGATGCAAAAGCGAGCCGGTGCGCGTCTTGAACGTGACGGAGATGTCGTCGAGGAAGATGATCGGCTCCTTCTCAGCGGCGGCGCTCATCTACATCACCTCCTGTGCGGTCGTGGTGGCAATCTTCTCAAGATACGGCGTGAGGCCGTTCTCCTTGAGATACGCGTCAGGCAACTCGGAGAACACGTGGTTCTTGCCGGGCAGCTGCTTCATGACGGGATGGACGTCTAGGCCGAGCGTCGGATGGCTCGAGCGCGGAGCGAAGCGATCGCCCTTGGGGAAGTCCTGTGGGGACGGGACCGAACCGGGAACCTGGTGCAGGCGCGTGCCGTCCTTAGCGCCCTCCTCGATGGAGAGCACTGAGCCGAGCAGGCCGCGCGTATACTCGTGGATCGGGTTGGTGAGGAGCTCCTTGGTAGGCGCCTGCTCGATGACCTGGCCGGCGTACATGACCGTGATCTCGCTTGCCACCTCGGCGACGAGCGCGAGGTCATGGGAGACGAAGATCATGGCGAAGCCGAGCTGGGACTTGCAGGTCGTTCAAAGCTTGATGACCTGCTTTGGACGGTCACGTCCAAGGCGGTCGTGGGCTCGTCGCAGATGACGAGCTTGGGATCGCGGGTGAGGGCCATGGCGATGAGCACACGCTGGCGCTGGCCGCCAGAGAGCTCGTGGGGATAGCTCTCGAGCGTGCGTTTGGGATCGAGGCCGACGAGCTCGAGGAGCTCTTCGGCGGAACGGGTGCCGCCACGGCTCGTGAGCTGCTTCATCTGAGCCGAGATGAGCATGGAGGGATTGAGCGAGGACAAGGCGTCCTGATACACCATGGCGATCTCGTGCCCGAGAAGTTGACGGTGCTCTTCTTTGGTCAGTTTGAGAAGATCCTGACCATCGAAGAGGACCTCGCCAGTCATATGCTCATCGGCATCGGTCAGGCTCATGATGACCTTGGTGGTGATGGACTTTCCGCATCCGGACTCACCCACCAAAGCCATGCACTGACCCGGTCGCACGTCAAAGGACACGCTGTCGACGACATTGACGTCGCCGTGGTGGTCGAAGTTGATCGAGAGGTTCTTGACCCGCAGCAGCGGCGGGACGCTCAAGTCGGGTACGTGGCGATCCGTGCGCTTGAGCTCCACGTCGCGCAGGGCAGCCAGGCGGCGATTGAGGCTCTCGGCCTGCTCGGCGTAAGCGCGAACCGGGTCGGAGGCGAGAATATCGTCGGCACGGCGGGACTCCGCGTCCTCGTCATCGGTGGCGACCATTGCGCCGGGCTTGGCTGCCATGGCGTCGGTGAGGCCCTCGGATAGGATGTTCAGAGCAAGGCAGGTGACCATGATGGCGATGCCCGGGAAGAGTGCCTGCCACCAACGACCGGCGAGAACGCCGCCGCGAGCATCTGCCAAGATGTTGCCCCACGTGGCCGTGGGCTCGGTGATGCCGGCCCCGATGAAGGTCAGGGAGGCCTCGAAGATGATGGCGTCTGCCACGAGGGTCACGGTGAAGACCATAATCGGGGCGATGCAGTTGCGCAGGACGTGCTTGATAAGGATCCACGGAGCCTGGGCACCGGAGACAATGACGGCGCGAACGTAGTCCTCACCGTACTCCGAAACGATGTTCGCACGCACGATGCGGGCGATTTGCGGCGTGTACATAAAACCGATGGAGAAGATGATCGCGGGAACGGAGTTGCCCAAGATCAACACGAGGACGGCGGCGAGGGCGATGCCGGGCACGGACATGATGATGTCCAGCAGGCGCATGATGACCTCGGAGATGCTCTTGCGGGCAACCGCGGCGATGGCTCCGATGATCGAGCCGAAGAACAACGCGAACAGGGTGGCGCCAAAGCCGATGACGAGCGAGTAGCGCCCGCCGTACAGCATGCGGGACAAGATGTCGCGGCCCTTGTCATCGGTGCCGAACAAGAAACCGTTGCCCGGAGCCTGACGCGCCGTAAAGATCTCGAGCGGGTCATGCGGAGCGATGATCGGAGCCAAGATGGCGGTGAGCGCCACAAGAACGAGAAGGATGAGCGAAATCTTGCTACTCATCTTCATGTTCTTGAAGCCGCCGAACTTCATGCCCTTGGAAGCAGCCTCCTCGAGTTTGGAGGTCTGCTCTTCACGAATCTTAACCATGGCCTACACCGTCCTAATGCGCGGGTTGATGAGCAGGTACAACATGTCAACCACGATGTTGATGATGACGAAGGCCAGAGCCACGACAATGACGACGCCCTGGACGAGCATGGTCTCGCCGCCCGTGATGCCAGCGAGGATGGCCGTGCCCATGCCGGGCAGGTTGAAGATGACCTCGATGACGACGGCACCGCCCATGAGGTATCCGATCTTGAGGCCGAGCGTGGTGACCGGCGTGATGAGGGCGTTACGCAACACGTTGCGCGCGATGACGACGAACTCGGGAAGGCCGCCGCCGCGGGCCGTGCGCACGTAATCCTTATCGAGCTCCTCGACCATAGCGGTACGCACAATACGGGTCATCTGGCCCGTGAGCGGGAACGCGAGGGCGACGGCGGGCATGAGCATACGGGCCAGGTACCCACCGGGATTGGCGGTGAAGTGCGGCAGCGGGCCGGACGCCGGAAGAACACCCATGTAAGACGAGAACAGCAGAATCAGCAAAACGGCGAACCAGAACGACGGCGTGGCGATGCCGGCGATCGAGAACACGCGGATGAGTTGATCGGGCCATTTATCGCGATACAGGGCGGCGATGACGCCGAGCACGAACGAGACGACGGCGCCAATGATCAAGCCGATGAACGTGAGCTGCATCGTAACGGGCAAAGCCGTCGAGATGCGGTCGATAACGGGCGTGCGACCGGCACCGTACGTGCCCAAATCACCCTGCAGCAGTCCACCAATGTAGTTGACATACCGCTCGGGAAGCGGGTCGTTGAGGCCCTGCTCGTCCATATACTGCTCGATTGCCTCTTGCGATGCGCCCTCTCCAAGCGCATTGCGGGCAGGAATACTCGGATCGGTGAACGACATAAGGCCGAACACCAGCAGCGTGACGCCGAGCGCCATGATGGGCAGCGCGACGAGACGTCGACCGATGAGGCGCAAAAGGTTATTCACTACTTCCCCCTCTTCACTTGCAAATGACTTGTGGGGGACCCGGGCAGACCACGTCTCCCGAGCCCCCCACGTTCATGTACTCATCTCATCCACAGAGGATGGGCAAACTGCGATGATACGGTCTACTCGGAAACCGTGGCGCAGTCGATGAAGGACATACCGGTGGTGCCGATACCCTTGAAGCCGTCGATGCGGACACCTTCGCCGTTCGGGGTGTCGCGCCAAGAGGCGGTGACCGTCTTGACCTGGAGCACCGGGTAGAGGACGGCCTGCTCGGCGATCATGTCGAAGCACTTGTTCCAGGTCTCCTGCTGTTCATCGCCGGTCTGGCCGAGAGCGGAAGCCATGAGCTCGGTGAGCTCCTTCCACTCAGCGGACTCGCTCCAGCGGGCACGGACCTTCATCCAAGCGTTGTCGCCATACCACCAGTTCATGAGGAGGTCGGGATCGGCGCCGAAGCAGGAAGGATCGCCAGGGGCGAGCAGGAGGTCGAAGTCGCCGCCGCCGTCGATGTCGGCGTAGGTGTCGGCGGTGGTGCGGGTCACGATCTCAGCATCGAAGCCGAGCTCCTTGAGGTCCTGCTGAACCTGGACGGACATGCTCTTGACCTGCTCGTTGTCAGTGGTGAGGAGCTTGATGGAGCCACCGGTCACGCCGGCCTCCTCCAGGAGCTTCTTGGCCTTGTCGACGTCGTGCTTGTAAACGACGGAGGCCTCGTTGTAGTTGGTGTAGGACTTGGGCAGGTAGCAGGTGGGGGCGGTGGCGAGACCGGCGAAGGCGTTCTCGATCATCTTGTCGTAATCGAGGGCGTACATGACGGCCTGGCGGGCCTTGGCGTCGTTCCACGGAGCCTTTTGGGTGTTGAAGAGCATAAAGCGGGTGCCGAAGCCGTCGACGGTGTCCATCTGGCAGCCGGCAGCCTCGAGCTGCTCGACGGCGTCAGCGGTGACCATCTCCATAACGAGCGTGGTGCCCTCCTGCTGGGCCTGAACGCGGGCGGTCGGGTCGACGAGGATGTCGTAGTGCAGCTTCTCGTCGAGAGCCGGGTGATCACCGTTGTACTCGGGGTTGGGAACCATCTCGACAACGGAGTCACTGATGGTCTCATACATCCAGGGGCCGGAGCCGACGGGCTTGGCGGTCATGTCCTCCTTGGTGGAGGAGGCGGGAACCACGCGGACGATAGCGAGGCGCTCTTTGAGCAGCGAGAAGTTCGGGACCGTGGTGGTAACGGTGACGGTGGTGTCATCCTTCTTCACGATATCGGCGATAGGAGCGAGCATCGGAACGTAGATGTTGCCGTCGGCGTTGGCGCGCTTGAAGGACTCGACGACGTCGTCTGCGGTGACGGGATTGCCGTCGGAGAACTTGGCATCCTCGCGCAGGGCGATATCGAAGGTGGTGTCGTCGACCTGCTCGGGATCGTCGGCTGCAAGCTCGTTGAACACGCTGTAGTCATGGAAGTCAAGACCATAGAGGCCCTCGACGACATGCCAGTTGGTGCCGCAAGCGAGAGCGGAGGAGGTGCTGGAGGGGTCGAAGTTGGTGGTGGTATAAGCGGAGCCGGCGGTGATCACGCCGCCACCCTTGGTGCCGCCCTCGGCAGGAGCGGAACCCTCATCGTTGCCACCGCCGCCGCATCCGGCAAGGCCGAGGCCCGCAACGGCAGCGGTGCCACCGGCGAGACCGATGAAGGAGCGGCGGGACAGACCCTTGTTCAGAAGATCGCGCATGGGTACTCCAATCAAGCGCTCATATGCCGCATCCGCGGCGCATATTACAGACAAGTTAAGACTAACGGCACCTCCTTGCTTTTTGAGAATCCCTTCGATGAACGGTTCGACTTCCGCGCAGGCGGCAAATCGAACCGTTCACGAGATTCTTGACATTCCCCAGTATTGGTACTAGCGCTAATACCAGTTCTGGATTCTAGCGCTTTATTTATCTAAAGTTCGCAGCTTATTGCTTTGTTTCACTGGTATTAAGACTCATCGATAACTTATCTTTTAACCTGCCACATTTCATACCAGTTTCATACACGGGACGACCAGCGTGCTCCCCGAGCCCGGAGATACTCCGGGCTACTCGGAACGATCGGCATCCAGTGCGCGCAGGCTCTCATAGATCGCGCGGGCCACGTCCGCGGGAACGCCCTTCACCGCCGCGATTTCCTCGACACGCGCCGCACGGAGCTTCTTCATGGAGCCGAAGTGGCGCATAATCGCCTTCTTCCGCGTAGGACCCACGCCGGGGACCTCATCCAGAATCGAGGTCGTCATGGCCTTGCCGCGCAGCTCGCGGTGGAACGTGATGGCGAACCGGTGGCTCTCGTCACGCACCTGCTTGATGAGGTACAGCGACGCCGAGCCGCTCGGCAGCACAATGGGAGTGTCATCCCAAGGGACGAACACCTCCTCGTCCGCCTTCGCAAGGCCGCAAACGGGAATGTCGAGCCCGAGCTCGGCGAGCTGCCGCATCGCAGCGGTAAGTTGCGGCTTGCCACCGTCGACCACAAGCAGGTCGGGTCGGCTGCCAAAGCGCTCATCTGCCATCCGATCGGGTGCATAACGCCGTCCCAGGACCTCGGACATGGATACGAAGTCGTTCGCCTCGTCGAGCTCTGCCCGGATCTTGAACCGGCGATACTGAGACTTGTCGGGTTTTCCATTGGTGAACACGACCATCGAGGCGACGGTGAACGCGCCGTGCAGGGTCGAGATATCGAAGCACTCGATGCGCAGGGGAGGCGCGTCGAGGGCCAACGCACTCTCAAGCTGCAGCAGGGCCTGGTTCGTGCGATCGTCGGAATACCCCGTTCGCATCATGTAACGCATGAGGGCATGCCGGGCGTTCTTGGCCGCCATATCGAGCAGCCGGCGCTTTTCGCCCCGTTGCGGATGATGCAGACGGCACGCACGACCGCGTTTGGCGGCGAGCCACCCCCCCATCACCTCGGCGTCGGCAAGCTCAACCGGCACATCCACCTCACCCGGAATGTCGGCGGTCTCATCGTAATAGCGTTTTACAAAGCCCGCGACGAGCTCAGCCTCATCCACATCGAAGCCTTTGTCCAAGATGAACTCGCACGTGCGCTGAACTCGTCCCTCTCGCACCACGAAAACGCAGGCACCGGCAATGGTCTCCTCACGGTAAAAGCCTATAAGATCGAGGTCGACGCCCGTGGGAAACACGACCTGCTGTCGATCGTCCAGGCCGTCGATGACCTCGAGCCGACGCTTGATGCGCCCCGCGCGTTCGAAATCAAGTGAGGCCGCGGCATCCGCCATGTCCACCTTGAGCTCATTCGTGAGTTCGCGACGCTGACCGGACAGGAAGCGCTCGACACGGCGCACGTTCTTGGCGTACTCGTCCGATGAGATCATCCCGGCGCATACGCCCGGGCCCCTTCCCACATGGTAGTCAAAGCACGGGCGCCCCTTTTGTGCGCATATGAGCTCGATAACGTCGGCATCTGCGGGGCGTTTGTCGAGCAGACGGCGCACGCGCTTCCACTCCGCACACGAGGCGGAGCAGACAGGACACACCTTGCGCAGCGTGTCGATCGTCTCTCGCGCGGCGCGACTATCGGTGTAGGGACCGTAATAGCGCGTATCCGGGCGATGCCGTTCACGCGTGTACTTGATGGCGGGAAACAGGTCCCCGCGCGTGATGGCGATATACGGATAGGATTTATCGTCCTTGTAATCGACGTTGAAGTACGGATGATACTGAGCGATGAGCTCGCGCTCCAACACAAGCGCCTCGTGCTCGCTTTCGACCACGATGTAGTCGAACGAGGCGACGAGCTGCATCATGAGCGGGATCTTGGCGCGATCGTCGGTGAGCGTCACGTACTGGCGAAGACGCGCGCGCAGGTTCTTGGCCTTGCCCACGTATATGACGGCGCCATCGGCGTCTTTCCACAGGTAACACCCGGGATCGGTGGGCACCTTCGCCACCTGATCCACAAGACTCGGGGCATGCCCGGCGCCCTGCTCGCGCACATGCTCGCTTGCCGCCCTCACGGAGAAGGGCGCTACGGGCATATGCACGCCGGGGTGCGCTACCTGCAACTTTGACGGCGTTGTATTCGGATCTGCCATAGGTCCTCGGAATTCAGGCGCTCGGGCCGTTGGGCCGCTGGACGGACGGCGTTACGCCAAGTCCTTGGCGCCGTCGCCCCAGAAGTACTTGCGGAACTTGTCAATCTGGTGGTAGTAGGTCACCCTCGACCAGAAGCGCTGACCCAGACAGTCCTTATCCCAATCGAGGGCGTAATGGGTGAGCCCGGAGCGGAAGCCATCGAGGACCTGTCTGCGAATCGCGGCGTCGTCAATGGAGCGCTTGACCACATAGGGAGGGACCGTGGTGTAGATGAAGGGCTTGGTGTTGGAGATGCGGGCGCGCTTCTCCCCCATGAGGACATCGTCCACCTGGACTTGGGCGAAGTTGATGCCCGCCTGACGCACGAAATCGGAGCTACGGCCGGGGCGGGTGTTGATCTCGAAGAACTTGTACGTGCCGTCACGCTCGTCGTACTTGACGTCGAAATTCGCCATGCCGCGATACCCCACATGGCGCATGAAGCGCAGGGCGTCGTTGCTCACGGCATCGAGCTGCTCGGACACGATCACCGCCGGATTGCCGATGGCAGTTGGGGAGTGGTCCTCCACCATCACGCGGCCACCCACCATGAAGATGGGATCGCCGGCGGCGTCCAGGTACGTCGACAGAATGCGGATCTGCGTATCGTCGCCCGGGATGAACTCCTGGACGATGAGGAGCTTGTCGTAGGTCGTCTCCTGGAGCTGCTTATAGAGCGCCTCGAGCTGTTCGCGGCTGTGGATGAGGTACACCTTCTGCTGCCCCTCGAACTCGGCGTAGTGCCAGGCAGCCGAGTTCGACGGCTTGGCGATCACTGGATACATGAAGCCGCCGTCGTCCACCGTCGCGGTCTTGTCGCCGCAATCGAGGTAGACCGTCTTGGGGTACGGAACGCCGATCTCCTCGCAGATCTCGTAAAAGCGCTCCTTCTGCGTGATGTCGTCGAGAAGCTCGAAGTCGAGGTAGGGCGTGTACCAGCGCTCCTCAATCTGGGGCTTGTTCTCGGACACCAGGCGGGCATAATGGTCGCCGCAGCCCACGAGGAACGGGACCTTGCCCGCGGCGATGAGCTCATCGCCCAAGCGCGCGAGCTCAGGCAGGCAGACCTCTGGCTTGTCGATGCCGGGGATGACGCGGTAGTCGCAAAACCGGCTGCGCACCGACTTGATGTCCGCAGACGCCAGGACGATCGGCTTGACGCCATACGCCTCCCAGAAGCAGCGGATATATGAATAGCAGCAGAAATCGGACCCCAAGATGACGGGAGCGAGCACGCGCGGCAGGTCGCTTTGGGCGGGGCGGGCGGGTCTCATAAGCTACAAATCCCTTCGCTATAATGGACGCCGTCGCGTGGGACCGCGTACGGCGCGAACGTTCCATCGACCCCGCATTCTACCCTTTATCGGCAGGCCCGGGGCGCGACTCGACCTACCGTGAGCAAGAGACCATCGAGGGAGCAAAACATGCATAAGCCTGTTCTCGGCGTGCTTGGGGGCGTGGGCCCGCTGGCGACCGCATACTTCATGGAGCTCGTCATCAAGAAGACGCCGGCCAGCTGCGACCAGGACAACATCCCCATGATCGTCTTCAACGACCCTCAGATCCCGGATCGCACTGCCTATATCCTCGATGGCGGCAATCCCAATCCCCTTCCGGAGATGACGCGCGTCGTGCTGTGGCTCGAGCGCGCAGGTGCCGATTTCATCGCGATTCCCTGCAACACCGCCCACTATTTCTACGAACAGATCGCCGAAAGCGCGACGGTCCCCGTACTCAACATCATGCGGGAAACGACCGCCCGAATCGTCGAGATGCATGGGGAGCACGCGACCATCGGCCTCCTTGCGACCGATGGCACGTTGTCCTCCGGGGTGTTCCAAAGCTATCTGTCCGATGCGGGACTCTCGGTGATGGCGCCGAGCGAGAAGGACCAGCGCGGCATCGTGATGCCGCTTATCTACGACCGCGTCAAGCGAAACCTCCCCTACGACCCCACGGCGTTCCTCGACCTCGCACGGCGAATGCACGAGAACGGGTGCGATGCGGTGATCGTGGGCTGCACCGAGCTATCAGTCGTCTATCAGGACCTCACGCATAAACCCGATTACCTCATCGACTCGATGGACGTCCTCGCCGACCGCTGCGTTTCGTATTACCTCGAGCACCACCGCTAACGACGCGCAAAGCGTCGGAGAATCGAGGTGAACATGCTCGCCTCGGGCAGTTTCATGACAACCGCGGGCACAAACGTCACGATCAGGGACACGATACCCGCGACGGCGATATAGCCGACCGTCTTGAGAATGGGGGCGGCAACTGGACCCGTCGCCGACTGGATGATGATGGGGCCAAAAATCGACTGGAGGGCCTGCATCGCGCCCCAGCCAGCCACGGCGCCGATCCCACCCAAGATGAGCCCGAAGAACAGGCCCCGAGCCATGGTGCCGAGCATCAGCCCGTGGAGGCGCCTGCGCATCCACACCAACGTGATGACGATGGCGACGATGTAAAAGGCGCTCGTCGCAAATGCGATGACGGGCATGCCGCCGCCCAAGGCCACGCCGCCGCCCAAGGCGACCACGACGAGCGCAAGGGCGCCGAGCACGGTCGAGAAGGCATAGGGCTTCATGTCCATAAGGGCGGAGCAGCTCTTCTGGAGCAAGACGCATACGCCGTAAATGGGCAGCGCCGGAGCGAGCCAGCAAAGGTATTCGCTCACCAGACTCACACCTTCGAGCCCGAATTTGCCCACGCAATACACCATATTGAGCGGCTCGCTGAACACGATGAGGTACAGCGCGAATGGGATGAGGATGAAGAGCATCTGCGCGATGCCCCGGGCGACGCCCTCGCGCACGGCATCGTCATCGTGGCGCGCCGCGTCACGGGCGAGCTCGGTGTAGAGGGCGGTCGTGATGGGGACGGCGAACAGGGCGTAGGGCAGCGTGTACCACAGGCGCGAATAGGCCACCACCGAGGCGCCCGTCTCGGGTTGGACGTTCAGAGCAGCCGCATTCTGGACGCTGGCGGTTATGAAGGCGCAAACCGTCGCGGCGAGCGTGGGGATGCCCAGGGCCAGGGTCTTGCGCAGATTGGGGTCGGAGAAATCAACGTGCAGGCGCGGATGCACCCCGTGCTTTTTCAACGCGGGGATCTGGCACGCCATCTGGATGAACACGCCGAGCGTCGTACCCACGGCGAGCACAGTGACGCTGATGATCTGGTCGACGTGGAGGACCTCGTCAAGGACGAAGAATGCGGCGAAACTCGCGATGACCACGACGTTATTCAACACCGGGGCGAAATTGCTCCAGAAGTAATCACGATGCGCATTGAGCACACCCGAGAACACCGAGCCCAGGCCATAGAACAGGATCTCGATGGCGAAAAAGCGGAAGAGGTAAATCGCCGTGTCCATCTGCCCGGTGTCGGCGCTCATGAACGATTGCGTCCAAATCACCGCAGGCGCGCCGATGGTGGCGACAACCGATGCGACGCCCAGCACGAGCAGCAGAATACCGAGAAGATTGCCCACGTACTCGTTGCCCGCCGCGACGCCACGTTCGCGGCGCACCTCGAGGTAGACCGGCAGGAACGCCGTGATGAGCATGCCGCCGATCACAAGCTCATAGAGCATGCTTGGCAGGTTGTAGGCGATCTGATAGGAAGACGAGAGCAGGGACAGGCCGAGCGCGGCGCCCATCGCCCACGTGCGCACGAAGCCGGTGAGACGGCTCACCAGGATGAGGGCGGTCATCATGCCCGCCGAGCGTCCAGCCTGCTCATAGTCGGACTGGCTAAGGTCGTCCTCCTCAACGGAGGTGTCTTGCGGCTCGGAAAGCTCGACTGGGGCGACAGGCTCGGGCTGAATCTCGTCGAATACGTTCGTCTCGTCAAATGCATCCATAGGCGCAGGCTCGAACCGGGGGGCAGGAGCGGCATCGCGTGAGGCCGCAGCACGCAGGAACACGGCAGTCTCATCGGGTGAGACGGGACGGTTTCCTCGCATGGAGGAAGCACCCGCCTGAGCCGCCATGATGAATTGGGATGTCTCATCCGGGCGCTGAGGCGCGCGCGGATCGATTGTCGGGCGCTGCGCGAAGTGAGCTCCGGCCGGGCGTGACGCTTCGTCGTCGTGAGCCATGCGACTACCTCTCCCTCACGATCGGGGCGACGATCGCCCCGGTGAATGCAATCAGGTCATCGGGCGCGAGCGCAAGTTGAACACCGCGTCGACCGCCCGAAATGAAAATTTCATCATACAACTGGCATGTCTCGTCAATGACAACGGGGAGGCGCTTCTTCATACCCACAGGGGAGCATCCGCCCCTCACGTAGCCCGTGACATCGGTGAGCTGCTTGGTGGGGAGCATGGCAAGCGCCTTCTCCCCCGCCGCCCGAGCAGCCGCCTTGAAATCGAGCTCCCCCGCAACGGGCACGCAGCACACCACATGCGCGCCCGACGCGCCCAACGTGACGAGGGTCTTGAAGCCCTGGCCGGGATCCTCGCCCAGCTGCTCGGCTATCGCCTCGCCCAGGCCCCGCGCCTCCTCGCCATCGTCCTCATAGGTATGAACCGTGAAGGCGATACCGGCGCGCTCGAGTTCGCGCATCGCGTTGGTCTTCTGCAATTTGGCCGGCTTGGCCATAAACGACCTCCCAAGTTCCAAAAACGACGTGAGAAGGAGGGGTGCTCCGCTCGTCGAGGATGCCTCAGATGCCCGAGATTACCGTGTAAGAGCTGCCGCGGGCGAGCACGCGAGCGGCAGCTTGAACGTCAAGATCAGGCACCAGGGATTGCCGCCATCCGCATGCGGTCGCGCTCGAGGAGGGGCTTGAGGAATGTGCCCGTGTAGCTCTTCTTGCACGCGGCGACCTTCTCGGGCGTGCCCGAGACCACAATGCGCCCACCGCCGTTGCCGCCCTCGGGGCCGAGGTCGATGATGCGGTCGGCCACCTTGATCACGTCGAGGTTGTGCTCGATGACGAGCACCGTGTTGCCGGCGTCCACCAAGCGCTGGAGCACGTCGACGAGTTGGCGCACATCCTCGAAGTGCAGGCCCGTGGTGGGCTCGTCCAGGATATAGAACGTCTTGCCCGTCTGCTTGCGGTGCAGTTCCTTGGCGAGCTTCACGCGCTGCGCCTCGCCACCGGAAAGCGTGGTGGCGGGCTGGCCCAAGCGCACGTAGCCCAGGCCGACATCGTAGAGGGTCTGCAGCTTGCGCTTGATCTGCGGGATGTTGCCAAAGAAGGCAAGCGCCTCGGTCACACTCATGTCGAGCACATCAGCGATGGTCTTGTTGCGGTAGCGCACCTCGAGTGTCTCGCGGTTGTAGCGCTTGCCGCCACAGACCTCGCACGGCACGTAGATATCGGGCAGGAAGTGCATCTCGATCTTGATCTGACCATCGCCCTTGCATGCCTCGCAGCGACCGCCGGGCACGTTAAAGGAAAAGCGCCCAGGCGAGTAACCACGCGCCTTGGACTCCGGCACGCTGGCGAACAGCGCGCGCAGATCATCCCACAGGCCGATATAGGTCGCAGGGTTGGAGCGCGGCGTGCGACCAATGGGACTCTGGTCGATGTCGATGACCTTGTCGATTTGGTCGATGCCCTCGAGGGTCTTGTACGGCCCCACCACGCGCGTCGAATGGTGCACCGCGTTGGTGAGGGCGGGAGCAATCGTATCTGTGACCAGCGAACTCTTGCCCGAACCCGAGACGCCCGTCACCACGGTGAGCGTGCCGAACTCGATCTGGGCGGAGACGTTCTTCAGGTTGTTCGCCTTGGCGCCCGTGATCTTGAGCGCGCCGCGCCCAGGATTGCGGCGCTCATCGGGAAGACGCACCATGCGCGCGCCCGTGAGGTAGGCTCCCGTGCAAGAATCCGGACAGGCCATGATCTCTTCCGGCGTGCCGGCGCACACCACCTTGCCGCCGTGTTCGCCCGCACCGGGCCCCATGTCGACCACGTAATCCGCGGCACGAATGGTGTCCTCGTCATGCTCGACCACGATTACGGTATTCCCTAAGTCACGCAGACGCTCGAGCGTGGCGATGAGTCGTTCGTTGTCACGCTGGTGCAGGCCAATCGAGGGCTCGTCTAGGATGTAGAGCACGCCCATGAGGCCGGCACCGATCTGCGTGGCCAGGCGGATGCGCTGGGCCTCGCCACCCGAGAGCGTGGCGGAGGCGCGGTCGAGGGTGAGGTAGTCAAGGCCGACGTCCACGAGGAAGCGCAGGCGCTCGATGATTTCCTTGACGATGGCACGGCCTATGAACGCCTCGCGCTCGGTGAGCTCGAGGCCCTTGAAGAACGCAAGCGACTCGCGGCAGCTCATGCAGCAGACCTCGTAAATGGACTTGCCGCCCACCGTGACGGCGAGCATCTCGGGGCGCAGGCGCGCTCCCTTGCAGGTGGTGCAGGGCTCCTCGCGGATATACCGCTCGAGCTTCGCCTTGGTGTTCTCGTTGGTGGTCTCGACATAACGCTCGTACAAAATGTTGCGCACGCCGGAATACTTGGTGAACCAGTGCGTATCGCGGCCGTCCTGCGTGTGGTAGTCCACACGCATCTTCTTGTCACCCATGCCATCGAGGAACACTTTACGCACGCGGGCGGGCAGATCCTTCCAAGGCGTGGCGGGGTCGACCTTCAGATGCAAGCACAGCGCACGGAAGATCTGCGGATAATAGTTCGATTTGCCGAAGAAGCTGCCGAACACGCCATCCTCGATGGAAAGGTTCGGGTCCTCGATGAGGGCCTCCGCGTCCACGACCTTCTTGAAGCCCAGGCCATCGCACTCGGGGCAGGCGCCATAGGGAGCGTTGAAGGAGAAGTCGCGCGGCTGCAGGTCGTCGATGGAATGCCCGTGCTCGGGGCAGGCGAGCGCGAGCGAGTAGGTGAGCAGGTCGCCTTCGGTGCCTTCCGGCGCGTCGCGATCGGGCAGCAGGTAAACGCTCACGTTGCCGTGAGCGAGCTTGGTCGCTTGCTCCACAGATTCCGCGATGCGACCCAAGCTCGTGTCGCGGATCACGATGCGGTCCACCACGACCTCGATGGTGTGCTTGAACTTCTTATCGAGCTCGATGGTCTCGTCCAACCCGCGGACCTCGCCGTCGATACGCACGCGCGAAAAGCCCTCGGCGCGCAGGTCCTCGAGCAGCTTGGCAAACTCGCCCTTGCGGCCTTGAACCACGGGGGCGAGCACAAGGGCACGACGGCCCTGCCCTGCCTCGAGGATCTTGTCGGCAACCTGGTCGGTTGTCTGGCGCTCGATCTCGCGGCCGCACTCGGGACAATGCGGAATACCGATTCGCGCGTACAGAAGTCGCAGGTAGTCGTAGATCTCGGTGACGGTGCCCACGGTGGAACGGGGGTTCTTCGAGGTCGTTTTCTGGTCGATGGAGACCGCCGGCGACAGGCCGTCGATGGAGTCGAGATCCGGCTTGTCCATCTGACCCAGGAACTGGCGGGCGTAGCTGGACAGCGATTCGACATAGCGGCGCTGTCCCTCGGCATAGATGGTATCGAAGGCGAGGCTCGACTTACCCGAACCGGAAAGGCCCGTGATCACCACGAGCTTGTCGCGCGGGATTTCGACATCGATATCCTGCAGGTTGTGCTCGCGGGCGCCTTTGATGACGATGGAGGAATCAGACATGGAAGGTCCTTATCTGACGTGAATTCGGATATGTTCTATGGACACATTCGTATCCGACCCTTTAGTGTACCGCCACCGCGGCGCACGCCTGTTCGCTTGGAGAGAGCCCACGTTTCCTGCACGCTTTGTTCGATTTGGCGGGGTGCTCGATAGCCCCAAGACCGCAATCCTCGGCGCGGGCCCGGCACGAAGAGCAAAACGGCCCGGGATCGTTCCCGGGCCGCTGAGTCGCCTGTATGGTTATGCGCGCTGCAAATGGGCGCTCTTAGCGCACGTAACCGCTAAGTGTGGACGTGCCTGCGAGGTGCACTTAGCTGCGAGCAGCACCATCAACGGGAATGACCGCGCCGGTCACGTAGGAACTCATGTCGCTCGCCAAGTAGACAAAGGCATTGGCGACGTCCTCGGGCTCGCCGATACGACCGAGCGGGATGGTGGCGATGAGCGGCTTGATGACCTCTTCGGGCAGTGCGGCAACCATGTCGGTCTTAGTGACGCCAGGGGCAACGGCGTTCACACGGATGCCCTTGGGGGCAAGCTCGCGAGACAGGCTCTGCGTGAGGCCGTTGACGGCGTACTTGGAGGTCGGATACCCACAGCCGGAGGGCTGACCGTACTTGGAGACCATGGAGCTGGTGGTGGTGACTGGTGCCGCCGTCGACCCGCTTCGATCATGAGCTGGGCGCCGGCGCGGCAACCGTTGAAGACCGCGGTTACGTTGAGGTCCATGACCTTCTGCCATTCGTCGGCGGTGTAATCGAGCAACGGGGTGGACTGGGAGATGCCGGCGTTGTTGACGATCGTGTCGACGCCGCCCATGTCCTCGGCGGCGGCGTGGAACGCCTCGGTCACGGCATCGAGGGAGGCGAGGTCGCACGTGCGGCCCCAGACCTTGGCTTCGGGATACGTAGCGAGCAGCTGATCGACCGCGTGATTGGCCGTCTCCTGACGAGAACCGAACACGGTCACGGAAGCGCCCTCCTCAATGAAGCGGGCCGCGATGGCGTAGCCGATACCGCGAGTGCCGCCGGTGATGATTGCCTTCTTGCCTTCGAGCAACATAGCGTGCTCCCCTTTCGAATACGGGGCGCACCCTATGCTCGGCGCCCATCTTTTCCACTATAGCGAATAGCCCGTACAGGGAACGCCGCTTTGTCTCCCTACGGCAAGCCGTCCCTCGGCAGACGGTCAAACAGGTCGCGCGGGGAGCATGCACCCGATTGGGAATGACGGCCTGAAGAAACATCAGATCCTCGCGGCTTCTCGGCGCAAAACCTGGAGCCAATCGGATGCGAATCGCTTCGGGGTACAATGGAAAAAGTTATGCATCATGAGGAAAGGATGCGCACATGAGCTGTGAGCACGCAACCGCGGCGGGCGGACAGACCGCGCCGCAGGAATTTGAGGAGAACAACCTGTCCGAGGTCAAGCGCGTTATCGCCGTGCTTTCCGGCAAAGGCGGCGTTGGAAAGTCCCTTGTGACGGGGTCTCTCGCCGTTGAGCTGGCACGTGGCGGCCACAAGGTCGGCATTTTGGATGCCGATATCACCGGCCCGTCTATCCCCAAGATGTTCGGCATGAGCGGTCGCCACGCCATGGGCCTGGGCAACCTGCTACTGCCCGAGATTTCCGAGCACGGCGTAAAGGTCATGTCGAGCAACCTCCTGCTTAAAAACGAGACCGATCCCGTTCTTTGGCGCGGCCCCGTGATCGCCGGCGCCATCCGCCAATTCTGGAGTGAGACCTCCTGGGGCCCGCTCGACTATCTGCTCGTCGACATGCCTCCCGGCACCGCCGACGTCGCCCTCACCGTTTTCCAATCCCTTCCCGTCGACGGCATCGTTATCGTGACGAGCCCGCAGGATCTCGTCTCCATGATCGTTGCCAAGGCCGTCAACATGGCAGAGAAGATGAACATCCCGGTCCTTGGCGTGGTCGAGAACATGAGCTACGTGGAGTGCCCCGATTGCGGCAAGAAAATCGAGGTCTTTGGGCCCAGCAAGCTTGACGCCGTTGCCGAGCAATACGGCCTCGAGGTCCTCGGCCGTCTTCCCATCAACCCCGCCCTCGCCGCCGCCTGCGACGCGGGCTCCATCGAGGCCGATCTGCCATCGGGCCTCCTTCCCCGCGCGCTTGCCAAGGTCAGCGAAGTGCCGGAGCACGTGGAACCCGCCGACTCCGGCGAAGCCTCGGCGTAACAACCGTGGGCGTGGACAAGCGGACGAAGAACGGCGACGTCATCTACGACGTCGCCATCATCGGCGGAGGCGCAAGTGGGCTCGCCGCGGCGATCACCGCAGCGCGCGCCGGCGCCCGCTGCTGCATCGTGGAGGCAGACGTCGAGGCGGGTTTGGGTATCCTCGCCACCGGCAACGGCCGCTGCAATATCTCCAACGCCAGGCTGGCACCCCGGCATTTCTTGCATGAAGATGCGGCACGAGCCATGTTCGGTGCGCACGCAGAGCGGGATATCGCCGACTTTTTCGAGCGTCTGGGGCTCATGCTCGCCGAGGAAGGCGAAGGGCGCCTCTACCCCGTGACACGTCGGGCCGAATCCGTACGCGATGTACTCCTCAACGCATGCAGTCGTCTCGGGGTCGACATTCTCACCTGTGCGACCGTCTCGCACGCAGCTCCATGCACGTCTCCATCCGGCTATTGGGACCTCACATTGAGCGTTCCCGCTGCCGCACTCTCGTTCAAGCAGGGGCGCGATGCCAAGGCTCGCGTTCGCAACGCGCGCAAGGCACTCGCCGTTGCAGAGCGCACCGAACGGACGCTCCATGCTCGACGGGTCATCATCGCGGTCGGCGGGCGCTCGGCATCCACGTGCGAGGTCTTCCGCCTTGCACACCTCAATGAAATTCCCGTCCTATGTCCCATCGCCTGCGAAATCGATTCCAACGCACCAGGCGCGACACGGCACGCACTCGCCCTCGAGCATCTCGACGGGCTGAGGGTCGAAGGCGCGCTTTCGCTCATGCGCGAGGGCGCCGTCATTGCGTCCGAGGCAGGCGAGGTCCTCTTCCGCCCCTATGGCATCTCCGGAATAGCGGCGCTCAACCTCTCCCGGAGGATCGAGCCCGGTGACATCATCGAACTCGACCTCTTTCCCAGCCTGGGCCAAGCCGACATGACCGAGCTCCTCCGCTCGCGCGCCAGCAGCATCGGGTCGTACTGCGGCGATGCATCGTGGTTCGACGGCTTGGTCGCCCGTCCTCTTGCGTCTCTGCTTTGCGCCATGCTCAACGACTCCGCCGATCCCATGGCACACGCCGCCACCCTCCTTCACCACCTGCGCTTCCGCGTCCATGGAGCGACGGAACATGCACAAGCGCACATACACCGCGGCGGTATCCCCCTTTCGTCCGTAAACCTCGAGACGTGCGGCATTGTGAGCTTTCACGACGGAACATCTCCCAGCGGCCTCTTCGCATGTGGAGAGGCGCTGGATATGGATGCCGATTGCGGAGGTTACAACCTCGCATGGGCATGGGCGTCGGGCATGCGTGCGGGCCTGTACGCCTCGAAAGGAACTTCATGCTAGAGATTTCGGAAATCCCTTGCTCGCTTAAGCAGGGCGCAACGGAGGCGAGCTGCCTCGACGTATGCAAACGCGAGGCCGCACGGTTACTCCGCTGCGACCCAAAGACGTTCCGTAGCGTCACGCTTCATCGCAAGTCGATTGATGCGCGCAAAAAGGCACAGGTGCACTTCACCCTGAGCGCACGCTTTGAGGTCGACCCGGCCCTCGATGAACTCGAGCTCATCGAGAGCGTCTCCACCCGTGATGCGCGGCGCGTACGTGTGGTTGATTTCTCCGAGCCCACATTTGAACACGGCTTCACGCGTTCCTCGCACAACGAACCCCATCCTCAACCCATCGTGGTGGGAGCTGGATGCGCGGGACTCTTCGCCGCGCTCACCTTAGCCGAAGCAGGCCTCTCTCCTCTGCTCATTGAGATGGGCGACGACGCAGACCGGCGCACCGATGCAGTCGCGCGCTTCAACGCCACGGGCGAACTCGACCCCACCTCCAACATCCAGTTCGGCCTCGGCGGCGCTGGAACGTTCTCCGACGGCAAGCTCAACACGGGCACCAAGAATCCCCTGCACCGTCTCGTGCTGAGGACTTTGGTCGAGGCGGGCGCACCGCGCGACATTCTCTGGGACGCCAAACCGCACATCGGCTCAGATGTTCTTCCCACCGTCGTCACTCATATGATCGACCGCATTCGCTCCTGCGGCGGCACGGTCCGCTTCCGCACCAAGCTCGTCGACGTCACGATGGATGACCAGGGGAAGATAGCCGGAATCACCATCGAACATGGCGGGCGAAGAGAGCATCTTCCCGCCTCACACCTCATTCTTGCCTGCGGTCATTCCGCGCGAGACGTCTTCGAGCTCTTGCTTAGCCGCAACGTCTCGCTCGCACGCAAGACCTTCGCCATGGGGGTCCGTATCGAACATCTGCAAGTCGATATTGACAATGCCCTCTATGGCACGGCAGCGGGGCATCCCTCGCTCGGCGCGGCTCCCTACAGCCTCGTCGCGCACCTCAAAAACGGCAGGAGCCTCTTCTCCTTCTGCATGTGCCCCGGCGGCGAAGTCGTCGCCGCCGCATCAGAGCCGGGCGGCGTGGTGACAAACGGGGCGAGCCTCAGCGCACGCAACGGCCGCAACGCTAACGCGGCGCTCCTCGTCAATATCGAGCCCAACGATCTTCCCGGCGATAATCCGCTCGCGGGCATGCATCTGCAGCGATCCTGTGAACAGCGTGCATTCGAGCTCGGAGGCGGAGCCTATCGCGCGCCGGCGCAAACAGTCGGGGACTTTCTCTCCCGTCAGCCTAGCACGGGCCACGGACGCATTGAGCCAACCTATCCGAGAGGCGTTACCTGGGGCTCCCTTGAGGGCATCTTGCCGGCGCACGTCACCGAAACGCTACGCGAGGGCATTCCGGTGCTTGGGCGTAAGCTCAAGGGCTACGATGATCCAGACGCCGTCCTCACCGCACCCGAAACGCGCTCAAGCTCACCCGTCACGGTTGTCCGCGATCGTGCGAACTGCGTCTCCGTCAGCACTCCCGGTCTCTATCCCTGCGGCGAGGGTGCGGGCTACGCGGGTGGCATCATGAGCGCCGCAACTGACGGCATCCGCTGCGCACAGGCCCTTTTGTCGACTCTTTAACCGCGGGCACCCTCGACTCCGCCCGAAACGGAAAGCGAGACGGCTGCATACACGAAACCCCATGCCGCCACGTAGAGGGCGAGGGCGAACGCGGGAAGCATCCCCGCGGCGCCGAACAAGCCAAACAGCCCGGCAAACGCGGCCAAGAGAGCGGCAACCGCAACGGCGACCTGCACCGTCCAGCGACCGACGCCGCGGCATTCCATAGCAACGGCAGTGACGAGGATATACAGAGCCATGAAAGCACACGTGGCGAAGAGGGAGATCTTGAGCGCACCCGCCGCGACCGGGAAGTTCAACGTCCACAGTCCGGAAACAAGCAGAAGGGCACCCACAGCAGGCTCGGCACCCCGCAGGGTGAACGGGGCCGTGGAGGCAAATGCGCCGATCACTGAGAGTGCACCCGCGCCAATGCCAAACCACGATAGCAGGTGCAATGCGCTCATCGTGTCGGCATAATCCCAAAGCGGTGCGACAAACAGCGCACAACCCAGTACGAAGCAGGCGGCGGCCATTACCGCATGGCTCCATGAGAGCCCATGCAAGCGGTCGAATATCGCATCGAAATTAGTCATGTCCATCCCTCCCCAACGGCTTTCGCCGCACGTTTTCCCGAGGATAAGTATACCATCCTACTTCTTGAATCGGGCACCCTGGCGCTTGCGGCCAGATGCGAACGCAGACCCCTTGCGGGCGCTCTTGCGAAGCGCCTCGATAACCTCGTCCTCACTGGTACCCTCTACCATCGCCTTGAGGCTCACCACGGCATCGCGCAAGCGGGCCGCTTCCTCAAAGTCCATAGCCTCGGATGCGGCGCGCATGTCCTCCTCCATGGTGGCGATCACGCGCATCAACTCATCGTGAGGCAGCTCCGAGAGCTCGTTGGCAAGGCGCTCCCCCGTTGTGGGACCACCATCCGCTCCAGACGCTGTCGACTCGACAGGAGAGAAAAAGGCTCCGTGACCAAGGCTGTCTCCGCGGGAGCGGTCTTTTTTGCCCACATTTTCCTCAGCTTCGGCGATAAAACTCGAGATATCGCTGATTGCCTTGCGCACCGTTTGCGGCCTGATTCCATGCTCATCGTTGAAACGCATCTGGATGGCACGACGTCGGCTCGTCTCGTCAATTGCCTCGCGCATCGAGTCGGTCACCGTGTCGGCATACATGATGACCTCGCCCTCGGCATTGCGTGCCGCGCGGCCGATAGTTTGGATAAGCGAGCGGCGATTGCGCAGAAAGCCCTCTTTGTCGGCGTCCAAAATGGCGACGAGGGACACCTCTGGCAGGTCAAGACCCTCTCGCAGCAAGTTAATGCCCACGAGCACGTCGATTTTCCCCTGACGAAGACTCCGCAGGATCTCAACGCGATCCATCGTCGCCGTATCTGAGTGCATGTAATTAACGCGAATACCCGCATCAAGCAGATGGTCCGTCAAATCTTCGGCCATGCGCTTGGTAAGTGTCGTCACCAGCACGCGTTCGTGCCGAGCGACGCGCTCGCGGATCTCATCGATAAGGTCATCGATTTGCCCACGTACCGGACGTACGTCGATCTTTGGATCGAGTAAGCCGGTAGGACGAATGATTTGCTCAACATTATTCTGACTCACGCGCAGCTCGTAATCGCCCGGCGTCGCGCTCACGTAAATGAATTGTGGAATCCGAGCCTCGAATTCATCGAACCTCAGCGGTCGATTGTCCAGAGCGGAGGGCAACCTGAAACCGTGCTCGACCAACGTCACCTTGCGCGAGCGATCGCCCTCGTGCATACCGCGAATTTGAGGCACAGTCACATGACTCTCATCTATGATGCAGAGCATGTCCTTGGGGAAGTAGTCGATGAGGGTGAAGGGGGGCTCGCCGGGCTTTCGGCCATCAAGATGGCGCGAGTAGTTTTCAATACCCGTCGTGAAACCCATGGTCTCCAGCATTTCGAGATCGTAGCTCGTCCGCTGTTCCAACCGCTGCGCCTCAAGAAGCTTGTCGTTGGCTTTAAGCTCTGCCACGCGCTCTTCAAGCTCCTCTTCGATTGATTTGAGCGCAGCCGTCACCTTGGGCTTCTCGGTCACATAGTGCGATGCCGGCCAAACGGGAATGGCGTCGTACTCGCGCAGGAGTTCTCCGGTCACCTCGTCGATTTCGGCAATCACCTCGACCTCATCGCCAAAGAACTCGAATCGCAACGGATGCTCGGCATAGGGTGGATACACATCGACCACATCACCACGCACGCGGAACGTTCCGCGCGACAGGTCGTAGTCATTGCGATCGTACTGAATATCGATGAGAGCATGGATGAACTCATCGCGTTCCAATGGAACCTTCTTGTCCACATTGGGGGCAAGGCCCGCGTAATCCTCAGGCGAACCGATACCGTAGATACACGAGACGGAGGCGACCACGATCACATCGCGGCGTGACAGCAAGCTTGCCGTTGCCTGATGCCGAAGCATCTCGACCTCTTCATTGATCGAAGAGTCCTTCTCGATATAGGTGTCACTGGAAGGTACGTACGCCTCGGGCTGGTAGTAATCGTAATAGGAGACGAAATACACGACCGAATTATGCGGAAAGAACTCCTTGAGCTCGCTCGCAAGCTGCGCGGCGAGCGTTTTGTTCGGAGCCATGACCAAGGTCGGCTTTCCAAGAGCCTCGATTGTCTTGGCCATCGTAAAGGTCTTACCTGATCCTGTTACACCAAGGAGAACCTGGTAGCGATCACCTTGTTCCACACCCTCAACGAGCGAGGCAATCGCCTCCGGTTGATCGCCCGAAGGTTCAAACGGCGAGACCACCTCAAAGGAGGCCGACGTACCGCTGACTCCGAATCGCCGAAGCTCACCACCCACACGCTCAACTTCAAAATCGGCCATACCGCACCATCCACTCGCTCGATTCTCGGGGGTCACGCATTCTATGTGTTGATACCCCAGGATGTCAATCTCAAGACAGGGCTAGTGCGTGGCAGCACCACGGACGGCTAGCAAAAAGCCTGGGGATACAGTTCCTGGTAACGAGTTTGTGCCATCGTAACGCGGACGAGATATGCCTGAGTTTCGGGGAACGTGATCGCGTTTCGCAGCAGATCGTCTTCCTGTGTCCAAATATCGACATTACCCATGCCGGCATTGTAAGCAGCGATAGCCTTGTCCGTAGCGCCATTGAAATACGAAAGGAGATACGAGAGATACGCGCAACCGAACTCGATATTCGTCTGGGGATCAAGAAGGTCATCGGCGGAGAACTGAGAACCATCGACCAGACCCTTGCTCACCATGTCAGAAGCGGTCTCGGGCATGAGCTGCATCAAGCCCATGGCCCCGCGATGAGACTGCGCCTCTGCATCCCAGCTTGATTCCGAGCGAATAATTGCTGCGACAAGATACGGATCAACGCCATGGGCGGCGGCAGACGAAGTGATTTCGTCTTCATATGAAAGAGGATACAGGGACTTGAAAATCAACGAGGGGGCAAATGAATAGGCATATGAGATCACGCCGAACACCAGAACAATAGCGAGTGGAAGCACCCGATACCACGTAAAAAAACGGGATCGCTTGATCATTATCGCTCACCTTCGTGAAGGCCCTCAATACCTCGAAGACGCACCCATGCATCAAGGGCATCGAACAACGAATCATCGCCTCGAGTGTTGTCGATACAATGATCCGCCATGGCGATGATTTCATCTTCGGAAGGCTGAACCGAAGCTCGCGCATCAAAATCCACGACGGACATACCCCGGGCAATCGCGCGCTCGCGACGGACTTCCAATGGCGCGCTGACGGCGATCACCTCATCTGCAAGTCCAAACGCATCAGAAAACGCCGCAGGTGCGGAAACCTCAACGACAGTGAGAGGAAAGGAAGGTACGAGCGTTGAACAACACTGGATGGGAAGAAGCAGCGTGCTCAGCTGCTCAATCAAAACAGGGTGCACAAGATCGTTAAGGATATGAGTTGTCTCGGGAGTGGCAAAAGCTCGTTCAGCCAAAACAGATGTACGAATGTCGCCATATTCGTCGAGAACATCCCAGCCGAATTCATCGGCAATTGCCTGTGTCAGATCAGAGCCCGGCACATAAAGCTCTTTTGCCATTCGATCAAGGTCGATGTGTCGTGCGCCACGAGAGGACAGATAACGGGAGGCAGTTGACTTACCAGATGCAAGGTTGCCAATAACAAAGGCGATATATGACATAAAAAGTCTCCATATGAAAAAAGGGGGAGCTCGCGCTCCCCCCCTCGACTCGCCCCCGCAAGGGGGCGAGAGCCGTCCACCGGTCAGCGGCGCCCTGCTCTCCCACGGGCTTCCCCCGCAGTACCATCGGCGCGGTGCGGCTTAGCTTCCGGGTTCGGAATGGGA